>WLWD01000109.1_pt1 | contig 116236 bp, 48 predicted proteins | sample 6712731 | NCBI WGS metagenome assembly WLWD01 (sample SAMN12718690, study PRJNA576275) | sponge metagenome | isolation source: marine sponge | host: Mycale hentscheli | place: New Zealand: South Island, Marlborough, Capsize Point | collected 2014-11-01
GCACAGGTGCACAGGATGTAGCAGGCAGAAAACTGGAAGATGGATGCTAACTGGCAGAAACAGTTAGCACAGACAGAAGTGGCTGCAGCTGTATAATAAACGAAATACCAAGAACAAGTCCATTGTTCAGTATTGTATTCTATATCTCTTTTATTATTTATTATTTAGCCTTCATTACAACAGTATATATATTATATGCACCTAAACAACTTCCGCTAGTATTAATATAAAGTAGCATGCATGCTAAACTACAATGTGCTTCATCGGTTGTGAGGTAAAATACAAGTAGCACTATTCTGCAGTAACATGGTGGTGGTGGCATAATAATGTCTTAACTTTACTACTGAAATAAATTCTGTAGTAATGGGAGAATCGTTACTAAGCTATTGGCACATTACATAACATGCTTAACAGGAGTGTAGGAAGAAAATTTGAAATGGGAGGACCCCACAGCACTTAAAGCTACCCATTAAAATTACTACAACTAGTTTTAATCACCATAGAATCATAGGTTGTCAAGTGATAGCTAATTAAATCCAACTATTGATGCATTTCAACCCAAATGGTGAGCTAACTAACCCACCTCATGTATATGATTTATTCTTACCATAGATAAAGTAAAGAAGAGATAACTCAGAGCTACACACTCTTCAAGTTAAGTAGAACACTGCAAGAGCTTCCTCGTAGTGTCTCTTTTCTAGTTTTTTTGGAAGTCCAAATTTAGTGTCTAGCGCCACACTTGAGTAGAAGCAAGTTGAAAGGGGGGGGGGGGGGGGGGGGGGAGGAGGATGTTACATAGCCACAGGCAAGAGATACTCTCTCTCTGTCAATACCACAATTTCCATATCTGAAAGCAGCAGGAACACGTTTATGATAATGATCTTCAACTGTACTGAATTCCTTGCACACAAAATGTGTTACTCATACACCGATTCTGTATAATGTCACAAACTCATTTAAGAGACATTAATAAATAGAGTCCACTGAGTCAGGATTGACTTGTGTTCCTCATGTCTAAAAAGCTTGTAATTGCCAATTTCACTGTTTTTTTCATGATATCTTATGCTTTTGACACATCATACACAAATTTCTGAAGCATCTTCAAAGCAGTATCCAGCCTCCTGAAGTGATCATTCTGGATCTCAAACATTTGGAAATCCTGGAAAAGATGTTGTACAAGATTAATCTTGCGAATATAACAAGTACTTGAGTAGAACTTTTACTATTAGAGCTTTGTTCTTTCCCCTGTTTCATTTATTTGTTGCAGTGTTTGAAGCATAGCCTCACCATCCCTTCTTTAAAGCATATAATGTATAAATATCTATGTGCTTTACGGGGACTTTGTGTTCAGGTAAGAGGAAGTATATAGATTTTAGGGTGCAAGTTTTTTTATTGATGTATTAATTTCCTCCATCACTATTGTTTGTGTTTTTTTTACACATTCAATGTACCATTTGAAAACTTTAACACTTTCAAGTTGGAGCATTATTTTGAAGAAATTGAATTTTCTGGAATATATGGAGTGACTGCAGAAAAAATTGTTCTCCAATACTACTATAAGAACAAAGCTCAAGGAGTTATTCCTGATTGTGGTGTAGAATAACAAAATAACAAATGTCAATGATTTGTGATCGATTAAAATAAGAAATGATAATCCCTCAAGATGCATGAAATGTGTGATAGTAAAATTAACAGCTAATAGTGCTTCTTTCAGCAGATTTCACTGTAGTAGAGAAAAATGAACTAGACCTTCAGTCTTCATGCATTGTTGTAAAATTGCTACATCAGCCACATCAAAACCCACCATCATTAAATGTGTTATAGGTGTTTCACAAGTAGAATGGTGTAGTATACATGAATTGGTTTCATCATACTTACTCCCTGCAGAAGAGTTGTATTACCAGTGGATTGCAGTGCTTGAGATTTCATTGGTAGAATTAAGTAATATTGAGAGTTTTGAGCACACATGGACAATGCATAGATGCACAAAGTGTGTGAATATGATTATGTACCAGAAAAAATAATTGTGCATTCCAATAGTGCAACAATAACACTCAGTACTCTCATAGCATTTAATGAGAACCCAGTGCATACCTTGCTTGGTGATATCATAGGGTTGTTTGTTTAGTGTAATTATTCTGTTTATTATAAGTAAAGGCAAGTCATGTGATAGTCCTGCATGTAACGCTACTTGTACATATCATGTAACTGCTGTAGCTGTGAGCTATGTTGCGAGCTGCTAACAAATATAATTTTGTCAAGATTCAATTCAATAATGACTGACTGAATATGACACAAAGACTGTGTGTGTGTGTGTGTGTGCATGAGACAAAGAATGATGAAAATAAGCAAAGATTGAAAGGGCAGTTGAAAGAAGTTTGATTCATGTCAATGTTGGTGAGTCTAGCAGCCACGAGTTATTGGTCCACATATTTCTGTCATGTCACAGTAAACTGTTACACCAGAGCTCTAAGAGGATTTCAGTAGCCAGACTGTGAATCCTTAGGCAAACCACAGCAGTTACTGATCAAATTTTGGCCTTTATGATTTGTTTTCATTTTGGAGTACCACAAGCTGTAAAAAATTGCAGTGGACTTGTTTATCTCCAAGACTTGGCACAAACTGTCTGGTAAATGTGGTATACCTGATGCAAAATGTCCCTTAATAATGTCATCATTCCCTTCCATGCTTGTGAATTTGTCTCTCTGTTGGTCAGAATATTGTTTTTGTCAAGTGGTCTAGAAGATTGAAAGGTTTATAATTTCTTTCTGTAATACCATAATTATGGTTCTTCACGAGTGCTGCCACCATTTTTGTTGTCAGATGTTGTACATTTCATTGAGTTGTGAAATCAGATGATAGTGAAGGAATATTATAATATCTATCGAGAACATCACAACTTCCCTCACTAGAGTTATCAAAGTTGTCTTCTTTACCTCCATGGCTTGTTGTGTGTCCTATATCTATAATAAAGATAGTCCACACCTTATTGTAATATATCGTTCATTTCATTATGTCTCAGACTGGTAACAGAATTGTCAGTTTCACGTATTTTAAGATTTGGGAAAGGAAAAAAAGCAGTGAATTTACTAGTATGGAATGTTCAGTGGTACAAACTACATGCATAATGAAACTTGTCACAATCCAACATGACATGTCCTACAGGTGCTGGCACAGTAGTCAATTCAGATGCTTGCACATTAAACTTTTAATAAGCTAGTGAGCAGAATAGCTTCACATAGTACTAGAGATAACACACATTTTAGTATAACGCTATGTACTAATAATATAGCAATCAATAACTGTTCAAAGCTTGTTCTGGTATTCTGCTGAATTAGTGTATTATTAGTTGAGTTTTATTGGATTAAAAAGCTGAGTGTAATTAAATGTATAAACAAAGGCTTTCCCAGAACTATCAAATAACTTTTTTTATTCCACAAAATATCTTCACAATGTTATCTTTCGTTAAGTGACCTTGAGATAACTCAGGTTATCACTGAGTGTTATCTCTTGGCTGTATTGGGCAAGCTCGTTATACTAGTAGTTATAGCAAAGGCGTCTGGCTTACCAGTTTTAAGGGTTTTTACAGCTACCTTACTCTGTGTGGAGAGCCCCTAGAGAGATTTACAGCCAACTTCCTCCTAGAATTACGGCCCTCAGTACCAACTACTTCAGTGAATATATCTAGCATGGAATAAACCACTTATTACACTTGTCAGAGCGATACTGCCAGATATTTCACTCTCAGGCTTTATTTTCACTCGCCTCTGGCTCATGAAAATAAATTAGCCTGCTCTTGAAATATTTTGCCATATCACACTCTGACTCATGTAAATAAGTACTATATAGTCTATAAGTCAGCAAGTAGACAGGATTCTATGCAGTAGGTGTGAGGAGCAACGAAACTTCACCCTCAACCACCAGCCCCCGCGCCAACTTTTGGTACATTTTATGCTAATAGCTGAAAATTTGGTGTCATATTAAACAAAGAATATTAATAGAAAATTTCTCTATCTTGTTACTTCAATGCTAAAAATTTAGGACCCAGGAGATGCAACTATACCAATACACATTCTAACTGATAATTTTAGCTACTGTTATAAGCAACGTTATACTGCAGGTTTTAAAGTGAGCCTTGACATGTTAGACTACAGAGCTGTAAACCTGGTTAAAAAATACAATAATCAGTCAATTTAAGTAAAAAACAACAACAACAACACTTTCTAATGTAATTATTGAACCAGCTCATGAGATTTGTTGGGCATTAGATGGCAAGAATCGCAACTATTCCAAGAAGGATTTTTTTATATCATCATTAATGTTAACTCCCACTGACAAAAAAAAACAAAAAAAAACTATTTCCCTTTCTTCTGATTCAAAAAATTATTTATTCTCATTGCACGATTCTATGAGACATATCTCTATGAATACATAGCAAACATACCTCACTGTAAAGGTAGTTAATCTCTCACTGTCAATAGGAACTTCCTTGGAAAACCAGCTGCAACAGAAGTTACCGGGACAACTACTCCTGAAAGCTGATGAGAAATCTACTCAAATTTATAGCCTAGACCACAGGAGATAAGCATGTCACTTGTAACAAGAGACACATCACACTGTAAGGTGGAAAACAGGCCCATTGCCAAAAATTTCAAAGAGGGAGGATCACTGGGTTTGATATTTATGCCTGCAAAATAGAATTCCTCAGAGGAAATGTGCCCTTTTGATGAAAGTATTTTCCAATGACATTATTCCTTCTTTTTTTCATTCATTTCAATATTTTCCATGGGAATCCTTTTCTCAAATAAATTTAAAAAAATTGAATCCTTTTCTCAAATAAATTTAAAAAAATTGATTGACGAAGTTCTATGTTACATTAGCTGTTGTTAACTCCAAGTGTTTTTTTATAAAGATTATGCTGCTGAGTAAATCAGCCAAAATTAGAGATGTCAGCCTACAAGTACATATCATGCAGAGATGCTGGTGGATAGCTACTTCAGGATGGAGCTTCCTTATGGAAATTCGCTCATCATTTCCTAAACTGAATTGCACCACTTCAAGTTTTCTTTTCCTGCTATGATCACAGAATTGCTTCCCCGTTTTGGAGACCCACTTTGCTCAAATTTTCACTAAGAATATTTTGTCAGGATGTAATCGGGCAGTGAAGTCTATTTTGAGTGGGGGGCAGTGGTAGCTACTAATTATACTGCCTGATTGTTCATTACCGAATAATGAAGTCGCTTTCGCTTTAGCGCTCGCTACTTGCTCGTGTTAAGTCTCTAACACCACTCGAACCAATCTCGTTAGCAGCCAGGACGTATTCCTAGCATAGCGGTAGGTAAAGGGTCAGGCTAGCGATACTCCGTGCGAACCATAAAATAACGGCTCTTGTTAGGTGCAGGCCGAAAGCCGCTTAGCGCGTGCGTGGTCTTTGCAGAGTGATGTCATTGTATCAATTTAAATGTTGGGATTCCCCTATTCACTCACGAGACTTGAATTTAAGCTGTGTGTTTTATCGATCTGAAGAGAAGAGGCTGTGGTGGGATGGCGGAGTCACTACAACGAGCGGAGTGTGTGTGTTAGCGGCTTGTGCCTGTCAGTGACGTGTCTATGAATGGGCATAGTTCTGAATATTGTTAATAAAGCACACCACATTGTTTTGTATTACTTACCCTATCATTGAGCCACCTGGAGGGAAGAAGTGTTTCAATGTCTTGTTTAGTGCACACGATTGACACTGCATTAGTGGACAATTCACATCTCCTTAGCAAACACTTCTGTTTCTTTTTACCCTTGCCACCAAATTTTGGCATATCCAAACACATCTTACATTTGCCGCAGTTTTGTTTAGTACATCCAGCACAATCACATGACGAGACACCACTTTGTTTCCTTGTTGCATTACCTGAAGTGTATAAAGATATGTGTAAGTATGTTGACACAAGTTAATAACAATTATCACTTGTTGTTTTTTTGAAAATTTTAATAATTTTGATGTTTTTTTCTGCTTTCATTTTGCATTAATAAGTGCAATTCTAAACAGTTAATATGACTTGCTAAAGTATTTATTTGGATTTATTTAATGCCCAATGAGTGAGGTTTCATAATGCCATTAACAAAAAAAAAAAAAACATCTAGTTTTCCTCGACGTGGTAATTTACATAAGTTTATTACTACGTATATTGATGTCAATTGACTTTCAACATTCTAATATTATTACCAATCGCTGCACAAATAGTTGCTTGAGCTATAAGGTAGTTCATGTATTGTTGGGACATTTCATACTGGCTATGAATAACGAAGCATGTTTGAGTAATCAAAAAAAAAATCACATTGGCTTTTTCCATGTCCCATTCTTCCCACTGGGCAGAAACCATATTTAATTTATTTGGCCCTTTTTCGTACTCTTTCTTATCTGCTCATCTTGTATTCTCTTCTTTAGTTCTGGAATTGAAAGATCAGAGATGGTGGGATCCAGCTTTACAAAGCGAGAGAATGGTCTGGTCAGTCCCTACAAGTGAAGTGAGTATATGAGATAGTGTGAGGGATAAAATATATTACATCTCTTTGTGATATACATATTCTTTTTTTTTATATAATTACCTCCATTAACTCTGATGCAGTTACTTTGTGTGTAGAAGTTTGCTGAATAGCTGTCTGTCGTGCTGCAATAATATTGTTACAGAAATTGAGTATGAGGCACTCTAAAATTCCTTCTTATCACTGTTTTAAAGTAATCATTTTTCGAGAAAAAAAATTAATTAAAAATATAGATTTAACTAGCTGAGTGGAGCCATTGAGAAATCTTATGTAACAATTTGTTGAACCTGAGTGACGTCCAAAATTTTAGGTGGCAAAATGTAAAACCTTGTTAATTATTAGTTAGTATGTCTCATTTGTTTGTTAGATGCTAAATATTCTCATTATTTTTTTTAAATCTGCTCAACAAACATACGTAGGTAAAAAATAATTACCCTGGGGGTTGAAGTAATGTTTGTACTGAATTCACGTACCTTTTCGTAACACTCTTGTTGCTTTTATGAATTTTTCTCTGTTTATCTGTGATATTTGTCTTGGAAAGCACTTTTTTCTAATTTTTTTTTTCTTGAGTTTAGGTCGGCCAACTATAGTATTGCATCCCTTTAGTAATGGTTCTTTCATGACCTTTGCCCTACCAGTTGTTGTTCGGACTTTCCTAGTGGATGCTTGGTGTTTAATACTGGTTCGGTGAAAGTGTTTACTAGTTTTCTTGAAATCTTCCACTCCAGCCTTTTCAATTGCAGTAATAATTGGAGGAAGATTGTCTTGTGTTGATGTTGCTGATGTTGCTAGTGTATTTCTGGCTGCTTCACAGTGTGCTAACGCATTTTCAAGAGCTGTAACGTCGCTAGTAAAAAAAGCTAGTGTTCGACATCTGGCCACTGTCTCCTCAATATTTTTTTGTAGCCTGTATATCACATTGGCGGTTGTCTTAGTTTTTCCAGGCAGCTCTTGACTGTTACTATTGGTGGTAACTGTGACTAGTGGCGAGTTAGTGCTGATATCATTAGTGGGTGGTTCACTAATGATGTCAAGAACCATGTGATTAGATTCTGTCAAACTTGCGGGCAAGTCGTTCCAACTCCATGATGGGTAGTGGTGAAATATTGCGAAGAAATGTTTGCATGGAGTGTGACTCGACTCAAATGCCGGACAAGTACACTTCCCACTTGTGACATTAATGCTCCATATATTTGTGCCTTTTGACTTGATTTCAAATATTCCTCTTTGAACTTCATGAATATCTTTTTTGGTGATAAGTTTTGCTCGTTCAATATTGAGCATGCAGAGGCTCTGTATTTTGTTAGGTCTTCCTTCTAAATACAACGGTATGTCATAACGTGGTTTACGATAGGCTTGAGTCTGTTTAATGATGGACTGCATGTAGTTGCTCTCTAGTTCAGGGAATGCGACCTCAGTCAGAATTTGCACAAATGCATGCACGGTTGTATCTTGTCGAAGTGGAAGGTACCTTCGTCGTAGCACATTGTTAAATGCTTCTGTGATATTATTGGTGTCCACTTGATTATGAAAGCTTTGCCGGCAATAGTGGGCCCATAGCTAAACACAAAGAACATTTACACACATTTTCATTAATTATCCTATCATATTGTGTTCTTCGGTATGGGCATATACAATAATGTACATATAATAGTTGTTTTTATTTGGGCTCTTTGGGACCAAAGGATGCCTGCAACTCTGATAGTGCCTGTATCTCATTAAATCAATATTGTATTTTAAAATATTTTTGCTGGGAAGGGTCACTAAATGCTTAAATCACCCACTCATTTACCCTGCTTTAGCTGCCTAAATAATAGAATTGCTCTAAAGTTTGGAGTGTGAATTAGAGAGGTTTCACTGTACAGTACAAAGTCAAATAGTTGACTGTCAGTTATTTAAAAGGGTCTGTCAACCAAACACTCAAAATATATTAGCAGCATGAGCGAGCATAAAATTGCATCCTTTAGGTAGTGCTCTACTAAACTTTTTATTATGTTGTTCAGTAATCTGAGCACTTCACTTATCTGACACCACCCGGCTTGGCAAAGCCAGAGCAACCACTAGAGCTGGTAGGGTTTAGCCCCTCCACTCTGAATGTCGGACAAGTTAAAAAAACAGTTATACAGCCACATTATTATTTTTGCTTAATAATATAGCAAATTATTAAATAGCATGTAAATTGGCACCAGCACTGAAAATGAGCGTGTTCCATGCCTGCTCGGACCCAATTGTTCGAATAACTGACTTTCTACTGCATATGGTTTAAATATTTGTATACAAAAGCCTGCATACCGTATAGCCAGAATTATTGATGGAATTTATATTTTACTATTTGCCATTGAGATGCTATAGACGGATTTAAGTTTGGTTATACACTGAGATCAGGTAGCTTCAATCGTCAAGAGGAACATTGTTGACTATTTATTTATTGGCTATTTAGGACCAAAACCGCCACATCACCAAATTAAATTCTTTGTCAATATTTCCGGCTATACGGTAGTGCATATACATAGTACACATATGTATAGTGATTATCCACTGGAAATCCAGGTGAAGCCAATTAATCAGCATTGTTAAAGGATTAACAAGTGCTAAAAGAGCCTAAGAGGAATAGTTTAGTGCCATGAATATGTTAGTGTCGGTTGAAGCTTATCACTCAACCGAGTGCAGCTTAGAAAAACATGTTGGGGCTGCATAATACAAGCTATTCTCATGAACAGACACATATACTGACTATATATACTTCCATAACTTGCTTACTTCAGTGCAGCTGAGCCATTCATTATCCAGGTAGTTTTGAAGTTTCAAATTGTCTTTGTACCAATTCTGAGCCTTTATAATACAAAGAACTTCGTCAAACTGGGTCTCTGTATTCAGTATAAATATTGGCATTACATAGATATAAAATTTAGTTATCTAGCTCTGAACTTGTTTCTCATTCATGGCTTGCTTTTGTAAAAAGTTCACAAACTGATGCGTCTGACTTAATGGAAGTTTGAAATTTCGGCCTAAATAATTTTTTTTTTGGTACACATGTTGTAGTTACCCCAGCCAAAAATCTGGTATAAATCCCTGAATAACAATATTATTATTATGATGATTATTATGATTATAATTATATGATTATAATTATTATGATTATGACAATTATTATTATGATTATTATGATTATTGTTATTATTATTATAGTTCTTACTTGACAGCTTTGCCTGTCCTGCCACTATGGTGTATATCCCTGATTTTTTTAGGTATTCCATGCTATTTGAAACATTAGCTTTTTTACTCACATGTCTTTTTTTCTTGCAATTGCTATTCTTAGAATTAGAAGTGTGATACGGTAAAATATTCACAAAAGGTGTCATAAAGCTTGCCTGCCCCCTCCCCCCCCCCCTACAATCTCGAAAATTACATTTTGCCCCCCTCTCCCCCAGCTTTATTTTCTGTATGCAGCATAGTTGCTAGGTAATTTTCTCTTTTGTTGATTTATTATGATTTGTTATAACTTTTCTTGTGCCTGATAAAGATTTACCGGTGAAAGGGTTATATGTGAGTCGGATTGTTTTAACCATGTTCTACTGTCTGTAGTCATTATAAATTGCTCTTTAGAATGGTTGTATTGCAGGCTCTTGACAGAAGCTATAGTATACATTTTTGTTTTACCGAATTGTGGCATTGTAAAATAAGGAAAACAAATATTTTGGTCAGAAATCCGTCAGTGTAGGGATTAAATAATTAGTGATTTAGGAAATGGATTTTAATGAAAAATTACCAAGTTGTTGCTCTATTTTCAGATGGTAACTGTATGCTGTGAATTTAGTTTGCTTAGTTTTTTGATAATACGTTTGTCTATCACATGTAGTTCTGACCATTGTATGTAAAACTTACTTGATGTGGAATACGCTAAACTTTTAAGATGTTCGAGAATTTCATTTCTGTGTTGATATTGTACGCCATTCATGCCTTTATTCACCCATCTTTCCCAGGCTTGTGCTCGATGGAAATCGCACAAAAGACGAATGGTTGATGGGAATACTGTTTTTATGGCATTAAGCTCAGCATCACTCTTGTCCGTCATTGAATATTTAGGTGACCACTCAGGATTCCATTGCTTGAGAATGCTGAGACCTTCAGTGATCATGTCCTCATTCTCATGTTGAGGAATGATGGTTGCAATGACCATGCCAGTTCCAATGGATGTTCTTACGGTCAGAAAAAAGCAAGGAAATCCGTATTTAGTTGTGCGATAAATTGCATCCATTAGTGTTATGCTGTTGCCATACTTCTTCATATGATCCTTTTGGCTATTTGTTTGTAGAACTAAGAGAAATGAATTTTCAACACTACTTGTGGTGGTGCTGTTGTGGTCAGTAGCTGAATAGTTATGTGGTGAAAGATCCTCGGGAGGTGAAAGGTCCTCGGGAGTGCTTCTGTTACACACAGTCATAAGAATGTCATACTTAGAGATGTATTATACTGGTACATATATATTTTCAAGGGTTGAAAGCGAGAAAATAATGCACATAAATAAAGTATTATATACCCATAAATGTCATGTCGCATTTAGTACTGTCTGTTGATTGTAATGAACTTAATGAAACACGTAATTTTGTTTTAAATTTTTCTCTTGTGAGCTGAAGGGTAGTACTCCAAGTTCTACCAAATCCTCCTTCCTGTTAGAATGTAATGTTTGTTTGTATGCCCCCTCAAAATTAACATTATCTAATTTCCCCCCCCCCCCCCTTGGTGAAAAGCTGAAAGGAACCCAGATTAAATACTATGAATGCTTCAAATGCTTATGGAATCAATCTAATTAGTGGACTAGAGGTGTGCTTATAGCACAAAATGGCGAGTGAGCTAGCCCACCTAGCAATAGCTTTGAACTTCCACAACTTAAAACTGTTTCATTATTAATGGATGATGTCAAAAATGTGGCCAAAAACTCTTAACATCCTAAGAGAAACAGTATTTTTTGTTGTTGTTATTTCATGTATATTTCCATTTCCAATATAGCTATTTAACCCTATTACAGTAGGCGCCAAAAAAAAGTTCCGAATTCCGTCCGGTAGAACGCCGGTGGAACGGTAGTCTTTTTACCGTAGTTTTTATCGTTGCGTTCCGTACCGTTTTGATTAAACGGCCGACACCGTTTACTAAAACGGTGAAGCATTTCCGTCGATTCACAGATATTTTCTAGCTAGAAACTCTTCTTATAGCTATATCAGCAAGCTAAGGCTTTATATCGACCATTAAACGTTACGGGGATAGTGAAAAAAAGCTCGTACAAAATTTTCACTTGCTTCAATAAAGTTGCAGACCGAAATTCCGATGGGCACAGAGCTATAACGAGGTTCGCACTTCGTAGATCTTCTGTTAGCTACCGATGGACCTCCAGTAGTAAAAAATCTAAGCCAGAGAAGGCCCGAACTTCGAGAAAACGTCGATACTGTGCGGTGGTCGAACTAACAATTCTCCGCGGGACAACTTCGAATAGGACGGCTTCAAATTTTTTTAACCAGAAAAGCTCCGCCTCTGGAGCCTATAAACGAAAAATCGGAACGTTTTATTGGATAAACGATTTTTTATATTTCTTTGAGCGAGACATACGGTGAACGAGAAAGATTAAAACGGTAATGCGGTCGAACGGAACGGCCGTTTTTTAACAAACGGCGTACCGTTTTCCCCCCGTTTTTTAATCGTGCAACGGCCATTCTACGGAACGGAATTCGGAATTTTTCTGTGTCTCCTACTGTATATTAGACAATAAATGAAAAAAAATATAAAAAAAATAGCACTTGTGTTGCTGTGTTTGCGTAGGAGGAGTAAACACATAAGTTATGGGAAGTGGGTAGTTTGTAGTGGGGAAAAGGTCTTGCTATAGATAGGGTTACATTTTGCGTATGAGGAAGGAGGAGGCATTTGTTAGGCAAGGTGATTAGTAAACTGACGGTGTGAGTGCGAAGGAGGTAACTTTTTGTACAGGAAAGGGAACTGTTTGATTGGGGGGTGAAAATGAGATTCTGGGTTTCCTTTATTGTGTTAGTTCTTACGTTTCAACTTCGTTATCTTCAAAATCTTGGTATTTTCGAAGGAAATATTGAAACTGGTTGTCTCTTTTGACTTCATCATGTAAAAGTATTTCAAGGGCATCCTGGTCAAAAGTGTTTTTTCTGATTTTGTTGATGACTCCCTTTGTTATATTTCTTAGGTCCTGGGTGGTTGGGTAGTAGCGACGATCAAACTCATTGGGCATTTCCTCAAGTATGCCATTTTTCATATGCTTTGGAATCACCTCTCTGTGTACCCATTCTTTGAGTGACAATTTTAGGCTGATTTGGTTTAAATGGCTGTTGCAAACCAAGGATTCTATCCTTTCAGCTATCTCTGGGAGAGGTTGGTATGCATGCATGTCAGCAAGAGACTTGAGTGAATGCCCGTTGTGAGCTGTTGCTAAAGGAAAATGTATATGAAGAATAGCTGTGTGTTCTAGCTTAAGTAGTCTGACATTCAGTGTTGCTTGACATCCACTTATTCTAGATCCTGGGGCATTTCTTGGATTTTTAGAGGCGTTAGTTTTATGACGTTGGTTCCCTCCTCGAAAACAAGTGTACTGTTGCCTCCAGCTAACTTTATACGTAAAGATGTCTGTCCCTTTCTTTAGCACTCCACAGTTAGATTCCTTGTTTTTGTTACTACTAGTAGATAACTTGAGAATGGCCCCTGTTTGATTTTCAAAGCATTTTCTCCATAGCTCCCACTTATCAGCAGTGTAATTCAGTAAAAAACCTTCACCATAGTCCTGGGGACTTGGGGCCCAAGATGGGAAATACTGCATGTGGGATCGGTTTCAATGTTAGTATTATGTGTTGTGAAAGTAACTGATGACAAATCAAAGTAACATGATGGCACTTTATCACTTTTCTGCAGATTCCTCGTCATCCAGTATGCACCTTCCTCCAGATGGCCAAGTGTTATGCGACAGTGAGTTGCTGAGAGAGCCTGTTCAAAGCAAGAACAACATGGTGCTGCCTGCTGTTCATGGTGACTGTGCTGGATGCGGCAATACTTCGTACTTTTTTTGGACTTAAAACAAGAATCACACCTGCCTAAAACTTTACCATGAAAAAAAAATTTTTAATGTAATTTATCTTATGTTTGAACTAATCATACCTTGTACATCATTCATTTTCATTGATTCCATATGGCCAGGCGAACCGCACACGTTAAACGCGCGTGCTATAAATGACGATCATTACCGGACGAAGTTATTAAAGTGCATGATATTGATATGCGACCATTACCACACAGCAGCCTAGAGCCACGCCTGCTAAACTGTCACGCGATTTCCAGGAACTTAAACGCGCGTGCAAGCGGCTTTCGGCCTGCACCTAACAGGAGCCTAAAATAACACTGACGGTGCAGGACAACTCATTCGGACCTGCGTATATCGGCCATTATGTAAGTCGTTTCACTATTTAGCGGCAGCCTCCAAGTTTTTATTAGTGATTATTATTTTAAGGTCTGTAGAGAGTTTGGATGACAAGAGAAAGGAAAAGCAGAAGGTATGTTGTTGTAGACTAGTTGAAATAAAGAGAGTCTTCTCTTTTTGAGTTGTCTCAGAGTAGCGTGCCATTTTATTTTTGTTTGCTAGTTTGCAAAGCCTAGAGTTTTCAGAATGTTGTATTTCAAAGTGTCTATTCTAGGATGTCATATAATAACCAAAAATCATAACAGCAACAAAACGATCAAATATATAGTAGTCCGTAGAACCTGTTTGAGAGCACTGTGTGGTGCCAAATCAAAATAGTCATTTGGGATGTATACAAAGGACTTTCTTTGGATAGTCAGTTTTACTCACATTTGTAGATTACAGTGTCAGGAAGCTAGATAATGACAGGTTCAAAGGCAACATTATAGCTACTGCCAGAGTTATGAAAGAGGGGAGGTCATGTCTCACCTATGAATATTCCAAGTCGACAAATTTAGTTTATGCCAAAGAACCCAAAACAAAAGTGGTTAGTTGATCAATGTTCATAGTAGCTATATCACCATGTATTTGACATAGCTAATATTAATAGATCCCTAATAAATGTGAAATTTTTAATTAAACATGTTTGTTCCCACTTGAAGTAAATAGTCTAAGCTAAATCTAAAACAAACAAACAAAAAAGTTAAGTCGAATTAACTTAAATTTTATTAACTTCCTAGATTCTTCTGTTCCTAAGTTTTGAGGCACCTGGATTTTTCTGGCTTTACACTATTGTGTCTAAAGCTATTGTAAGCAATGCATTGATGTTTGCTGAGTCAGTCAACCCAATCATGGAATTTCATGCTAGCACACAAGCCTACATTACTGATCTTGGAGAAAAGATTTGTATCATCATGGCCTCTTACCACTACTACTCCTATGCTTAAAGTATAGAACACATCTCTAAACAGAATATTTTGCTTAGACTGCAGTTCTTACCGCTTTTTTTTTATGGATGCCATATACATGTATACTGTTCCTTTAATGTATCATCTACCAGATAGTATATGATTCTGATCAAGCACCCAGTATTGATCAATTATACAGTACACATGAATGCAAAGAAAAAATAATCCAAATGGCTGTTGCATACAGTGACGGTCTAATTTCTTTATTATTTGACACAAAAATTTTAACCCTTGATTTCTTGTATAAACAGTGAAGTGCTAGCTTAGAGTAGTAGTTAATTACAAGACCATTTCTTTTATCCACAATCATAATTATTAAAGGATCACCTGATCTTGTAGTCAACAAACTGTCATATTGCTATGTTTATACTGTTTACTGTTTAAATAAGGGATGTGGAAGTTTGTGCACCTAAGCTGTAGCTAATGGTCCAGAGTAGCTTCACGATGTATGTTTAAGGTGGTTGACATGACACTGGTTTGATATGATATTTTATGCTATTCAAAATTTTCATTTCATAGAGTAGTGAATTATAAAGGAACATCAGTTGTTCAGAACTATATAATTATAGACCAATAAAAATTGCATGAAATGACCACAAGTTTTGCTCCTATAAAAATATTGTGGTAGGGTTGTGATACATAGTAATTGTATTTAGTGGTGTGGAGACCTTCAACAAAGAAATAAGAAAGTGGTGAACTTGATAAGGAAGCTATAAGTTGTATAGAATCAAACAGTTCCCTCCCTTCCTTCATCTCACACACAACTCCTCCTATGGGCTATTTTAATGCACTAGCTAAATATACATTCAGCAGTAGCGTTAGGATCCGACAGGTAAAAGTAGTCTTCTTCTCATGTATATATCAGAAGTACAGCAGCAGAAAATATCCAAGACTCCAGCATTATATAAGCAATTGATAGAACACCATGCTCCTTGGTACCTTCTGAAGTTATTCATCTTGAAGACAGCTGTCTACATCTCATACTAGTGTTCAGCAACTCTTAGCTATCAAGGTTACAGCACAATCATTCAAGCATTTTTTTAAAACTCTCTTTATGAGAAAGTATAATCAATTTTTTTACTCAAACTTATTTATTTAAAATTTCTTTTTATAATGTTGATCACTGTGCAATCAAACATCGTAGATAAGAGTATTAGCCCAAACAATGATTGAGTGTTCTCTCATGCAATGGATGCAAGAATAATTCTACTCATAAGAATTGACAGAAAATATTTAATGTGATTAATGGTTGAGTATATAAATAATGAACTATTGCAGCTCATGAGTGAAGCCCAAAAACAATACTCGGAAGAAGTAGCCCATGCAGACAGACAAGTCCAACACTTGGCACAAGCTACAAGTAATACATAACAACTCAGTGTAATTTAAAATTAGAGTATAATATTTGACCACAGTAACCTTTGACAATGCTGAGGACTTCCCAAAGACAGTAAGTTAGTCAAAAGCTCACTAAATTCATTCATGTTTATTTAAACAGCCAATAGTCTAGAATCATTTAAATGTGATTACAAACATGAAATGTCTTTCTTAATAGACTCCAACATTTGGATTTTTGAAGCCCACATGGGTACCTAACAGTGCGTCTGATGTGTGTCAACTCTGCCTGAAAATCTTTATAACAGAATTTAAGACAGCCAAGAATAACAGACGTCACCACTGTCGTGCCTGTGGCAAGGTAAGTTTCTTTACATAGTGAAATGATCAAATCATTCAATATTGTATAATTATAGTTCAGAAATAATGGAGACATTGTTGTTTAATTCATATTCCACTCATTACATACATAATTTCATCCAAATATTTTCATTTCCGCATAGTATAGTCATCCGTAAGGTTTTGAAGAATAAAAAAAGGATGGTCAAGAATTACTAAAGTGTTGTTAATAATGGCTATCACTTTAAAGACTGACTAGCTACATACCACCATTCTTGTTCACTGTGATGAACTATGAACTTATGATCCACAATTTTAGGTAGAACATTTAGCATAGAAATCATTTCTACAATCTATTCTGTGATTTTGTTATTTTAGTTCCATTACAATTAATTGGATGCTTAAAAGTTCAAAACATTAATTTCATGTGATAGAATAAACACAGTGGGTGAATCAGTATGCAAAGAAATACAATCAGGAGTGTATAAATTTGATCTGATTTTCAGTATATATGGACCATATATTAGTAGCACATGTGATTGATGATATTTGGATAAAGATTGCAGGCCTGCTATGTATTTGCAGTGGTGTCTTCTGTTCTTCTTAACTGTCGAATGCAATGTTTAATGAAGCATTAAAGGTGCGAACCCTCAGCGTCACTATACACCAGTTAGCTATTACAAAATCATCTCAGACAATGAATAGCTTATTGGCTATTCTAATCAGGCATCAACAATACAGCTCGAGGACAATCATTAAAGCATTTACATCACAACTCTCTATAGTGATTCAGCAACTGCCACAAAGCTAATTCAATTTTAAATTTTAAAATGGTAGATGTAAACATAATCTTCAAAAGAGGAGCTAAACAGGCCAGAGACACTCACCGGTATATATTTTCAACTCAAAACTCTACTTCCAGCACTCAGCCAACTTCCCAGCATAAAGAAAAACTACCATGAGCGGTAGTAAGAAATCATTTGCTCACGTGATTATGATGTGACGATAGGGGGCATAACCCACTTTAGCTGTACCTAAGTGATTCTGAGTAAGTTCATATCTATATCAACAGTTAATTTTCAGTAATCTCCAAAATCCAGAGACATAGTTCGGTGGGAAATTGTACTTTTGATGCAATATTGTGACAGAGTGGACCAAAGCATGAAACTTAGCACAGTTTTTGTTGAAGGTGGTATGTACAGCAATATTAGAAGGGGTGCCATCCAGATAAATACATTCCTTTACAAAAATATGTCTTACAAAAAACTTTGGTCAATATAATCGTCGATACCCGCAAATGTTTTTATTTGCGCGCCCAATACAATTATTGTAGCGAAAAAAGAAAAAAAACGGCGATATTACAGACAGCTAGACTATTTAATAGAACTAGCTACCCTGATAGCTAGCCAGGTGTAGCTAGTTTCAGAGAATTTATTTCAGTAGAATAAAACCATAATATTTCGGCTTGTGGAGCCTTCTAGTGGTTACTGAACTGAATGAGGCTGACTGAAGGAACTTTGTATAAACAGATGATACAGAACATGAGATTATTGTGTGGTGGGGCACAGCCCCTGGGAATGTTAGTTGGTGTTGGACAATTTCTGTGACGTGTGAGTTATACTTGGGAGGTGTGAATGTGTAGTCATAATTTTAGTGGCAGTCATTCTGGAGAGGCCACTAATTCAATTATGACTACACCTTCACACCTCCCAAGTACAACTCACATGTCACAGAAATTGTCCAACACCAACTAACATTCCCAGGGACTGTGCCCCACCACACAATGATCTCATGTTCTGTATCATCTGTTTATACAAAGTTCCTTGTTCAGTCACCCTCATTCAGTTCAGTAACCACTAGAAGGCTCCACAAGCCGAAATATTATGGTTTTATTTTACTGAAATAAATTCTCTGAAACTTGCTACACCTGGCTAGCTATCAGGGTAGAGTTCTATTAAATAGTCTAGCTGCTGTAATATCAGGTGACTCCTAATCATTACCATTAAAGTATTAAACCACAATACATTATAATAAACAATTAATATTGAGCTCTTTTACATAATTAACTGTTCATCAAAATTATACACTTTCAAAAATTTGTTTTAATTAAACAATTTTTTTGGCACCCCTTCTGATACTGTTATAATATATGCCAAACCGAACCTGCATACCAAGTTTCATGCTTTGGTCCACTCTGCACAATAATTTTTCTTATCTGCTGGACTAACAGACAAGCAGACAAACAAGCAAACAGGACGAATACTGTAACCCTCTCGTGCATGCACACTGAGAGTTAATAATAACTTGCAAGTATACTAGTGAGCCACCATAAAACAAATATTTTCAGCATGGATTTATAAGGCCAAAACAACTACTTCATCATGCCAAGAAAGTAACTACTTGAGATTTAAGAAAAGTAGAGGTGACAAAATATTGGCTTCATAATACTCAGTGTAGGTATCCATCTGTTCATTTGTAAATAGTATGTTTTCTTGTAATGGGCTCAATACTCACAGAATCTTAATGCTAAATTTGCAAGCATGGATGAAACTATGAAATCTTAAATCATTTCTCTCCATTTCAGTGAAACACACCACTAGTATACTGACATTTTACCACTGGATGTTCTCCTTGGCTAGTTCTGAACTTGTTGTTTTATTTCTGCCTATAACTTCTAATTATTTTCCCTTAGGTATAGGTGTATAGAATTATCTGTTTGGTTAGATAATGAGCATGTAGTACATAATGTGATCAAGGTTTCTATTACTGACATTAATATGACACATCAAATGAGAACTAAGTGTATAAGCTAGATTGAAACTCTCTCACCTAAAGGGGTCTGGAAAAAAGCAAAGGAAAAATGCAAAAGAAAAATGGATTTTTTTTCACATTTTTCTTTTCCTTTTTTTTCCTCCAGACCCCTTTAGGTGAGAAAGTTTCAATCTAGTTATTATGAAGGGTCAGAACTTGTTAATTGTTAAGTACAAGCTGCGAATAGCACTTGTCTGTTGTTATCACTTGTTTATGACTTCATCTTATTAGTGAGTTTGATAGTAGGTCAATGGTCATGAATGAACAGTGTGAGCTATACAATAGCAGACAGGCACTGGTTGAACTCTTCACAGAACCTAAGTTCTGCTTGTAGAAAACATTTATGGAAGATATAAAGATTGTATCCAAACACAACTAGCTACATCATTGATGTAACTTTACCAGATGACACGTGTTTCTCCCGACCTGTGTTTATATTATATATACATGTGTATAATTAATATGCTAAGATCGCTTTGATGCTTAAGTGGGATTAACAATGTTGGACGATGGACTAAAATTTAAGTTTTACACGAGAGCTTTTAGCTGTGGGAAAATAATTAGAATTCAAGATATAATCATGGTTTCATTCTTACTTCACAATCACACTGACGATGACTGCTGTAAATACTCAAATAATAAACTTGACTAGCTTATTGAATGATTGATTTATACTGTCATGAGGTATTATCAAGTGCACAACACAAAGAAAAGATCATTAATGAAATGATGTTCTTGCGATAATTGATAGTTGAAGTATTTAAAAGAACTAGTGTAACCCTAGAGCAGCTATATTAATGTAATATATACCATTCAATTACCTATTTACTTTGAAAATATTACTCTTGCCCACTAACTATTTAAACCCAAGCTATTTGAATTCATCATTTTTAAGTGGTCTCATATATTATTGTAATCTATCAATAGCAATTAACTGTATTTCATGATTAGTGATGTACCCACAACCATGCATTTTTTCACATAACCACATACTAGCTATACCTAAGTATGTTTTAATGCTTAATTTTACTTGAAATTATCTTGCTTGCACTGCACACCCTTTTCTGTTAAGCCGCTTTCTTTCCCAGCTAATTTATCTCTACTAAGTTCTATTATCTTAATAGAAAGTGTAGGGCCTGAAATAATCCTTCTATACATTTGTGTGTGTGTGTGTATTATACATAAAAGTATTCAAATTGACTTCACTTCAGCCATATTCATGGATTCCTACACATTAAAGGATAGTGGGGTTTTTTTTCATGCAATTATAACTTCATAAAACAGTATTTCAGTGTATAATTTTATATGTAAATGTAAATAATGATACCTGGAGTTGCTATCAGATAAAGAAAACCACTTGACATATATCAGATTAAATGTTGTGAGTGGCACATCAGGCAGCACAAGTCCTCTGAATATAAGTTCAAAAATATATAGCAAAATAAGTATTACCTTTATGGAATGGTTATCATAGTGAGTCAGGGTTAACAAGAATAGAAACAGAGACCAGGTCATGTATTCTGCTGCTGTATCATCAATCCACTCTTAGAAATCCTAGCTCTGATTAACAACATGCTCAACACACAGTAGTTTGGTGTTAATGCAATATCTGTGACATACCATGTGTTTTGTATAGCTTGTCTGTGGACTATGCTCTGTCAAGAAACTCCGCCTCCATTATTCTCGGAAGGTAGCCAGAGTCTGTGATGAGTGCTATGGAAGTTATATGAAGCGTTGATGATCATTACCTACTGACATTATCATAGTTGTCTGTTTTTGTTAATGCTGTCTTGTTTGTTAACATATTTAATGGATTTTGTCACAACATCTAATTGAATAATTTAACTGCTACTTTATACAACTGGCATATAATATTAAGATGTTTCGACAAACATACAACATGAAGTTATTGAAATAATGCATTTACTTAGCTTCTCTGTTCGTACAGCCAATAAATGTTCATTATAAATGTAGTAAATATACACATGTATAACTTCACTTGATGCTTCAACTTCAAAATTTTGTTACTGTAAAAAATTTTGAAGTATAGAAAATGCAACTATACTTGCTAAAAATGGCATTTGTATTATAGTACTGCAGTAATATGTTACAGTAACTATGTCACATGTGCTTATAAGATCACACTGTTAGTTTGGTAGAGAAAGGTTCAGAAGTAAAACATCACTCAGCAAAAAATAAATAAATAATAAAAAGGGTGTTCATGCACGGTCAACCTCTAGCGAGTCAGGTTGTAAGACTGGCCTCTCAGTTGTCAACCTCTAGTGATTCAGGTTGTAAGACTGGCCTCTCGGTTGTCAACCTCTAGTGAGTCAGGTTGTAAGGCTGGCCTCTCAGTTGTCAACCTCTAGTGAGTCAGGTTGTAAGGCTGGCCTCTCAGTTGTCAACCTCTAGTGAGTCAGGTTGTAAGGCTGGCCTCTCAGTTGTCGTCTGAGACTTCCGCTCTTAGTAGATCGGACAGGGGATGTTTATTGTAAACAGTTCCAGCTATGGGTTGATAAATTTAGACATAAATGGTTCGAGTAACAATGAGAAGTGAAAATGATAAAAAAGTAACAAAGGAGATACGTGAATGTGAGATTTGTGTAAATGTGATATAGGAGTGAAATGATAACTAGTTAATAATGTCAAGTTGAGTGTTCAGCTCTTCAACAAATAAAATGTTACCAGCAGCTAAATACTACAATAACACCAGCTCAGTTTTTTTTATTAATACTGTTGCTAGTTCTATTATGTGTCCACATTTTCCCCGAAATCAATATTTTCAGTGAAAACTTAGATCTACCTGAAAGGTACATGTACTATATTTCGCCCAGCTGAATTTTTGATCCAAAATCTACACAGGAAAATGACATTCATTCTGGCACCAAAACAGTCTATTCACACATGTGTAAATTTATTCTTTTACAATAAAAATATTTATTACATCGTAAAACAAGATAACATACAATGATAGTCTACACAATTTTGCCTTATGGTCCTTGCATCTAATAAGTATATTGGTACATGAGAGACACCACACTGTATTCTCTCCTAAATCTTTACCCATAGAAAAGAGACTTTGGGTGAAGAAAGATATAGGAGAGTGGCGAGGAGCTTAGGGTGAGAACAGCAGCACGGTTATACTTTTAAAATTGAGGAGACGTCTGCCTCCTAAATATCTCCACCAGTTGTTAATAGTTGATATTTATATTTATGTATTATTAGGAAGTACTGAACAGTTTTGAGTTAGACTCAGTGTTGATATAGAGCTACTCTGTATTGCCTATGATCTCCTCCTTTAATTATTACATCAGCCACTTGCATGCAACATTGATTAACAAGTTTACAGCATAATCATGCTGGAAGAATTTGGGACATAAAATTTTGCAAGTTAAAATACAATCAAAAGTGGCTTCGATGAATATAGCTAGCTATATGTGAGCTGGTCTGGGAAAAGGGACCTTACGGCGCAAAAATTGAGATATAGGCTCCCTGAAGTAAGTCATCGGAAAAAATCTTTCTTTCTCCAATTTTTGTTAAAGACCCCAAGCGTGCCATGGAAAGACAAGCTACTTTTTATTCCCTCTTGTTCTCGAAGTACAATAAACGGGGGACGGGCGGAGTTTCAAAGAAGCAGCTAAAAAAAAAAAAACACGGCATAATAGCTTTGAGACTATTGCATGCACTCTACAGCTTACCTTGTGGGTCTGGCCTCCCTGAGAAGAGAAAGAGATCAAGAGATGAAGAGTGAAGAAGGAAGAAAGAAGACTAGTAACTGAACTGAAGAGAGTCCGCATGCATTCATTGTGTTTATGATGTATGCATATCCTTTACGTATGATCTTTATATTCACTTAGTTAGCTGAACCTCAGAGGTCACATTTATTAGAGGTCACTTTGTAAAGGTGAAATGTTGTGCGTGTGTTTGTATGATTTATGCCCCGCTGCTGTGTGTGAACCGGAAGTTTGCATCCTTTTGCGATACGAGTTCCAGTTACTCTAGTACGTAGAAGGGACTGGATAACTGGCGACAAGCAACGGCAGGCTTCTGGATTCTGGTGCAGCGTACCTTCCCGGGAACCAATTGACGACCTAGAAGCTTCACGGCCACTTTGGTTGACAGCCACGGTTTCCTTCCCAACTCACCCTACAACCACATACCTCTGGCTGAAAGTTTACCGCTACAGCGAATAGAATAGCCAAGGATTCCGTGAGACGCTTTGAAAGCTAAAACGAACTCTACGCATACTTCGTTAGTCGCCGTTAATTTATGTTTTCTCGACTAATTGCTTTGCTGAATACAGCCTAGTTCAACTGCCAGTTTCTCTGCACATCGAAGGTTTTATCCTCCAGTATTTTAGCACAAAGTTGAGATAAATTGTAGCTTTTTATTAGCATAAAAAACTCAATTTTTTTGGTTTGCTCCATAAGGTCCCTTTTCCTAGTCCCACTCGCATTATAATGTTTCCAATAATAATGTTTTTAATTCTTTTTCCTCATTAATTCAAAACAGATTACATTTACTCTTAAAATTTACAAATAACTTTCCTCTCAGAATTAGTTTCAATATCATCTCTGGCATTAAACCATCACCTTAAGAACAAGACAATCACTTTATTGAGGTATGGATTCACTAACCATCCTGGTGTAATTTTTCATATGCTATGAGCTAAAGAGGAGGAGGAGAATTGTTGGAAGGTGGCATGAAAGGAAGAGGAGGGTGGAGAGGAATAAGTTCCTGTTATATTGAGAGTTGCTCACTGTCTAGAACTTGGACATCTTGTATAGAAGTAGTACAGAGAACAAATTTCACTTCATTCCAAATTAATAAATTTTCTTGACAATGAACAGATATAATTCAACAGAGAGGCAGAAAGGTGATTGTCTCCCAAACAGAATATTAGGAGGAGTGCAAAGAAGAGGTGTGTGTGTGTGTGGGGGGGGGGAGGAGTGGGGGGAATGGGGGAGGAGTGGGGAGGAAAAAACGGGGAAGGCATTACCAACAATTGTTAGCTGTGCACACTGGAACGTCTGTCTTTGGCTGCATGTGTCTGTCAACACATGATGTCACTCATATTACCATCTATACAGAACTTTCTGATGAATTGCTACTACATGGAATTCTGTGCAGTTGTTACTATAATCATTGATGTATGTTCATGCAAAAAATTAATTTAACTTTAATACAAGTCATCTTCACAATGTTATACTCATCCTTACTCTCTGACTAATCAATAAACTTCATATCAATTTCTTATTCTTTAGGGCAGTTCCTAATCTTGATAGTCGAAGAGAGGAAAGGAAATCGGTATGTTGTATATTTATGAAGTAGTAGGAGACTTATTCTCTCTTTCACTAGCCAGTGTGGTCAATAAGCCCTCACAATGATTCACTGCCAGTCACTGTAGTGCTGCTTACTTAAAAACTAGGTTCAACTTTTAAAATATAGTAATATAGCTAGTACATGTATAATTTTAAGAAGTTCATTTTAATACTGCCATTTTATAAATCTAGCTAAACATTAAACCTGTTGGAAAAGTAAGCACAGATAAATACAGCTCATGAGAATAACAAACCTTGTTTTTACATTAATATTTGGACTATACCTTACCAGATGTGTACATTTAGATTTGCTGACACACCACTCATGAATGTGTTTGTCACCTATGAATATTGGTAGCCTGTATTAGTACATGTACTACATTTTCATCACATTAAAGTGTTATTCATTCCCTTCACCTGTTGCAAATGCATTACATTTTTTACCCTAAATCTTTTTATAGATACCCTGCGTCCCAAATATATACTATACCTCTGTAGAAGTCCATCAATTTGACTGTTACAACTTATTATAGCTCAATGCAGTAATCAAGTATTAGGCCCTGACAACTAGTTAGAGTTAAATAGGTAGTTAATATCATTAAGCAATTGTGTTAGTGAAATTGGCTGAAAAAAAGATAGACTTGGAACATAATTGGTAAATAACTCATTCTCAGACCAATCAGAAGATTTTCAGTAATTAAGAACCCGGGGCCATCACTATTGTCTCAAAGGAATGAACTTTTCTACATTTGAAACTAATCTATTCATCCTCTTCTGGGCTGTATACTAGAATTTATATATTCATGGACAAAACAAAAGTTTTGACCTTCTTTTGTTGCTTGTATGAAATAAAAAATGCTAATGCTCTTCCTTATTGTTATTATATTATGACAAATTACACAAAAACCTACAAATAGTACAGATAAAATTAAACAGGTATTCATACCTGGGTAACTTAATGGTCATGACAATACTGCCATGATGAGGCCAGTGAGAGAGAGGAGGAGTCTGCAAAATAATCTGTCCAAAGGGACATTGACCTACGCCTTGAAGGCAAGATCAGTAATTTTAGCCTTAATTTTTCTAATAAGGAAAAAAAAATGTCGAAAAAAAAAATGACATTGTTATTTAGAACTACATTAGCTTGGTGAGCTCATTTCATTTTAAGTACTATTTGCAATTAGAAAACATACTTTGTGCTTCATACATAAACATGTATTATGTATGTATACACCCAGTATGCTTCTATAAGACCAGACAAAATACAGCTCTTCTTTCATGAGCCAAGCACCTTCGCTTGCTTTGCTGACCTCAATGGGAACCATATTCTAGATTATTTTTGTATTTCTTGCATGCAAACTCAAGTATTCAGGGAATGACGCAGTTGTGTGTAGAGGTTCTAATAGGATTCAATTAACTGCCACCAGAAACAACTTTATCGGGTGAGAATTTGGAGGGGCTGTATAGTTGTAAACTGCACTTGTTCTCTTAATTAACAGTCTAAAGGTTACTGTAACTCCTTCTGATAAGAAAAAATACTACCATCAACAGCATGACCGCTGAAATGGCATAGAAAGATGTACCAAAGCAGTGACACCATCATGAGGAATGGAATAAGTTACATAGCTATATAATGAGGTGTCAGGTTAATGACAACAATTTTATGTGTGAATTTTAAAGACAACATCATAACATGATAAAGGATGCTTTAAAATGATTTAAATATTATAATGAAATAGAAATTGGATAAAATAATCAGTCAAAACTGTAAGTAGATGCAGTCTAAGCTCAATTTTAAATAGTGTAAAAGATAGGAAGGTATCAAGTGAGTTATTGAGATAATGTGATCACTCTATGGGATGCTTTTCACACACCAGTTCAGTAGGAAGATATCGCTTAAAATAGTAGCAATTTCACTTAGTTATAAATAAATAGTATTCAATTTAGTTGGTGATAAATAATTGAAATAATGCTGTCGAAAACAAAGTAATATGAACTGAAGAAATGGTTGTTTTCTCATGTTCACCCATCATTTTTATTGCAGTTGCTGGGTGATATTAAAAGAGATTACCACGAGGAAGTAGATCTTGCCAATGATGAAATGCGTACCTTAGAAAGAACTGTAGCTACTTCAATTGGCAAAGATGACTTTCAAAAGACAGTAAGTCCCAAATTGCAAATAATGTAATATCATATAGACTGTACTATTTGATAGGATAATTTTGTGTGTTCATGGAATATTTTAAATATTGCACGCCGCAACAGAGAAAAGCTTACAGTTCATTTACTGCCAAATAAAATACACTAAATTACAGCCAAAATTATAACACAGAATGTAGACTTGAGCTAACATCTTGTGGTTAGGAATACAAAGGAACACTTTCACTGAATATATAATATATTTAGTAAAAAAACATACACTTGCTATATTGCTTAAATGTATTTGTGAGGTAAAGTGTGAGATATCTTGACTCAATGAGTACAGACATTCTCACAATAGTTATACAATGCAGTGAGTTTTTAGAAAACTCAACATATATCAATGCAAAACATTTATTAGCTACAGTATAGCAACAACATTCATCCAGTTAATCAACTCTAAATCAAAGCAGTTGCAGTTCTTCGATAGAAATATCTAGAGGGGATTTCTGTTGTCACCACGTTGTATGTGGAGAACTAGCTCACTTACATGGTTACTTAAATACTTACAAAAGAGAAACTAGCTCATGACCTTAGTAGAACATGAACATAACTTAAAACTCTTCTCAATATTATTATACTACATATTGATTTTAAATACTGTTGTGAAAACTGAAGACATGGCTAAAATGTCAAGAGGAAAACAGAAATGGGTACCAGATAACGAATCCACAAAATGTCAAATCTGCAACGAGTATGAGTTCATAACGAAGTTTTTCCTAGCCCAATTCAACAGACGTCATCACTGTCGTGCATGTGGCAAGGCAAGTTTTCTTAGATTAATTAATATTCACTATAAATGATCCCATTACTACATTCTCAATTTGGGCTAGTTTTGTAATGCTCCTCTTTTGAATTTACACTTAGTCTTTAAAATTCCTTGTTTCCAAAATTTTTAGAGTCACCCTAAATTTTGTCCAACATTCATGAAACACTTTTTTACAGCAATATTCACTACAAAATGATCCCAAATTATACAATTTATATAAGCTCCAAGAAAACATCATGAATTGTATATTGCAATGCACTAGCTGTAGGAATGTATAATCCAATAGAAAAATTTGACCCGTGCTAGGCAGTCCTAATTCAAGCATGTCCAGTACATATAATTTAAGTAAACTAGCTTTGGATGCCAAAAGTAATAGTGATAAATTAGCTCAATCCTTATGTCCATTTGATTGAGTGAGCTAAACGAGTAAGACATGATTAGAGAATGAATAATTAAAAATTATTTATGTAATTTGTGTATATAGATGGTAAGTGGTACCTTAACCATGCTTGGAAATTCCTGTTTTCTGAAAATACAGCTTCTGCTATTATTAAGCTTAATTGGATCAATTATTCTGTACAAACACTTATTTCAAAGTAACAAGTTACAGCAAGTAGTTACTACGGTACTGAATTAATTCAAAAAATTAATTATACTTATCAGATTTTAGTAACTAATTGCTATACATGAGAGTAATATGCCAGCATAATTTTGGCCATAAAAATAGGCAAGTTTTTTTTATAGCAATTGAGCCTGACCTTTGTTACACTGATTCAGCAGTAAAATACCTAGCATTTATTCACTAAAACATGACTCTACAGTCTTCTAGTTGTCCAGCTCTGGAAGTATTCAGTCTAGTTTGTTCTAGCTATAGGTTTCCCTCTGTTCCAGTACAATCAGCATCAATTCTTAAGACACTTTAGAACTGTTTCTTGACTTTGCAGCTAACCTTCTAGGTTAATATTTAATTGAAAATTAGAAGTATTGCCTAACCTGCACTGAACAACCAGCTACATTTTGTTTAAGTAGCTGCTTTTCAGATTACAGGTGTAGTATGGATGAAAATTTATTATTATTATTTTTGTGATTATCTTGTTATAATTATACTTTTGTCCAGCTTGCCTGTGGATGGTGCTCTGTCAACAAGCAGTATCTACGTAATTATGGCAAAATGGTGCGGGTCTGTAAGAATTGCTACAATCTAAGCCTGTAGCATCATAGACCACACTGTTGTTAACACACATATACCAAGTTGAGTTTATTAATACATATACAATCGATTCTGTTAAATTTGTTCAAATGAATTGCATACTGATGGAATTGCTCAAAAAGTGTATTCAGTCATAAATTTGTAGTAGTATTGAAAATTTATCTAATATGTTGAACTCAGAGGAAAACTTTAATTTAATGAAGATAAAAGACAGTACAAAGATAACTGTAGTATAAATACATAGAAAGCAAACATTCAGACAACAATTATATTATATGGTCTGAGAAAATAACAGTTTGTGGTCAATCACCAAAGAAAGTCCTTATTGTATTCTGATATTCTATGATAATAAGTGCAAAAAAAACTTTTCATAAACTTGAGTTATGATAGTCATGCCCGGTGCATCAAGGCATGACTCATGACTGAAAGATTACAAATATTGTGCAGTTTAAGCAAAGATAATTATGGTAATCAATGATAAGACTCATGAAACATTACATCAGTTGACCTCACTTTCTTTATTTTTTATCACAGAAACTACATATAAACAATGTTACTTAAAAATATGAACCTTTTTAGCTCTTGAGATCATTGGACGTGTTTGCTGAATGTGAACAACAATAAAGAACTAAGCTTCTATTGCCAAAAATGTTAAGGAATTTCAGCAGTTATGGCTGAAATCCTGAATAATACTATAGTCAACAAAAATGATGTTGTGGAGTGCATTCTTGATATTCAAGATGTTATACCAGTATTTCTCTAATCTTTAGTAATATCAGTCAGATGAGGCATGTCTTGTTAATTTTGATCATCAAACCTCAATTTCCCATTTTTCTACAAAATATCTATTAATATTAAGTGAGCAAGCACAAGCAAACTTACAGTATTAGTATGTGTTCATGCCAGGGACAAGTGCTCAACAATTAAATGCAATAATACACACTAGTTACATTGCCATCCATTCACACACACATGAAGGTCCCACTGGGGCTACCTCTTACCTCACTACTACAATGCCAGGCTGGCTTCCCATGTGAGAATACTGACAGACAATATTACTTGTACGTGATGCTGATTTGATTAATTATTCTTTGGGGGGTAAGGCCCCATTGCTGCATGGAGATGATTGGCCAAGGATGTAGACTGGTGAAGGCCAACCAGTATCTCCCTGAAGCTGTGATATAGCAGTATAGTGTGTTAAGTAATTATAACATACATGAATGTCCTGTTCAAGCTTCTCTTCCCATAGTTGCAAGAGTCCTCCATACACTCATCCAAACCTGACCCACCATTAACTATGCATCAAATATTCACAAACCTGCACAGACAATCACAGAACACATACATTCCTTGAGTTATTGTGATAAACATAATTGTCAATCAAGTATTCATCTTAGCTAGCCTGACTGTGAAGCCTGTCAGATGACATTTTGGCATCCAAATATTTAACAAAAGGTAGCAATATGCCACATTCCAAGTGTCTGTATAGTAGAGTTACTAGTGTCACTGTAGTGGCCACACCTATCCAGATGCTGTGGCTAGTATAGCTACTGGCTCAGTGGCACACCAAGACTATCCAGAACCTCCTTCACTTTGTCAACAAATGCACTTTTACCAGGACTTTGACAGTGGAATTTATGAAGGAGTGACCAGGCTCTGACCTTCAGATACTACTCAACTGGACTTACATTTACACATGCCCACCTCACACACAACTACATCGGCTCCTTTGCCAGCTGGTAATTCTTTAAGTGACTTGAGATTGATTTGCACATGTGAGAAAATACATTCTTCCCCTTGACATGTGCCAACCAGGTTCTCATGTTAACTTCATTTAACTATGTATTTAAATAATCTATCTTTACAAATGAAGTGAGCTAATTGGATGCAATCTACTGCAGTTCAAACTTTTCTTCTACACACCCCACTGTTCTGCCTGTTAAGATTCTGATCTGTATTTTGTAATTGTAGCTCCCATGCTCATTGAATGTATAATTATTCCTGGATGAGAAACAGGAAATTTCCCTGCTGTGGCCTAACTCTTGACAAAAAGCATTCAGCTACAAAAGACGAAAAGAGTTTATTTGGAAGTTTTTACAGAATTTCTTACTTACCTTAGTCCTCCCTAGTAATGCTAGCTACAGCAGTGGCTATATGAATTAAGCCTTTCTTGCTATCTAAATTACCAGAGGCTCTTGACAACAAGCACTCAGTCAAAAGAAAATAAGCTAGCTCTATAAAGGTGCAGGGCTGATGCTAAAAATAAAACAATTATTATTTAATATAAAGTAGTAATATATGATTTATAACAAAAGGCTAACTTAGAAACTGCCAAAGTAGTTATGTTTTCTTACTTGAAATTTTCTGTAGCTATAGAAATCAAGTACAATTAATCGTTGAGCTCTTTGGACACACTGAGAATAAGCAGATATTTGAACATTTTTAGTCAAACTTAATTGTAGATATTATATGTTTCGAAGCTGAAAAAGTTCCTTTCAACAGTGGAATATGTAACTAATAGAATTATCAAAGTGAAATGAAGCAAATTTTGATTTATAGGTACCATGTCGTGTGAATACAATGTTTCTAGCTACATGGTTAATGCCATTTGGATGCTATAAAATACAAGTGTAACATTAATTGAGAATGAACGCTAGACCTGCTGGTGATCAATTTTGACTGAATGTACTGTGATCAATTTTTATTTATTTTTTGCCGCCAATATATAGTTGGTTTAAAAATGGAGGGGAAGAACCTTAGTCCTCCCTTTTTTAATTGGGGGGGGGGGCTCTAGCCCCCAATTTCAGCTGACTGGTCAATCAACTACTACTACATGACCAATCTTGTTGATTGTGTTTGGTAAAGGGTTTAATTCATTAGCGCCCACTAGCTGCAGCTTTTTGAGACTCGAAGAAAAAAAAAAAACATTTCAATTAAATAATCATACAGTTATAAGTCAAAGACAAAGTAAGACTTACTTGGTCCTTGAGATCAGAACAAACTTAGAGCTAACTTAAAAAGCCATATTGTATTCAGAGCAAATAGAGCCTACATTATGTCCCAAATAATATAGAGATATACCACAGTTTTAAAACTTTCACCCTAATGTTGTCTTGCTCACTTCGCTTGCTCACCAATAAACCCATCAAAAATAAGGTATTGTAACCTATATGTAGATTACTGGTCTTATCAATTACTTAAATTTACCAAAATAGAATAAACTAATCCTATACAGATGCCATTTTGATGCATATTCACAGAAACAAAGCAGACAACACTGAGCTGACAGACTTTGCTAAGGAATTCATTGAAAGAAGTGAAAGAAAAATTTTAAGTAACACATTAATTGAAACTTTTCCATCCAATTTTCACTATGACTTTATTGACTAAAAAATAAATCGTATGCTTCATAAAATTTAAAAATGGTTATCATGCGAATAAAATGTTGTGTGTTACATAGTGTCCCTCCCCCACCCCCCCCCCACCCCCCCCCCCCCCCCACTCTGAAACAACTTCTATCATTCCTGCAGTAGTAGCCAAAATGAGTACTGGAATTAGTGCAAGTCACTGCATTAATTTTCCAGTGGGTTCATCGCTTCTGGTGCAGGACAATGGTAATCCAGTTACGGCCTCCTAGACAATGTAATGTTGATCAAGCCTCTAATTTCATGACCCTCACTAGTCTGGAGGTGAGTGGAGACAGCTTAATGAAGTAAGGTGAGGGATAGCAAAGAAATAGCTTATTCATAGTGATGCAGACACGTTAGTGATGTCTCTACACATGTACTTGATGGCTGTATCAGATATTGCTTCCTATATTTATAATACTTGTTTGGGTAATTGTGACATAGTATTTATCATAGCTCCAGTTTTCTTGTTATATAAATTGCATTAAAAGGAATTGCAAGAATGTTTGTATGCATGTGTGTATAAAAGTGTTGCAGAATAGCACACAAAAACTAAACAAAAACATTCAACAAACAAATATTATTAGCAGCTCACATTCAAATTAAACTTCAGTCAGACCAGCTCACTCGCCATTTGTGCTGAAGCACATCACTATAGTATGATGGTGTAATATATTGATGCACATATAAGTATGGGATTTCCTGTACTTTTAGTACAAGAATTATCCTGCACACTTTCCTTCACTTTCCATACGCCTGTCTTGGTCCATGCACAGGAAAGTATGCATGAAAATTGGCTTACTGCCTTATGAAATACGAGATTTCTCAGGGAAAGTATTGATGATATTATTGTAGTTTTCCTGTAACATGAATTAGCTTTTCATTCAGAAAAAAATTTAATACACTGTACTTACTCAATATTCAGTGCATACTATAATTTACTAGTATCAGTTTCTATAGCATATCAGCATGCACGTAACAATCAGCTATTTGTCATAGTGAAGCAATTTCTGAAAATGTTTTGGTTATTAAAATTGTGCACCCATTTACATGTATATAAAAAAAAATATCTCATTAAATGAAAGCAAGCAAGGGAAAATGATGAAATCATTTAACTAGTAAAAAAATGTTTTAATGATTACATGTCAACAGTTTCATTTGATACACAAAATTAATAATTATAGTACATATAGTTCAATGATTTCCAGAGGAGTGGAGCCATTAGTATCAGGTTTGCAGACTCTCATTTCTATGTTCTCATTAGTGGGAGAAGGAAGTTGCTTAATAAACCATGGAAGTCTATTGAAAGAACAGCAGGTATTAGTGCGACCACACCCCTTCCCATCCCATAGAGGGTCATTGACTTGTAGTGGATAAGGATTGTAATTAGTATAAAAACTGCTATAAGCTGTATCACAGAAATAATCATTTCCAACAAAGCTAGGAACTCTTGATGAGGTCAGGGCAGTGTTGATACAGGGACACTTGTAGGTATACTGTTGATTAGTTTCATCTGAAGCTCCTGCAAATGTCCAGATGTGTTTACGTGGGTTTCGTCCATGTGTCAGACTCACTCCAAAGACATAGTCTCTTTCAATACCACGACCTTGATAATAGAAAGCAAGAGGAATTTTTTTTGTGATAGCTAATGATCTTCCCGCATACCTTACTATACTGAAATCCTGGTACACTAAAAATGTTACTCACACATCCAGTTGATGCAATATCACAAACTCGTTTAGGAGAGGAGATCAAGCTGAGTCCTCTGGGACAGGATTGACTAGTGTTCCTCATGTCTATGTGGGCTACCCTCATCCACCCACTGCAGTACACTCTCACAGGAGACCCAGAAGACTGTTTAATCCAATAGTAGCCAGAAGAAGCTTTAGGATTAGACTTGTGCAGGTCTTTGCATGAGTTAGCTGGTTTGTCTTTGGTTCCCAGCAGTGAAGGTGGAGGAAGATGATAGTCCAGTTGCTGCTTTATTGGTTTAAGGAGTTGCTTCATTGTGGTGGTAAGTCTAGTCTCAAGTGTGCTCCTGTCTGTAGTATTGATGTTAAGAAGTCTAGTCAGCCTGTCTTCTAGTCCAGCCACATCCTCCTGGACTGTACTGTTGACCAAGTCTCTAATTTCATGACACTCACATGTCTGGAGGTGAGTGGAGACAGCTTCATGGAGTAAGGTGAGGGATAGTAGAGAGAGCAATAATGTAGAAAGCTTCATGGTGAGGTTTGCACACTCTGTAGCAATGGCTCAGCATGTCACCTACTACCAACTTTTATAACACTTCCTGTAACCATATGTAGTGCCAAATACTGGGGGAAATTGCTGAATTATTAATATGTTTAATTTACAGCGTATTAGCTAATTTCCCTCTATGTAGTGAATAGTCTCTTATCTCTCATTTCTTTAACACTTCTTTTAAGTGCAAATTACTCTTCGTATGTGTTGAAATGTCGTAAGTTGTACAAAGGTATATAATTAATATGGAGAATTTTTTTCACAATTAACATTATAAATGTAAGTTCATGGTAACTCTTACTTCAATAACATATGTCAGAAATATACAGTATGTTAGAAACATACTCTTGGGCACAGAGGACGAACCTAAATCTCACATAATCACAATTGCTCGACTGCTCCTCCCAATTGCACCTGTGACTTTATGAGGCTCTGTCTTCAAAATACTTTTGGCACATTCATCCCTGACAGATTACAACTTGTCAAATAATGCTTCAAGAACATACCACACCCATTAATCATCATTTCCTGATTAACAAGTCTAAAGCCAGACAACACCAATATTAATTGGAATTTTATGAAGTAGCTATAGTCGATCTCTTGCACATATTGAGTCAATCATCAATAAAATTGTGTTATGACAGCATTTTTGTACAATTGGTGATAATTGAATGAAGTACAGACTCATTAAAAGCACAACGAGAGTTCAATTCAAAAGAAATTACATGTGAATAGGAATAGCAAGATTTTTCAAGAACAAACAATGGACCAATCAAGGACGAAAGACACATTTCATATATTATTAAGGTGTTTACTTCGGATTCAAGGACAGGTAGAACCCATGATCCCCACAAAAATTAGCTGGTAATCGTGAATAAGGGGCTAGCTGTTGCTACTATCTACCACGGGTGCCCAGTTAACCAAGATATAACTAGTGGTGTGCTTGAGCACAAATGGCGAGCGAGCCTGATAGTTAGGTAACATAAAGTATTACTATTTTTAGCTTACTTCATGCAAACACTATAATAGCAGTTATGACATTTGATTTCAGCAAACAAATACAAAATCACTCTCCTACCTGATTTGTTAACTTTTGTAGTATCAAACATCTGCCATTCTGATAATCTCAATTACCAGTAACTCTTGAACAAGCTCTCAGCTATGATAACAAAATAAACCAGTGTTATTATTTGTAATTTTAGCCAACAAATATGGAATTACTACTTACCTCAATTTCCTGAGTATTGATCACTTCTGTAGTGTCAAATTGAAGTTACTTTTGACTAGCTTAATTACAGTGAATTCTTGACAACAAACTCTCAGCTACAAATACAAAAGACAATCAATTTTAGCACACAAATACAAAATTACTTTCTCACCTCATTTTCTTGAGCAGTGGTAACTTTTGTAGTACCAAATTTGAGCCTATCTGACTATTTGAATTTACCAGTCACTGTTGACCTGCTCGTAGCTACAAAAAAGAAAGGCCAGAGTTAATTTTGCATATTTAGCTAACAAATATGGAATTGCGTACTTACCTCAGCTTTCCTGGAGAAGTAGTAGCTTCCTTAGCATTAATACGGCATTCTGACTACCAATGGCTCTTGACAACCAACAATCGGCACTCCGTATCCCCCATAAAACGGCGAAGTTTTGAAATTAAGTCTGGAAAAGGTTCTTCAGTGCCATAGCTGGTCGAATCAACTTCTTGTTTCTTGAAAAGCAAGCGTTTTCGCAGGAATTTTCTCACACTTCTGCGCTTAAGTATAAAGTAAGGCTTGCTTAATGCTGTTGTTTCAGAATAAACTGGGGTCAAGCCTAAAAAGCCGTGTTTTTTTTTGAGAAAAAAGTTCCCCGCGCGCGTTTAAAGGGCACACTACAATCCATACATACATACATATATACATATATTATACTTAGAACCCGTTGCTATATTGTTACTAGGTGTACTAACTTGGTAAGTGTGCACTATTTTTTTCCTTTAGGCATATGAACTGTGCATACTAACAACCCTTGGGGTATTGCTATTTTTGAGTTTTAGTTTAATAGAATAGGCCGGATAAAGCAGGGAGCAGGTTATGTGAGGCCGGATATGGGAGGGTCTACTCTACTCTCTCATATCCACCTATATGGGACCAGCCCTATCATATAACTCTCCTGCGGCTCTGGTACCACAGGAATTTACCATAGCTAGCTGCTTTACTGCTTACTGCAGAGCAGCCCAGGTAGAGTTAGATCAGGAGATAACAGCTGGCAGCTACACAATGCTAAAGTAAACTTGCTAAAGTAAACTTTCTGGCTCGCTTCAATTGAATTTTAATTGAATTTTAATTTTGGGCCGGGGAAACAGGAAGAATTCGCTTGACACCTAAAATGCTGATAAACAAAGTTGCTAGTGGAAACTAGTGGAAACTGGGCCGGCCTCTGGGTAAACGGGATCTAAAATAGTTAGAGCATGCGCTTAGGTACTGGTGGATTTAGTGCACTAAATGCACCAGTACCCAAGCGCTTATGCTCTAACTATTACATATAACATATACCTACCCGATTTTGCATTATCCACCCCTAATACTGTCTCGCTCGCTCGCCAATTAACTAATGGACAGTAATATGTGCATTTGGTGTGTTCATAGCAAATTTTTCTCTTTCTAACAGCCAATATTGTTAATTATAACTTAACTGTTAAGTTATAACCAACAATGTTAAGTTATAATTAACAATACTAGCAGGTACCCCGCCACGCTTGACGTATTGCAAAGTAAGAATGCAGTAGCACAAGTTATCTTACTCAGTTATCATTCTCTACCATTGGTTAAGGTTACATAAGTTTACCTCTTCTACTCTCTTTTTTCTGAACTATCTGAGCTATTCTTCTACCCACCTCTCTTAACTTCAGCTCTTTTTCTTGAGTCATGGAACCCCCTTTTACTTTGTCTATCTCTCCTGCTTCTGAATTTCTGTCTTGAGAAACTTTTGTCTTTTATTTCGTACTTAAGCCTTTCTTTTGAAAATTAACCCCCCACCATTACTCGTCGATTCCACCCGCATTTTAGTTATAATTAATCCTCGCCTTTTTGCCTTCTCTTCCCTTTCATTTTAAACCTACACCCCTTACCTCGCCGATTCCATCCGCTTTTCAATTACGACTAATCGCCTTTTTACCTTCTCTTCCGTACTTTCGCCTAGTCTCGCGTAGCCAGACCCTTTACCAACCGTAACCGCTACGCGGGGAAGGAAAGGGTCTGGGAACATACAATACAACGACTTGTTCAGCAGCACCCCAAAAAGGGTGCTCCAATTATCACATTCCAATGCTTGCGGTAGCCAATGACGTCACTGCCACGGCCGGGTAGCATGAATATCATTAAGTTTCAATGAATATCATTAATTATCAATGAAGTGACTTGTAGGTAGCTCTCGTTTAATTAACCCATGAGTGTGCTCCAGGCTTGCTGAGCGCAACGAAAGTTCTATTTTTATCCACCAATGAGTGTACCTGAGGCTCAAGCTAGCTGAGTGCAGTGGATGTTCTTAATCTTGATACTTTTACCTCTTTTGATTTATTTTAGGATTGCTGCATTCATTTCCTGTCATATCAGTATAAAATTATGGTTTTATGACAGTGCTAGCATGTTTGATGGTCTAAAAAAATTTATCTTATTTCAGCAAAATAAGACCACCATGAATTACTTTAGCCCTAGGTTTATAATGAGCCAAACCCTCTACCCACCCCCCACCCCTCCCACCCCAGATCTTCCTAATCTGAAGTCTACTTAAGTTCAGGATGTGGCAAAATCTCCTAAACAGGTAAAACATTTGGCTAATGCATTCAGATTATATACACTGAGAATGCTGTAATGGGAATGGTCAATCAAACATGCCCAAGGTGACGTTGAAAAACTGTGGTGCAAATGTTGGCATGGCTATGGAATGAATTAAAATTCAGGTTACTAAGACTATAATGGGTGAATATATACATCAGAATAGAGTTACATTGCAAGTACAAAAATATGAGACAATGTCTACTACAACATGTTGCAGTGTAATGTTTCCCCTAGTGTGGTGGCTTAATGTAGCACATATTATATCTGATTTCCTCAGTGGCCTATTAGTCCATAAACAAACACAAGGACACAAAATATACCATCAGACAATTTAGAGTAGTGTATTATTCAATAGATTCTGTCCATCATTCTATCAAAAAATTATCACCAAGTTTGTTATCACATAAAATACCAATGTTAAGCCTGTGGCGGCAGGGTAAGTGTTTATTGGAATGAGTACAACATATAATCCTGTTTACTGTGGTGGATGTATTTCTGAGTGATCGAAGACATTATTTGATTCAAATACACTCAACAGATATTTTAATTTATCGCAAAATTATTTTTAGCAGCACACTGAATTTTAATTTGAAGTGATTGACCTTTTGACAAGCATATAATCTTCATATCGGAAACTATGAATAGTGGATTATACAAATACCAACCTTATTTGAACAGTTTTCATGACAGGATGCCACACCTCCTAATCATGCCCAAACCACACCCACATTTGTACCACACCCACATTTGTAGTAAAATGGTCATTCTAGGGTATTACTCTTGTTAATTTCTAAGAAAGTTGCAAACTAAATTCTTATTGCATGTAATGGGAGTAGTACCTATAGAGAATTGGCAGATGTGTGTATGTGTAAGTGTGAATCATGTTAAAACTATATAGCTAGTTGCTAACTCCTCTAGTATGTTTACATGAGCCTACTTTGTTTTGTCTGGACAGGTATATGCGCATTTGGTGTGTTAATAGCAAATTTTTTCTCTTTCTAACAGCCAATATTGTTAAATATAACTTAAGATTGTTGATTATAACTTAACAGTTAAGTTATAATTAATAATATCGGCTGTTAGAAAGTGAAAAATTGTTATTAACACATCAAATGCACATTTATAGCTTTCCTTTAGTTAATTATAACTTGGTTAATTGGTTGACTTGGCACACGTGGTAGTTAGTAGCAACAGCTAGCCCATTATTCATGATTAACAGCTAATTTTTGTGGGGATCATAGGCTTTGACTGTCCTTTAATTTGAAGTACAGAAAAATCTTGCTATTCCTATTCACATGTAATTTCTTTTGTATTAAACTCATGTTGTGCTTATAAAATTAGACTGTACTTCATTCAATTATCACCAATTGTAAAAAAATGCTGTCATAACACAATTTTATTGATGAATGACTCAATATGTGCAAGAGATCGACTGTAGCTACTTCATAAAATTCCAATTAATATTGGTGTTGTCTGGCTTCAGACTTGTTAATCAGGAAATGATGATTAATGGGTGTGGTATGTTCTTGAAGCATTATTTAACAAGTTGGAATCTGTCGGGGATGAATGTGCCAAAAGTATTTTGAAGACAGAGCTTCATAAATCCACAGGTGTAATTCGAGGTGTAGTTGAGCAATTGTGATTATGTGAGATTTCGGTTCTTCCTCCATGCCCAGGAGTATATTTCTGACATACTGTATTAATGACTCCATCCCTAACTTTTACAACAACATTTTATGGGAGTTCAATGAGCAGGTTCCACACTATTGTTATTATTATTTTTACAATGAACAGGTGCAGTTGCATCTACTATAAGGTATTCAGTGCATATGTCTGAATAAACTAGCGTAACCTCTGTGAGTATGATCGACTTTAATGGTAGTAATCTAGACCTTTATAGTCACTAGTAGTAACAAACATGTTTTTGTGAGTATAATAGACTTTAATGGCATAAGCTGTAGATGCAATTCTGGCATGTGTGAACTTTACTACACTTGTAATAACTGAGCGTACATTTTGGAGTAAGACAGATTTAAACGGCTATCACTCTGTAGTATTTCCACACATGCAAGTTTCTGACATGTTCCCTCATCTAGTGCATATTTGATTAATTAGTAATATACTTTATGAAGACTTCAAAAGAGCCATCAGGACACAACATAGTTCCATATTTTGGGGTCCAATCATCAAGGCTAAAGTTAATACTACAAATGCTAGCAGCTTAGCAGGTACAAATATTACACAGGAGCTAACTGTATAAAATAAAGTTTAGCCAGAACAGTACACTATTGTGTAGTGTAATCATAATTTTAGTGATTTTATTTTGAAGTCCAGCTTAAATAGTTACACTGTGAGGTTCCCTGGCTGGGAGTGTCTTTTGGTTACATTGAATGAAACAGGATCATTGCTTCCATTTTCCTATTATAATGTCTCAAAAAAGTTTAAATCCCTTAGTTATGTTATTGAAGTAAGTATCACCATGAACTAATACATTTGTATATAATGTTAATTGTGAACAAAAATTCTCCATTTTAATTATGTACCTTTGTACAACCGGAGACATTTCAACACATACTAGGAGTAATTTGCACTTAAAAGAAGTGTTTAAAGAAATGAGAAATAAGGGAATATTCACTACCCAGAGGGAAATTAGCTAATACGCTATAAATTAAACAAATTAATAATTCAGCAATTTTCCCCAGTATTTGGCACTATATATGGTTACAGAAAGTGCTATAAAAGTAGGTAATAGGTGACAGGCTGAGCAATTCCTACAGAGTGTGCATAACTTCACCATGAAGCTATCTACATTATTGCTCTCTTTGATGTCCCTCACCTTACTCCATGAAGCTGTCTCAAATCACCTTCAGACATGTGAGTGTCATGAAATAAAAGACTTGGTCAACATTACAGTCCAGGAGGCTGTAGCTGGACTAGAAGACAGGCTGACTAGACTTCTTAACATCAATACCACAGACAGGAGCACACTTGAGACTAGACTTACCACCACAATGAAGCAACTTATTGATCCAATAAAGCAGCAACTGGACTATCATCTTCCCCCACTTTCACAGCTAGGAACCAAAGACAAACCAGCTAACTCATGTAAACATGTGTATGAGACAAATTCTAAAGCTTCTTCTGGCTACTATTGGATCAAACAGTCTTCTGGGTCTCCTGTGAGAGTTTACTGCAGTATGAGTGGAACCTGTGGCAATGAGACTGGAGGGTGGATGAGAGTGGCCAACATAGATATCAGGAACACAAGTCAATCCTGCCCCAGTGGACTCACCTTAATCTCCTCTCCTAAACGAGTTTGTGATATTACATCAAGGGGATGTGTGAATAAAATATTTAGTGTGCAAGAATTTCAGTACAGTAAGGTTTGTGGGAAGATCATTGGCTATCACAAACGTATTCCTATTGCTTTTTATTATGGAGGTAGTATTGACAGTGGCTATGTCTATGGAGTGAGTCTGACACATGGTCAGAATCCACGTAAACACATCTGGACATTTGCAGGCGCTTCAGATGAAACTAGTCAACAGTATAACTTCAAGTGTCCCTGTATCAACACTGCCCTGACCTCATCAAGAGTTCCTAGCTTTGTTGGAAATGATTATTTCTGTGATACAGCTTATAGCAGTCATTATAATAATTATGGTCCACCTTATCAACTACAAGTCAATGACCCTCTATGGGATGGTAAGGGGTGTGGTCGCACTAATACCTGCTGTTCTTTCAATAGTCCTCCATGGTTTGTTAAGCACCTTCATTCTCAAACTAAAGAGAATGTAGAAATGAGAGTCTGCAAACCTTCTAGTGATGGCTCCACTCCTCTGGAAATCATAGAACTCTATGTACAATAATAATCAGTTTTGTGTATCAAATGAAACCATTGAATGTAGCTAATCATTTTAAAATCTTTTTTACTAGTTTATTGTCAATATTTTTCCTGTTTGCTGTTATATTTGAATATGAACTTTTTTGTAAAAATGGGTGCACAACTTTAATAACAATGTTAACAATTTAAATAATTGCTCCATTATGACCAAAAGCTAATTTTTTTTTGTGTAGACTGATATATTGTACAGACTGATACAAGTACAGTTAGTGTGCATCTTGTGGGGGTTCACGAGAATGCTTGGGGTTTTAATCTCAAGCCTAGTGCCCCTGATGAGTAGAGCTGCCACCAAGTTGTTCCGTAGGTAAGAGTAGAAGTATTAAGTAGCTACCCTTTACGCGATCCAGCACCCGTGGTCGGAGGTTAAGTGTTAATTTAATTCCGTAAACAGATGCGCAGACACAAATGATAAATGAAGAACAGAACTAACTAAAATACTACACTGATACGACACATTATATTCACCCATATTGCACACGGCACTATGCACACGACACACAAACACGTGGCACACGCTCCGCACAAACAAGTAATTAACAACTACATACGCATGATATACACTCAGCACAACTCAATACAAGAAAGTTCTAGTACTGTCACTTTTCCACTCTGCTGTCTATATTCCCGCCGCTGCTGTCGATGTTCGGTCCCACATCTCCCCCTCCTGTGACTACAGCCTCGCCTGTTGTCAACAATGACTGGGAGTGAACATCCTTCACACGTTCTTGATCTTGCATGTTCTCATGATCTTCCCAATTCCTTCTGGACAGTCCATCTGCATGGGGAATGTCCCTCCCCTGCTTCCACACGATCCGGGACACGCGTCCCGCCAGCTTTTGACTGAACCGATGCAGCCGCCCATTTAGTTTACTGGTCCCTCCCAACAACGCTAGGTTGGGTTCGTGGTCAGTTACAATGGTGACATCCGACCCCCATAGGTACACTTCGAAGTGGTATACTGCTGCGACAACTGCTAGAGCCTCCAATTCGCTGACCGAGTAATTTCGTTCAGCTCCTCTGAGCTGCCGACTGAAAAATGCCACTGGCAACTCCACCCCGTCTCTGGATACATGTAAACAGCCACCGATGCCCACACCACTGGCATCGGTGTACAACACAAACACATCTTCCACCACAGGTACAGTTAACACAATATAATTACACAGACACTCACATAGAAACCTAAAGGCCTCCTCCATCTCAGCACTCCAACGGACCTTGTGGGGAGCTTTCAGGTAAGTGGCAGGCGTCAGTGCTGATGAAAACTGAGCAAACTTGGGGACAAACTTCCTGTAGAACCCTAGGGCTCCTAGAAAGGTTTTCAAGCCTTTCTTTGTAAGTGGCTTGCCATACTGCCTCATGGCCTCACACCTTGCTTCTGGAACCACAACCTGCCCACAGCCCACTAGATGACCCAAATACCTTACTTGCTTCCTGCCCCACACACATTTCCTGAGTTTCACCGTTAATCCTGCCTCTCCTAAACACCTCAGCACACGCTCCACAGCTACCAAATGCTGCTCCCATGTCTTAGTAAAAACCAGGACATCATCCACATAGTTAACACTAACATCTGAAACAGGCCTAAGCACCTCCTCCACCACCGCCTGGAAGATAGCAGGGGCGTTTTTTAGCCCAAAAGGCATACGCTTAAACTTAAATTTGCCTGCTGGACAACCAAAGGTTGTCATCTCCTCACACTCTGGGCTCATCCTAATTTGATGAAACCCTGCTGTTAGGTCTAGGGTAGACATAACAGCACAATTGCCAGCCTTATCCATGATATCTGCAAGGGAGGGTAGGTAATATCTCCTTTGAGGAGTGATGTTATTCAACTGTCTATAGTCTATACAGATGCGGACACTACCGTCCGGCTTACTAACAGGTACAATGGGACTGCACCACTCACTGTCAGACTCAACAATCACTCCACTCTCTAGCATTCTTCCTATCTCCTCCTCTACCTTTTCCCTCAGTTTGTAAGGAACCTTACGTACTGGCAAATTCACCACCTTGCTACCTTCCTCCACCTCAATCTTACACTCTCCAACCTTGCAAAGCCCTGGTCGTTCTGAAAAGAACGGCTTATTCCTCTCCACTAATGCCTCTAATTCCTTCTCATCATATCCCTCGCACTTCTCCTCAGATAGTCTATCACTCTTCCCATAGACTCTTCTCATTTCATTGTCCTCCTCAGCCACTGTAACATGGCAGACTTCTTTTTCTCTCTCAGTGAACACCTTAGTGTTACTTATATGCACTACTTTACCTTCTCTACTACTACCTTTCTTCCTCACTCTGTAATTCACCTTGTTTAGTCTTTTCACTACCTCATAGGGTCCCTCCCAGGAAGCCTCGAGGTTACTCACTAGGCCTGGCACTCTCAAGAGCACCAAACTTCCCTCACTCAACTCCCTCTCACTTCTGTTAACATTTGCCTTCTGCAACCTCTTTCTAGCCACCTCCACTCCGTTGACCATGGCTCTGTCGTGAATAACTTTGAGTCTGTCTTGCAACTTTGCCACCCATCCATGCACATCCATGCACTGGTAGCTATCTTCTAACCAACCCGCATACACCAAGTCCAACGGGCCCCTCATCTTAGTCCCAAACACTAGTTCATGGGGACTGTAGCCTGTATCTCGGTTTGGCACCTGCCGGATGGCAAACAGAGCCATTGGCAGAAACTGTGCCCAATCAACACCCTCTTCTCTGGCCTTTGCCAACATTGGCTTCAGGGTGCCATGAAGTCTCTCAACTACCCCATTACCTTGGGGTCTATAGGGGGATGTAGTGATAGCATCGCACCCTAGGACTTCACATAGCTCCTTCATCAGCCTACTGGTGAACACCGAACCCTGATCTGTCAGGATCCTCTGTGGTATTCCAGTCCGACTGACTATAGAGACTATCCCTTCAGCTACTTCTGTGGCTGTAACTGTTCTAAGGGGGACTGCCTCAGGCCACCTAGTAGCCATGCAGCAGTATGTAAGGAGGTACTGCACACCATGCCTAGCCTTGGGCAAGGGTCCTACCAGATCTAAGGCCACCGTACTAAACGGCTGTGTGACAACTGGCCTACCCTGCATACACACTCCTCTATTCCCCTGCTTGTTCATTTTACTGCACACTTCACATCCCTTAATATACTCACAGATCTCACTTCCCATACCTGGCCATGTAAACAACTTGTTGATTACCTCTCTTGTCTTTCTGACACCCACATGACTACACTTGTCATGGGCTAATTCCAATACCATTCTCCTTCTACCTTTGGGCAAGACCACCCTATTTACTACCTCATCATCATCGTCCACTACCGTATGCATAAGCACACTACTCATATACCGATAACCTCTAAGGTTCTTTTCTGCCAGCTCCCGACACACCTTCAGCGAAGCATCCTTCTCTACTTCCTTACTCAATTCCTCAACATCTGCTATCTCTTTCAACTCGGGACACCCTAACTGGTAGTCCTCATTGTCACTCTCACTTCCGTCTTCCAACAATGAAAGTTCCTTGACCTCTTTAGGTGACACAGGTTTAGCTCCTCTTTCCCCTTTCTGTACATCTCTCTTTTCTTTAGCTGCCTCTCTCTTGGCACCCGCTCTAGTAACTATATTTACTTCTTTCAGTACTTTTTCACTCTTACAGGCATCCTCCTCCACTCCGCCTCTGCCTCCTCCTGAGGTTTCGGTTTCTGTGGCACCAGATTTCTCTGGCGTCTGGGTGTCCGGGGTAACGCCGGAGTGCCCCGTGCCCATTGGTGTAGGTCCTGGCACGGCACCCAGAAGGAGATCCCTGGCTCTTCCCTTATCTAAGGGTACTGCAAACAAAACTTTATCACTGACCATCTCTTTGTTGGCCACTGCCACTACCTTATCAAAAGTATGGCCCTCAAACTCAATGGGTACTCTAGCACACTGAACTAGAGTAGGCTCCCCAGTAACGCCTCTGATCCTCTCAAACTCATCAATTAGTTGTGATTCAAACACTAAGTGACCCGGTACTATGGTGATCTCGGCTCCCGTGTCAGGTGCAATAGTACAACTCTCACCATTAATCTTTCCACTTAGGTTGTTCTCATCACCCTGTATGGCTACCCAGTTCACTGACTTCACTGGTTTCCCTGCCTTGACTCCAGCATGCTTAGCAGGATCGGCCTCTTTCCTGTGCAGTGCTTTGCTGGTGCACTCCCAAGCCTTGTGCCCGGTTTCATTGCACTTATAGCAAATGGGCAAAGGCCTTGCGTGTTTGCTCTCCCCAGCCTTGCAGTCAAAGCTTTTATGACCATACAGACCACACTTATAGCACTTAGCTGTTCTCCCACCTTTCACCTGGCCATCTTTCAATGTGATCGCCACTTCCATTAGCTCTGGCACACTAGTTACCTTAGCCGCATTCACCACGCCCATCTCGTCTATGCCTAGGTCCTTCTCATACAGCCCCTTAATTAAAAACAGTTTAAGGTCTTCCTTCCGCTCACACATCATGCATACCCGTTCCACTAGATTGACTATATGTTTCAGTCTACTAACCCTATCCATACTCCTTGTGTCACGGTCCAGCTCTAAAAAGAGCTTGACCTCCAACTCTCGTTTGCTTAAGCCTACCCGTGCTAATAGAGCTTTCTTCAACTTATCATAGGTGCAATGTTCACCTTCTATGATCTCAACAATGTGCTCTTTAATCTTGGCTGGTAACTTGCTCAAGAGTAAGCTTTTCCAATATTTTCTTTCAACATCCAACTCTTTAAATTCTGCCTCTAGGGTTCTCACATATTTAGCAATGTCCACTCCCTCTTTGTAACAAGGAATGTCCCCAACTAGCTTGTCAATACTAGGCTTAAACTTTCCACTTTTTCTTCCTTTCTTCAGCATGCTACTAAGCAAATTAAAGACACTTCTAGCAGCATCCTCATCTTCCTCATACTCCTCATCTGACTCCTCAGACCCAGCTTCCTCACTCAATACACTATGTCTAGAGCTCACTCTGCTCACTGACCTTTCCTCCCTCCTAGGTCCAGTTGCTGCACTAACTGGCCTACTGCTATGTCTGGACTCTCTACTACCAGACCTTCTCCTACCCTCTCCTCTCCTGGTCACACTAAGTGATCTAAGGGTATCCTCTGTCTCCTCTGAGACCTCACTAGCGGGCTCTACATCCACTCGCTTGGATGCCCCTCCCTCTCCCAAGACTTCGTCATGGGACCTTAGACTATACTCACTAGCCTCTGCTGACTCCTTTCCTGAGTCCTTGCCTCCTTTCTTGCTCTTTGCCTGCCCTTTCCTTCCAGACATCCCCACAAATCACATCAGAGTACCAAGAATTTGGAGACCTACAGGCAAAAGAAAAATACAATAAAGCACTGTCACAACACAGTAACAATACAACAAACAACAGTTCGGGGGTGTCTTTCGTCCAGCGATAAAGCAGAGATTCAGACGTTGGTAGAGTAAATAGCGTTGATGTTCGCAGATCCTGGTGTATCTTCCAATTAAAGACCACCGCTGCCGCCAGTTGTGGGGGTTCACGAGAATGCTTGGGGTTTTAATCTCAAGCCTAGTGCCCCTGATGAGTAGAGCTGCCACCAAGTTGTTCCGTAGGTAAGAGTAGAAGTATTAAGTAGCTACCCTTTACGCGATCCAGCACCCGTGGTCGGAGGTTAAGTGTTAATTTAATTCCGTAAACAGATGCGCAGACACAAATGATAAATGAAGAACAGAACTAACTAAAATACTACACTGATACGACACATTATATTCACCCATATTGCACACGGCACTATGCACACGACACACAAACACGTGGCACACGCTCCGCACAAACAAGTAATTAACAACTACATACGCATGATATACACTCAGCACAACTCAATACAAGAAAGTTCTAGTACTGTCACTTTTCCACTCTGCTGTCTATATTCCCGCCGCTGCTGTCGATGTTCGGTCCCACACATCTGGATAAAACTGACCTTGGTGAAAGCCAGGACCACTTAATCCAGATTCACAGAAGTAATTATTACCAATGAAGAATAGTAAGGGATGACTCCAGTTATAGTTAGTTTTAATACATTTTCAGTGTCTGAGTAATAGGATGAAGCTGCAAAAGTCCAAATGTGTTTACGTGTTTCTCGCACACCTTAAGTCAGAGACACTCCATCTACATAGTGTTCTTCAATGTTAAGGTAGCCCCAATAGTTGTATCAAAGGCATCAGGTGTTCCATGTTGGTCATTAATGGTATTGTAGCTACGAGCGCTAACAACGTCGAAAATCAAAATGTTTATCAAAGGTAAAATTGTTATATTACTTCGAGGACAAGCATGACACATGGACACTGACTATGAGAGTCAAGAATCACGTGACTAATGAGTGAGTGAGGAGTGACGTATTGACAATGACGTAATGAATGATAATTATAATGATGCGAGTTCAAAGTTCGGTAGCTCCACTACAGTACTCCCCTCTCAGTGTTCACGACACATAGGAAGAAAGGTGCTTTGGCCAATGGACCTGACGTCCTGAGCGAGTGACACGTTCGATCGGAGCATTGACGGTGTGCAAAGGTCGTTCCGGAAAGTCGTCCAGATGGGCAGGTTTAAGGCGATCTACGGAAATGATGTCCTGTCGACCATTGACCTTTATTGTGAAATGTTTGTCGGTGCGAGAAACTACTGGGTACGGTCCATTGTACGGAGGTTGGAGAGGTTTGCGAACAGGATCTTGCCTAATGAAGACATGAGTTGTGGTTGCCAAGTCCGGATTTATGTGACTGTTGCTATGAGCTGGGCGAGGGGGCAATGGGCGGATTTGCTGCATGTGTGATTTCAACTGATGTACAAAATTTGAAGGATCATCGAGGGCTGTATTGGAAGGAGGACTGAAAAATTCACCTGGAAGTCGAAGGGACGTGCCGTATACCATTTCTGCAGCTGTAGCAGATATATCCTCCTTGAAGGCAGTCTGAATTCCAAGCAACACGAGTGGAAGTGCATCTACCCAATGTGCAGGGTCAGTCTGTGTCTTCAATGCTGCCTTGAGTTGGCGATGAAAGCGCTCAACCATACTGTTAGCTTGTGGGTGGTAGGCAGTAGTGCGAGCTCGTTTCGTGCCAAGCAGTGACATCAAGAAACCCCACAAGTTCGATTCAAATTGACGTCCACGATCCGAAATTATGGTAGAAGGTACTCCATAACGTGAAATCCATCCACTAATAAAAGCGCGAACCACGGATTCAGCAGTGATGGAAGGGAATGGCTTCTGGCCATCTGGTGAACCGGTCGACACAAGTTAATAGGTAAGTGAAGCCTCGTGATGGCGGAAGTGGTCCAACTAGGTCGATGTGTACAACATCAAAGCGGGTAGTGGCAGACGGAAATGAAGACAGTGGAGCACTGGAATGCCTGTGGACTTTTGCACGCTGACACTGGACACATGAGCGAGTCCATCTTCGAACATCTGCATTGATGCCAGGCCACACATAGCGATCAGTGATGAGACGTTGTGTTGCCCGAATACCTGGGTGGGACAAACCATGCAGTGAGTCGAATACAGTTCATCTCCACTGGAGGGGCACTAGGGGTCGCTGTGTACCAGTAGAAGTATTGCAGAGAAGAGGTATGTCGGTGGTAGGGAGTGGAATTGCTTCAACAACTAAGGGAGATGAAGGAGAAGATTGCAATGCTCGAGTTTGCGTATCTGTCACTTGTGCTTGAGCCATAGCTGCATTGTCCACTATAGGAGGTTGTCCTGAAAGTACTGCATTCATCTCGATGCGTGAGAGAGCATCTGCCTCAACGTTCTGTGATCCTCGAATGTGATGAATGGCTGAGGTGAACTGAGAGATGTAATCCAACTGACGAGCTTGTCGTGGAGAATGGCGATCAAGACGTGTGTGGAGAGCATGTGTCAATGGCTTATGATCCGTCCACACGTGAAAGTGACGACCTTCAAGGAAATGGCGAAAATGATGGATTGCGAGGTAGATAGCCAGTAGTTCCCTGTCGAAGGTACTATACCGCGTTTCAGCCGGTTTCATCTTTTTCGAAAAGAACGGATAGGATGCCAGGTACCATTGCTGTATTGTTGCAGCACAGCGCCTACAGCCAAATCTGAAGCATCCGTCATCACAGAGATAGGAGCATCAGGTCTCGGATAGGAGAGGAGGGTTGCATTTGCCAGAGTGTCTTTAGTGGCATTGAAGGCAGCAATTGCGTCCTCAGACCAGTTGAGAGTAGCAGAAGTCGATTTGCGGTTGGGAAGAAGTTCGTGGAGAGGGTGCATAAGTTCAGCACCATGGGGTAGGAACCTGTGATAAAAATTCACGAGACCCATGAACTGCCGTAGCTGTTGATCAGACTTGGGTAGTGGGAAATCGCGAATGACCCGGACCTTATCGAGCAAAGGAGAGATGCCATGTTGATTGATGCAGTGGCCAAGAAAGCTAATTTCTGAGGCACCAAAAATGCACTTGTTGGGGTTGATGACCACACCATGTGAAGAGAGGTGTTCGAGTACGCAGCGCAAGTGATGAAGGTGCTCCTCCGGTGTGGCGCTGGCGATGAGAACATCATCCACGTATGCGTAGCTGAAGTCCAGTCCCTGAAGAACGTTGTCGATAAATCTCTGGAAGGTCTGGGCGGAGTTCCGCAAACCAAATGGCATTCGTACAAACTCAAACAAGCCAAATGGAGTAGTGATGGCTGTTTTCTGTATGTCATCTAGTTCCACCGGGATCTGATGATAGGCACGTACCAAGTCCAGTTTAGTGAAAACGGTAGCACCATGAAGTGACGCTGAAAAATCATGTATGTGGGGGATGGGGTAACGATCAGGAACTGTTATTCTATTAAGAGCACGGTAGTCTCCGCAAGGGCGCCAGTCACTAGTGTTCTTCTTGGGCACCATATGCAACGGAGATGCCCAGGCGCTAGAGGAAGGACGTATGATTCCTAATTCCATCATGTGCTGGAATTCCAGCTTGGCTGCACGTAGACGGTCTGGGGCCATTCTTCTTGGTCGAGAAGAAACTGGAGGTCCGGTGGTTTCAATATGGTGAGTAATTTTATGCTTCACAGGGGTATTCAGTGTACAAACTTGAGTTAATGCTGGAAACTCTGCCAGGAGCTGAAGGTAAGGGTCGTTTTGGGTCTTGGGTACAATGGAAGGGCTGGGGGAAGAATCCGAGGAAAGGATGCCCTGGATGCGCAGGTTGGTAACCGCATCACTTAACCGACGGTGCTTCATGTCGACCAACAACCCAAAGTGCCGGAGAAAGTCTGCTCCGAGAATGGGCCTCTGCACATCAGCGATGATAAAGATCCACGCAAAAGAACGACGAAGACCCAAGTTGAGAGTTAAGGATTGTTTGCCATAAGTCGTAATGGGAGTGCTGTTTACTGCTATGAGGGTGAGTTTATCAGGTGGAGATTTACGTTTGGAAAGGGTAAGAGGAATGACGCTAACTTCAGATCCAGTATCCACCAGGAATCATGTACCAGTGTGTGTGTCCATAACATAAAATAGGCGACTAGTGGGAATAAGGCCGGGAACCCCCGTCGCCGCTAGGGTGCGGCCGTTGGAGTTTCCCCAGTTGCATGGTTCTTTACACTTCTGAGCTGCTTCCCCAAACTTGGCATGATACCAACAGAGAGAGTCAGCAGACTGAATGGAGTTTTTGGGTGCGGGACTACTACGGAATCGGCGAGAGTTTGAGCGACTACGACGGGCTGAAGGTGTGTTGGAGGTAGCGAGTGCTGTAACCAGATCGGTGAGATGGGCCACTTCCTTTCTTAGTTGCTTGACTTCCACAGAACTCTCAGTATGAGCATGACCTACTGCAGCTACAACTGGAGTAGCTACTTCCATTATCTTATCTGCCATCTCTGCAAGTTTGTCAAGTGTAGTTGTTGAGTCAGCAGAAGCTAGGACCATCCTGACATTAGCAGGGAGTCGCTGGAGAAATAACTCACGAAGGAATGAGGTTGAGTCTGCTCCAGATGCTAACTTGTCCCCCAAAAGCTGTTGCATTCTCCGGAGGAGTTGCGTTGGCTTCCTATCGCCGAGTTCCTCACCGCTGATAAGCTGCTGGAGCTTGCATTGTTCCGACGCAGCAGTACGTTTAATTAATTGCGTCTTCAATGTATCATACGGATGGTCGGTGGGCGGGGTGAGAAGTAAGTCTCTGACTTCCATGGCGAATTCGGGGCTGAGGGAACTAACGATATAGTCGAACATCGTTCTCTGTGCGGAGATACCCCTGGTGGTGAACTGGGCCTGTACCTGGGCGAACCAAACTTTGGGGTCGGTAGGCCAAAAAGGCGGCAACTTCAGCATTACTGCTGTGACAGCCGGAGCTGGCGGTGAAGCGGGGCTATCGTCAGTCATGAAGTCGTCGGGGTCACCAATGTAGCTACGAGCGCTAACAACGTCGATAATCAAAATGTTTATCAAAGGTAAAATCGTTATACTTCGAGGACAAGTATGACACATGGACACTGACTATGAGAGTCAAGAATCACGTGACTAATGAGTGAGTGAGGAGTGACGTATTGACAATGACGTAATGAATGATAATTATAATGATGCGAGTTCAAAGTTCGGTAGCTCCACTACAGTATAGTCCTAAAACTTCAAGTGTCTAGGGAGAGTTATTGTCATAATGATTGTATTAGCATCTATTTCCCTGATGTAATTGAGTCTGTTTCAAGTTTGGGATGAGATAACAAGTGACTTTCTTGTGTATAGAATTGTGGCCAATAAATGTAATCTTTCATTATTATTTATAACTAGCAAGTACCCTACCACACAGCTGCACCTGATGTACTCACTTAAAGTGTAGTACAAATCCATGGTTTCCCACTCCTGCTTTCCTTCTTTTCTCTACCATCCTGACCCTTGCTTTCTTATTCCTCTTTTCAACTCATGGATTCCTTACTCCTCCTCTGTCTACCTCTTCTGCTCCTCAGTATCTCTGTCCTTCTGTTTATTGTCTTTCGCTTCTTCATTGAAGTAATTGCATCAGTCAGCTTTATAAAGAATTCATAGCTAGGTGCAGAGGTTGTGTATCTTTTGGGTAAGCATGACCTTTTGCTATAGTAGGAATATAAAACTGTATCAGACATAATTGGATAAAGAGGTGGGCACATGCAAAATAGGAAATTTAAACATTGGAAAAGAATTCGGATATGTTAGGATGTGTGAAAAGAATGTAAAATAATGGAGCACTTTTAGGAAAAGCTTTCTGTCATGTAGTAAATGCCACTACCACAGATACAGATGCAGTAAATGCTACTCTCGTTACTATTTTCGTGTGCATTGTAAAGCATTGTGGATTCTATAGATTATCATGTAGTTATTAATTCGTTCATTGAGATGTTCTTTTATCCGTGGGGTCAGGTATTTTGAAATGTATCATAAATCTAATGTAGCTAGTAAAAAGTTTAATTATTAAGATTCAAATAAAATGTAATAATTACAAGGTTGATTGTACTAACTCTTTTATCAAGTCTCCTGCACCCAAACCAACATTGATACACATAATCTGGTCAATAATAGCTGCTGTATAATGGTGATTATTGTAGCCTCTGTTGTTACCACTGTTATAGGCTTTACTAAAGTATCCAATCAGCAATCTAAGTCATCTTCAACTCAGTTAAATAAAAATATATCTTCCCCCACACCTAGTACAGTGGTCATGGATAACTCAATACTACTCTCAAATTATTCTCACAATTTATATTTGATACAAGTAACATTCTGCGCTGCAATTTTTTTGTTATTGCAATAGTAAAAGAAAACTTACACAAGGTCAATGTGCAGACTCAGCTTTACATATATATAGTAAAAATACAATTGTACCAGCCAAGTCCTGTATAAAGGAACTTCGTACAATAGTGCCTCAAAGTTCAGGTTATGATTGGGTGAAAGCTTTTGATCGTTCTATTTTAAAAGTGTATGTGACATGTCTGCAACTTGGTGGCAACACAACTGGAGGTCTTACTAGGATAGTAACAATTAGTGCTAGCACATGGTAAAAGTACTGCATAGAAGATGTCACATTTGAACGTGGGGATGTGATAAAGAATCATCGATGCCTGGTTGTTCTGGATTTGTCTTAACTGTTCCGAATTTGAATTTATCGTATACTCATATATGTGGCATAGTTGAAGGTAATTACTTTGGTATGCCTGATGGTTTTGCAGGTAGTGGACGGTGATCTACTACGACTATTGATGACAACTATGTTGATATTAGCTTGACTTATGGGAACACATTTTGTTCGGGCCATAGCACCCGAGGACTAAACAGTAACACTATTTATCAGCATGTCATTTGCACACACAATCATTTATTTTCGTGAAGGCGTGTATCGTGCCTGCTAGGCTTTTTATGTTTTTGCTTTTCCTTCCCAACCATTATTATGAAAAAGTAAAGTAACAAATAATATTGTGAATTATGGTTATTGTTGAATTTCATCAGTAGCGAACCAGTGACAGTCTGTGCGTACCAACGAGCTAGACCACAGACTCTCCGTCTATTCGACCTGTAGATTTTCCGAGTATTGTTTTCCTTCCGTGTTCTCCTTCATTGTGGCAACCAAGCCCCGTCCTAGTCACATTTCATAGAACTCACATATGGACATTCAGTGCTTGCAGAGAACATGGTACTGCAAAAGTTCCAGAGTTTGTAGGAAGTCACTACTCATTTCTTCAGCCTGACTATGCAAGCTCAGCTATTATGTTTCAAAGAAATTATCTCCCTATACTCAATGAAGATATTGAAGAAGATTATGTCAAGATTAACACAGGGACAGCGCAGATAATGAGGGTATATGTCTCACCAGTATGAACATTTATGTAAACTAAATACTACTATATATAGTACCGTTACCTAGATTCATAGAAATTATTTGTAGTTGATTACATAATAGTGATACTCCTAACACATTTAAGTTTTATTCTTTGCAATTAAACAACAACATAGATCGTAATGCTGCTGTATCGCAGCTAATTCCTCAAAATATTCTCTAGTGAATAATGCCCCCTGGGACAATATTCAATAGTGTCAGTTACTTCAACCTTTCAATATCTGGTTACTATCAACTTTAAAATAACTTGACATAAGTTATGAGTGCAGAATTAATTATATGTTTTGAACTTATAGACAATGATCTTAAATTATACTGCAATCTGCACAACTTGTGTGATTACAATGATTCCCATGGATACATGATTTATGCCATTAATACAACTGTGCCACATTAATTGAGAATGAACACTATAGACATGACATGCTAGTGATCAAGTTTGACTAACTGTAGTCAATTTATATTATTATTGTTGCTAGCCACATGTACTTGGTGGGGGCGGGGGGGGGGGATGGGTGTGTAGTGAACACTTAGCTACCAGCACTTAGCATAATTGATTTGCATTTCATTAATTTATGTTTGGATATTGTTGTGCATTCCATATGTCATGTCCTCTCTCCACACCCATCACTATATATGTAAAACCATCAAAGTCACATCAGATTCAGTCAGATAATTGGCAAATACAACATTGGTGACCTCTGACGTGATTCTCCTGCCCAGTCCGGTCTCGCTTCACTATTGTATTAATATGTCGGACTCAGAGAACTCGGATGCTGCAAGTAGGCGCAGTGCGGCACCTTTTTCTCTCTCTGCAGTCAGTATTAAGCTCCCACCTTTCTGGCCTGCTGACCCAGAAGTATGGTTCGCTCAGGTAGAGGCACAATTTGCTACCAGAGGAATAACGGTCCAGAAGACTAAGTTAGATTATGTCGTCAGTTCTCTTGGACCTGAAACCGCTGTGGAAATACGAGACCTGTTATTGGATCCTCCTACCGTTGCACCATATGACAGGCTTAAGGTAGAGCTGGTTAAGAGGACTGCGGTTTCTGAGCAACAAAAATTACAACAGTTAATTAGCGGCGAAGAGTTAGGAGACCGGAAGCCGACTCAACTTTTGCGTAGGATGCAGCAACTCCTTGGCCAGCAACGGGGCTCCCTAGACAACCCTTTTCTCAAGGAACTTTTCCTACAACGCCTTCCACCACACGTAAGGATGGTTTTAGCCGCTGCAGACACATCCACGGACCTCAACAAGCTTGCAGACATGGCAGATAAAATCATTGAAGTCGCCACTCCCACGGTCTCTGCAGTCCAGGATACGCACAGCGGCTCAGTGTCGGAACTCTCGCAACTAAAGGAAGAAGTAACCCACTTGACTGAACTTGTGGCTTCTGTTACTACTGGTCGTCGTCGAGATCAACATCGAAGCTTTTCCAGACGTCGTCGCTCTGGCAGTCCAGCGGCCACAGACCCTCAGCAGTTTCATAGCACTCCCCTTTGCTGGTACCACAAGCGGTTTGGCGAGCGTGCCAGTAAGTGTCAACACCCTTGCGGTTGGGGAAACTCTTTGGCCGGTCGCTAGCGGCGACGAGTGTATCCGGCCCTGACAAAAGTCGCCTATTTTACGTAAATGATAAAGGTACTAATAGTAGTTTTTTAGTGGATACTGGCTCAGAAATCTGTGCGATACCTCCGTCCCCTGCTGAGCGGCTACGTTCTCCTGATCCACTCCTTTTGATGGCTGTTAACAACACCTCTATTCGAACTTATGGAAAGCGGTCCCTCACCCTCAATTTGGGATTGAGACGATCTTTTCAGTGGGTTTTTATTATAGCCGATGTTCAGAAGCCTATCCTAGGTGCGGATTTCTTGCGAAACTTTGGATTGATGGTCGACATGTCACGCCGACAACTTGTGGACAGCGAAACTCACCTTCATGTCAAGGGTATGAGTTCATCCGTTTCCTCATTATGTGCCTCTCTCGGCCTGAAAGATGTCAGCGACCCCTACCGAGCTCTATTGTCAGACTTTCCTACTCTCATCCAAGTTTGCTCTCCAGACGTACCGATCAAGCACGATGTTGTTCACCATATTGAGACTACGGGGCCCCCTGTCTACGCACGTCCGAGACGTCTTGCACCAGACCGCCTCCGTGCCGCCAAGAAGGAATTTGAGCACATGCTTCAGCTGGGTATTGTCCGGCCTTCTTCCAGTGCTTGGGCTTCACCTCTGCATATGGTGCCCAAAAAGACTCCTGGAGATTGGTGGCCTTGTGGAGATTATCGAGCTCTCAATCATTCCACAGTTCCAGATCGGTACCCTGTACCTCACATCCATGATTTTTCCTCCTCCTTGCAGGGTGCCACTATTTTCTCCAAGTTGGATCTTGTTCGTGCTTACAACCAGATTCCAGTCGCACCTGCGGATGTTAAAAAAACTGCTATCACAACACCTTTTGGGCTTTTTGAGTTTGTCAAAATGCCCTTTGGCCTGCGTAACGCAGCTCAGACCTTTCAACGATTCATGGACCAAGTTCTTCATGGGGTTTCTGCTGCCTATTGCTACATCGATGACGTCCTTGTTGCCAGTGATAGTCCCGAACAGCATTTACGGGATTTACGTGCGGTTTTCGAACGACTCTCTTCATATGGTGTTGTGGTCAACCCTAACAAGTGTCTCCTTGGAGTTCCAGCCCTAGATTTTCTAGGTCATCGGATAGACTGCCACGGTATCACTCCGCTCCCTGAGAAAGTCCAGGTTGTCCGCGATTTTCCTCAGCCTCACTCTCAACAACAACTTCGCCGTTTCATTGGGTTGATTAATTTTTACCACCGTTTTATACCTCGATGTGCCGATATCCTGCGTCCACTTCATCCTCTCATCTCAGCCAAGAGAACAAAGTCTCATACCATTTCTTGGACTGACGAAGCCCTGACTGCTTTCCAAGCTGCGAAGGATGCCCTAGCCAATGCCTCTCTCTTGTACTACCCTCGCCATGACGCTCCGACCTGTCTCATGACAGATGCATCTGACGTGGCTGTTGGCGCTGTCCTACAACAAAACATTAAGGGTGTTTGGCGTCCCGTCTCGTTCTTCTCGAGAAAGTTGTCGCCTGCTGAGATTCGCTACAGTGTTTTTGATCGAGAGTTGCTAGCGGTATATCAGGCAATACAGCACTTCCAGCACCTCCTGGAAGGCCGGCCTTTTCATGTTCTTACCGATCACAAGCCCCTTACGTTTGCTCTCAACTCACGCTCCGATCGTCACTCTCCACGGCAAGCTCGGCAGTTGGATTATATCTCACAATTTACCTCAACCATTCGTCATGTTCAAGGTTTGGACAATGTGGTAGCGGACACACTCTCTCGCATTGAGACTAATGCTCTGCTCTCAGGTCAACCACCATCTGTGGATTTTGCCGCCATGGCCAAAACCCAGGCTAGTGATCCAGAAATTTGCTCACTACAATCGGAATCTTCTGCTCTGACGGTGGAGGCTATTCCGCTAGCTGGCTCTAAGGATCGCTTGTACTGCGATTCCTCCACAGGAGTTCATCGACCGTTGGTGCCGCTTCCTTGGCGTCGGATTGTGTTTGATTCGCTCCACGGTTTATCTCACCCTGGGATTCGTGCAACTCAACGTCTGATTACTTCCCGGTTTGTCTGGCCTGGCATCAACTCCGATGTTCGCCGCTGGACCATGGCATGCTGGAACGATTCCATCGCCAACTGAAAGCATCTTTGACTACAAAGTTGCATCCAGACATGTGGATGGATGCTCTGCCTCTGGTTCTCTTGGGCATACGTTCAGCTTTCAAGGAGGATATTTCTGCTACTGCAGCAGAGTTAGTTTATGGCACTACTCTACGTCTCCCAGGGGAATTTTTTGTTGGTTCTTCCACTTCGTCCGCCCTCGATCCGACTGAATATGTAGACCGTCTTAAATCTCACCTTACCACCTTGCGTCCCTGTCCACCACGACTTAGTCAACGTCACAGCTATATTAGTAGTGATTTATCAGAAGCTACGCATGTCTTTGTTCGTCGGGATTGCGTCCGTAAGCCTTTACAACCTCCATATGATGGGCCCTTCCGGGTTATTAATCGTAATGCTAAATACTTCGCTATAGATATCAACAATCAACATAGAAATATCTCTATCGACCGCCTAAAAGCTGCACACATTGAGGATGCCCCTACACTTTCGTCATCTACAGACTCCCACTCGCTCGCTCAGCCTACATGCAGTACAGAAACCTGTCGTACTCGCTCAGGTCGTCGTGTCCATTTCCCTCGGCATTTGACAGACTACGTGTCCTAGAACACTGGGGGGGGAGTGGTGTAGTGAACACTTAGCTACCAGCACTTAGCATAATTGATTTGCATTTCATTAATTTATGTTTGGATATTGTTGTGCATTCCATATGTCATGTCCTCTCTCCACACCCATCACTATATATGTAAAACCATCAAAGTCACATCAGATTCAGTCAGATAATTGGCAAATACAACAGGTGGAACTTAAGCCCTCCCTATAATAATTGTAGGAGGGCTCTAGCCCCCACTTTCAGCTGTCACCGACTGGTCAGTCAAACTACTACTAAAATGAGCAAGCTTGTAAATTATGTCTGGTAAAGGGTTTTAATACCTTAGCACCCACTAGCCGCAGCTTTTCGTGACTTGAAAAAAAAAAGCAAACATTTCAATGAAATAATTATAAATAGTTATAAGTCTAAGACTAAAGCACTTATTTGGTCCTTTAGATCAGAACAAGCTGAATATTTCTGAGAAAAACGAGCTTGCATGTGCATTTGCGTAAACATTCCTAATACTGAGAGATATACTATATTTCCTATTTTGAATTGTTCACACCTAAATGATGTCTCGCTCGCTACACTTGCTCACCAATATACCAGTGAATATTAGGGCACTTGTAAAGTATGTAAGTGTACTAGGTAAAGGAAAATGCATATACCTTCCAAATAACATGTATTGCCAATGTACTATATTTTGTTGTCATGTTCATTGAAAGTCCTTGGTGCTTAAAAGTCGCTTAACAAGCACTTGGAATTTACATTCTCCGATACAAGCACAATTCATTTATCCACCAAAGTGCTTGCTGGTAACACTTTCTAGCACTTCAAAAAAGTGTTTAAAGTACTTATAAGCACAAGCACCAAGTGCTTCATTTCATGCCTGATGTGATTTAATTGTGGTAAATAATCAACTACATTATTTCAAGGCTTTCTTCAAAATTTATTAGTGACGACTATCATTCTTTGGCTAAGTTTACTTTGTCTTTTTCTTTGCTCAATAATATGCTATAGCATGCCTTTGATCTGTTTGAAGAGAATGACTACAGCTTCTTGTGCTTAAAGACAACAGGTGGAGTCCGGTGTTTTATCCCTGAAAATTGTACCTTTCAAATTTTAGTACACTTTGATGGCTCTCTCTTGGCGTTTATCAAAAATTAACTACCAATTTGGTTGTTACAAGTTGTCCCTGCACAGCTGCTGGTCATTCTATGTGAACAAACAAAGCAATCTCACTGGTTACTTCTCTTCCTGCTAAGTGCTTTGAAGTGAGCTAAGTCTAAAGTGAAGCCAGACCCAAACCAGACAATCTAATGAAGTTGTAGCCTAATATTATAGCCAACAATTGTGATTTATTCATTTATAGCAAGTGTGTAGATAAAAATATATCATCTTAAAATGATCAAACAGGAAATTCTTCTTCTCCTCCTCCTAAGGCATACACAATAGGTCACTGGCATTGTTCATGTTAACTTCACAGTAAAACATTATTATTGATCTGTTGTATCAATAATATTTTTATTAAAGAACGGTCATAATCTAGACAGGAAATACAACTGTAGCACCAACCCCATTCCCATTCCATCTCATATCCTGGATGGTTAGCAGAATGGATTCCAATTAGGTGAGAGCTATAGCATAGTGTGTAATATTGCAGAGTCAGCCATTTCTAATGAATATAACTTGGAGTTTGTAATGAGGGTAGATCATTACGTGGACATTTGAAGTCACAAGATTCATTTGATGTTTCTGCAATTATCCAGATATGTTTCTGCAACTTACTTTGACCATGTGTAAACAGCTCGTTTCAAGCTAACTTAAATTTTAAAGGTTAGAAGGAATATTATAAAACGAATGAATTATGTAGTAGACTATGAATGTAGGAGATGAAATGAACTTGGATTAAAATTAATTCTTTATGAAATTGTTAATATATTACACACCTTAATTCTTGGGTTTATAACAAAGAGTGCAGAAATAAATGCAGTACACTATACTGTGCTTCTTTAAAAAATACATAATATATACACTTTAAATAGTATTGTGTTGTTTGGTTTTCCCATAATATTAATGGCTAGTAAAAAATAAATTTGTATACATATATAAATGTTCATTCATGAACTCATATATCTTCTATGTGCACACGCAGTATGAAACATCCTCTGCTGAGCTATATAATTTTTTTAATTCCTCAACAAAAAGAGTCTATACAAATATTTAATACATATTATTATTGTACATAGAGTTCAACGATTTCAAGAGGAGAGGAGCCTTCATAAGTAGGTGTGCAGACTCTCATTTCTATATTCTCTTTAGTGGGAGAAGCAAGGTGTTTAACAAACCATGGAGGACTGTTGAAAGAACAGCAGGTATTAGTGCGACCACACCCTTTACCATCCCATAGAGGGTCATTGACTTGTAGTGGGTAAGGACTATAATTTGTAAAATAACTGCTATAAGCTGTATCACAGAAATAATCATTTCCAACAAAATTGGGAACACTTGATGAGGTCAGGGCAGTATTGATACAGGGACATTTGAAGTTAGAAACACGATTAGTTTCATCTCAAGCTCCTGCAAATGTCCAGATGTGTTTACGTGGGTTCTGACCATGAGTCAGGCTCACTCCGAAGACATAGTTTCCGTCAATACCACGACTTCCATAATAAAATGCATACATACGACGTTTGTGATATGAAATTATTTTTCCACATACCTTACTGTACTGAAATCCTAGTGCATTAAAGTTGTTACTAACACATCCAGTTGATGTAATATCACAAACTCGTTTAGGAGAGGTTAATAAGGTGAGCCCACTGGGACAGGATTGACTAGTGTTTCTCATGTCTATGTTGGCCACCCTCATCCATCCTCCTGTCTCATTGCCACATGTTCCACTCATACTGCAGTACACTCTCACAGGAGACTCAGAAGACTGTTTAATCCAGTAGTAGCCAGAAGAAGCTTTAGGATTAGTTTTGTGCAGGTCTTTGCATGAGTTAGCTGGTTTGCCTTTCGTTCCCAGCTGTGAAGGAAGATGATAGTCCAGTTGCTGCTTTATTGGATTAAGGAGTTGCTTAAGAAGCCTAGTCAGCCTGTCTTCTAGTCCAGCTACAGCCTCTTGAACTGTTATGTTGACAAAGTCTCTAATTTCATGACACTCACATGTCTGGAGGTGAGTGGAGACAGCTTCATGGAGTAAGGTGAGGGATAGCAGAGAGAGCAATAATGTAGATAGCTTCATGGTGGGGTATGCACACTCTGTAGCAATGGCTCAGCCTGTCACCTACAACCTACTTTTATAGCACTTCCTGTAACCATATATAGTGCCAAATACTGGGGGGAATAGCTGAATTATTTTGTTTAATTTGTCATCATTTGTGCAGATTAATCTTGGTATGTTAAAATATAGCTAGTTGTACAAATTAAGATCGAGAAATATTTTTCACTATTAATATTATATACAAGTATAATTAAAAGTTCTAGTGACTCTTACTTCAATAACTGAACTATGAAATATCCACTTATTTGAGACATTATGATAGGAAAATGGACGCAATGATTCTGTTTCACTTAATAATGCTACCTAAAAACACATCCTATTCAGCATTGTAAGCTGGACTTCAAAATGAAATCACTGAAATTAAGATTACACTACACAATATAGTGTACTGTTCTGGCTAAATTTTAATTTATACAGTGAGCTCCTGTGTAATGATTGTACCTACTAAGCTGCTAGCATTTGTAGTATTAACTCTAGATTAGACGATTGGACCCCAAATTATACTACTATGTTCTGTCCTGATGTCTTTTAAATTTTTCACGAAGTACATCACTAATAATATAAATATGCACTTGATGAACGAACATGTCAGAATCTTGCATGTGTGGAAATAAGACAAAGTGATAGCCTTTTAAATCTGCTTTACTCAGAAATGTACGCTCAGTTATTACAAGTGTAGTGAACTTCACACATGTCAAAATTATGTTTACATTTGGTGCCATTAAAGTCTATTATACTCACAAAAATATGTTTACACCAGTCCAGATACAACAAGGTGCGCATGCAAACATACTGGAGAGTTAACAACTAGCTGTATAGTTGTAATTTACACTACATGAAAAAGCCCAGTTTACAAAGATTTTCACAAATTTATATGCAGCATATACATCATAGTTTCCTTTCTTTTTACCAAGACAAGTGTACAGGCACAATAGATCAAGTAACACCTGAGGTGTACTAGGCATCTACTGGAGTTTACTGAAGTGGTAAGTTTCCAGATAGTTTAACACTAATATGTACTGGGAATTTACAGATGTACATGCAGGATGTATACACTGTGCAAAAAATTCATATGTATATTATGTGACAGGCTCTGCAAAATCCAGGAATTTGCTTAAAAATTGAAAATCCTGATATCTATTGAAAATTACTCAACTTGAACTATATAGCATAGTGTACACAGGATTTTTACTATGGGCTTTCAAAATGTGAGTAAAAATGGAGTGGGTTTCTGGTATGCCACTTACTAAGAAGAATAGGATTTTCTAAAGTATGGAAAGAATCACTTGAACAATAGTGAGTAATTAACCAAGGGTTCCATTATTTGTAGTAACCAACCTTTCGAGTAACCAGAAAACCCTGAAAATTTGCTATTGTGGTAAGAATCGCTACAATAGTGAGTGTAATTAACCAAGATTCCATGATTTGTAGTAACCAACCTTTCAAGTAACCAGAAAACCCTGAAAACGTTGCTATTGTGGTAAGAATCACTACAATAGTGAGTGTAATTAACCAAGATTCCATGATTTGTAGTAACCTTCCTGGTTTTTGCAGAGCCTGTCACATATATTTTTAATGTGAAGTTTTTGTACGTGATGATAATAATAATAATAAATAACACAATTTTAAATTATTATGACTAAATTTAAAAAATATGCATTTTTTAGCTTGGTACAGGGTTAGGCCCCTTGAGGCTGCAATACCAAGGTGTTACAATCAATGGAATCTAATGGATGCATTTGTTCATTCGCCTTCATTCATTTACGTGTTCTCATTCATTCATTCTCATTCATTCATTCTCATTCGTTCATTCATTCTCAATCATTCATTCATTCTCATTCATTCATTCATTCTCATTCGTTCATTCATTCTCATTCATTCATTCATTCTCATTCATTCATTCATTCTCATTCATTCACTCATTCTCATTCATTCACTCATTCTCATTCATTCATTCTCATTCATTCTCTTTATTCATTATTTATTTAATTGCTTTACAGCTTATGCATGACACACTTAAATAAATTAAACAAGTAATTTTTATAAAATTGACATAACTTACAGTGAAGTTACAATAGATAAATAAATTAATTGATCAAATAAAAAATGTACACTACTACACTGTCCATTTAAATTATGACTGTTCATTTATAACTAAACTGTTATACAGTCGGACCTCGTTCAACGGACCTTCCGAAAAACAGACAACCACGATACAGCGGACAAACACAAAACTACGATGGATTTCCTATTGAACATTGTATATTAGGAGCTTCCGAGATGCGGACCTTCCGAGTTCCGGACAACGGACAGAACAGAATTACCACTATTGCTACACCATACAAAAAGTGTTTCACTTAATTCAGACAATTTCAATGAATCAACAAGTTCTATCTCACATGCGGCTAGGGAGAGGAAGTTAGCATCGGTAAGAATCGTCAGACGTGTAGCCCGTGTACATCGCGTGACAGTTTAGAAGAGTTGCAATGTGTAGCTATATCATAACGCAGAGCAATGTAGATAAGGGAGGCTAAGCCCCCTCACTTTTTAAAAAAATATAAAGTGTATTTCAGTACATTGTGTTTTTTTTGTTCAACCAGAGAAAGACAGCAATAAAATGAACCGATTCAGGAAGTAAATAACAATAAATAGTTTAACAATTAAATAAATACCAACAAATAGTTTAATAATGAATTAAATAACAATAAATAATTGGCGAGCTAGCGTAGCGAGCGAGACACTTACAGGGGTAACACAATCGAAAATCGGGGATGTTTGTTTATTTATTTAGATATATGTTTGGACGTATGTATGTCATTTTGTACTTTGACCCTCCGTATTTTTGTGTTCGCTCCGCGTTCGACCCCCGTCCCAAACTTCCCTAAACAGAATCCTCCGGTTTAGCGACCATTACCCGTATCACCTTAGAAATTGAATTGTTTACGGCTTCTTTGAATTGTTTTGCGGGTGCAGTTAAAACTCAAAATCTTATGGGAGCTCCATTTCTATTCGAGTTAGTGGGCGGTGGTATATTAATGTGCTATTTGCACAGTTATAAGCCCTACTCACCAGTATTTAACTTAAAATGCATGGTCCACTAGACGAACCACGAAGGTAAGTCTTACGTAGGTATGTTCAGTTGTGTGAAAGTATTGTGCGTTACAACTACTATTAAGAATATCACAAAGAAAATTTTAAATAACGTGATTTGATTTTGTTGCTTCTTTTTCAATTCAAACTGTTGCGGGAGCGGTTACTATGACATTGAAACCCCTTTACCTCATACGTAATTTAAAGACTTTATTTTAATAGCTTGAGTGTTAGTTGTTAAAATCAAATTTAACAATAGTGTAGTTTTTAAGGCTCGCTCGCCATTTGTGCTCAAGCACACCACTAGTTTAGATATATGTATGGACGTATGTATGTCATTTTGTACTTTGACCCTCCGTATTTTTGTGTTCGCTCCGCGTTCGACCCCCGTCCCAAACTTCACTAAACAGAATCCTCCGTTTTAGCGACCATTACCCGTATCACCTTAGAAATTGAATTGTTTACGGCTTTGAATTGCGGGTGCAGTTTAAAACGGCTAAGTTTTACTTTAGGTACAAAATTGACGCGATTGACGTAGACGCTCGACAATGTGTACCTAGTTGTTAAACTATCTATTTTAACAATAGTGTAGGTAGGATCGCTCGTACCTAAAAGTAAAACCTAGCCGTTAAAAACTCAAAATCTTATGGGAGCTCCATTTCTATTCGAGTTAGTGGCGGTGGTAAATTAATGTGCTATTTGTTATAAGCCCTACTCAACAGTATTTACTTAAAAATGCATTGTCCACTAGACGAACCACGAAGGTAAGTCTTGTGTAGGTATGTTCAGTTGTGTGAAAGTATTGTGCGTTACAACTATTGTTGCTTCTTTTTCAATTCAAACAGTTGAGGGGAGTGGTTACTATGGCATTGAAACCCCTTTACCGTATATGCGTAATTTAACAACTCGACTTAATTTTAGTAGTTTGAATAACAATAGTGTAGTTTAAGGCTGGCTCGCCATTTGTGCTCAAGCACACCACTAGTTAAGAACAAAAAAGAAAAATCAATTTTTGTCATTCTGTTAGTATATGTGACCGTCTACGGGAAAACCGGGCACAACGCGGCGTGCGTAAATATCGAGAAAAGATCGATCGATTTCTTAAAAATGTATTGTTTCAAGCAGACGGAGGGGAACGGTTAGGTCTATTATAGTGGGAACGACTTAAGCTGCGACGATAAAACTTGGAGAACTCAATATCTGGACGCCGACAACTCCGTAAGTGCAAAAAATAATTTTTTGAAGGGTGCCGCGTTGTGCCTGGTTTTCCTGTAGACAGTCACATATATCCTATGTCAATTGTATTCACGGTGCTTGCCTCCACATTGGAATAATTAAAAAAAAAAATTTTTTAATCTTAATTCGTTTGTTGACCACACAGTGGAGTTTAAATAAGATTACTATTGAATTTTAAAGAGGAATTAAATAAGGTAAGATATGAACTAGAATGGAAAACTCTTTCAAATTGTTTGGAGGAACAGCAAAGAAAAATTGTGAGAAAAATCTCAGTCCTTGCCGCGAATTGAACCCTGAGCCCTTGTCTTTAGCCATCACTAGCCTCGAGCTATGACAACCCACAACTTTTGAGACTCACACACTTTTTGTAAGTGGGAGAACTAAGTGCATGCTAGACCTATTTTTTATTCATATTTTTTATGTCTATTACTTCAACATGTCCTAGACTGGCGTAGCCAGACCCTTTACCCAATTAGCATATCTCTGTAGTTATCATTTTCGAATAATGTTTTGGTTTTGGACAATTATCTTATAGCTAGATCAATTTGAGGTATTCATTTATACATTATTTGAGAACTCTGGGTGTACTATATCTTTAGTTATTGTATTTTTAAGCATATTTTGGTTCCATTAAGAGAATGTAATGATGGTGAGAATTATATAGGTTATATAGCTACCTGTTAGTACGTGTTTTTCTTCTCTTTATTTTGTCTTCAGTGCATGTGGTACCATATTTCTGTATCAATGCATCGAGAAAATGCAACAAATACTCTACAGTTTTTTTTAATGGTAAACTGTATGTAGCTACCTTTATTTTTCTTCTGTTCAGGTGAATAGTGAATGTCAATATTTGCATTTTGTATGATGCCACACTAAAGAATCGTCCACATAAGTTATCCAAATATTAGTTTAAGTGGAGAATCCTCAAGGACACTATACGCTGCTTGACAGGCCTATGCTTTACTGTGGTGTACCATAATAATATGTGTAGTGTACTAGACAGGAAACTGTGAAGTAATATATTATTCTTGAACAAAAATATCACTGCCTTGGTAAAACATAAGTAAATGACCACAACTTGTTCAAGTGGTACATTTTTTGTTCCAGAACAAGAGTATACTGTAGTGTAAACTATGTAGTAAATTTACAGTGCAGATCAGTAAAACAAGGCCTGACAAGCAGTGTAACCATTTTATCATCTTCATTATTATGATACTTTGTACTTATACATGCTCGTAGGCAAACACTGACTGTAGATCTAGTTAGCTATAAAAGATCTCAACTAATACTATGGACTATAGTTCATAACATTATTATATGGCACACTTATGTATTATATATATTGTATTACAACAAGTGCTGGTTTAGTTTTGTCAGATCTACAGTCAGTTTTAGCCTAGGAGCCAGGCTCCGTTGCTATCACCTGATACAGCAAAGCCAACATTTTTTTATTTCTGTAACACAATGCCTGAATATGAAGTAGCTAGCCTTTATTGAACAGTTCTTTACTTTGATAAGAAAGGTTATTAATACACATGATGTTAGTGTAATGATGAGAATTTAGATGCAATAACAACAGATAAAGTAGTATCCCAATTGCAAAGCATGTTCCCAAGATTGTGCTTCCTTATTTGATGGCTTCTCTATTAGTTTTGTGTCCATTTTTCGTTTTTTTCTAGTTGAAAAATATCGCCCTTGTATCTCACTATTTTCATTTGGCTTTCTTTTGTTTGTGGCAACTGTAGGAGGAATTGCCTGAGCCAAAATGTTTCCTAAAGAATTGTACATACTTTGTAAACATTTTATGCTATCTGTGTTGTTTGTTATGGTTGAAATACTTGCTAATCTGCTGTTAATCTTCTTTATCAAATCTTCTTTTGTCGAATTTGCTGGTGCAGAATTAACTTCCATGGATGTTATTCGCTGAAAATACACTAAATCACCAACTTCACTATGACTTTTGGCAACAGTACTAATGTCAATGTCATCTGTTCCATCTCTGAAGTTTTTCATTGAAACTAAATGAATGTGTTTGCCGACACTATTGTTTGTACAGGAATCAAGACAGGTACAAGAATACAGATGACAGCATGCGGAACAAAATTGACATTTCATTTTGCAATCACACGTACTTTTTTGTTTCTTGACCGTATAAAAAACATCTGGTCGGCTTTCAGATGAAACAGCATAAGTATTACGATCATCACTCAGGATAGTTGCAGAATGGCGAAAGGACTCAGCATGTTTATGTCTTTTGTTTATATCACATACTCTGTGGCTGTGTTTTCCCTTTTCCTTTTTCTGCAATTGCTGAAAAACTTTATCACTAGCAATTTTTTTTAGAATATAAAGTAGGCTGTCAAGGCGTCTATTATATTTATGGTTTAAATAACAAATCTTGAGTACTCTGTGAAAAGATTCAGAGTACATGTTGGTGTTCATGGGAGTCCCAATTCTAAAACAAAGTGCCCACTGCTCAGAATGTTTGCAATAAGTTTGAAAATATTCAAAGAATGGGGAAGACTTGATAACAGATAAAAATTTGGGCAGCATTATTTGAAAAGAAATCGTGCTTGTCTCCATCATAAGGACACGCAGTTGGTGATATATATTTCGTTGTTCATCCAAAGAACTAAAGCACTTCTTTATGGTTTTTCTCCATGCACGGTCCACATGCCAAGCACACCAAAGATACTTTGTGTTATTAGAATCAAAAACTTCTTTCCAAGCATTGAAGTACTGCGATGCCATGTCTGACATAAACCAAGTGGAAGTGACATTTCCACATTTTTCCTTTATAGCTTGAAAAAAATACTTCAATACTATTTTATCTTCATGGTTAGATATAGCCCAAGCCACAGGAATTCCCTCTTGATAGTCATCCAATACTAACAATGTAATTAAGATGAAATCATAGTCATTAATTTTGTAAGTGGCATCTATACAAACTCCATTTTGGCTATGTTTTATAAACATGTCCCTTTGAAATTCTGTTTGTAAAACAAGCAAAAAGTCCTGTACTTCTAACAATGAACATGTTTGATTTGGTTTGTCACCTTGCTGTTTAAATAGAAGAATAGCATTGTAATCCAATGATTCCATTTCCTGCACTATAGTTGCCACACTAACAAAATCATTGTTGTGTTTCTTGATATTATCTACATTGAACTCGTTCTTTATATTTGTTACATCTTTTTTTGAAATCAAATGTTCTCTACAGATTCCATCAACTATATTAGTTCCTCTAATGTCATCAATAATACGATCTGGAGTAATTCCCTTCTTTAATTTTTCTGCCACTGTTGTCCTTGCAGTATCACTTAAATGCAAGTGCCCCAATTGCTTCTGGTGATTGTAGTGAGTTGAAGCATACATAACTACGACAGTGCCTGATTGTAAGCACTTTACTGCCTTCATAAATGCAGAACAAAAAGAATCTGTTTTACTTGTACCTTGGCTCTTAATGGCACGTTTTTTCTCACCTCGTGGCTTGTATACACCAGTACGATTACAATAGTAGTAATAGTGTTGAAAGGAACCAATAATCTTAGGAGAATTATGCATAACATACCATGAATGTGTCACTCGTTCCTCTTCTTCCTTCCACTGATTAAAATCAGAAAAACAGCTGAATGTTCTGTTGATAACATTCACAGAAATATTATGCTTTGCTTTTATATGACGGTTTAACTCTGTAACATTAGTAACCCTATGAAAAAAATTTTTTTATAATACTATAATATAATAAAATTGTTGATTATATTATTATATTACCTTTCTGTACACAATTCACAACTAATCATTCCTGCTCTGTCAGAGTGCACAGTATTAACATGCCTTGATAAACTGCTCTTATGCGCATATTGTTGGTTGCAAAATTTACATTGTAAAGATTTATTTGGAACTTGATTTTGAAATGATGACACCTCCAAGGCTTCTTTCCTAGCAGCTTGATTCATAAAACTTCCAGCATGTGTATGTAGATCATCATCTGTTTTAATATCATCTTGTCTAGAAGTCAGTGACGACACAGAAGATGATTTTAAAGGTTCTATCAATGGAAAAAACAGAATTTATATAAATTTGTTTACTGTAACATTTTTGCTAGTACCTTTCTCTAATGCTAAATTGCTTGAAACTGTTTGTTCAACACTAGACTTTATAGTTGCAGCAAGCCCTAAAACTGGCAAGCTGTTTGAAGACTTCTGACAATCTAAAGCAAATTTACTACACTTCTGTATAACCATATGTAACAACCTTCTATTGATGACTTTGGACTGAGTTCCATCTTTCTGTCCTCTACTAAATTCCCTGAATGAAAGAGCTGCACTGGCTTTGGATTAGGACACTTCAGGTCTAAAAAAACAACAAAAAATCATTAGCTTATTCCCTCTTTATATATAATAGCTATTATATCCACTTTAAAGGTTGTTAATTGTAACTATAGAAGATGGACTTTCAACTTAACAAATAAGTAATTATTTTTTACCTTCAATATTCACTGGTTTTATAGATGAGGTCTCCATGGATAAGGGCTTCTGTTCACATTTCCTTTTCAGCAACTGTCTTCTTTTGTCAGTAATCCTGCAAAAACAAATCAGTTGTACTTTAATCGAAACAAACATTAGCTACATTACATTAATGTTCCACTGAGCAATTCCTTCGCAATAATATTTCTGGTTATGGACATTTGATCCTACAATTTACATTTAACAAGTCATAATATTATTGACTTCATAGCTAGGATACACAAAAAAAAATTCACTTACTTGATGAAAATCCATTCTCTCATTTCGAATTCGGTATAGAGCAAACTACCGTAATAATAAAATATTCACTAAAACAGAGTAAAATATCTATGTCTTTCAGTTACCTGGGTGACAAACACTCCGCAGTCCACTGAATTTGTTTGGCGTGGAATATTCTGGCAAAAAAAAATTAAAATCACATAAGTCAAGTCTAATTTACTACATTACTACATTCTGTCTAAACCTTCATTGCTTTATAAGACCACATGTGCCAATCAGGTTTGGGTTGTCCATTTTGCTGACATCTGAAATCAATGAAGCCCCTAGAATCAGTGTATAACGAATATGTACATAGGCATATATCAATATATAAAAATAAATTTACTTAAATATATTCCAATATACCGGATCATCATTGTGATAAGAATCATAGTATTCTGCACATTTCTTCTCAGTCTCTACAATCTATCATAAAATCAACAATATAATTGTAGTAACTGATACTTTAACCAAACTTACGAGAAGAGTCCAATGACACCCTCCATGATTAATAAAAGCCAATATATACTTGTTGCTTAATATGTCCATCTATATGGAATGAACAAAGTATAGTAATATAAGACTTTATGGTTTATTAAAATTGTTAATAACCTTTCTGTACCAACGTTTCACTCCATTATACCCTGTCTCTTGCAGTTTCTTCATAAATTGAGACCCCAAAAACAAATGCACTATTTCCTGCCTTGATTTATAAGGTAAAATAAAATGAAGGGGACTTTCATAAAATAAATTTACCTCCAGTGACTCAGCAGATACTAGATTTAAATAGCACTGAATGATCTGTATACCAGCAAAGCCATTCACAAGCATGAATATGTTAAGTCAATGCAATTCAAACCTCATCCGATAACCATTGATTGTGAAAAATGCGATGACATTGACTGAGAGACAGTGAATCGCTGTATTCATCTACAAATTGCAATTTAAAATGTTAAAGTATTTCATTAAAGTTTATGATCAAGTCTTACCACACTTATGATATAGTAGCAGAAAAGGGTCTAGTGAAAGCACTTCTTCATATTCAACTTTAGACACCTTAATTTGAATGTTCAATGTAAACTTGGCATAAGGGTTACAGCTTTACCTCATTTTTGTTTTATGTACCTTGTCATCATTAGTCAAAAACCACTCATTTTGCTGTCGATCCCAAATATAGCTGGTGTAGTGGCCAGAAGTACGAGAAAAAGAGCAATACATGACACATCCTACTAATCTATACAGAACTCCAGCCTTGATTCGAAGGAAAGAGATCTGCATTAAGATAATTGGAATATAAATATTGTATGCATTTACAGAAAATGTACTTACCTCTATTTTAGTTCTCATCCTGTTGATTACAAAGCAGAGTACAAAAAGGTGGAAACGTACCAAAATTTAACTTACAAACTAGAAAATTTATTTAAATGTACCAAAATTTAACTTACAAACTAGAAGATTTAGTTAAATGTATGAACATCAGGGAAGGCAGTGTAGTTAACTGCACCTTTGAAGTAACTCCCATGTTATTACAGCTACAATGACAAATATAAATTATCTATAATAGATATCCATAAATAATAATAATAACATAGGGGGAAATATCCATCAAAGTACGAAATTTATACTCAAACATTTCAGAACATGGCTGTTCGTGAATTATTTAAATCAAAAAGAGCCTTTTTTTACAACAATTTAGCTGGCTAACTACTTTACATTGCTAAAAACGTGCAATGCCATAACTAACAAGGTATATTACCTTAAACATATCCCATCTGGTATGTGTTCTTCCTGACATTCCTCCATGAAGAGTTCACTAACACTTTCAACCTATTCAATGCACGATTAAATTCAATACTTCATAAAAGAAATTAGCTACAACTGACCTTAGTCAAAGATCGGGCTTGTAGCTCTATACATAATTCCTTTACGCTAGAAGTATCCCTGACATTCTTGCATGTATCACATGTTACTATGTCATAAGAGAGACTTGAGGTATAATTTTGAGAACTTATCCTGTACACTTACATTCCGTTCCTATTGACACCATAATATTGTCTTCAAACCGTGTCGTTAAACTACAAGTTTTGATTTGTAAATCATAATACAAGTATTTTTAAACACACTTACGATGAAGGCATGGATTTCAGTAGATAATTCAATAAAAATGTAAAAAACTCATGAGCATCAAATTCTTGTCCAGAAGTTAGGGCTGTATGAATCACTACAGAATAAAATTTCATCTTCAGCATGTTCAATTTAGTATCAGTTATTACGGTGAAGTGATGACTGTAAATGTGTACTGTCTAGCACTTTCTTTCTGGAACTGTAAGCATAATTCTCAGCCAACTTGCACATTGCACCAATACCACATAATGCTGTATGACCTAAAATGAACATAAATACATAGATATAGCTGTATAAAGTTAATTACTATGTAACTACCCATTACCACATGAACACTTTTCACAGTGACCTGAGTGACACTCCCATAACTCCTTTAAAATGTCCTTGAAAAACTTCTGGTTGAGGAGGCATTGAAAAATGCTACTGGCAAAACACAGGTTCCCACAGTTTTGAATCCCTGGGGGAAACAGCACCATAGCTGACGTTTGTCTAACCACCTTGACCACGATCGGATGATGATCACTTACCGAATCAACCGCTTTGCGCGCGCTGCGCGCTGCTGATAGGTGCTGGTGACGATTCTTACCAATGCTAACTTCCTGTCCCTAGTAAAAGCTTTCTATCTCGGGTCCACAGAGGCGGTAGATGAAGTGTATTTCTAACCCGCAGCCCAGTCACGCGTAGCTAAACTATTACCAATCGCTAAAAAAGCAGGAAGGGGTGGACCTAGGGCAAGTTGTGCATAATATAAGTGATATTTTAGCGACCCCTTGGTCTAGCTTCCCGAATGAAATTCAGTTATTCACGTACTTTTAACCTCCGTCAACAAATAGCTCCATAAATGACTGAGATAGGGAATCCAGCTTTTTTTATCAACAGGAGAAGATGATAATGATGGTGACAACCCATTCGTTTTTTCCTTCAACAAAGTTGAAGAGCTTCAAAGAAGCAATTGAAATATGTAAACTCATATTTAGAGCATCATGACCACATAAAAGAAGTCAGAGAGTAAGGACCAACTATAAACAGTATTGTGAACTTAAATATTTTCATTATTAAAACAGACTAATTGATGTGCTTTTTTTTGTTCAAAAAAGCCAGTATAGCTACTATGTTCTATTATTTATTTATTTATTTTTCACTCAATTCATATAATCTAATACACTTTGTTCAATCAAATATTAGATAAACAGTCGAAAAGTGATGGTTTCCAGGAAGAGACAGCTTCTCAACAATGGACAAAACTGGTGTTCCCATTTTGTCCTTTATTGGCATGTTCGACTGTAGTAAACAATACAATAACCTCTATCCAGAAAACCCTTTATCAGTGATATCACAAGGCAAAATGTGTTAAAAACGCTTTACCACACAAAAGTAATAGTATTGACTGGAAATGGTCGTCCGAAACATTGTCAAAGGGGCTGTACTGATTAATTTCTCGCGGGGAAAGATCTTCTCTGGCCTATAACAACGCTAACTACCCTAACATGATGCGCGGGGGAAGGATCAGGGTTAGAAAAAGACCGGCCCCCCGCGAGACTTCTGTGCAAATGTGTTGCATCAATATGGGTTGAGTGGATGCGTTCCTATGGTACATAGGCTTCAGCGTCGAGGTGAGTAGTTGACAACTGAATTATATTTTGCTAGTATCGTGAACCAGACCCTTTACCTAACACCCGCACGCGAGGAAAGGGTCTGGTACAATGCTTCCCAATCTCGTTCTGTTCCCCCAGATTCTGGGGGAAGTACTTCGCGTGTATAGCTTATGGAGTGGGCGTGGTTTAATAATAAAGCGCCGGTATGTTGGACATTTAGCGTGAACTATTGATACGCCGGTATGTTGGACATTTAGTCGACGGAGTAGTCCGCTAGTATGGCTGCGCAGTGCTGCAAGTGTTACTCGAAAGAGATGTAGACTGCCCCGTGGAGAAAAAGCACAGAAGACAACTCCGCAGTAGTGCTACGCAAGGTGTAATGCAAACGCTACAGAGCATTTTTATTGAATTATGGTGTGATGAAAGCACAGGAGTAAATGATGGATTCATTTGCAGAGCATGCTTTAGATTGTTAGGGAGGTACAAAAAAGAAGTAATTGGTACTGTAGCTAAGACACTACCTGTAATGGGAGTTAGACACTCAGTAATGCCTTCATGCTCCACCAGGCCAGGCCTCCAGTAGCAGCTTCAGGGGACGGCCAGCACAGCAGGCTATAGAGCGATTTCATCACGTGATGAAATTATTGCCGACGTCAGCATTGCGCCATCTTGGTGTACCCCGGAAGCCATACAACTGCAACGGTGATGTCGGAGTCCTATATTACTACAATTTCAGCGGAGGCTAAGACAAGATATGAAGAAAAAATTAAGCTAATTGGTGGCTTGGACCCTTACTCCAGCAATCTGGGTAAAGAAATTGGGAATATTCCTCCTGTGGATGCAGCAGATATGCTGTCTTACCTTGTGCTGCAAACAAGCTACTTGACCTCTCAGCAATTTAAAGCCAGTAAGTCATTGCAAGCTTATAACCAGTTTATTAGTGGTTGGGTGAAAGATGTTAAGACTTGGTTAATATCAGGCAAATATCTGGTGAAAGGAAAGGTAAGTGTGCTTATGCGTTATGGGAACAAAATGTATTTATTGTAGCTAAATCTCAGAAGTCATAGTGTGGACTTTTTTTTCTAATTTTTCAGGTTCGTCACTCCCAAAAGTTCAGTGCAACCCCTTTAAGCTGCTGGATAATTATTGAAAAGTCTGGTGAGGTGTGCTGTGCCCATTGTAATTGTATGGCTGGGTTGGGAGAGGCAAGTAGCCATATTGCTGCTGTGTTGTTTCATGTGGAAGCTGCATTTCTTGTCAAGGAGAGGGAAACATGTACGCAGATGAATGTGACCATCTTATCTTAAGAATATTGAATATCTTCCAGTTAGTGACATTGATTTTACATCAGCAAAAACAAAGAAGAGAAAATTAGATTGTATAATTGATGATTCTGAAAGTCTTAAACTCAGTACTAGCTCAACAAAGCCTAAATCTACTTCAGAAAAATTGTCATCTTATGATGAAATGAATGTTTTATATGAATCTCTGAGCCAGTGTGGGACGAAACCAGCAGTTTTGTCATTGATACCTGGCTACTCTGATGACTATGTACCTAAGTCTACTTTACCTGAATTTTCCCAGCCTTTAAGCATGCTTTATAAACCAGAGTATGCTGAGATGGATTACCATACTTTGTTGAATGTGTGTGAGTCTGTAGATACTGGGATTAACTTGGTGATGGCAAAAAATATTGAACGAGAAACAAAAAGTCAATCTAGATCTAAGCTGTTTAATTATCGTGCTGGAAGAGTCACAGCGTCCAGAATGAAAGCTGCCTGTCACACTGATTATTCTAATCCATCCCAGAATTTAGTCAGATCTATCTGTTATCCAGAGGAAGTTAAGTTCACTACTAGTGCTACCGCTTATGGCTGCAGACATGAGAAATCAGCTAAATAATACTACCTTAGTAATATTTGTCATAAACATCATGATTTTCAATTGCATGAAAGTGGGTTAGTTATTAATCCAAAATGGGGATACATTGGTGCCACACCTGATGGAAAAGTGGAATGTCAATGCTGTGGAAAAGGCATTATTGAAATAAAGTGTCCACACTGTCAGCAAGGTAGAAGTATAGAATCTTCTGTGTTGGATAAAGGATTTTGTCTTCAACAAAGTTCAGATGAAAAAGTTATTTTGGATAAAAAACACACATACTATTATCAACTTCAAACTTAATTATTTGTGTGCAGTGTTGAGTATTGTGATTTTATTGTGTGCACATTTTCAGGCAGTAATAATAGCTCTGATTTGCACATAAAAGAAAGATAGACTGGAACATTATTGGTAAATAACTCTCATTCTCAGACCAATCAGAAGATTTTCAGAAATCAATAACAAAGGCCGTTGCTATTGTTTCAAAGGAATGAACTTTTCCACATTTGACCATAATCTATTCATCCTCTTCTTGGCGCTACCAGAATTTAATATTCATCGACAAAGCAAAATTTTTGACCTTCTTTTACTGATGCTTGTATCAATTAAAAAATGCTAATGCTCTTCCTTATTGTGATTTTATTATGACAAATTACACAAAATCCTACAAATAGTACAGATAAAATAAAACACTGGGTAACTTAATGGTGATGACAATACTGCCATGATGAGGCCAGTGAGAGAGAGGAGGAGTCTACAAATAATCTGTCCAAAGGAACATTGACCTACTCCTTGACATCAAGATCAGTAATTTTAGCCTTAACTTTTCTAATAAGGAAAAAAATGTCGAAAAAACAAATGACACTGTTATTTAGAACTACATGAATTTGGTGAGCTCATTTTATTTTGAGTTGTACTGTTTGCAATTAGAAAAAAAATTTTTGTGCTTCAGTCATTCCCTGAATACTTGAGGTTGCTTGCCAGAAATTCAAAACATCTAGAAAATGGTTCCCGTTGAGGTCGGCAAAGCACGCTAAGGTGCTTGGCTCAAGATAGAAGAGCTGTACATTATCTTGTCTTACAGCAGCATATTGAGTGTATTCATACATAATACACATTCATGTATCACAGTTGTGTGTAGAAGTTCTAATAGGATTAAACTAACTGCCACCAGAAACAACTTTATCGGGTGAATTCTCACCGTGAGAATTCAGAGGGGCTGTATAGTTATAAAAACTGCACTTGTTCTCTTTATTAAGAGCCTAAAGGTTAATGGAATCCTTCTGATAAGAAAAAATACTACCATCAAAAGCATAACTGCTGAAATGGCATAACAAGCCCTTTTGTACCAAAGCAGTGACACCATCATGAGGAAGGTAATAAGTTACATAGCTGAGGTGTCAGATAAATGACAAAAATTCTATGTGTGAATTTTAAAGACAACATATGATAATGGACGCCTTAAAAATGATATAAATATCATATTGAAATATAAATTGGATTAAATAATCAGTCAAAATTGTAAGAGGATGCTGCATTGCTTTTCAACACACCATTTCAGTAGGAAGATTCCGCTTAAATTAATAGCAATTTCACTGAGTTATAAATAAATAGTATTCAAGTTAGTTGGTGACAATTTGAATGATGCTGTAGAAAAATCACAGTTTGCTAAACCTTGTAAAAATATAAAGTCACAGCAAAGTAATATGATTGAAGAAATGGTTGTTTACTCATGTTCACTCATCATTATTATTGCAGTTGCTGGGTGATATTAAAAAAGACTACCACAGGAAAGTAGATCGTGCCAATGAAGAAATACTTACCTTAGAAAGGACCGTAGATACTTCACTTGACAAAGATAAGTTTCCAAAGAGAGTAAGACCCAAATTGCAAATATATAATATCATATAGACTATACTATCTGATAGAATTATTTTGTGTGTGTGTGGAATATGCTTAATATTACATGTAGCAACAGTTAAAAGCCCACAGTTAGTTGTGGAAATGAGGGGTTCACGCTTGCCTTCTACCGCTAGGTAATCCCTGTTAGGTACGCTGCCACCAGACGACTGTGGCTGTGGCGCCGCTTAGCAAGTTGCCAGAAATAGATTTTTATCACAAACTTGGCAATTCTGATCCACACACGCACAGAAGTGACTCGACTTCTGGTTGTCTGGGAGTTTTATTCAATGAATGATAGCACCACGTGGATTGTGCCACGTGCACCACAATGACATGGATGCACAACAACAATAAACGAACACCAAACAACATTACAAAATTCAAATACATGCACATCATAAACATTAAATTAAAATAACAATTGATTAGTGACGGTTGTCACCACGACTTCTTCTTCCTTTCTCTCCATTCCCTTCATTCTCTTCCCTCCTCTGTCTCTCCATTGCTGTTGCTGTGTCTGTCTGGGATTCCCAAGAAGAGCTCCAGACAAGTCTCAGAACACTTAATCATATATTGTCCATTTCCCGCGTATCACCCCTTTCCACATAATGAACTTAATCATATTCATACCTTACCTGTAACCACCTCACCCTAGCTTTAGTCCCTTATTATTTCTGTAATTCTTAACTTTAATATAATGTTGCTTTCCTCTGTCTAACTGGATAAGACAACTTCCAGGCGTGCGCTCTTTTAGTCTGACTTACGAGACTGCAAGCTACCCGGCCAGCGGTTGAGTTAGTCTTTAGATTGCGCCCAGATAAGTTAGCATCCTGGTCCTTCGCCAAACTACTCTGTTCGGGTCTGCGGGTTTGTGATCGCCCGGTTGCATACCCTTAGTCCCGTACATATGGTCCTTCGAGCCGGATCAGCCACCTCCAACCTACTGCCGTCCCAACAGAACGTCGACCGACGTTCTGCCCATCGCCAGTAGATCCTCCATTAACCACAAGGTTGCCAAGACTTCCGTCTTCTCCACAACCTTCCCAATCGACACCTCGTCAACCCAAGTTCGACACCTTCCCAATCTACACCCGTAGACATCCCATTTCGAATTCCGACTTTCTTCCCCACTGTTTATCATGGATGAAGAAGCCAGCACGCAGTACGATCGACTCCGACGCAAGAGAGCTCACAGACGCGGACAAGTCACCCGCATCCAACACAACATCACCGAGATATCTGAAAAACGGTATACCGACATTCGTCTCTCAGACTTGATCCGTCTGAAGAAGAATCTCGACAAAGAGATCGAAGCCCATGAAACATTGCAAGACCAGATGGAAGACTTAGCTTCCACCGACGAAGACCTCCTGCAAACCGAGCATGCCGAACGCGATAAGCATGAGGCTGTCCATACAGAAGTACTTGAAACCTTGAGTGCACTCCATGCCAAGAAAGAACTATGGAGCACAGGTATGGACCTCCACGCCGATCTCGAAGCCCTACACGCAATGAAGGAGCCAGGAAAACCCCATTTCCTAAAGGCTTTCACAGATTTCAGAGCGAGCGTTCGAGAACTCGGTCGCCAATGTCAAGACCACCAAGACGATTAGGACATCTCAACCATCGTGAAAGCCCTCCGAGAAGCCGTCACCAACCTCAACCTAGAAGTCGAACATGCCTTGTCCGAGGCCCCTTCGACCACCCCTACAACAACACCATCGTCTCCACCCGCCGAACCAACCCACTCCCACGCCACACTCAGGATCGATCTACCGTCCTTTGATGGATCTCCTGAGAACTGGGAGCAATTCGAAACCCTGTTTCTGTCAACCGCCAGAACCCGAGCCAAGGGGTTTTCACCAATGGAACTCCGCGGCCTCCTCCGCAACGCAGTAAAGCCCGACCGGGCTAGGAGGATCCTTGACAATCTCCCTTCAACCTCGACCTCCCTGGAAGAAATGTTGGGAGAACTCAAGACCATCTACGGCTCCCCGGCTGTAGTTGGACCCATCATCGTACAGAAGATTCTGTCATCACCCAAGCTGGAATTCGATTACCAGTCCCTCTCATCCTTCCACGACAACTTTTGCCTGCCGTGGAAAAGGTTCTGCTCATCGACAGATGACAGTCTCTCGACCTTCCTTGCTATCCTTGCCATCAGCCGTATGAACGACAGTTGCAGGGACGAGTGGTTGAGGACTGCGGACGGCGACAAAGTTCCACAGATGGAAGATGTCAATGCCTTTGTGAAGAAGTGGATGACCAAATTCCCAGGCTCATCCAATCGTCACCCGACGCCGAGCTCATCCAACCTTCACTTACATCCGTCTCCAACTCCCTCCAGCGCTCACCATTCCAAACCGTCTCACCCGAGATCGGAACACCACCACTCTCCCAGTAAGAAGCTTCTCATGACTTGCCATGCTTGTGGTCAACAACATGGTCTGGTACGATGTGAGAGCTTCAGAAGCCTTAGCGTCGACGCCCGCACAGAGCTAGTGAAGAAGCACAAGCTCTGCATGAACTATGGTTATCGTGCCTGCCCAGGACGATTCTCATGTAAAACGTGCAACGGAAGACACCACACCCTGCTCCATCGAGAACCCACTCCGTCTTCCGTCCCGTCCCTCCCGTCTACAACCACAGACGTCATTCCAGTCGCCTCCATGACTGCCGCTACCAACGCTCCATCGTCAAGATCCCTACTGACTGCTCTAGTCAACCTTCGACATGATGGGAATATTTACCATGCCAGAGCCATTCTGGATACAGGTGCAGCCATCTCCTTCATGACTGAAGCTGCCGCATCTGCCCTGCGCTTGAAGAGGACCTTCCAACCTTTACAAGTCACGGGTACCACAGGTGAGGGGCAGTGTAAGTTTGCTGTCACTACTTCCATTATGTCAAGTGACGGTCAGTATATCTCACAACCAATTAGGTTTGCCATTGTTCCTGAGTTACCCAAACTACAGGTTCCCTCCAACTCGTCGGAGATCTTGACCCTTCCCACCTTCAGGACCTATCGTCTCGCCGATCCAAAGCTGGGCGGTAGTGTGGACATCCTACTAGGTGTTCACGATTGTCTCCAGATGATCACTGGACCCGCATTCCAAGTGCAGGGTTTGTCCGCTCTCCCCACACAGCTAGGACTCTGCCTCAGTGGTCAACTCCAATCCTCCGAATCCCCTCTCGCCCTGGTCGCCACTATCCCTCCTACAGATCTACAGGATGACCTGACCAAACTGTGGGAACTTGACAGGGTACCCGAGTCACCAGAGTTGTCTTCCGAAGATCAGCAAGTGATCAACGACTTCCACCAGTCCTACTCCTTACGCAATGGTAGGTTCTCTGTTTCTCTCCCAAGAACTGCAGATCCTCCACAGCTTGGGGAATCTCGCCGTCAAGCAGTATCCAGACTTCTCCAGAACGAGAAGAGCCTCACCAGAAAGGGGAAACTCGAAGCCTTCCAAACAGCCGTACGAGAATACGTTGATCTCGGACATGCCCACGTTATCCCTAACCATCAACTCCGTCCTCCGGACAACCACTTTTATCTCCCTGTGCACGGAGTGTTCAAGGACAGTTCCAGTACTACCAAAGTGCGTGCCGTCTTTGACGCCTCAGCCAGGACCACCTCCACCTTCTCCCTCAATGATACCCTACTACCTGGACCTAACCTCTATCCTCCCCTCACGGACATTCTCCTTCGATTCAGGAAATTCCCCATTGCCATGTCTGCTGACATTTCTAAAATGTTCAGAGAAATCCTCCTGAACCCTATCGAGAAAGATTTTCATCGGTTCGTGATGAGAGATGCAGCCGACAAGATCGTCGACTGCCGTATGGACAGACTCACCTTTGGGGTAAAGAGCTCTCCATTCCTTGCCACTCAGGTCCTCCACACTCTCGCCTCTCTACATGCTTCCTCCCATCCTTCTGCTGCCAACGCCATCACTCACAATTTTTATGTCGACGACTTCCTAGCCGGAGCTGAATCTGTTGTTGCAGCCAGTTCTCTCCAACGCGAGTTGTCTGATCTCCTCTCCAAAGCAGGAATGGTATTGAGGAAGTGGCGCAGCAATTCATCCGAACTTCTCTCTACCATTCCTGACTCCCTCCATGACGAGTCCTCGTCCCTCCTGATCCCGACACCCTCCATGGCTCCCAAAGCCCTAGGTGTCCATTGGAATGTCGCCCAAGACACACTCCACGTCTCCATCCCACCGATCCCTCCATCTACCAAAGATGTCACCAAACGACAGATTGCATCAGCCACAGCAGGTGTGTTTGATGTTTTGGGTCTGTTTTCACCAGCTATTTTGCCTGCGAGAATTCTCTTGCAGGAAACGTGGAAAAGGTCACTACCCTGGGACTCTCCCATCCCTGATGACTTGTCCGAGTCATGGTCCACCTGGGTTGCAGATCTTCCTTCCCTCAACATCCACTCCATCCCTCGACAACTCTCCTGTCCGAACGCCCTTCACGAGGTCGAACTTCACGGATTTTGTGACGCCTCGTCGCGTGCGTACGGAGCATCCATCTACTTGAGAAATCCTACTCAGGATGGAACTGCCTCCGTCACCCTCCTTACTGCCAAGGCCAGAGTGTTACCAGTGAAACCGGTTACGATTCCAAAGGCCGAGCTTCTCGGGGCGCACTTGTTGGCCAAGATGGTGCGGCACACAGCCGCAGTCCTAGACATCCCTTGCTGTCGTATCCACGCCTGGACGGACAGCGAAATTGTCCTCCATTGGCTTCCCAAGGCTCCACCCCAACTCGATCGCTTTGTAGCCAATAGAGTCCATGCCATCCAGGAACTCCTCCCAGACGTCACATGGAGACATGTTCCTACCTCCTCCAACCCAGCTGATCTGGCTAGCAGGGGAGTCCGTGCTCCGGACCTGGCCATGTCAGCACTCTGGTGGTCAGGTCCTCCGTGGCTCTCCTTGCATCCAAGCCAGTGGCCAGCTACCAAGCTGTCAAAACCCGTTGTCCCAGCTCTGGTCGCAACCATCAGACTACCATCCACCCCATCCCCAACCGTCCTATCCTTCGTCAAGGACCTTTGGAAGCGATTCTCCGATTTCTTCCACCTTGTACGTGTCTGTGCCCTTGTCTACAGATTCCTACACAACTGCAAAGCCTGCAAGGACTCCCGAATTGTAGGCCCCCTCTCATACGAGGAAATCGTCAAAGCCAAAGCAGTAGTGTATCGTCTGGCGCAGTCTGAAGCCTATCATGACGTGTTTCCAGCCGTACGGAACTCTGTGTCCCTACCCAAATCCCACCAGCTCCACAAGTTCCACCTGTCACTTTCTGAACACGGACACCTACTTGCACTCACCAGGATCCGAGATCCACAGTCTCCATCCTCCCCCACAGCTCTGACGGTCCTACCCAAGAGCTCTGAACTCACCCAACTCCTTCTCCGTTCCCTCCACATTGCATATTCACATGCTGGCGTCTCTGCCATGCATTCTATTGTGTCTCACTCCTTCCTCATTCCTTCTCTCCGCTCTTGCCTTAAACGTATTTCCAGGTCGTGTATCATCTGCCAGAAAGCATATGCCAAGCCTCTGGCACACACCATGGGACTCCTTCCCTCGGTCCGCACCACCCCCGCTCCACCCTTTGCCCACACAGGCGTGGACTTCGCCGGACCATTCATGCTACGCGTTGGTCACACGAGAAAGCCGTCCTACATAAAAACCTATGCCGTGGTGTTCGTATGCATGGTTACCAAGGCCGTGCACCTCGACCTTGCAGCCTCCTTGTCCACGAAAGACTTCTTGGCCACACTAGAAAGGTTTGTCTCCCGCAGGGGAGCCCCGTCTGTAATATATTCGGACAATGGCTCGAACTTCATCGGAGCCCGGGAGGACATCCGGGAGCTACAAAGGCTCACCGGATCAAGGTCAACCAAGGAAGCGATTCAACACTTCTCCAGCCAACACGCAATTGAGTGGAAGATGATCCCACCCAGAGCTCCACACTTCGGGGGGCTCTGGGAAGCAGCCGTCAAGTCGATGAAGATCCACCTCAGGAAGACCACCAAGGTCCAGCGCCTGAGGTGGGACGAGCTTTACACGATCCTTACAGCCGCAGAGGCAATGATGAATTCCCGTCCCCTGGCACCAATCCACAAGGATGAGGCCGAAGAATCAACCTACCTTACAGCCGGACATTTCCTAGTTGGACGCCCACTCCTGGCATTACCAGCCAGGACGCCCTCGACTAGCCCCACAACTCATCTCCGTAGGTGGAACTTGGTCAACCGACTAAAAGCGGACCTATGGAGAAATTGGACCTCCTCGTACTTAAGCTCGGTGGCTCACCAAACCAAGTGGCTTCACCCCTCCCGTCAGCTCAAGCCGGGAGATCTTGTATTTGTCAAGGACGAAGCCCTGGGGGTCCAGGACTGGCCAATCGCGAGAGTCACCCATGTACATCCAGGTGACGATGGTATTAACCGAGTTGTTGATATCGTATGTCGTGGTCGAACCTACCGACGTCCAGTTGTGAAACTCATCCTAGCCCTCACCGACGAGGACTTAGAAAACCCCTCGACGTCCACCAACGCTGAACCAATTCAGCAAGAAGAATAGCCACTCTACACCATGCAAGCCAACCATACCACGTACCAGATCGTCCGATCTACACCACCCTTTCCTGCTCGCCCCCGGGAGTATGTCTGGGATTCCCAAGAAGAGCTCCAGACAAGTCTCAGAACACTTAATCATATATTGTCCATTTCCCGCGTATCACCCCTTTCCACATAATGAACTTAATCATATTCATACCTTACCTGTAACCACCTCACCCTAGCTTTAGTCCCTTATTATTTCTGTAATTCTTAACTTTAATATAATGTTGCTTTCCTCTGTCTAACTGGATAAGACAACTTCCAGGCGTGCGCTCTTTTAGTCTGACTTACGAGACTGCAAGCTACCCGGCCAGCGGTTGAGTTAGTCTTTAGATTGCGCCCAGATAAGTTAGCATCCTGGTCCTTCGCCAAACTACTCTGTTCGGGTCTGCGGGTTTGTGATCGCCCGGTTGCATACCCTTAGTCCCGTACAGTGTCCGTTCCCACATTAGTGCAAAAATTCTTATAACAATAGTTAGTCAAATGTAGTGAGTTTTGTAGAAAAATAATCAACGTATGAATATGTAAAACATTTTATTAGCTACAGTATAGCAACAACAATAGTCCAGTTAATCAACTCTGAATGCAAGCTGTTGCAGTTCTTCAATAGAAATCTCTAGTGGGGATTTCTCTGAGTCCAGGTTGTATGAGGGAGCGTTAGCTCACATACATCCTTACTTTAAGACTCACCAAGGAGTGTCCGACATTCATAGAACATGAACATAACTTAAAGCACTTGCTCTGTATTATTATACTACATATTGATTAATAGCAAAAATTTCTCATTTGTAACAGCCAATATTGTTAATTAAAACTTAAGCCAACATTTTGACTTCTTGCTGAAGTCCTCTTCATGGGTCAACTCTAGAACGAGAAAAATTTGCTATTATTACATATTAATTGTAAATACTGTTGTGAAAACTGAAGATGTGGCTAAATGTTTATTTGATTTAGAAAAGAGGAAAGCAAAAATGGGTACCAGATAACGAATCCACAAGATGTCAAATCTGCAACAGCGAGTTCATAACGAGATTTAGCCCTGCCAAATTAAACAGACGTCATCACTGTCATGCATGTGGCAAGGCAAGTTTCTTTGATTGATTAATTAGAGAGTGTGGTAGCAATCTCTATTTAGGGTTAACCACCCCATATGGGTAATACAAAACTCATCTCACATTACATCTGGTTTAAGTCAACTATAATTCAAAAATAGTAATTAGTTGTCTTCTGGAGTCTTCAATGATGTTATTTATTCAATTTCTAATCCAGAGTGTAAAAAAAAAACAGTTATCAAATTTTCAAAAAATAGATATTCTTCACCAGAGCTAATACATACATACAAAGTATTACTACATCCTTAGATGATCTTGATATATCGAAACTCTGAAATATCATCAACTTCTTCTCCTTGAACTCGCCTGAGGAAAACTATAAGCATTTCTGGGGCTATTAATAGCATAAATCAATAGTGCTTTATCCAACGTTGGTCAATAACCCTTCTGTTTTCTTCCTTACATGACTCAGTTCTTTCATAAAGAAGCATCCTAGCCTTCTGAGTTTTGATACCATTTTGAGTAGCTCACATGTGGCTCAACAAGTGCCATGCATTCTTTCATTAATGCTACTGATTTGTTCAAGCAATTTTGATGCTCATCTTTTGAATTTACACTTAGGCTATAAAAATTCCTTGTTTCTAAATATTTTAGATCAACCCTAAATTTTTTCTGAAAATACAGCTTTTAAAATTTTCTGCTATTATCAAGCTTTATCAGACCAATTATTCTGTATATACACTTATTTCCAAGTAACAAGAGTTACAGCAAGTAGTTACTATGGTACTGAATTAATTCAAAAAATTAATTACTTAACTTTATAAACTTATCAGATTTTAGCAGTTCATTGCTATAGCTACATGAAAGTAATATGCCAGCATAATTTTGGCCGTAACAATAGGCTAGTTTTTTTGATAGCATTGAGCTTGACTTTTGTTACACTGATTCAGCAGTAAAATACCTAGCCTTTATTAGCTAAAACATGACTCTACAGTCTTCTAGTAGTCTAGCTTTGGAAGTATTCAGTACAGTTTGTTCTAGTAATAGGTTTCACTCTGTTCCAGTACAATCAGCATTAATTCTTAAGACAATTCAGAACTGTCTCTTGACTTTGCAGCTAACCTTCTAGGTTAATATTTAATTGAAAATTAGAAGAATTGCCTAGCCTGCACTGAACAACCAGCTACATTTTATTTAAGCAGCTGCTTTTCAGCTTTCAGGGGTGTTATGGGTGACAATATTATTTGTTTGTTTTTTGTGATTATCTTGTTATATAATCATACTTTTGTCCAGCTTGTCTGTGGATGGTTCTGTCAACAAGCAGTATCTACATAGTTATGGCAAAAAGGTGTGAGTCTGTACGAAGTGCTATAAATCCAAGCCTGTAACAACATAGAGCACACTGTTGTTAACACACATATACAAAGTTGAGTTTGTTAATATTAGATAGATTCTGTTAAATTTGTTGAAATGAATTTTATAGTGTTTTCAGTCACAAATTTGTAGTAGTATTGAAATTTAATCTAATAGGTTTAACTCAGAGGAAAAGTTATTTTAAATGAATATAAAAAAAGATAATACAAGGATAACTGCAGTATAAATACGCATAGCAAGCAGACATTCAGACAATATTTATATATGACATAGTTGCCAAGTGTACCGGAACATCCGGTGCAGTACCGGAATTATCAGATCTGCAACGTACCCACCGGAATTACTACTTAGCCTATTGTTGCACCGGAATTACTACTTAGCCTATTGTTGTACAGGAGCTGCCAGCTCTGCAATCTATTCACGCGTCGCGTGGCCAGCTCTGAATTTCTACGCGGATCAATTAACTTTGGCGCCAAAAAAATCTACAGGTTACCGCGAAGCAGCAGGAGGACAAACGGGTCCGGAATGAGGCTCTACTTGTGAAGCCATTAGAGCAGCTTAAAACTCTGTCTCAACGGTGACCAACTCCATCCTGACTGGTACCAGCTCCTACTATTCCACCAACATTGTATTCAGACTTGGCTGGTATAGACTCCGTCATCATCACTTCAGTTCTTTCTGTGGGGATTGCTACCGCTATATTCTTCAGCCCTATCACCTACAAGTCTGAAATTTGTGCAGAACTACCCCGCTCTCACTAATGAGCAACCAACTCCAAGCAACATTGGAAATACGCCGTCGCTTCTGCTCCCGACTAACCTTTTCCAAAGTTACAACGGCAATCTCACGGCTCATTATTGTATTTCTTATTTTTGTTTACAAATGGGCTCTTTTTAGAGCTATATACCACTAGTCAATTGATTATGCTTACCAATAAATTGCACGTCGCGGAGCTCAACGTTTTGGGGGCGGGGTAAAATAGCGAATCAGTAGTCAACTTGAAAATATAAATCGATATTTCGTGGAATTGATCATTGAATTGAATCCAAATTTTGCGCACAAGCAGCATACCCCCCTTAGAATAAAATTACAGAGAGATTTTTTTAGAATAACGCAGGAGTAAAACGGCACGAAAATTTTACTATTTACAAAAATAGAATATCGATATTTATTAGAAATATGGCTCCGTAATGTTGCGAAGAAGCCCGCTAGCTACCTCTGGAAAAAAAAAAAGAGCACGCTAGTTCCTTCGGCGCTTCGAAATAACACATAATAGTAGCGGTGTGCAGAGCTGTATCGCCGTCCCAGACGGGTCTTCATTCTTCATATTAGGCTTGCTGGAGTCCTCTGTTGGTGCTCATTCCATCTGTAACAACAAAGTAAGCCCACAGTACACAGAAAAAGAAATATAAAGACATAGCAAAAACAGTCAATTTGCGGTTACGCGCCTCGGTTTCCGGTGGCAGGGCACCCTTAACGCTTTTCCAGTTTATCTGTTTAATGATCAACTGCTTACTAACTGTAAAAAAAGCTACAGAAAGTCCTCACTACCAATAATAAATATTATTTGAAATTGGAACTGAAAGGAATGTGGTCTATTGATAATGGGCATGGTTTAAGTGTGGCTTACTAAAATGGGTGTGATTTTGGGTGTGGCTCACTAAGATGGGTGTGGTTTTACCTGTACCTAAAATTAGTTTCATAAACTTGGCAACTATGATATGATCTCAGAAAATAACAGTTTATAGTCAATCACCAAAGAAAGTCCTTAGTATATTCTGATATTCTATGATAATATTGTGCAAAAAAAACTTTTCATAAAACTTGAGTTAGGATAGTCATGCCCAGTGCATCAAGGCATGAATAATCACTGAATTATTACAAATAATTGTGCTGTTCAGGCACATGTAATTATGGTAATCAACGATAAGAATCGTGAATCATTACATAGGTTGACTTTACGTTCTTTTTTTTTTAATCACATAAAGTACATTTAAAGTGTTACTTAAAAATATTGTTCTTGTGATCATTGAACGTGTTTGCTGGATATGAACAACAATAAAGAACAAAGCTTCTATTTCCCAAAATGTTAAGGAATTTCAGCAGGCAAGGTTGAAACCCTGAATAATGCTATTGCAAACAAAAATGATGTTGTGGAGTGCATTCTTGATACCCCAGATGTTAATACCAGTACTTCTGTAACTCTTTAGTAATATCAGTCAGACAAGGCCTGTCTTGTTATTTTTGATCATCAAACTTTAATTTCCCAGTTTTCTACAAAATAGCTATTAATATTAAGTGAGCAAGCACAAGCAAACTTACAAAATTAGTACGAGTTCATGCCAGGGACAAGTGCTCAACAATTAAATGCAGTAATACACACTAGTTACATTGCCATCCATTCATTCACACACACGTAAAGGTCCCACTGGGCTACCTCTTATCTCACTACTACAGTGCCAGGCTGGCTTCCCACGTGAGAATACTGTCCGGCAATATACTTGCACGTGATGCTGACTTGATTAATTATGCTTTGTGGGGGTAAGGCCCCATTGCTGCATGGAGATGATTGGCCAAGGATGTAGACTGGTGAAGGCCAACCAATATCTCCCTGAAGCTGTGAAATAGCAGTATAGTGTGTTAAGTAATTATAACATACATGAATGTCCTGTTCAAGCTTCTCTTCCCAGTTGCAAGACTCTTCCATACACTCATCGAAACCTGACCCACCATTAACTATGCATCAAATATTCACAAACCTGTACAGATAATCACAGAACACATACATTCCTTGAGTTATGGTGACCAATTTAATTATCAATCAAATATTCATCCTAGCTAGCCTGACTGTGAAGCCTGCCAGATGACATTGTGGCATCCAAATATATTTAACAAAATTTAGCAATATGTCACATTCCAAGTGTCTGTATAGTAGAGTTACTAGTGTCGCTGTAGTGGCCACACCTATCCGAATGCAGTGGCTTGTATAGCTACTGGCTCAGTGGCACACCAAGACTGTCCAGAATCTCCATCACTTTGTCAACAAATGCACTTTTACCAGGACTTTGACCATGGAATTTATGAAGGAGTAACCAGGCTCTGAACTTCAAATATTACTCAATTGGACTTACATTTTCACATGTCCACTTCACACACAACCACATCAGCTCCTTTGCCAGCTGGTAATTCTTTAAGTGACTTGAGATGGATTTGTATGTGCGAGAAAACACATTTTTCCCCTTGACATGTGCCGACCAGCTTCTCATGTTAACCTCATTTAACTATGTATTTTAAAAATCTATCTTTACAAACGAAGTGAGCTAATTGGATGCAATCGACTGCAGTTCAAACTTTACTTTCTACACACCCCACTATTCTTCCTGTTAAGATTCTGATCTGTATTTTGTAATTGTAGTTTCCATGCCCATTGAATGTATAATTTTAACTGGATGAGAAACAAGAAATTTCCCTGCTGTGGCCTAACTCTTGACAAAAAGCACTCAGCTACAAAAGACGAAAAGAGTTTATTTGGAAGTTTTTACAGAATTTCTTACTTACCTTAGTCCTCCCTTGTAATGCTAGCTACAGCAGTGGCTATTTGAATTAAGTCTTTCTTACTATCTAAATTGCCAGAGGTTCTTGACAACAAACATTCAGTCAACAGAAGATTAATTAGCTCTATAAAACTGCAGGACTGATGCAAAATAAAAAATTAATGTTATTATAATGTAGTAATAAATAACAAAAGGTAAACTTAGAAATTGCTGATGAAAAATAAAAACAATTATTGTTAATAATATAATGCAATATTTGATTTATAAAACTTAGAAACTGCCAAAGAGGCTATGTTTCCTTACTTAAAATATTCTGTAGCTATAGAAATCAAGTACAATTAATCATTAAGCTCCTTGGACACACTGAGAATAGCAGATATTTGAACATTTTTTTGCCAAACTTAATTGTAGGTAATTATTATATGCTTTGAAGGTGAAAAAGGTCTTTTCAACAGTGGCTTATGTAACTAATAGGAATTATCAAAGTGAAATGAAGCAAAATTTGTACTATAGGTAGCATGTCATGTGAATGCATGTTTTGGGCAGTTGGTTAAAAAATATTGGGGGGGGGGGGGAGAAGTCCTCCCTTTAATAATTGTTGGGGTGGATGAGTGGAGACAACTTCATGAAGTAAGGTGAGGGATGGCAAAGAAAGCAATAGAAAGTTTATTCATTGTGATACAGACACAAGTTAGCGATGTCTTTACACATGTACTTGATAGCTGTATCAGATATTGCTTTCTATAATTATAATACTACTTGTTTGGGTAATAGTGACATAGTATTTATCTTAGCTCCAGTTTTGTTGTTACATAAATTGCATTAAAAGTAATTGCAAGAATGTTTGTATGCGTGTGTGTATAAAAGTGTTGTAGAATAGCACAAAAAACTAAACAAAAACATTTAACAAACAAATATTATTAGCAGGTCACATTCAAATTAAACTTCAGTCAGACCAGCTTACTCGCCATTTGTGCTGAAGCACATCACTAGTATGATGGTTTAATCTATTGATGCACATTATAAGTATGGGATTTCCTGTACTTTTAATACAGGTAATTATCCTGCACACTTTCCTTCACTTTCCATACACCTGTCTTGGTTCATGCGCAGGAAAGTATGTAGAAAAATTGGCTTACTGCCTTATGAAATACAAGATTTCTCAGGGAGAGTATGGATGATATTGTAGTTTTCCTGTAACATGATTTCATTCAGTAAAAAATTAATACACTGTATTTAATATTCAGTGCATACACTGTACTTAATATTCAGTGCATACTATAATTTACTATAGCAAATCAGCATAAACGTAACAATCAGCTATTTGTCATAGTGAAGCAATTTCTGAAAATGTTTTGGTTATTAATATTGTGCACCAATTATTAAACAAAAAAATTAATTATCTCATTAAAATGAAAGCAAACAAGGGAAAATGATGAAATCATTTAACTAGTAAAAAAATGTTTTAAATGATTACATATCAACAGTTTCATTTGATACACAAAATCAATTATTATTGTACATATAGTTCAATGATTTCCAGAGGAGTGGAGCCACTACCATCATGTTTGCAGACTCTCATTTCTACATTATCTTTAGTGGGAGAAGGAAGTTGCTTAATAAACCATGGAGGACTATTGAAAGAACAGCAGGTATTAGTGCGACCACACCCCTTCCCATCCCATAGAGGGTCATTGACTTGTAGTGGAAAAGGAGAGTAGTTAGGAAAATGGCTACTATAAGCTGTATCACAGAAATAATCATTGCGAACAAAGCTGGGAAATCGTGATGAAGTCAAGGCAGTGTTGATACAGGGACATTTGTAGCTATAATTGTTAGAGGTTTCATCTGAAGCTCCAGCAAATGTCCAGATATGTTTACGTGAGTTTAGACCATGTGTCAGACTCACTCCAAAGACATAGTCTCTGTCAATACCAAGTCTTCCAGGTCTGAAAGCAATAGGAATACGTTTTTGATAGCCAATGATCTTCCCACATACCTTATTGTACTGCAATCCTTGTACACTAAATGTGTTACTATCACATCCAGTTGATGTAATATCACAAACTCGTTTCGGAGAGGAGATCAAGCTGAGTCCTCTGGGGCAGGATTGACTAGTGTTCCTCATGTCTATGTTGGCCACCCTCATCCACCCTCCTGTCTCATTGCCACAGGTTCCACTCATACTGCAGTACACTCTCACAGTAGACCCAGAAGACTGTTTAATCCAATAGTAGCCAGAAGAAGCTTTAGGACTAGACTTGTGCAGGACTTTACATGAGTTAGCTGGTTGTCTTTGGTTCCCAGCAGTGAAGGTGGAGGAAGATGATAGTCCAGTTGCTGCTTTATTGGTTTAAGGAGTTGCTTCATTGTGGTGGTAAGTCTAGTCTCAAGTGTGCTGCTGTCTGTGGTATTGATGTTAAGAAGTCTAGTCAGCCTGTCTTCTAGTCCAGCTACAGCCTCCTGGACTGTAATGTTGACCAAGTCTCTAATTTCATGACACTCACATGTCTGGAGGTGAGTGGAGACAGCTTCATGGAGTAAAGTGAGGGACATCATAGAGAGCAATAATGTAGATAGCTTCATGGTGAGGTATGCACAATCTGTGCCAATGGCTCAGCCTGTCACCTACTACCAACTTTTATAGCACTTCCTGTATCCATAGTGCCAAATACTGGGGAAAATTGCTGAATTATTAATTTGTTTAATTTATAGCGTATTAGCTAATTTCCCTCAATGTAGTGAATAGTCCCTTATCTCTCATTTCTTTAACACTTCTTTTAAGTGCAGATTACTCTTCGTATGTTTTGAAATGTCGCCGGTTGGTACATAATTAAAATGGAGAATTTTTTTCACAATTAACACTATATACTTAATTTCATGGTGACACTTACTTCAATAACATAACTAAGGGATTTAAACTTTATAATAGGAAAATGGAAGCAACGATCCTATTTCATTCAATGTAACCAAAAGACACTCCCAGCCAGGAAACCTCACAGTGTAACTATTTAAGCTAAACTTCAAAATAAAATCACTCAAATTAAGATTACACTACACAATATTATAGTGTATTGTTCCGGCTAAACTTTATTTTATACAGTGAGCTCCTGTGTAATAATTGTACAAGCTAAGCTGCTAGTATTTGTAGTATTAACTTTAGCCTAGATGATTGGACCCCAAAATATACATCTATGTTGTGTCCTGATGGCTCTTTTGAAGTTTTCATAAAGTATATTACTAATTAATCAAATATGCACTAGATGAGGGAACATGTCAGAAACTTGCATGTGTGGAACTACTACAAAGTGACAGCCTTTTAAATATGTCTTACTCCAAAATGTACGCTCAGTGATTACAAGTGTAGTGAAGTTCACACATGCCAGAATTGCATCTACAGCTTATGCCTTTAAAGTCTATTATACTCACAAAAACATGTTTGTTACTACTAGTGACTATAAAGGTCTAGATTACTACCATTAAAGTCAATCATACTCACAGAGATTACGCTAGTTTATTCAGGCATACACGCTGAATACCTTAAAGTATATGCAATTGCACCTGTTCATTGTAAAAATAATAATAACAAAAGTGTGGAACCTGCTCTGAACTCCCATAAAATGTGTTGCAAAAGTTAGGGATGGAGTCATTAATACGGTATGTCAGAAATATACTCTTGGGCTTGGAGGATGAACCTAAATCTCACACAATCACTATTGCTCGACTACTCCTCCCAATTGCACCTGTGACTTTATGAGGCTCTGTCTTCAAAATTATTTGGGCGCATTCATCCCCGTTAGATTCCAACTTGTCAAATAATGCTCAATAGAATTGTGTTATGACAGCATTTCTTACAATTGGTGATAATTGAATGAAGTACAGTCTAATTATAAGCACAACGTGAGTTTAATACGAAATAAATTACATGTGAATAGGAACAGCAAGATCTTTCAAGAACAAACAATGGACCAATCGAGGATGAAAGACGCATTTCGAATATTAAGGTGTGTACTTCAGATTAAAGGACAGTCAAAGCCTATGATCCCCACAAAAAATATATTAGCTGTTAATCACGAATAAGGGGCTAGCTGTTGCTACTAATTACCATGTGTGCCCAGTTAAGTTATAATTAATTAATGGACAGGTATATGTGCATTTGGTGTGTTAAAGCAATTTTTCACTTTTTAACAGCCAATATTATTAATTATAACTTAACTGTTAAGTTATAATCAACAATCTTAAGTTATAATTAAAAATACTGGCTGTTAGAGAGTGAAAAAAATTGCTATAACACACCAAATGCACATATACCTGTCCAGACAAAACGAGTAGGCTCATGTAAACATGCTAGAGGAGTTAGCAACTAGCTTATAGTTTTAACATGATTCACACTTACACATACACACATCTGCCAATTCTCTATAGGTACTACTCCCATTGCATGTAATAAGAATTTAGTAAAACATTTGCAATTTCTTAGAAATTAACAAGAATAGTACCCTAGAATGACCATTTTACTACAAATGTGGGTGTGGTTTGGGCATGATTAGGATGTGTGGCATCCTGTCATGAAAATGTTCCAATAAGGTTGGCATTTGTATAATCCACTATTAAATAAAGCTGTATAAAAAACATTTGGCTAATGCCATTAGGGTATAAACTGAATTCTGTTACTGTGTCCAAGGAGAGGTTGAAGAGAGTTGTAGTATAAATGTTGGCATAACTATGAAATGAATTAAAATTCAGGTTGCTAAGACTATAATGGATGAGTATATTCATCAAAATAGAGTTGCACTCAAGTACTAATATGTGAGACTATATATGTGTGGTGGTTTGATGAAGCACACATTATCTCTGATTTCTTCAGCAGTCTATAATTCCATAAACAAACACAAAGGAACAAAATGTACCATCAGACTATTTGGAGTAGCATAATATTCAAAAGTGTCTATCCATCTTTTTATCAAAAATTATAATCAAGTTTGTTATCATTGATAAAATAAATAACACCACTACCAATGTTAAGCCTGTGGCAGGGTAAGTGCTTTATACATTGAAATGAGCACAACATTTAATCCTGTTTACTGTGGTGGATGTATTTCTGAGTGATCGAAGACATTATTTGATTCTAATACACTCAACAAATATTTTAATTTATCACAAAATTATTTTTTAGCAACACAATGAATTTGAATTTGAAGTGATTTAACTTTTGATAAGCATATTATAATCTTCATATTGGAAACTGTTTATTTTTAATAGTAGATTATGCAAATTCAAACCCTATTTGAACAGTTTTCATGACAGGATGCCACACACTCTAATCATGCCCAAACCACACCCATATTTGTAGTCAAATGGTAATTTCTAAGGCACTACTCTCTTGTTGTTAATTTGTATAGAAAATTGCAAATGTTTTACTAAATTCGTATTACATGCAATGGGATAGTGACTTTAGAGAATTGGCAGATGTGTATAAGTGTTGATCATGTTAAACTATATAGCTAGTTGCTAACTCCTCTAGTATGTCTGCATGGGCCTACTTTGTTGTGTCTGGCTAGTTGCTAACTCCTCTAGTATGTCTGCATGGGCCTACTTGTTGTGTCTGGACTGGTGTAAGCGTATTTGGTGTGTATGTGTGTAACTTTATTCCAGCTACAATTGTATATCTCCTTTTTTCAATTGTTACTCTGATGAATAAGATAACAATAATGAAACTAATCAGTGGAAGAAAGCCAGTGCTATAAAGAATTGGTTAACTGGGCACACATGTAGTTAGTAGTCACAAGTAGCTCTATATTCAAGATCAGCAGCTAATTTTCTGATCATAGGCTCCAACTATTCTTGAATGCAAAGAACAGACCTTAATCTTTGGAATGTGTTTTTCGTCCTTGATTGGTCCATTGTTTGTCCTTGAAAAATCTTGCCATACATACTCACATGTAATTTTATTTGAATTAAACTTCTGCCTTGTAAATAATATACTACTCTGCTCTACTCACTTATTCACCAACTGTGAAAAATGCTGTCATTAATCAATTTTCATTGATGAATGACCCAATATGTCCAAAAGATCAACTGTATACTTCATAAAATTTCAATTATCATAGGGGTTGTTCTGGTTTAGCTTTGTTAATTAGGAAAGTGATGATTATGGGTGTGATCTGTTCTTGAAGCACTGATTGACAAGTTGGAGCCTATGGGGGATGAATGTGCAGAAAGAATTTTGAAGACAGAGACTCATAAAGCCACAGGTGTAATTATAAGAGTAGAGAGCAACTGTGCTTATGTGAGGTTTCAATAGTCCTCCACGCCCAAGAGTATATATCTTACATACTGTATTAATGACCCCATCTCTAACTTTTACAACAACGTTTTAGGGGAGTTCAAAGAGCAGGTTCCACACTATTATTATTATTTTTTTTTACAATGAACAGGTGCAATTGCATCTACTATAAGGTATTTAGTGTGTATGTTTGAATAAACTGGCGTAACTTCTGTGAGTATGATAGACTTTAATGGTAGTAATCTAAACCTTATAGTCATTAGCAATAACAAACATGTTTTTGCGAGTATGATGGACTTTAATGGCACCAAATGTGGATATAATTTTGACATGTGTGAAGTTCACTACACTTGTAGTAACTGAGCGTACATTTTGGAGTAAAGCAGATTTAAAAGGTTATCACTTTGTCTTACTTCTACACGTGCAAGTTTCTGACATGTTCGCTCATCAAGTGCATGTTTATATTATTAGTGATGTACTTTGTGAAAATTTCAAAAGAGCCATCAGGACAAACCATAGTAGTATAATTTGGGGTCCAATCGTCTAGTCTAGCGTTAATACTACAAATACTAGAAGCTTAGCAGGAACAATTATTACACGGGAGCTCACTGTATAAATAAAAATTTAGCCAAAACAGTACACTATAATATTGTGTAGTGTAATCTTAATTTCAGTGATATTATTTGAAGTTCAACTTACAATGCTGACTATTAAGTCCATTTCCCTATTTTAATGTCTCAAATAAGTGGCTATTTAATAGTTAGGTTATTGAAGTAAGAGTCACTAGAACTTATATATTTGTATAATATAATATTAATTGTGAAAAATATTTCTCGATCTTAATTATGTGAATTTGTACAACTAGCTATATTTTAACATACCAAGATTAATCACCACAAAAGATAAGGGTTAAAGGAATGAGAGTTAAGGGACTATTCACTACCCAGAGAGAAATTAGCTAATACACTACAAATTAAACAAAATAATTCAGCTATAGATGGTTACAGGAAGTGCTATAAAAGTAGGTAGTAGGTGACATGCTGAGCCATTCCTACAGAGTGTGCATACCCCACCATGAAGCTATCTACATTATTGCTCTCTCTGCTATCCCTCACTTTACTCCATGAAGCTGTCTCCACTCACCTCCAAACATGTGAGTGTCATGAAATTAGAGACTTGGTCAACATTACAGTTCAGGAGGCTGTAGCTGGACTAGAAGACAGGCTGACTAGACTTCTTAACATCAATACCACAGACAGCAGCACACTTGAGACTAGACTTACCACCACAATGAAGCAACTCCTTAAACCAATAAAGCAGCAACTGGACTATCATCTTCCTCCACCTTCACAGCTGGGAACCAAAGACAAACCAGCTAACTCATGTAAAGATCTGCACAAGACAAATCCTAAAGCTTCTTCTGGCTACTATTGGATCAAACAGTCTTCTGGGTCTCCTGTGAGAGTGTACTGTAGTATGAGTGGAACCTGTGGCAATGAGACGGGAGGGTGGATGAGAGTGGCCAACATAGATATGAGGAACACAAGTCAATCCTGCCCCAGTGGACTCACCTTGATCTCTTCTCCTAAACGCATTTGTGATATTACATCAACTGGATGTGTGAATAAAATATTTAGTGTGTAAGGATTTCAGTACAGTAAGGTTTGTGGGAAGATCATTGGCTATCACAAAAGAATTCCTGTTGCTTTCTATCTTCAAGGTCGTGGTATTGAAAGAGACTATGTCTATGGAGTAAGTCTGACACATGGTCAGAATCCATGTAAACACATCTGGACATTTGCAGGAGCTGCAGATGAAATTAATGCACAGTATTTCTACAAATGTCCCTGTATCAACACCGCCCTGACCTCATCAAGAGTTCCCAGTTTTGTTGGAAATGACTATTTCTGTGATACAGCTTATAGTAGATATTCTGGTAATTACTTTCCTTATCCTCTACAAGTCAGTGACCCTCTATGGGATGGGAAGGGGTGTGGTCGCACTAATACCTGCTGTTCTTTCAATAATCCTCCATGGTTTATTAAGCAACTTCCTTCTCCCACTAAAGAGAACATAGAAATGAGAGTCTGCAAACCTGGTCCTGCTGGTTCCACTCCTCTGGAAATCATTGAACTATATGTACAATAATAATTAATTTTGTGTATCAAATAAAACTGTTGACATGTAATCATTAAAACATTTTTTTTACTAGTTAAATAATTTCATAATATTTTCCGTTTGCTTTCATTTAATGAGATTTTTTTTATATAAATAGGTGCACAATTTTAATAACCAAAACATTTTCAGAAATTGCTTCACTATGACAAATAGCTGATTGTTACATTTATGCTTATTTGCTATAGTAAATTATAGTATGCACTGAATATTAAGTACAGTGTATGCACTGAATATTAAGTACAGTATATGCACTGAATATTAAATACTGTGTATTAAATTTTTACTGAATGAAATGCTGAATTCATGTTACAGGAACACTACAATATTATCAATACTTTCCCTGAGAAATCTCGTATTTCATAAGGCAGTAAGCCAATTTCCTACACACTTTCCTGCACATGGACCAAGACAGGTGTATGGAAAGTGAAGGAAAGGTGCAGGATAATTACCTGTACTAAAAGTACAGGAAATCCCATACTTATATGTGCATCAATAGATTAAACCATCATACTAGTGATGTGCTTCAGCACAAATGGCCAGTGAGCTGGTCTGACTGAAGTTTAATTTGAATGTGAGCTGCTAATAATATTTGTTTGTTAAATGTTTTTGTTTAGTTTTTTGTGCTATTCTACAACACTTTTATACACACACGCATACAAACATTCTTGCAATTACTTTTAATGCAATTTATGTAACAACAAAACTGGAGCTAAGATAAATACTATGTCACTATTACCCAAACAAGTAGTATTATATAATTATAGGAAGTAATCAAGTACATGTGTGGAGATATCGCTATCTTGTGTCTGCATCACTATGAATAAGCTTTCTATTGCTTTCTTTGCTATCCCTCACCTTACTTCATGAAGTTGTTTCCACTCACCCACACCAACAATTATTAAAGGGGAGGACTAAGGTCTCCCCCCCCCCCATATTTTTAAACCAACTTCCCAAAACATGTATTCACATGACATGCTACCTATAGTGCAAATTTTGCATCATTTCACTTCCATAATTCCTATTAGTTACGTAAGCCACTGTTGAAAAGACTTTTTTCAGCTTCAAAGCATATAATAATTACCTACAATTAAATTTGGCTAAAGCATGTTCAAATATCTGTTATTCTCAGTGTGTCCAAGGAGCTTAACAATTAATTTTACTTGATTTCTATAGCTACAGAATATTTTAAGTAAGGAAACAATTTGGCAGTTATTAAGTTTTATAAATCTTATATTACATTATATCATTAACAATATTTGTTTGTATTTTTCATCAGCAATTTCTAGGTTTACCTTTTGTTATTTATTTCTACATTATATTAACCTTAATTTTTTATTTTGCATCAGCCCTGCACTTTTATAGAGCTAGTTAATCTTCTGTTGACTGAATGCTTGTTGTTGTCAAGAGCCTCTGGCAATTTAGATAGTAAGAAAGACTTAATTCAAATAGCCACTGCTGTAGTTGCATTACTAGGGAAGACTAATGTAAGCAAGAAATTCTGTAAAAACTTCCAAATAAACTCTTTTAGTCTTTTGTAGCTGAGTGCTTTTTGTCAAGAGTTAGGCCACAGCAGGGAAATTTCCTGTTTCGCATCCGGGATAAATTATACATTCAATGAGCATGGGAGCAACAATTACAAAATACAGATCAGAATCTTAACAGGAAGAATAGTGGGGTGTGTAGAAAGTAAAGTTTGAACTGCAGTCGATTGCATCTAATTAGCTCACTTCGTTTGTAAAGATAGATTATAAATACATACATGTAGTTAAATGAGGTTAACATGAGAAGCTGGTCGGCACATGTCAAGGAGAAGAATGTATTTTCTCGCATGTGCAGATCCATCTCAAGTCACTTAAAGAATTACCAGCTGGCAAAGGAGCCGATGTGGTTGTGTGTGAGGTGGACATGTGTAAATGTTAATCCAATTGAGTAGTATCTGAAGGTCAGAGCCTGGTCACTCCTTCATAAATTCCATGGTCAAAGTCCTGGTAAAAGTGCATTTGTTGACAAAGTGAAGGAGATTCTGGACAGTCGTGGTGTGCAACTGAGCCAGTAGCTATACAAGCCACAGCATTCGGATAGGTGTGGCCACTACAGCGACACTAGTAACTCTAACTATACAGACACTTGGAATGTGGCATATTGCTACTTTTTTTAACATAATATGCCAAAATGTCATCTGGCAGGCTTCACAGTCAGTGATTGATAATTATGTTTGCCACCATAACTCAAGGAATGTATGTGTTCTGTGATTGTCTGAGCAAATTTGTGGATATATTATGATGCATAGTAAATGATGGGTCAGGTTCTTAAGTGTATGGAGGGCTCTTGCAACTGGGAAGAGAAGCTTGAACAGGACATTCATGTATGTTATAATTACTAAACACACTATACTGCTATTTCACAGCTTCAGGGAGATAATGGTTGGCCTTCACCAGTCTACATCCTCGGCCAATCATCTCCATGCTGCAATGGGGCCTTACCCCCATAGATTAATTAATCAAATCAGCATCACGTGCAAGTAATATTGTCTGGCAGTATTCTCACACGGGAAGCCAGACTGGCATTGTAGTAGTGAGGTAAGAGGTAGCCCAGTGGGACCTTCACGTGTGTGTGAATGGATGGCAATGTAACTAGTGTGTATTATTGCATTTTATTGTTGAGTTTGTCCCTGGCATGAACTCGTACTAATTTTGTAAGTTTGCTGGTGCATGCTCACTTATTATTAATAGCTATTTTTGTAGAAAACTGGGAAATTGAGGTTTGATAATCAAAATTAATAAGACATGCATTGTCTGACTGATATTACTAAAGATTTAGAGAAGTACTGGTATTAAAATCTAGAGTTAAGAATGCACTCCACAACATCACTTTTGCTGGCTATAGTATTATTCAGGGTTTCAACCATGCCTGTTGAAATTCCTTAACATTTTAGGAAATAGAAGCTTTGTTCTTTATAGTTGTTCATGTTCAGCAAACACGTCCAATGATCTCAAGAGCTAAAAAAATTCATATTAAAAGTAACACTGTTTAAACGTACTTTATATGATATAAAAATAAAGAAAGTGAGGTCAACCAATGTAATGTTTCATGAGTCTTATCGTTGGTTAACATAATTATCTTTGCTTAAACAGCACAATATTTGTAATATTTCAGTCATGATTCATGCTTTGGTGTACCGGACATGACTACTACAACTCAAGTTTTATGAAAAGTTTTTTTGCACATTATTATTATTATCATAGATTATCAGAAAACAGTATAGACTTTCTTTGGTGATTGAACACAAACTGTTATTTCCTCAGACCATATTATAATTATTGTCTGAATGTCTGCTTGCTATGTATACTAAAGTTATCTTTGTCTCATCTTTTTATATTCATTTAAATTAAGTTTTCCTCTGAGTTAAGCATAATAGATTAAATTTCAATACTACTACAAATTTGTGACTGAAAACAATTTTTGAGCAATTCAATTAGTATACAATTTAATTTGAACAAATTTAACAGAATCTATATATTGTATATAAACTCACTTGGTATATGTGTGTTAACAACTGTGTCGTCTGTGATGTTACAGGCTTCTATAGTAGCACTTCTTATAGAGCCGCACCTTTTTGCCATAATTGTGTAGATACTGCTTGTTGACAGAGCACCATCCACAGGCAAGCTGGACAAAAGTATAATTAGAACAAGATAATCACAAAAAACCAAATAAATTGTCATCCATACCACACATGAAAGCAGAAAAGCAGCTGCTTAAACTAAATGTAGCTGGTTGAGTGCAGGTTAGGCAACTAATTTTCAATTAAATATTAACTTAGACTGTGAGTTGCAAAGTCAAGAAACAGTTGTGAAGTGTCTTAAGAATTGATGCTGATTGTGTACTGGAACAGAGTGAAACTTATAACTAGAACAAACTGTACTGAATACTTCCAAAGCTAGACTACTAGAAGACTGTAGAGACATGTTTTAGCTAATAAAGGCTAGGCATTTTACTGCTGAATCAGTATAACAAAGGTCAGCCTCGTTGCTATAAAAAAACTTGCCTATTTTTATGGCCAAAATTATGCTGGCATATTACTCTCATGTATAGCAATTAGCTACTAAAATCTGATAAGTATGAAATTAAATAATTAATTTTTGAATTAATTCAGTACCATAGTAAATACTTGCTGTAACTCTTGTTACTTTGAAATAAGTGTTTATACAGAATAACTGATGAGATTAAGCTTGATCATAACAGAAAATTTTAAAAGCTGAATTTTCAGAAAACAGGAATTTCCAAGCATGCCCATCAATATACACAAATTACATAATAAATGTTTAATTATTCATTCTCTAATCATGTCGTAGGATTGAGCTAATTTATCACTATTACTTTTGGCATCCAAATCTAGTTTACTTAAGAAGAAAAAAAAGTTACCAATGGTCATCACCACCAGAAATTTGATGTCGAAAGGGTTAAGCATGAAACAAGGTTAAAATAGCCTAGCTAGGGTTGTTTACTTCAATGACACCCTCTTTTACAGAGTTTAATTTTCTGTGCAATTAAAAGGAAAAAAATAATAAACTGAGCTTGTTGAGTTTTATTAGAAGTAATCTCAATGGGGATATTATAGTCCGGTAGAATTAGCTCCAAAACAGGTGAATTTAAAAAAAATTGGTACGGAAGCAATTTTATTATCAATAAATGCACATTTTTTTCACATAGTAATGTGAACAGCTGGTGCCCCCTATTATGTCATTCATATGCCCCACCCATAAAGGAAGTGCTTCAAATGTATGGTTTTTAATAATCAATTAAAGTTTTATCAAATTATTTTTTTTTTCTGTAAGGAAACCCCTTAGCAACCATATATCAGTCAATAGAGCTTCAATTGCTGATTCTATTGATTTAAAACATCTAGTCTCTATATGGGTGGTAACTATTAAAAAAAATAGGTGTAGTCAATAATATCTAGTTGCTCACCGATGGGATGAAAAAGTGGAATTTTTTTTGAGTGCCTATTGTTTTGCTTTGGGGATATTATTGCCAAATATGAAGTCACAGTTGTAAATGTAACTCTAAAAAAAAATTTTTCAAGGTCATATAAAATTTTTGGACAATCTCGGCAAAATAGGTATCTAGTTAATTTTTTTTGTATCTATTAAGTTAATTTTTTATTGTATAAAGCCTTAAGAATGCGTAAACAAAAAATCAAGCTGCTGCTTTTAATTAAGTATTTTTTTAATATTTAAGAAGACAAGTGACTCCTTGCCCGCCTGTAGGCAGTACAGCATCGAAATGATTAATTTTATACTAAGAGGTTGACATTTAACCTCTGATACTACAAAAAAGTCATGATAATTTTAATGATAAATACTTTAATTGTTTAATTACTTTCATTATATTATTTTACATGAATAAATCAGCAGTAAAAAAAAATTAATTAAATGTATAAAAATCCATAATATATGCTTGTGATACATTTCACATATGTGATATTCATAGTTGTACACAAATATAGTGCACTCTCCATACTTTGTAACATTCAATAAATGCTGGTTTTTCTCAAAATGCACCATTTTAATAATTATTATGTATAACCCATTTCTGATAGTGTTTCCTGCTTCCTTTAACTTTTGCTTAGTACACTACAGAAGGTAAATATCTAGGCGAAAACATTATGCATGTGTAACATGAAAGCTAAAACGTGTATTGCTGCCAACTTTATAGTTAAAAATAATAGCTTAAAAAGACACTTATGCAGTACCCTAGATTTTTAGTTTCTTTTTTTCATAATCTGCCATTCAACTGAACTGAACAAAGGTAGAGACTGTGAAACATGAGACTGTATAGAAGGAAAAATGAAAAGGATTAAACAATAGAAGTGTTAATTGTGTTGATTGGTGGAGTGGTATTAGAAAGGGTTCCACAATAGTCAGTGTATACAGACTGGTTTGCAGATAAACAACTGAGTAGGAGAAAATTTAAAATTAAATATAGTTTAGTATTAATATAATAAGTGCAGACAGATGATCCAATCCAACAATGGTGGATAATTATGCTAACTATGAACTGATCTACCAATGAGATGAATAAATGAGAACAGCTATGCAAGTTAACAATGTTATGCTTAAATTCTTAAATTCATGTTTATACTTACCCAATTCTCTATATCATTGCAAATCCCCTTCCAATAATATCTTCTCGTAATCTTTGACAGAGTTTTGTCTTTTCCAAAGTGACAACCACCTACATGATCGTCGTGACATGCTTGAAGAATTTGAATTTTATTTTTTTTATCAGTTATAACCTGCAAGTGGGAATACCTACAGTTTACAAAGTAGCTAGTTTAAAGATTATTGATTTACTTGTCTGAGAAAATTGTTGCCATCTTTGGTATCCTAGTACATTAAAGTTCCATCCTGAAGTTCAAACTTCTTTGATCTTCTTCTAACTATTGCTTTATGGGCTTTGTCTGAATCTTCATAGTACATTCCATCACTGAGATACTTTCTAACTTCCTCAAAAACATGATCACTTTCTGAGTCTTCCTCCATACCAACTTCTTTGCCAATTTCTCAACAAATGCCAGGAATCAGTACAGACTTGAGAACACCAAGGGAACCATAATTTCCTGAAGGGATGCAGGATTTGCTTAGGAATTTTGACATGGGGATGCATAATACACTAGGAAGTTTTACGTGGGGTGCAAAAAATGCTAGGTTATTTTACGCGGGGATGCAAAAATCTGGGGATACCGAATTTCCTGTGACACCGGAACGAAACCTGTTATAGCAAATATAAAGATGTACCCAATGTTTTTACTGATTTGAAAAAAAAAAAGCAATCTGAGTTAGCCAACCAAAGTGGTATGTGCCCCCTTAACAATATAACTGCAGTATTATGGAAGTTTGTGGTAGTCCATAATTAGAGTGCTCTTGCCTAAATCTAGTTGTCCTTGGTTCAATCCACGGGGACAACCAAATTTTCTTTAAATTCAGTTTTGTTTGAAACATACCCTGAAAGTGATAGAATACATGATACTCAGATGATGGTCTTTTGGTATAGATATTCCATTTCTTAAACCACTGCACTGCCCGCGCTAAAAAGGCTTGAGACGCTAGCATTACCCTGAGCTCTCTCCTGACTATCAACGTGACTACACGACCTCTAATATCAGAGATTCGTTTCCACTCGTGGATGACAGACTGCCCTAGCATCCGACCATCGTGGTATGGCACGAGTGATCAATATACCATACAAACATGTCTTCCCTCGTACTTGCACAATGTAAAGCCGAGACACTTGTGCACTTCTCAGTCTTCATCGTGCAACAATGCTGTGGCTCCTTATGCTCAACCATCAATGGAGGATGTCAAAGACTCTGACCTTTCATGTGGAGCTGATGCTGGACAGTACTTGATGATATTGCTGAGCCTGGAGAATTCACATGTGACCAAGTGAAGGAGGCAACATGTGCTGCTGCTTGCATGGAAGCAGAAGGAGCTGGAATCATACAAGAAGTTTCATTTGCCATTGAAAAAGCTACTAACGATAGAGAAATCAAACATATCGAAAATACCATTCTTGAAGAATATGCAAGTAATCATACACCATCTGATACCACTTTACCAAAAGTGAAGGATTCTGTGGCAATTGAATATACTACTGATTGTGATGAATACGATAGAGTCTTGCATATGGGAACAGCCTCAGCAGAGTCAAACAACGTACCACTCTCACCCCATGCTGATGATACTGTGAAATCACGGAATATTCCCATAGAGAACACAACTATTGCTGACGCTGCCTCCACTGAGTGTGGTATTGAAGCCGTTACTGAAGGAATCACTTTACCAGATAGTGTTGACTCTCAGCACCATGTCACCTCTAGCCAAGTTCCACACAAAACCCGTCACTTCAAGGCGAGGATCAGATCTGCTGGTCGCAGATTACTTTCCTTCATTCGAGGGATTAGAAGGCAAAGAGTCCATCAATAAACAATTGTTAGATTGCATAGCTATAAACATAAATAGATATAATATGACATTAAAATTTTCATGAGCATTTCAACATGATATCATTCAGGATATTATTATATGAAACTCAAACATAATAAAAAAATATTAAAAATTATATTTCCACTTTGTTGGAGAATTTGGTTAGTCTGTCAATATTTAAGTTTTATTGCTTAGTACAAAGGAAATGTTTTTAGCTATTTTCAATTGAAAATACATGATTTTCAGGAAGAGGGTTTATAGAGAATAAATTGCTTACTGCAGAACTGTATCATAGGGACTGCTCTAGTTATGAGTATAGCTACATGCTGGCCCCTTTAACAAGGAGAAGTTTCTGGACTGAATTGGACACCAGTATTATTATTATGTGTTGAATTAATGAATTATTCATTTTAAAAGGTGTTCTCTTAGCAGTTTCCCAGCCCTCTTAAACAACCACTGAATGGTGCCAGTGAAAGCTTGATGTGGTAAGATGACACTATTGCAATACGGTTCGTCAAAGGTGTGACAGATTATAACGTTCATAATCTGGTCTAATGAACAGTGAGAACATAGATACTGTCCACTGACTAAAGATTCTTATCAAACTAGCTTAAATATTCATGCTGGTCAGTAGCTATAATGTTCCCTTTCATCAAACGCAGTTAATACATTACCTGCACTGGTAGCTCGCATTTTGACTCTAGAATACTGGTCCGCTAAAAGGTCGTCAATTGTTTAAGTTATTGGTAGCTCAAATACATCAAGTCCTGTATACTAATAATGTGATGATGATCAACAAAATATTGAGGAACAGCAGGATGACGCTTTTCAACAAATGCTTCAAGGACAAACAACACCCATTAATCATTACCTTTCAAAATAGCATGACCACACCCACACCCTCACCCATATTGATTGAAATTTTTATTTTTCATCATTTTTTAAAAAGAGAGTGAAAATTTAGTCATGAAAATAATTGTATTATGACATTCCTCACAGTAGCCATGTCCAATAAAAACACTAATGCGAATCCTGTCAACATTTGAAACAGAAAATGAGTTATTAACCCTGACATCATCAGTATCCTCAACTTTATTTCCTCTGAATAACCTTGATGAAGGCCTGGTTTAGTTTTTTCCCTACTGATCCCTTAAGGTAGTTTTTTTAATATCATGTAGCCAAGAAATTTTGTTAGTTTTACAAAAAATTGACTTAGTTTAGTTAACTTGTATTGCTTCTTCAATTATCCAATCATTGTACTCGTCAAGAATGTAATCCATGTAATTTACTAAACCAAAACTTTATAGAAATAATGCTATTCATTTTTAAATTGTTTGAAATAAAATACTATAGCTATATTGTTAATAGTTTATAAAGTATCTATTAACGACAATTTATATGTCCACATTGGAGGTGAATCGGTTACATTAAACATTGCTTAGTGTATTCGCACGATCTTGAAAACCAAGATGCTAGCTTTGTTACATATAACACCATTTTGCAAATGTGTTGCATTGATCTGCAGGCTATGGTGGCTCTAAGTAGGAAACATGTTACTACTGATAGTATCCTCCCATGTGGCATTTTATTAGTTTTTGATTTATGAGTAGTGCAAACATTGATAAAAGAATTATTATTATATCAATGGTGCAAGAATGTATAGTTTGTGCAGTTTCCCTGTTAGATGTCACCGCATGCCTTGCACACTAACAATTTTTTCATAACTAATTACCACCAAAATGAGAAAGTGAGAAGGAAACCAATTGAAACCAATAACATAATGAACAATAAAAACGGTTATGTTCTTTATTTAAATGTTTTAGTATTGTTCTTGTAGATGTTTATATCACTTCAATTATGAACTGTAGTGTAGATGTGTAGGCTGGAATGTTCTTTTTGACTAAGTTCAATGAAAACATAGTGATATTGTTCTCCACACTTAATTTTATCACTTACGCATGGTTCACTGGAGTCGAGCGCACAACATGGCCCTCAAGGTTCTGTGGTTGATAGATCCCTCTCGATGTCATCTATTTATTGGCACCCCTCACCCCTCCCCCATGCACTTCTCTCTAACTAGTTTCAACATACTCTTATTATCTGGCAATACACCATGAACCTACAAAAACTATACTACACTGTTTTTCACATTGTTTACTTGTTTTTCTTCAGATGGAATTAGTGACACTTTACCAGCATCATCATTGTTATTGTTGCCTGTACTTGATAACACTGTCTCTAGGATGCACACCATTATACCAACAGTATTGAAGCCTTTATGTTCAGTAAGACAGGTTGGTTCAGCAACATAGGCAGGATTATTTAGAGGGGGTTACTTAGTGGCCACATCCAAACAACGTCCAGACCACACCTATTATACAATGGATACAAAGCAGCAGCAATTTAGCTATTTGAAACAGCATGATAGTCCACTCACCTCTATATGTGACCGTCTACGGGAAAACCGGGCACAACGCGGCGTGCGTAAATATCGAGAAAAGATCGATCGATTTCTTAAAAATGTATTGTTTCAAGCGGAAGGAAGGGAACGGTTAGGTCTATTATAGCGGGAACGACTTAAGCTACGACGATAAAACTTGGAGAGCTCAATATCTGGACGCCGACAACTCCGTAAGTGCAAAAAAAAAATTTCGAAGGGTGCCCCGTTGTGCCTGGTTTTCCTATAGACGGTCACATATATTCTAACAAGCACTAGCTATTGGATTAACTTTTGTTTCATAGGCAATTATGAGTGAGATGTAATGTGTTCAGTCTCTGTAGCCTTTTGTTGATGATCTCATTTAGTAGTGAGCTGTGTCATACAACTTCACGGATTGTCTTTTTCACTGCTCTTTTTTTATACTTTACTAAAATGAAGTCAACAATCTTGATACTTCTACCTCTTTTGATTTATTTTAGGATAGCTGCATTCATTTCCTGTCATATCAGTATAAAATTGTAGGTTTTGACGGGAAATCCCTGTTTTTTTTTAGCATTTCCCTGTTCTCACCCGGTTGTTGAAGGACTTTTCCGGGTTTTTGTCTAGACACTAGCAAAACTAAAATTACATAATCTTACCTCAGCTCTCTGATTGGTTGATTAAAATATTCAGGCACACTCATTGGTGGATTATAATAGAACATTCACTGCACTCAGCTAGCTTGAGCCAGGCACAATCATTGGTGGATAAAAATAGAACATCCATTGCGTTCAGCAAGCCTGGAGCACACTCATGGGTTATTTAAACGAGAGCTACCTACAAGTCACTTCATCGATGATTAATGATATTCATTGAAAATTAATGATATTCATTGAAAATTAATGATATTCATAGCGGATATGGTTGGAGTGTGGTCTTTTCCCGGTTTTATTTTCTGAAGGTTGGCAACTATGGCAAGGCTATGGAATGAATTAAAATTCAGGTTACTAAGGCTATAATGGCAGGCCCGTAGCCAGAGGTTCGCATTGGGGGGTTCGGATTTTAAGAGCAAAAAGCCACACCTACTTTTGTTTCCTCATTAATTCTTCTACAATACTAAAAAACAAAAGATAAGTGCACTAAAGCTTATAATTTGTTATTCTACTTCAAACTATAATTCATTAAACAATGTTGATATTCGAGAGAAAAGCGGTATTATTCTCATGTAACCAGGCTTCTATCCATTACGGTGAGCTGTATATAAACGGTGCAACATTAATATGCCGTATTCATACTACAAGTTATTTAATAGTACGGCGTGTAAACTATCTGTTCGAAATGCATTGGAAAAATCGCTATAACTAAGTGAAATAGCACGGAACAAAGTGAAACGATACCTTAGCTTAAGTAAGAGTAAGTGGCAGCCAGTTTTTTTTAATCATTTGCTGTGTAGCTACACTAGATAGTGGACTTACTATATGTATATTTGAGGTTTAACTTTCTCAGACACTTCCGAAGGCTCGAAGACTCCCTTTCTAATCTGTTGAAAAAAATCCGTTGCTTGTGCTATTAATATCGAATCGCACGCTTACCGGTGCTATTATTCTTACTAAAGTGTTAGCTACGTACACTTTATAAAGAATGTAACGTAGCAAGCTTTACTCATGCTGATATGAGAGCGAAATTTTTTATCCTTGGAGCTGAATGTTAATTAGGTCACTTAGACTCAGACTAGGCCAGAAAAACAGCAGAGAATTTAAGCGCAGGTTCAGCACGATTGAACAGACGATGATATTCCAGAAGTTATATGTGGGGTGTGGCTAAAATATTTGCTTCCGGTCACTCTAAAGGGGGGTTCGATCGAACCCCTCGAACCCCCCCTGGCTACGGGTATGAATGGATGAATATATACATCAGAATAGAGTTACATTGTAAGTACGTACAAAAATATGAGACAATATAGTCTACTACAACATGTTGCAGTGCAATGTTTCTCCTGGTGTGGTGACTTGTTCTCTGATTTCCTCAGTAGCCTATTATTCCATGAACAAACACAAGGACACAAAATATACCATCAGACGATTTAGAGTAGTATATTATTCAATAGATTCTGTCTATCTTTCTATCAAAAAAATTATCACCAAGTTTGGTGGATGTATTTCTGAGTGATCGAAGACATGATTTGATTCAAATACAGTCACAAATTTTTAGCAACACACTGAATTTGAATTTTAAGTGATTGACCTTTTGACAAGCATGTATAATCTTCATATTGGAAACTGTTTATTTTTAATAGTGGATTATACAAATGCCAACCTTTTTTTTAACAGTTTTTATGACAGGATACCACACACCCTAATCATGCCCAAACCACACCCACATTTGTAGTAAAATGGTCATTCTAGGGTACTACTGTTATTTTTCTAAGAAAATTGCAAATGTTTTACTAAATTCTTATTACATGCAATGGGAGTAGTACCTATAGAGAATTGGCAGATGTGTGTATGAGTAAGTGTGAATCATGTTAAAACTATACAGCTAGTTGCTAACTCCTCTAGTATGTTTACATGTGCCTACTTTGTTTTGTCTGGACAGGTATATGTGCATTTGGTGTGTTCATAGCAAATTTTTCTCTTTCTAACATTCATTCTATGTAATAATACGCTTGTGTGTCAGTAACGACAACGATGGTGTGTTTATTAATGAATAATTGATGAGCTTTGTATTGTTCGGTAAAGCATCGTTAATTTATGGTATGTAAAGTATCGCCACATAGAACGTGCTGGTATACTTCTAGCGGGTGCAATTGACGATGGAAGGCGGCGTAGGTTTCAAAAAGGAAGGCTAAAGTATGGAAGAGAAGGTAAAAGGTGATTAATCGTAATTGAAAAGCGGATGGAACCGGCGAGGTAAGGGGTGTAGGTTTAAAAAGAAAGGGAAGAGAAGGCAAAAAGGCGAGCGATTAATTATAACTAAAATGCGGGTGGAATCGACGAGTAAAGGTGAGGTGGTTAGTTTTCAAAAGAAAGGCTAAAGTACGAAATAAAAGACAAAAGTTTCTCAGGACAGAAGTTCAGAAGCAGGAGAGATAGACAAAGTAAAGGGGGGTTCCATGACTCAAGAAGAAGAGCTGAAGTTAAGAGAGGTGGGTAGAATAGCTCAGATAGTTCGAAAAAGAGAGTAGGAGAGGTAAACTTATGTAACCTTAACCAATGGTAGAGAATGATAACTGAGTAAGATAACTTATGCTACTGCATTCTTACTTTGCAATACGTCAAGCGTGGCAGGGTGCTTGCTATAACTTAACATTGTTGATTATAACTTAACAGTTAAGTTATAATTAACAATATTGGCTGTTAGAAAGAGAAAAATTTTCTATTAGCACACCAAGTGTACATATTACTGTCCATTAGTTAATTACACACGTGGTAGATAGTAGCAACAGCTAGCCCCTTATTCACGATTACCAGCTAATTTTTGTGGGGAACGTGGGTTCTGACTGTCCTTGAATCTGAAGTAAACACTTAATAATATATGGAATGTGTCTTTCGTCCTTGATTGGTCCATTGTTTGTTCTTGAAAAATCTTGCTATTCCTATTCACATGTAATTTCTTTTGAATTGAACTCCCGTTGTGCTTATAATTAGTCTACTTCATTCAATTATCACCAATTGTAAACAATGCTGTCATAACACAATTTTATTGATGAATGACTCAATATGTGCAAGAGATCAACCGTAGATAATTCATAAAATTCCAATTAATATTGGTGTAGTCTGGCTTCAGACTTGTTAATCAGGAAATGATGATTAATGGGTGTGGTATGTTCTTGAAGCATTATTTGACAAGTTGGAATCTATCGGGGATGAATGTGCCCAAAGAATTTTGAAGACAGAGCCTCATAAAGTCACAGGTGCAATTGGGAGGAGTAGTCGAGCAATACTGATTATGTGAGATTTAGGTTTGTCCTCTGTGCCCAAGAGTATAATTCTGACATACAGTATTAATGACTCCATCCCTAACTTTTACAACAACATTTTATGGGAGTACAGAGCAGGTTCCACACTATTGTTATTATTATTTTTACAATGAATGTGTATGTCTGAATAAACTAGAGTAACCTCTGTGAGTATGATAGACTTTAATGGTAGTAATCTAAACCTTTATGGTCACTAGCAGTAACAAACATGTTTTTGTGAGTATAATAGACTTTAATGGCATTAGCTGTAGATGCAATTCTGACATGTGTGAACTTCACTACACTTGTAATAAGTGAACGTACATTTTGGAGTAAGACAGATTTAAAAGGCTGTCACTTTGTAGTATTTCCACACGTGCAAGTTTCTGACATGTTTCCTCATCTAGTGCATATTTGATTAATTAGTAATAAACTTTATGAAAACTTCCAAAGAGCCATCAGGACACAACATAGGTATATTTTACGGGGTCCAATCATCTAGGCTAAAGTTAATACTACAAATGCTAGCAGTTTAGCTTGTACAATTATTACACAGGAGCTCACTGTATAAAATAAAGTTTAGCCGGAACAGTACACTATATTGTGTAGTGTTATCATAATTTTAGTGATTTTATTTTGAAGTCCAGCTTAAATAGTTACACTGTGAGGTTCCCTGGCTGGGAGTGTCTTTGGGTACATTGAATGAAACAGAATCATTGCTTCAATTTTCTTATTATAAAGTTTAAATCCCTTAGTTATGTTATTGAAGTAAGTGTCACCATGAACTTATACACTTGTATATAATGTCAATTGTGAAAAAAAATTTCTCCATTTGAATTATGTACCTTTGTACAACCGGCGACATTTCAACACATACGAAGAGTAATCTGCACTTAAAAGAAGTGTTAAAGAAATGAGAGATAAGGGACTATTCACTACTCAGAGGGAAAAATTAGCTAATATGCTATAAATTAAACAAATTAATAATTCAGCTATTTCCCCCAGTATTTGGCCCTATATACGGTTACAGGAAGTGCTATAAAAGTAGGTAGTAGGTGACAGGCTGAGCCATTGGCACAGATTGTGCATACCTCACCATGAAGTTATCTACATTATTGCTCTCTCTGCTATCCCTCACCTTACTCCATGAAGCTGTCTCCACTCACCTCCAGACATGTGAGTGTCATGAAATTAGAGACTTGGTCAACATTACAGTCCAGGAGGCTGTAACTGGACTAGAAGACAGGCTAACTAGACTTCTTAACATCAATACCACAGACAGCAGCACACTTGAGACTAGACTTACCACCACAGTGAAGCAACTCCTTAAACCAATAAAGCAGCAACTGGACTATCATCTTCCTCCA
>WLWD01000745.1_pt1 | contig 115988 bp, 66 predicted proteins | sample 6712731 | NCBI WGS metagenome assembly WLWD01 (sample SAMN12718690, study PRJNA576275) | sponge metagenome | isolation source: marine sponge | host: Mycale hentscheli | place: New Zealand: South Island, Marlborough, Capsize Point | collected 2014-11-01
TACTTTCAATTTCAAACATTAAATCCTCTACAACTACTACAAACCATATCAAGGAAACAGATTGTCTCATTTACCCAGAAGAGTAAAAACAACAATGAAAAGGAAGAGTGCAAAAGTGTTTGTAGTTTTAATGCTATCACATTAGTGTTTTCTGGAGCACATGGCTCTGTAGAAATGAGACAAGTTGTATTTCAAAATGAAAATTTGAGTTACAATTTTGCCATAAGTTGCATTAACATATCTACTTCTTGTCTGCCTTGGTCAGTTTGTGAGGTTAGTCAGGATGTCTGCAAGTGTATTAAACTTTCAGAGTATTTTTTGATCTGTAATGAAAGTATACCAAGCGAATTAACTCCTTACATTTTGGACTAAGACTGTATCACTATTAATAACGCCAAAGAGAGAATTATGCTGGAAGTAGGAAAGTGTTACTATAACAGTGCAGAATATTACGATAATCTGTATTTAATTTACCAACAGTTACCTGATAATATGTCTGACTGGAACAATTTCATGTGTGAAAAGTTCCATAGAACCTGGAGTCTTTGTGGGAAGTGTGATACAGTGTATTCCTTTGATGTGTCTTGTATGAAATGTGGTAACAGTAGTTACAACTGGTGGAAATATATCTTGTTAGCTTATGTCCCACTTACAGTGTTTTACTTGATAGTGTTCTTCTTTAACAGTTAAACTAATAGGTACACTTTATGGTATTTGGAACTTAAGACTTTTTCGTACCTATGACTACGGTCCTTGTTTTAAAATGAGTTCTTTAGAAGTGTTGTCAATGAATCTTGCAGTAGCAGTGTACCCTTTGTTGTTCATGCTTTTTTCTTGTTTTTTAGTCTCTTTACATGATCAGAACTTTTAAGCTATTAACATTTATTTGTAATCCATTTAAAATCCTCTTTAGCAAGTGGCAAAGCAATTTTGTATTTAACACCTCTACAATAAACACTTTTGCAGCTTTCTTTTTTTTGTCAAATATAAAATTCTTCATTTGTTTTGACGTGCTAACTCCAGTTAAAGTCTACCAGTTTTATAGTCCCCTACAAGTGAACTCTAGTTGGAGGCTCTACTATGACCCTACAATAAAGTACTTCAGTAAAGAACATTGACGGTATGCCATTATAGCTCTTGTCATTGCATTCGTCTTCATCATTATTCCACTTCTAGTCCTTCTTTTTTACTCTACTCGAGTATTTCACAAGTTTCTTTCTATTATTCCACAACGCTGGCAGTTATTTTTACATGCATTTGTAGACTCTATACAGGGTTGTTATAAAGACGGTACAGAGCCTGGTACTCGAGACTGCAGGTGGTATGTGCCAATGCTTTACATTTACCGGCTTTTAATATTATGGCTTACTCTTAATGTTGCCTTCTTTTGTTATGGAGCAATCATGATAATAATTTTTGTTATCATGACTATTCTCATAGATCCTTTCAAGTCAACTTTAAATTACTTATCCTCTTCTATACTAATATTTATCTTGCTCATAGCCTGTTTCTGTGCATCATTCATAGGAGCTGTAATGGCGGAAGAAAGAGGTAAAGCCATCACTTCCTACTCGTTAAATTTGCTACCTGTTAAACTTTCTTTCCTTCCTCTATTCTACGTTGCAATTATCGCAATGCACTGGATCAGAAGTCATCTACGCCTGCATGATAGGCTCACAGAACTAGGATCTAGAATAACTACATAATATAATATAAAAATCAAACAATGTTTCTATTATAATTCATTCAAGCATCAACATCTCTATATTTTATATTTCTGAAAATAGACCTAGCTTATACTAAATTCGCCATAATTGGTTGTTTTTTATTATCACGATCACAATACAGATACATAAATATAAAATAAGTTACTTTTGAAAAAGAATATACAATTATAATAGATAAGGAATCCTAGCTAGTTGGTTTTTGCTGGATACAAAATAAGAGATAAATGTATGAATTTAAACAGAATCAATCAATGAGTATAGTTCCAGTTAATTGTCAGTCTGTATTATAGCTAAAGTGTAATTCTGTAAACTGAAAAAAGGGCAGCCTGAACGAGGTTTATCTTATTATTATAGGTATTAAACTGACAAACGGCAGGAAGAAGATTGATTTTCTTTCTCTGTTTTCAGAAAACTGGCACCAATATACGTTTACTTTAAGTCCCACCATCCAATTTATGGTAAATGAGGAATTGTATTTAGTATTGTGGGAAAGTATATACATGTACAACAAACTAAAAGAGGCTTTTGAGCAAATGTGAATGAATGAAAACTAAGATACCTACAAGATAGTAATGCCCATATGGGAGATATCAAGAACATTTCAGACATTGCTAAGTTTAATTTATCCTAAGGGTTACTTGCATGCAATCATAAACATCCATTATCTTGGAAGCTACAAACTGATGTTTTGTAATTACTATGGATTCTAGTGTCATTGAGCTTCCTAGATCTCTTATACTCTTAGAGGCTCTCTTTACCACTCTTACCTCTCTACATTTAATCGGCTTATGTTGTTGTAAAGTATAACTATTGTAGTCATTTTATATAATTGTGACAGGCAAACTTTGGTGGGAAGTTGTTAATAACATTAGAGTTCTTATAGATTATTCTATATTCGTTCTGATCATCAGATTCACACTCTAAATGATTTTACTCAGGACTGGTGACCTTTAATCACTAGCCTACAACCTCAATTATTTTAGGTGTTTTGCATAATGTTAGGGTGAAGTTATGATAATGCTTTGTTAGAAGACGTGGCTGACAAACTGCTACTTCAATCTACTATCAGCCTGTTCATTAATGTCTGACTGAATTCATATTTAATGAAATAATTTCAGATTGTATTATTCTTAAAATTTGCCTGTTTTGGTAACTTTAGTTTTTTATATGTAAGTATTAATAATAGTTTAATATAAATTATTTAAAATGGTCTAATGCTAAAAACGTAAATTTGTTGTACAAATTTGCTGTACATTAAGATGATTTGAAATTTTTATATGAGAGGAAAAGTGTAGTGATTTTTTGTGGGGTCAGTGGCAGAAAGTCTTTAAGTATATAAGAGTTGTTATAAATATCTGTCATCAACTCTGTAGATATAGCTTCAACCTTAGTTGGCTGCAGGATAGAGCTTAGACTTACAATTTGGGCTCGACAAATTGCAGCAGGACCTTAACTGTGGTGTCTCTAAATAATTGTATCGTCTCTAACTATTGCAGGTGTTGAAGTAGTTGAGCATTCAAAGTTCTCAAAACAACTTTGGGAAAGTTTGAATGGATGACAACATGACCTACAAATGTGTCTGTCTGAGATTAAATAGTATAAAATAGTAAATATTGGATGGACCAACACCAAAGGTTCAAGATGGTGATATGATAATACATGCAGAATATTTTCATAACAACACTATGATTAATTGTGAAGAATAGACTTATGTATTCAATAGATGTAGTGGCACGATACTATGGGCAGCGATAGACATCATTAAACCTTTGTTGTTGAATGAGTGTTCACTCTAAACATAAATACATGAAGTTATAACTGAAGATGTTTTGTGCTCTATCTTGAGTGTGTCAAAGAATATTATGTAAATAAAAACTATCAATTTTTCAGTAATTGTAGTAGGCTGGACTAGTGCAGCTAGTGTTTGTGATACAAAGACATTGATTGTTGAGTGTACAAGCAGTCCCATAAAAAGCTGGATGAATTCAGTGTGCCATACTCGATAGCTATACTGTGCTATCTATGCAAAGAAAGAATTTTGTAGAAGAGGGTCAGTAATCATTCATATAACTGAACCAGATACAGAGATAACACACTGATAGATGTGTGGTCTACCAAACCGTGCCTTCAAACATGTCAGAATGGAATGACTACATGTGCAATCATTTTAAGAGACCCAGTTATATTCTCTCCAGAACACGCAGTATTGCCCACAACATCCCAGAAATGATTTATTTGATTTAGAATGCATCAAATGTGAAGGTGGTACCTCTATCTACCTGATTCTCTTCCTTTTTCTATGTAACTTGTATGGTCCATTGTTTCTACTGTATTCAAAATTATTACTTGCACATTTATATCATACTTTTAGATAATGCTGGATCTGCTCTATAATAGTCTTCACTTATGTATTTGTATAAAATAGTTTTTTTCACAAAATGCAGCTTTTAGTTTTTTTCCATTAGCCACTCACTCACATGTCCTTCTCTTGTTTTCTCACTCTTTATAGCCACTTCACATGGATTCAAATTCTAGCAACACCTTGTTCACAAAACATATTTTTACACCCAAAACTCTACATTATTCAACAACAATTACATGTATTAGATTCACAAAAGATGTGTTTGTATCACAACTATGGCTGAACAAGTCCCAACTACTATAATTACTAAGGGAAAAACAACTTATCTTTACATGATACTTTTGGTTACAATTCTCTCATAAGTCATTTTTGGAGACGTTAAAGACATAATAAAGTATAAATTTTAACTGTACATTTATGTATTGACCCTTGAAGAGACAATAACAGATTAGAATTCACTTGGTAAGTATCACTGTTCACAGAATCTTGCCAAATCTTTTGGCTCATCCATTTTACAACAATTAAGTCTACTCTAAAATAATGTGTAAAGACTAGGAAGTGGAACTGTGGCAGTACCTGCACACAATGTAGAATCTATGTCTAAGCTTGTACAACCTGCCACCAAGCAGGATTTGCGCTCCTTCTTAGGTGCATTATCTTACTATGAAAGTTCATTCCTTCCTTTAGCCTCTACTCGTACAAACTCACCCCTGCCACTGCCAAGACCGCTCCAAACACTGTCAGTTGGTCGGAGGAAATGCTGGAGTCTTTCCATTATTTGAGGTCAGTTTTATGTCATGTTTGTTCTTTACATGTACCTGTTGAATCTGATGATTTTTTCTTTGAAAACTAATAATGCATCCATAGCTGGTATTGGGTGTGTTATCAATTTTTATAGACATAACACTGTCTTACCATGTGCAGACAACTAAAGGGACCAAATGTTTGTTATAGTGTTACTGGAGCTTGAATGTCTGGCCATTGTTGGTTCTGTTTATCATTTCTTGTTTGGCAAGCACTTCACTTATATAATACAGACCACAAAGCCCTAGTCCAACTGATGTCTTCTAATGTTCTCAACCACAGACTTCAAGGATGGGCTCTAAAACTTCAGTAGTTTAGTTTTGACATCATCTACAGGGAAGGAAAACTCGACAGCAATGCAGATGCCCTTTCAAGGCAAACCTGGACACAAGAATCTCCTCCAGTTCACTCAGCAGACTCAACCAAAGACGGTCGAGAGCTCAGCGAGGCAGGCTGTGGGAACTCACCCACATGAGATACTGGTTCTCTATGTTGAACAGAGAACTCACAAACAACATCACATACAACAATCACCTCCTTAGTTACACACGCACAAACAACATTTTTCTAGAACTTTATTTTTGACCATGTGGCCTTCATGTGTGGACTGTTCTCATTGGTCATTCTTTTTATGTTTCGCCAGTGGGTTATGGGACATATATAATCCCAACATTCACAGTGAACCTGGTCTTTTTCCAGAAGTAATAGATCACCTCCATCATCTCTGTACTTACACTTTTGTTACTCTAAACTTAAACTATTAAGGAGGTATGACACAAGTGCTGGACTTAGGAGATATTCCTGGACAGATTTAAGCAGGAATAGACCTGGTGGCAGCCTAACTGGCCCTCAACCATCCCACATCTACCTTCACTGCTGAAATGCAAGAGACTTCTCCAACATAATCTGGTCCTGAATGGCTGAGATCCCCACCGACTGATTGGCCATCAAAATTCCTATTCACTTCTTTCATACCAAAAAGTCGATTAGTCATTGATCCCTGGATGTGCACCCCACATTGGAGGCATCTGGGAATCTGCTGTGAAAAGAATGAAAACATACTTTTGAAAAACTGTTGGTTCAATTTCCTTCTGGAGGTTCACTGTTATCAGAAAGTTTGGACGACTGCAGCTGTCTGGGAGCTTCGTCAACCATTACGCTTCCGGGTACTATGGTCGGTATGCTCAATTAGCGCATTTAAACTGACGGCTCCTATAATGGTCCCTTCCTGAGCCGGTTGCCGGCTCTTTTAGAGAATTTAACCAGAGCCGGTTGCGGGCTCCTATAATGAACCATTCCTGAGCCGGCTGCCGGGTCTTTTAGCGCATTTAACGGGAGCCGGTTGCCGGCTCTCTAGCCACTTCGTTAAAAATAAGGTTCAGGGAGGGCAGATAAATTTTCAGCTTTTAAAATAATATTTTCCACTAACCTCTAAAAGTTGCTTTTAGTAAGGAACTTTGTAGCTTCATAACTCCTATGTATGGGTGAGTGTCTCCACCGTCCCCCCCTCCTCTCTTCCCAGTTCCTCGTTAGTAGAACTCAGCAGCATGACTTTGACATTACCATCCTGGGTAACAGTCAATTAACGTTACTTGATTCTTAATAGCTAGGTTTGCGCGGGTTGAGCCCGAAGGCGGTGTGACAGCACCCTTAACATGTCATTCACATCACTAGCTATTATTGTTCAAAAACATATACAATAGAAATACAATGTTGCTTATATAACTGCTGTTACTGCTTTCAGTTTCAAAAAGTGCATCCTCTGCAACTAACTATAAGCTGTATAGCAAAACAATCTAATTTTATTTACCAGGAAGAGTGATGACAGAAATGGAAAGAAATAGTGCAGGACTGCTTGTAATTTTGATGCTGTCACTACTGTTTTTTGAAGTACAAGGCTCTGTAGAATTGAGACAAGTTGTCCTTCAAGATGACAATTGGAGTTACAATTATTCCATGAGCTGTATTAATGGTTCTACTTCATGTCTACCTTGGTCGTCAGTTTGTGATGCTAGTTTGGATGTCTGTAAGTGTATTAAACTTTCAGGGGATCCTCTAATTTGTAAAGAAATCACAGAGAGCAGATCAGCTCCTTGTGTTTTGGACGAAAGCTGTGTGTCTATTAATAAAGTCAATAAGAGAGAACTAATGGAAGTAGGAAAATGTTACTATAATTTTGCCAATAACATTTATCAACAACTACCTGATAATATCATTGACTGGAATAATTTTATGTGTGGAGAGTTCCATAGAACTGGGAGTCTTTGTGGGAAGTGCGATACTGACAAAGGCTACTACCCCCGAGTGTACTCCTTTGATATGTCTTGTATTAAATGTGATCACAGTAGCTCCAACTGGTGGAAATATATTTTGTTAGCTTACGTCCCACTTACAGTACTTTACTTGATAGTGTTCTTTTTTAAAGTAGACATGCACTCGTCTCAGCTCCAAGGTTTCATCGTATACTCACAGTTCTTAACAATACCTGCATTAGCACGCAAAATGCTGTTATCAACAAGGCAAAAGCCTATGTTAGAAATAGTTAAGCTAATAGGTGCACTTTATGGCATCTGGAACTTGGACTTCTTTCGTAGTTATGACTCTGGTATTTGTTTCAGAATAAGTTCTTTAGAAGTGTTGTCAATGGAATTTGCAGTAGCTGTGTACCCTTTGTTGCTCATGCTGTTTTCTTATTTATTAGTCTCTTTACGTGATCAGAACTTTAAGCTATTAACATTCATTTGTAAGCCATTGAAAATGCTCTTTAGTAAGTGGCAAAGCAATTTTGCAATTAAAACTTCTACTGTAAATGCTTTTGCAACTTTCTTGTTTTTATCAAATACCAAATTCTTCAGTATTTGTTTTGACATACTCGCTCCAGTTAAAGTCTACCAGTTTTACAATCCTTTACATGTGAACTCTACTTCGAAACTCTACTATGACCCTACAATAAAGTACTTCAGTAAAGAACATCGATGGTATGCCATTATAGCTCTTGTCATTACATTTGTCTTCATCATTGTTCCACTTCTAGTCCTTCTTCTTTACTCCACTCGAGTATTTCACAAGTTTCTTTCTATTCTTCCACAGCGCTGGCAGTTATTTTTACATGCATTTGTTGACTCCTTTCAGGGTTGTTGTAAAGATGGTACAGAGCCTGGTACGCGAGACTGCAGGTGGTACGTGCCAATGTTTTACATCAGTCGTCTTCTATTAATCTTTTTTTATGGCATATCTCTAAATGCTGCCTTCTTTCCTTATGGAGCAATGATTATTACTATGTTTGCTATCATGACCATTGTGGTAGATCCTTTCAAGACAAGTTCAAAACATTTGTCCTCTTCTATGTTAATATTTATTATTCTCATGGCCAGCTTCTGCGTGTCTGCCATAGGAGCTACAATGGCAGATGAAAGTGGTAATATCATCACTTCCTACATGTTTTACTTGCTAACTGCTGCATTGTCTACACTTCCCTTGATTTATGTGGCAATTATTGCAATACATTGGATTAGCCGTTATCTACTTCTGCGTGAGAAGTTCAGAGAATTAAGATCTAGAACAATGATATAAATACCTTACAATATAACAATGCATTCTTTTTTTTAACTCGGGCATAAACAGTTACTATATTATTCTTTTATTTTGTTTTCAAAGTAAAATTAGTTGCTATGAAATATACATACTTTTTGTTGGGCTGTCATTCATTATCAAAATAAATGGAAATTTGCCTCATATATAAATGAATGAGTTACTTTTTTAAAACACTTTGAAGTATATTATATGCATAATTATATAGGCTCATTGAAATAATTGGATAAGAGGTTATTTAGCTTGTTATAGCAAGAATTTTCTTAGAATGAAAACCTTCAGTTACACTGATGATTGAACAATGGCACAAGTGTACAGTTTTTAAGAGTGGATGATGAGGAGATACTATAATAGAGGTGTAGTGTGTTCTGCAACCTCGACCAACAGGTAGGAACAGAACGGGAGTACAGCAGCACAGGCATCTCAGGTTTGGCCAATTTCCTCCGAAGTCTCTGTCACCAGAGAAATCCCACACATTCTCAAGTCTGCTTGAACTCATTGAAAACGTGGGAAATCTGAACTGAGAGGGAGGGGAGTGGTTGACAACGATATAGTTTGTTCACAATCTATTCACACATGCGTGAGGTAAAGGGTTTACATGTAAATGAATTAGGCAAGATGTACACAACTGTGAACATGTAGCTCAACGTAGGGATAGATTAGAAAGAAAGAAATAAGAGTGTGAATTAAATAGTAGTGAGGTAAAGTGTATCCATCACAATATTTATATGGTATGATTTGGAGGGATCATAACATAAAGTGATGTAAAATGATGGTTCATAGATGCTAATAGATAAGGATACAATGAGCAACCTAAAGTGTGTAATGGAATCCCAGGAGAAACCACAATCAAGGTTGCTCATTGTATCCTTTTTCCTGATCCATATTGCCTCCAAAATCCTTTTTTTTTTCAGTATAGTGGCTCTGAATGAATCACTCTCACTTCCTCCCAGTTGATATTATGACTTTTGTTCCAAGTATGCATTGCAAATTCCATTATTGTGATCTTTTACTGCAGCTTTGTGTGATCTGTCAGTCATTTTTTGTAGGCTTCTGCTTGTTTCACCATAATAGACACAATCACAGTCATTGCATGGCACTTCATATAATATAACATCCTTCCTCTTTCTTTCTGGTGTGTTGGTGTTGTAACTTTTACAAGTGTCTGTCTCAGTGTATGGTGTGCTGTGGTAAACACTGCTCTAACTCCAACCTGATTACCATAGCCAATTGATAGGTTCGGCTATGTGTTTTATATAAGGCAAGCATGGTAGTTTCAATCTGTCACTCGATATTTATCTGGCCTTATCCTGTTTGGGTGGTGGGGGTGGTTGAAGCAAAGTTCTCTTTATGACCTGTAGTGGGCATCCATTAGCTTGAAAAACAGTTATCAAGGGTGACCTTTCCTTTTCTTTGTGCCTGTCATGCACACACGTGCATTCTACAGTTCGAGCATCTCATTATGCAGTATGCCAGTCTTTACTCTTGGGTGATGGTGTGAAGTATAATGGATGCATAGATCAGTGTGTGCAGGATTCCTATAGACATTAGTTGAAAAGTTTCCATTCTTCGCACTAGTACATCAAGAAATGGAATTATTGTGGCACTGTTCAGTGATCAGTGAAACTGAAGAAGGTCCTCAGACTGAAACATTTGTCTTTATAAGAAAAATCCTTGCTATGTATCTTATATGCATTCATGATGGATGCTTATCCTAGTTGTCCAAACTTCAATTATCCAAACACTTCAATTAACTGCACCAAAAATACAGTAGTATCTCCACCATTTTCTTTCACAGGAGCTCTAGATAAAGCATATTATAATGGATACAATATTTATTGCTCTGCAGTGGAATAAGTGGTAAAGGGTCTGGCTATACAAAACTACTGACCAATAGCATCTTAGTGCTTGTTCTACCAGCCATTTAAATTTTTCTTTGCTTTCTTAAGGGTTACTTGCATGCAAGCATATACAGGCATCATTCTGGAAGCTCCAAACTGATGCCTTTTAATAACCAAGGTTTCAGTGTCATAAAGCTTCCTTGACCTGTAAAGCTTTTAGAGGTTCATACTACAACTCTTGCCTCTTCCCATATGGGTTGATGTTGTTGCCGTTCTTAGCAATGGCTGAAATCTTCATGATGTATTTCTTTTATGGATATCAGTCTTATATACTTTCACACAACACAGGATACATTTCATCTTTTACCATTAATTGGATGGTGGGACTTAAAGTGAAGGTATCTATTTTGGTGTTGGTTTTCTTAAAACAGAGAAAGTTAACCATTCTTCTGTTTATCATTTGTCTTTTCTATTTTAATATCTCTTTCAGGCTGAACTTTTTACTACTACAAAATTACTATTAAGCTATAATAATGAATGACAATTAACTATCACTAATAGCCAAAGCCACAAAGTAAGATGGGCATGCATTAACTTCAAACGTAACTTGCAATTTATGTATCTGTATTGTGTAACTGTGACAATAAAAGACAATCATAAAATATTTGTTTATAGCCAATTTAATAACAGCTATATCTAAATTAAAAATGAATAAATTGTTTGATATTAAGTTATGTTATATAACTATTCCAGACACTAGTTCTCTGATTTTATTCCGTAGGCATAGATGACTGCTAATCCAATGTATTGCAATAATTGCTACATAAATTAGAGGAAGGGACGACATTGTAGCAGTTAGCAAATAGAACATGTAAGAAGTGATGGTATTACTCTCTTCATCTGCCATTATAGCTCCTATATTAGACACGAAGAAACTGCCTATGAGCAAGAGAAATATTAGTATAGCAAGATAAATATTAGTATAGAAGAGGATAAGTATTTTAAACTTGACTTGAAAGGATCTATAAGGATAGTCATAACGACAAAAATTGTTATCATCATTACTCCATGAGGAAAGAAGGCAGCATTAAGAGTTAAGCCATAAATAAACATTATTAAAAAACGTAAAATGTACAGCATGGGTACATACCATCTGCAGTCTTGAGTACCAGGCTCTGTACCATCTTTATAGCAACCCTGTATAGAGTCTACAAATGCATGTAAAAATAACTGCCAGCGCTGTGGGAGAATAGAAAGAAATTTGTGAAATACTCGAGTAGAGTAAAAAAGAAGGACTAGAAGTGGAATAATGATGAAGACGAATGCAATGACAAGAGCTATAATGGCATACCATCGATGTTCTTTACTGAAGTACTTTATTGTAGGGTCATAGTAAAGCCTCCAACTAGAGTTCACTTGTAGGGGACTGTAAAACTGGTAGACTTTAACTGGAGTGAGTATGTCCAAACAAATACTGAAGAATTTAATATTTGACAATTAAAAGAAAGCTGCAAAAGCATTTACAGTAGAAGTTTTAACTGCAAAATGGCTTTGCCACTTGCTAAAGAGCATTTTAAATGGCTTACAAATGAATGTTAATAGCTTAAAGTTCTGGTCATGTAAAGTGACTAAAAAATAAGAAAAAATTATAAGCAACAAAGGGTACACTGCTACTGCAAGATCTAATGACAACACTGCTAAAGAGCTCATTTTAAAACAAATACCAGAGTCATAAGTACGAAAGAAGTCTAAGTTCCAAATACCAGAAAGTGTACCTATTAGTTTAACTGATTCTAAATTTACAGGCTCATGTCTTGTAGACAACAAGAGAATGCGTATTAATGGAGGCATTGTTACGCACTGGGCATATATAATGAAACCTTGGAGTTGAGATGAGTGTATGTCTACTTTAAAGAAGAACACTATCAAGTAAAACACTGTAAGTGGGACATAAGCTGACAAGATATATTTCCACCAGTTGGAACTGTTATCACATTTCATACAAGACATATCAAAGGAGTACAATCGGGGGTAGTAGTCTCTGTCAGTATCACACTTCCCACAAAGACTCCCAGTTCTATGGAACTCTCCACACATGAAGTTGTTCCAGTCGGACATATTATCAGGTAACTGTTGGTAAATTAGATACAGATCTTGATCTCTTGCACAATTATAGATACACTTTCCTACTTCCACCATTTGTCTCTCATTGTCTTCATCAATAGTAGCACAGTTGCAGTCCAAAATGGATGGAATTAATTTGTTTTGTGCGATTTCATTACAGATTAAAGAATCTCCTGAAAGTTGAAAACACTTACAGACATCCAGACTAGCATTACAAACTGACCAAGGCTGACAAGAAGTAGATTCATTAATGCAGCTCATGGAATAATTGTAACTCCAATTGTCATTTGGAAGTACAACTTGTCTTATTTCTGCGAAGCAACGTGCATCAGAAAACAGTAATGATAGCATCAAAATTACAAATTCTACTGCACTCTTTCCTTTCATAATTGCTTTTACTCTTCTGGGTAAATGAAACAATCATTTTCCTAGATACAGTTTATAGTAGTTGTAGAGGATGTAATGTTTGAAACTGAAAGTAGTATAGCAGCAGCAATTATATCATACAAAGACATTAATTGTTGAGTGTACATAATAATAAATATAGTAGAATAGGTTTATGTGGTGTTGCTCAGGTGTGCATAATGAGCTATGTGTAATTTGTAGTGTGTAGCAGCTGCAACTAAGAGTGAGCAATTAAAATTGAAGGGACAGGCATGTGAGAGGGCCATCAAAGTTCATACTGTACTATACAGTTCCATATAATATAAGCTGTATCTCTCGTGAAAACTAATTTATACACCAACAATAGTGACAATATCTGAACATACCCACTACATTTTAGTAAAACTTAAATGTCAAAAAAAATGTGTAAAATAATGAAGGGTTATAATGAAATAATAATATGCCAGAATTGAATAACTTTGATTTTTTTAAACTCGGCCCTGTTTACTTAACCTATAATTCAAATATTTGCAGTTGAGCCTCCTGACAAAAATGGCTAAATTTGATGTGTCTCTAATTTGTCACATTTCAATTAATAAAAAAATATATTATTGACATGAATTAGGCTTACCTGTCCGTGTAGATAGAATTCTGAAGAGCCAGAAGTAAAGAAGGAAGTTTATTAAACCATTAAAAAACTAAATTAATAGCTTGTTATACTTATAACTATAGCAAACATCACTCTACAGCTAGCTAAATAATAATAAATATTAGCACTTATAGAACTTAATGTCATACAATCTTTATTTACTCATTTAAGCACAGACTTCAAGAACAGAGCATTATTTTACATGTTATAAAGGTAGTGGTTACAACATCAAGTACAGAAAACTTAAACATCTCATGTATTATATATTAAAGTTAATTATTTTTCATAAAATTGACTTTAAAAAGCTGTTTTTGTCAAGCTGAAAGTCTTATTTAAGTGCAACCATCAGGTACACTTTAAATAACATGCAGTATTGACCTATTGCTGGATATGCATTGTAATTGTTGTCACTATAACATATAGGTACAGTTTTTCCCACAAAACACAGCTTTCATACACAATTGTGTCTCAGATTTGTTTTTAATTAGACTCTCATACACACATCCTCCTCTTTTTTTCTCACTCTCATTGTAGACACTTCACATGATTCAAATTATTCCAGCAACACATCGAATTCACAAAACATATTTTCACAACTGAAATTCTACCATTTTCAGTTCTACCATTATTACAAACAATATGAGGCTCACAAAGAGTGTGTTATTTCATTTTGAATAAGTCCCAACTCCTGCAATTACTGGGGGAAACAACTCATGTTTTCAGGACTTTAAAATTTTATATTGGAATAAAAATTTAACAATACAGACAATAACTAATACTAAACTTGGTAAGTACCTCCGTTCACAATGTCTTGTTGCAAACATTTCTATTAGTACATTCATTTGTACCGTATACTTTGTACTTAGTCATAAAATATTTACAAAATGCAGAAACGTTTCAACCATTGTACAATGATCATCATCAGTGTATGGATGATGGCCTTTGTAAAATGGTTAAAACGTTCGTGCATTTTGTAAATATTTTATGACTAGTAAAAATACAAAGTATATGGAACTAATGTCTATACCTAGTCACAGAAGAATTTTCAAATTAATTGAGGTGAGCTTTAAATGGATACATTATGATGGACATTATTAATAACATGATTACAATGTCCAGGCACATCCTGGACAAGAAGCGTGAAAGTTTTGAAATCACTTTTTCCCTTTTGCTTAATTAATCTTTCTTATTCATGCCTCACCTTTCTGGTTTATGCATCTTATTAGTTCATACTAATTAATACTGCCTCACACACATACTCTCTACTTCACTCACAAAGACTCTTTGTCAATTTTGGGCCACTGTCATGGCCTCTCTATAAAAGAGTCAGTGTAGAGCCTCCAGTTACCTTGCTGTCTCATTTTTTTGTAATAGAGTAGTAAGCGGAGCAATGGGGGAAGAACTGGAAGCATGTCCATTATTGTTTGAAGTAGAAGAATCACTTGATAACATCGCTGCAGTTCATTTGTTGAGTCACAACATGTTGGGATGCCGACTAACTAGACTAGGTTGCGCAAGGTTATCGCTCACTCTATATATCTTGTTAGCTTATGTCCCACTTACAGTGTTTTACTTGATAGTGTTCTTCTTTAAAATAAACATACACTCGTCTCAGCTCCAAGGTTTCATCACATATGCCCAGTGCTTTACAATACCTCCATTAATACGCATTCTCCTGTTGTCTACAAGACATAAGCCTGTAATTTTTTTAACTAGTTAAACTATTAGGTGCACTTTATGGTACTTGGAACTTCTTTCGTACCTATGACTCTGGTATTTGTTTTAGAATGAGTTCTTTAGAAGTGTTGTCAATGGATCTTGCAGTAGCAGTGTACCCTTTGTTGCTTATGCTTTTTTCACGTTTTTTAGTCTCTGTATATGATCAGAACTTTAAGCTATTAACAAAGCCATTTAAAATTCTCTTTAGTAAGTGGCATAGCAATTTTGCAGTTAAAACGTCTACAATAAATGCTTTTGCATCCTTCATGTTTTTATCAAACATTAAATTCTTCAGTATTTGCTTTGACATGCTAACTCCAGTTAAAGTCCACCAGTTTTATAGTCCTCTACAAGTGAACTCTAGTTGGAGGCTCTACTATGACCCTACAATAAAGTACTTCAGTAAAGAACATCGATGGTATGCCATTATAGCTCTTGTCATTACATTTGTCTTCATCATTATTCCACTTCTAATTCTTCTTTTTTACTCTACTCGAGTATTTCACAAGTTTCTTTCTATTCTCCCACAATGCTGGCAGTTATTTTTACATGCTTTGTAGACTCCTTACAGGGTTGTTATAATGATAGTACAGAGCTTTGTACTCGAGACTGCAGATGGTTTGTACCAATGCTTTACTTCTGTCGTCTTGTACTAATGCTTATTTACAGCATAACTTGTTTACTTTCCTTATGGAACAACAATTATTACTTGTTTTTCTATTGTAACCATCAATGTAGATCCTTTCAAGTCAAGTTTAAAACATTTTGTCCTCTTCTATGTTAGTTTTTATCTTGCTCACTGCCAGTTTCTATGTGTCTGCCATAGGAGCTGTAATGGCGGAAGAAAAAGGTAATACCTTCACTTCCTACATGTTCTTTTTGCTGGCAGTATCTATGTCTTCACTTCCTCTAATTTATGTAGCAATTATTGCAATACATTGAATTAGCCGTCAGTTACACCTACGTGATAAGTTCAAAGAACTGAGATCTCAATGATATAGCAAAACTTAAAAATCAAACAATGTATCCATTTTAATTCACGCAGACATAACATCACTAACTTTTGTTGTTGTTTTTTCAAAATAGGACTGGCTGATATTAAATTGGCCTTGTATGTAACAAATAATATTGTCTATTTTATTTACTATCACATTAGTTTGAAATTCACACTTTTATTTACAATGTAAAACAAATTAATTTTGAAATTCGCTGAAGTAAATATGCATTCCTAATGATGCCAATTCTGCTTCATAGCCCAATAGAAGAAAGCATAGTTTGTTGCGTTGCCGGTCACAAAGTAAGAGATAATTTTTAGGAATTCAATAGAGAGTTATACAATTATTTGAATGAATAGTGCTAGTTTGTTGTCACTCTATTTAAGCTTTGTAGTAGTTATTTGGTCAGCCTGAAATGGGTTCTCCTAATTATTGTAGGTATTGCCGGCAGAGGAACATGAATGAACATGGAGGATGGGGGCCAATTTGCCAACCCTCATTGCACCACGTACCTGACTATAGTTGTGATTTAATTAAAATTCAAAATTTAGTCTACCATAAATAACAGTATAAATAAGGGTAAGTTCCAAAATATTTTTCCTACATTCATTTAGTTCAACAAGTTCTGTGGCTATCCGCCTCAATTTTATTCATCATATCTTCGTGTTAATGCAGTAACATCAAATGGGTTCAATAAGAGCTGATCAAAAGTATGATTTGAGTCATCAGTTTAGAAATTTTGCCCAGCTATAGCAGTGGTTACTGATAATGATATGTAAAAAGTTTTGCCTCATTTGTTAGTGATTTTTATGTTTTCATATTTAATTGCACCTGTAGATAAGAAAGTTTGCACACATGTATTTGAACATGTAGTAGATAGTCATATATAGCTAGTTGTCTCTTATTACATGAACAGTGAATGAATGAGATCTGGGTGGGGGGGAAAGGGGGGGGCAATTGGTCCCCCTAGTTCTTCCTCAAATGGTACTTATAGAAAAACAGAAAAGTGTCTCCATGGATGAAATAGAAAACATTGGATGGGTCAACAATGAAACTGTTCAAGAAAGTGATATGAAATAACATAAAAAGACCAACTTACGAGATAATCTGTTATGGAAACAAATGAGCTCCAGTGGCAAGACTGATTTGGATACACACAGGTCTTTGTGAAGGAGTGTTTATTATAAACATCAATAAGCAAGGGAATATAAAAGACTTTTTGTGCTATTATTTATTTTATCTTGAGTGTCCCAAAAGAACACTATGCATAGAGGAACTTCAAATATATGCTTCAGTAAGTTGGACTTGTGCATCTAGCAGGTTGATGTAAAAATGAAAATGCTATTGTCAGTCCATAATAGCAATTAAAACCATGGACCTGACTAATAAACAAGCTGGATGTTACTATAACCCTTTCGAGCATGCGTGATGAAGTTAATAAGTACTAAAATTTTATGCCACAACTAAGATTTAATTTGTGTTCATTTTTTTAATTAATGCCTGACAAAATTTTAGGGCGTGATATTTAAATGCAGTTCTGACAAAAACTGTTTTAAATATCAGATTATATATATTTAGAACCCGTTGCTATATTGTTACTAGGTGTACTAACTTGGTAAGTGTGCACTATTTTTTGCCTTTAGGTATATAAACTGTGCATACTAACCACCCTTGGAGTATTGCTATTTTTGAGTTTTAATTTAATAGAATAGGCCGGATAAAGCTGTGTGAGGCCTGGATATGATATGTGAGGGTCTACTACCCTCTCATATCCGACCTATACGGGACCAGCCCTAGTTTGGACCACTCTCCTGCTGACGCTCATACGCAGGAATTTACCATAGCTAGCTGCTTAACTGTTTACCACAGAGCAGAGCAGCCCAGGGTAGAGTTAGATCTGGAGATAACAGCTGGCAGCTACAATGCTAAAGTAAACCTGCCAGGTGTGCTTCAATTGAATTTTAATTGAATTTTAATTTTGGGCCGGAAATTCGCTTGACACCGCCATATTTGTGTGAAAATGCTGATAAACCAAGTTGCTAGTGGAAACTGGGCCGGCTTTGGGTAAACGGGTTCTAAAATAGTTAGAGCATGCGCTCAGGTACTGGTGGATTTAGTGCACAAAGCCCTCGGGCCTACGGCCCTTGGGCTTCAGTGCACTAAATCCACCAGTACCTAAGCACGTATGCTCTAACTATTACATGTTATACTTTGAATACTGCAAAATATCACGAGTCTGTCGGATGTATTGGGACGAGTGCCGCAGGCACGAGTGCCAATACCCCGATCAGACGAGTGATATTTCGCGTATTCAAGTATAACATATTTATCATGTACGCATGCGCAAACTTAATCTTAGCAACGACAATTTTTCTGGAGCTAAACCAGTAAGCTACCGTTGTTATGGCTGAAGATATTTCATTACAGGATTTTGTTGATGACGAAGTTCTTGAAATGATTGAGAAACAATCTGAATATCTACAGAAACTCCCTATAGAACCAACTGTTGCTAATCCAGTCTATACTAACGGACAAACGGAGGAGACTAAGCACGTAGAAGAAGCATCTTCTTCTGTGTGTTTGGATGATGAAGAGTTGGAAATGTTTGTGGACCAGCAAAAAAATTGTAACACAAAGAAGAAAACAATATACCACTTGAGGAAGTGGTGCGGCTGGTGTAATCAATACAATAATGAAAAGGATGGCTGCAAGTGCTGGATTGTCTGGGGGAAAAACAAATCATTCAGCTCGAAAAACAATGGTTACATGTCTTACCTAGAATAGTGTACCAGAAACACAGATAATCCAACTAACTGGGCATAAAAATCTACAAAGTCTAAATAGCTATAAAAAAGCATCATTACAACAGCAAAAGGAATTGTCTCATGTCTTGAGCTCATACAAAAAGCCTGAAACTAATCCATTTTCTTCATACCCTACAACACAATCAAGTGGTACTATGAACCAAGATTTAAGTGCTCAGTCCTTCTTTGCTGGAGCAACAATCACCAATTGTACAATAAATATTGGTTTTCCTACAGCAACACTAACACAAAGTTTCACCACAATGTCCGCTGCACCTAATGACACACAACCACAAATGAAGTGATTTAAAATTCATACATACCTACATAGCAATAGACAGATAATATATCAAATTAATGTATTATTATTAAGACTTAACAAAAAACCTAAAAATATAAAATTAGCCTAAGAGGACGCAATAACACTTGTTAGAATGCCCAAGGGGACGCAATATGGGAAAATATTGGGGTAGTTTCATTTGTATTAATCTCTATGGGAGTACTTGAGTTCAGTACATGATAAATATAATATATATGTGTGTATGTATAATATGTAGAACTCAATTGAGAAAACAAAAATAAAATATAATAATTCGCCTATCCAACATCTTATAATGGACTAAGCGTGAATAAGTAGATTTCTAAATAGGATTTGTATAAAAAGAATGTAGGTATAATTACAGAACCCCAAAATAAATTAAATAAATGGTTCATTGTAGTTATAATTGAAGCAGTAATTATATTATACAGCTAAATAATGCTAAATAATTTATTTTATTGGACCCACAATGCCCTTTAGCTAGTTACCTTAATCATGCAGTAATTAACTTATTTGAACACAAACTACAAACACATAACATTATTTTACATGTTAGCTATACTTGCATGGGTTAAACCATTCAGTCAATAAATCTAAGACATCCCTTACAAAAAGTTATCTAATTGAGCAACAGCATGGTTCTACTAATAATGATACTGCAGCATTAATCTAATCCGTAACTCTGCACTGAAAACTGGATTGTAAGTTTCCTGTTTCCATGGTATACTGTTCATTCAAGATATGTTTGGTTCTTTATTATTCTGCTAATCAGGTGAAAATTTAGTCCTATCTAAATTAAAATAAGAGATTGTATTTTACCGCCCTCTTACTCATACTTCAGCCTTGGGATCACAAGTTTATCAGCAAAAATTCCTCAAATGCATGGTTGTACATATATGTACAGATATATAATACTTATTTTCCAGTCAGTGTGATATAGCTAGAGATATTTTCAAGGGTAGGCTAAATTTTTTACATAGCTGCATGAGTGAAAACAAACCCTCAGAGTGAACTATCTTGCTATCATGCTCTAGGGAGTGTAGTGAGTAGTTTATTCAGTGCTAGATATCTTCACTGCAGTAGTTTGTACTAAATGTTTGTAACTCAGCTAATAAAGTTGGCTGTAACACTCTAAGTGTCAGTTCATAAGGGCTACCCACATACTTCCAGCTGATATTTTAACAGCTGCTTTGACCAGGTTGTATGTAAAGAAAGGTAGGTAGCTGTAATAAGGAGGTAGGCTAGGTTTGTACAGTATATGAGGGTAATGAGCTTGCACAGTACATACAACAGTGTAAAGAAAGATAGGTAGCTGTAATAGTTGCCAACTTTTAAAAATTAATTTTAGGTACACCTCAAACACCGCCCATTTCTGTAAACCACACCTAAAACCACACCCCAATTTCAAATTTCATAATAATAATTTGGATATCAAATTTCAGTTTACATATTGAGTGCTTTGTGTGTAGCTTTTTAGCAATTTTTAAGTAATTCGTCATCGAGCTTTACATCGTGGCAGCAATCATCACTGTTGAACTTGAGACATCAAACTAACTACTGTTGACTGATCCAAATTTGACCGTTGGTCAGTGTAAATCTTACGAAGTATCGAGAAACCCCGCTCAGAGTCTGCATTCAAACACAAATTTCCAGTACAAATGTAGGCTAATTACAATTTAGGTGCGGTACATTACAGACCAGATAATTCCGGTATTGTACCTGATGTTCAGGTACACTTGGCAACTATGGTACTGAATTTTTGTTTTCCATTTACCTAACCTTAAATGATTTATAACATGTCATCCCTTATCACGTGCCATTCTTGTTTAAATATGTGTTGTCAGTATTTTAGTTTAGTGATTGAACCTCTAGTTAGAGTGAGCGCAACCTAATCTAGTTAGTCGGCATCCCAACATGTTGTGACTCAACAAATGAACTGCAGCGATGTTATCAAGTGATTCTTCAACTTCAAACACTAATGGACATGCTTCCGAGTCATTCCTATGTGAGTTGTCCCTCCAGCACCTCCACTCTAATGTCAGGATGGTTCTAGCATCTACTCTAGGGACTTCTGCCTTGGATAAGCCAGCTGAACTGGCTGACCATTTTATGGAAGTTACTCCAACTGGAGTCATTGCTACTGTGAATAATATCCCTGATATATCTGCTGAAGTAGAGCACTTACGAGATGAGGTTTCCAGACTTGAAAAGCTGGTGAAGAAGCTCTCATACTCTTCTCAATCCACTAGTTGTTCTGCTAGTCGTTGTCCACATCACTTGCCAATACCTCAGCATACATCTGACTCACCTGACCATCACAGACACCGGATTCCTTCAGCTGGTATCATCAGAAGTTTGGCAGACAAGCACAGTTTTGTCGGTCCCCCTGCAGCTACCAGTTAAACTCCCAGGCCAGGACCTAGCAGTGACAAGTGTCCCTGGCCAGAGCATAAGTCGCCTTTTCTTAATTAAAGATCACCTTTCAAATTTCTGTTTTTTATTGGACACAGGTGCCGCAGTAAGTGTGATTTCCCCCTCTTAGGCCAAATGCACACATCAATCTGACACATTACTCACCACAATTAATAACACTCCCATCACAGCTTATGGCTCACATTCCCTCACACTGGATCTCGGTCTGAGACAAACCTTTCACTGGACATTTGTAATCGCAGATGATGACCATTCAATTCTTGAAGTTCCTCCACTATTTCAATCTACTGGTAGATCTCTCCAATTCCCAATTGTTAGACAATGTGACTCAACTATACATACAGGGCTTAGCCACTATCTACACCGGTCCTAGTCCAACCTGCCTGCTACACCCACTGGACACTGACTTCTCTGCACTTATTCGTGAGTTTCCATCAATCACTTGTGCTGATATATCTGATATCCCAGTGAAACGCCACACAACACACCACTTCGAAATGAAAGACACACCAGTGCCAGCTTGACCATGCAGACTTGTCCTAAAACATCTCCAAGTAGCTTGACATGAATTGGAGCACAAGTTGCAGCTAGGGATCGTCAGACCTTCCTCCAGTCTCAGGGCTTCTTCCTTACATATGGTCCCTAAGAAATATAATGGAACATGTGGAGACTACTATGTCATTTGGCCTCCACTAGGCTGCTCAGTCTTTTAAAAGATTTATTGATGAGGTTTGCATGGTCTAGATTTCTGTTTAGGATACATTGACGACCTGCTTATTGCCAGTGCTACTCGGAAGGATCATCTCGAACATGTTCGTACAATATGTGAGCTTTTAGCTGTCTATGATCGTACAATCAACCCAAGCAAGTTGGTGTTTGCAGTGCATTCCCTCGATTTCATGTCAGTTTTGAAGCGGTATCACACCTCTTGAAGAGAGTATCCACTCTATTCGTGAATTTCCATAGCCCACTTCACAACATCAACTTTGCAGTTTATCGGTCTTGTGAACTTATATTGACGCTTTACACCACATTGTGCCTCTCTAATGCACCCTCTCAACCAACTATTGACTCATCCTAAGGACAAAGCCAGTGCACTAACATGGACAAAAGAAGCCCTTTCTGTTTTCAGTACAATGGAGGCAGCTTCGGCAGATGTAACTCAGCGTACCAAGGTTCAGCAACACACCATCACACCATTAGTGGCATTTCCTCATGCATCAGCACAATTCAATTGAATACATGTTGACATTGTTGGTCCACTTCTATCCTCTCGTGGGTACACATACTTACTTACATGCATTGACTGCTTCACCTTGTGGCCTGAAGCCATTTCTATAGCAGACATTGTGGTAGAATGCTCTACCACATTCAATAGACTTAATTAGACTTATTGTTCATTGTAATTTCTTTTCATTTGTTCATTTAATCATTCACTTGTTCATCTGCATCTCATTCACTTAATTAGTTCATTCATAGTTCATTTAGCTACAACACACCACTCTATTGTTCTAATTCCTCTGAATGTACATTGCATCATTCGCACATCCCATGCTTACCTTTACATGTACTACACTTTTTCCTTTTTGTCAGAATTACCTTGAGCTAAATTATAGTCAAGCCAAAAACTGTCAATCTGTCCAAGGGAAAAGCTAGGTTGAACCCTTCATTGCCTTGGGCTGGTAGATATCTCCTGCTATAGCTTCTACCAGCTGAGTAGGAGAGGTATTTCTCAGGTGACAGCAATACCAGGTCTTCTAGCTGATCCACGACAGACATTACAGCTGATATGGTTGCCTGAGCATTTGTCCACGATGCATATCACTATTCGGAACTCCCTCAACTATAAGGACGTCAGTTTGAATCTGCACTTTGGGAAAACCTTATGCATCTTCTTGGCTCAAAACATATCCGTACAACGGCATATCATCCTGCTGCAAATGACTATGTTGAAGGGTTTTACAGGCAGTTAAAAGCCGTACTCAAAGCTAAGCCTCATCCTGAACTGTGAATGGATGCATTACCTCTAGTGTTACTGAGTATTCGAACAGCCTTCAAAGAAGACCTGCAGTGTACTATGGCTGAGTTAGTTATGACTTACATTATGTCTTCCTGGTGAATTTGTTAGTCCAAAGACATCTTCCCCTCATGAAAGTCCTGCTGATTATGTTGAAAAGCTCAAAGCTGACATGCCATGCCCACCTCCAACACCACCACGTCATCATTCACAACAAGCCGCAATCATCAGCAAGTATTTGGAGACTTGCATACATGTGATAGTCAGATGTGGTTCTGTGAAACATCCTCTGCAGCAGCCATACGACAGCCCATATAAGGTCGTACACTAGATCACCTGGAGCAAGGATTCTTGTGTTCAACTCCATCCCCTACACTCGCCACAGAATCCTGTTCCCCAACAAAGGACACTACAACTCCCCCTCCAGACACGCCTACAGCAGTCTCTCATTCACCTCAACCTCAATCAACCCAATCTGGCTGTCACGTTCATCACTGGCCACCAAGTCTCAAGCATTATTGCATTCACTAGTTCACTGGAGGGGAGGGATGTGGCACACTGAATCTTCTTTGTCCCTTTACCTAACATTTAATGTTTTGTATCATTTCATCCCTTACTAATTATAAATCACGTGCCACTCTTGTTTTACATGTGCGTTATCAGTATTTTTTAACTTGGTGATTGATTCTCTAGTGGGAGTGAGTGATATCCTTGAGCAACCTAATCTAGTTAGTCAACATCCTGACAAGAGATAGCTAGGCTGGTTGCCATTAACTATAACAGGTTAACTGAAGGTAATAAGCTTGTACAGTGTCTGAGGGTAATAAGCTTCCATAGTACATACAACAGTGTGAGATAACAGTGGTAAGATGCTAAATACTATTGAGAAGATATCTAGCATAGTGATGAGAGACCCTTTACCAGACTTAACTTAGTTCTAAGCTCCTTCTTTTGTCTCTTGCTAAGAAATTTGAGCAATTACTTTAGCTGCTTCAATTTTAACATTACAGAATTTTTAAATGTTTGGCTGTCCCCAGGGATTTATCTCAGGGCCACTTGTTTAACGCGTAAGTGCCCTGCCACTGAGCTACAACAACCAACAGGCAACAAACGTTAGCTAGCTATGCTGTTAAGTGTTACTACTATGCTACAGTCTCGCTCTTAACAGTCATGGACATTTTCTTCTTTCAAAGGTTCGTTTTATCTGAATTTTTACTCTACTAATTTTTAACTTCACAATAGTCTCAGCTAATTTGAGAATCAGAGTGTTTGTATTCATGAAAATTCATTTTCCAATAGTAACTAACCGCTAATCATGGGTAGAAGAAAGGCAGAGTCACTACCCAATTCTACAAAAAAGACACTGTTAACAATATCCAGTACTTTATGACGTGTCTCTAACATTTGACATTCTAGGATGGTACACTCCAGCTATATACTATATATTTCTCTCAAGATGTTTCTTTATGCATGGCCACACCTATAATAGCAATTCTCCTTCATTGTCAGTGGTTCATGTGTAAACTTGACTTCACCTGTTCTTCCTTGTTTATTTACCAATTTGACATGTGAACATAAATTTCCTCTTCTTCATAGTGCAGCCCTTCCAAGTTTCACTATTGTATGCATGGCTCATGCATCCAATTACTGCTCAGGCCAAAGTCATCAGAACTGATTCTTCCAACAAGCTACTATTTGTGTTGTATGCTTACAGCCTACCCACCAATTCATCAGCATGTCACATTATTGACTTCACAACCACAAGCTAACATTGTATAAATAATACAATGACTTCGCAATGTTTGTTTTACTGCAGTTATTACTTTCAATTTCGAAAAAATCAATCCTCTATAGCTAACTACAAGCTGTATAGCAGAGAAAAAAATCTTATTTTATATACCAGGAAGAGTGAAGATAGTAATGGAAAGAGATAGTGCAGTAGAGTTTGTAATTTTGATGCTGTCATTATTGTTTTTTGAAGCACATGGCTCTGTAGAATTGAGACAAGTTATCCTTCAAAATGAAAATTGGAGTTACAATTACTCCAGGAACTGCATTAATGAATCTGCTTTTTGTCTACCTTGGTCAGACTGTGATGCTAGTCTGGATGGCTGTAAGTGTATTATATTTGCAGGGAATCCTCTAATCTGTAAAAAAAGTCGCACAAAACAGATTAACTCTTTATGCTTTGGACTGCAACTGTGTCACTATTGATGAAGACAATGAGAGACAAATGGTGGAAGTAGGAAAGTGTATCTATAATTGTGCAAGAGATCAAGATCTGTATTTAATTTACCAACAATTACCTGATAATATGTCCGACTGGAACAAATTTATGTGTGGAGAGTTCCATAGAACTGGGAGTCTTTGTGGGAAGTGTGATACTGACAGAGACTACTACCCTCGAGTGTACTCCTTTGATGTGTCTTGTATGAAATGTGATAACAGTAGTTCCAACTGGTGGAAATATATCTTGTTAGCTTATGTCCCACTTACAGTGTTTTACTTGATAGTGTTCTTCTTTAAAATAGACATACACTCGTCTCAGCTTCAAGGCTTCATTATTTACTCCCAGTGCTTAACATTACCTCCACTAATGCGTATTCTCCTGTTGTCTACAAGACATATGCCTACAATTTTTAAAGTTATCAAGCTAATTGGTGCACTTCATGGCATTTGGAACTTAGACTTCCTTCGTACCTATGACTCTGGTATTTGTTTTAAAATGAGCTCTTTAGAAGTGTTGTCAATGGATCTTGCAATAGCAATGTACCCTTTGTTGCTCATGCTGTTTTCGTATTTATTAGTCTCTTTACATGACCAGAACTTTAAGCTATTAACATTCATTTGTAAGCCTTTTAAAATCCTCTTTAGCAGGTGGAAAAGCAATTTTGCAATTAACACCTCTACCATAAATACATTTGCAGCTTTCTTTTTTTTGTCAAATATAAAATTCTTCAGTATTTGTTTTGACATGCTAACTCCATTTAAAGTCTACCAGTTTTATAGTCCCCTACAAGTGAACTCTAGTTGGAGGCTCTACTATGACCCTACAATAAAGTACTTCAGTAAAGAACATCGATGGTATGCCATTATAGCTCTTGTCATTGCATTTGTCTTCATCATTATTCCACTTCTAGTCCTTCTTTTTTACTCTACTCGAGTATTTCACAAGTTTCTTTCTATTCTTCCACAACGCTGGCAGTTATTTTTACATGCTTTTGTAGACTCCTTACAGGGTTGTTATAAAGACGGTACAGAGCCTGGCACTCGAGACTGCAGGTGGTATGTACCCATGCTTTACATTTGCCGTCTTGTAATAACGTTTATGTATGGCATTAGTCTTAATGGTGCCATATCTTCTTATGGAGCAATGATGATTACAATTTTTGTTATTATGACTATTATCATAGATCCTTTCAAGTCAAGTTTACAATATTTATCATCTTCTATACTAATATTTATCTTACTCATAGCCTGTTTCTATGTGTCATTCATAGGAGCTGTGATGGCGGAAGAAAGAGGTAATACCATCACCTCCTATGTGTTAAATTTGCTATCCGTTACAATATCGTCCCTTCCTCTATTTTATGTTGCAATTATCGCAATGCACTGGATCAGCAGTCATCTATGCCTACATGATAAGTTCAGAGGACTAGGATTTAGAATAACTTAAACTCAAACAATGGATCTATGGTAATTCACTCAGGCGTCAACATCACTATAATTATTATATATCTTCATAAAGGGACTAGCTGCTATTAAAGTGACCATAAGTACATAAATATTTTCGTTGTCTATTATTATCACAATTACACAATACATATACATAGCTAAATGTAAAATATTTTACTTTTTGAAACTCTTAAAAGAATATGCAATTATTGTGGATGGTCAGAAGAGAGATCAATACATTCGCTAGTTGTTTCTTTGATAGTGCACATAATATGAGATAAATGTATGAATTCACGCAGAATAAATCAATGCAGTAATGCTAATTAATTACCAGTCAGTACTACAGCTTAATAGTAATTATGTAAGTGGTAAAAGGATCAGCCTGACATAGGTATATTTTAACATTGTGGATACTAAAAGTAGAAAAAACTCTTGCAGGCTCTTCCTACAACTCTCACCTCTTCACGTTAAATGGGGTGGTGTTTCTGCCAAGGATAGTAGTTAGTGTAGTCTTTGTTATAGTTGCCAACCTTCCCGGTTTTGACGGGAAATCCCTGTTTTTTTTAGCATTTCCCAATTCCCGCCCGGTTGAAAGACTTTCCCGGTTTTTGTGTAGACACTATATAAACTAATATTACATAATTTTACCTCAGCACTCTGATTGGTTGATAAAAATAGTCAGACACACTCAATTATAATAGAACACCCACTGCACTCAGTTAGCTTGAGCCTCAGGCACACTCATTGGTGGATAAAAATAGAACATCCACTGCACTCAGCTAGCTCAGCAAGCCTCAAGCACACTCACATTGGTTAATTAAACGAGAGCTACCTACAAGTCACTTCATCGATAATTAATCATATTCATTGAAACTTAATAATATTCATGGCAGATATGGTTAGAGTGTGGACTTTTCCTGGTTTTATTTTTCTGACAGTTGGCAACTATGCTTTGTATGTTCAGTGGAAAGTTGTTACCTACTTTTGTGTTCTTATAGATTATTCTATAGGTTTATTCTAATCACTGAGGGTTCACAATTTAAGTGCAGGATGACCTTTTATAACCAGTCTACAGCTATTAGGTGTTTTACATAATATGTAAAGGTGAAGTTGTTATTATAATTTGATACAAACATGGCTGATAATCAAGCTACATAAATTAATTTGCCTTATTATATCATATTGTAAATGTCTGACTGATTACATACTTAGTTTAATTATTCCAAATGGCATTATTTTTTTTACAAATTGCCTTTTTTTATTGGTTACTTTTAGTTTCTTTTATGTGAAGGTAATATCACCAATTACTTTAAAATTTTTAATAAAATAACTTTTAGAACAGTCCGATACAATTGAAAATGTGTCAGTTGATTTATTGAAACTTCATGTGATAAGAAAAGGTGTGAGGTCTGTAGCAGAAACTAGTCTTTTAGTAAAAGTTGCCAGAGGTGTCTGACAGTCCTAACCTTAGCTGACCACAGAATAGAGCTCTGACTTACAACTTGGTCTTGACAAATCGGAACAGGATGTAGAATATTCTACTCCAACTCGTACAACAGTCATTTAGGGGCAATTAAAGCACTCAATTAAACCAGCTTTGGGGAAAGTGAGATTGGATGACAACATGACTTACAAAGAAACAAGCGTATCAGTCTCAATAGATGAAATAGTAAATATTGGGTGGACCAATAATGAAGGTTCAAGAAGATGATATGATAAAATACATTACAGTGTTGTCATAACAACACAATGATTGATTGTGAAGAGTTGACTTGTGAGATAGTCTGTTATGAAAATGAATTACGTACGTTCAATAGATGTAGTGGCACGACTTTATGGACAGTGAGATGTCTGGGCTCTACCTCAAGCTACACCCAGAGTGGTAGTACTCCAGTTGAGACCTGTCAGAGCAGCCACCCTAGGCAGCCAGTCTGACCGGCACATCAACCAGGAACATTGTCTCCAGGAATAGAACGACAACATTATCTGTATCTTTTGAACCTGAACTATATACATGCATATCTTGGACATAATCACCTCCATATATCGTCATGTTGCCTGCATGCAGGCACGTGAGCCTTAGTTCTGTACCACCCACCACCAATATAACTTGTAATTTTCCACCTCGTGTTCAGTTGTCAGTCATGTTCTAAAATTGCGAGAACCTATGTCTAGATTATCTCTTGGGCTAAGTTTACCTGCATGAAGAGCTGATTACTAACTCTGGTCCTTCGAGAATATAGTTCCATTTTGTCTAGTACGTACCACCTTCCAGTGTTGGCCTTACAACCCGACATTGAGTTGGTTTTTCGAGCCGGATCAACTCAATATCGGGTTGTAAGGCCAACACTGGAAGGTGGTACGTACTAAAAAGGATCGGAGGAGGAGAGAAGTACCAATGAAACTTCTTAGTAGTGGTAAGGTGGTTGAAATGGTTGGTAGTGGTTTCGTTATGAAGTAGAGTTTGAGCCTCCTTCATCTCTCTCCTTGCTCCGACAAAGTAGGAGCCTCCATCGGAATAGAGATGAGTGGGTGTTCCTCTCCTGGCAGTGAAGCGGCGGAACGCTGCGATGAAACCACTAGCAGAGAGGTCAGAGCAGAGTTCAAAGTGCAGGGCTTGAGTAGTGAAGCAGACAAATACTGCAGCATATACCTTAACTCTGGTAGGTTTGTGTGGATTTCCCCGATGAATCAGAAATGGTCCAGCGAAGTCCACTCCAGATATATCAAAGGGTTTGCTAGGTGTAGTTCGATGATGTGGTAGTAATCCCATCCTCTGGTTGACAGGATTTCCAAGAATCTTCTGGCAAGTGACACACTTACGGTTCAGGAGTTTGAGGTGATTCCTTAAACCCGGGATGTGGTATTGCTCTGAGATAATTGCCAAAAGAGTTGATGTTCCAGGATGATGATGTAGATGATGTAGTGATGAGATGAGCAACTGGGTGATGGTTGAGTTTAATTTGAGGGGAAGATAAGCTCGGTGCTCCATCTCCTCGTTTAACTCTTCCTTGAATCTCAAGTAATCCTTGGGAATTGAGCCCGACATCATAGTGTTGAAGTGAATGACCCTTAGGTAACTGACGTTGATTAGAAGCTGTCTCAAATGCCTCACGGTAAGACTGGAATTGTGCTGATTTGATGATAAGACATTTGGCTTTCGTGATCTCCTCAGAGGTCAGCTGTTGGTTGGTGATTCGACTAGGTGTTGAAGTTCTACAGTTGGTAATAAACCTCCGAAGCCAAGATATGATTCGGACAAGTTTAGGGAAACTGGAGTACCTATTCCCACAATTCCCATGGTGGTTCTGATGATGTGACGGCGACATTAGTTGCTTTGGGCTTGAATCCAACAGAATCATCAGGATACGTTAGGTTGAGGTGTGGCCAATCTACAGGTGAAAGCTTCAGCCAGGTTGGACCTTCCCACCACAGGGTAGTGCTCAGTAAGGTTTCAACCGTGGTGCCACGACAGGCAAGATCAGCTGGGTTGAAGTTGGTGGAGACGTGTCTCCACTGAGCAGAAGGTATAAGTTCGTTGATAGCGGTGACTCTGTTTGCTTGATAGGTTTGTAATCGATGAGGTGAACTATGAATCCAATGCAATGTGACAGAGGAATCAGTCCAAGCAAATATAGATGAAGTTGGTAAGTTTAGATCTGATGCTACTAAACTCAGTAGTTTTGCCAAGAGGAGGGCAGCAGTTAACTCAAGCTTGGGGGTGGTCAGAGTCTTAATCGGTGCAACTCTTGATTTGGCCATCACCAGGTTTACATTGGTTGAGGTGTCTGCAGCAACTGTCCATATCATAGGCCTTCTCTGAAGCATCTGAGAACCCATGAAGCTGGATGCTAGGATGGTTGGTGTCAGATGTGAGTCTTCTGGGCACTGGATGTGCTGCTAGGTCAGGTAACGCTGCTGTCCAAGCATGCCACAGATTCTCAAGGTCAGCTGGAATAGGTTGATCCCAGCCGAAACCAGATTGCCACCATTGCTGAAGAATCAGTCGGGCTACCACGGTGACTGTGAGTTACCCTTCCCCTAGTACTAACTACAGGTAGTAAAAATATCTAGTGTGGAATAGACCACTTATTACACTTGTCAGAGTGATATGGCAAGATATTTCACTCTCAGGCTTTATTTTCACTAGCCTCTGGCTGTCAAAATAAATTAGCCTACTCATGAAAATTTTTGCCATATCACTCTCTGACTCATGTAATAAGTACTATATATATATTATATATAATATATATATTTGTATGGATGGTAAGTATGCTCCCTAGTGGGTGCCAGTTTTTTCTCCTACAACACAGCTCTTTAGGCTTGACCCTACTTTCATCTGATACTACAACATTAAGCAAGTCTTACTTGAAACTTGGGTACAAAATTGTGAGATAATTCCTACAAAACGCTTGTTTTTCAAGTCCCAAAAAATTACTGCAAATGGTTACTATGGCATTGAAACCCTTTACCAAATGTAACTTCAAAAATTCATTTTTTTAGGCTGCTAAATGTCGCTCGTTTGTTACAAAAATAACTGGCTGCCAAAACTTGAATTTTCCAGTAGTAACGTATTTAGGACATTTCATGCTTTCACCACCTTTCCTGTAGAGGATAGGGCTGTACTATAGTGCATGGCATTTAACCCTATCCTGTACAGGAAAGGTGGCGTAAGCATGAAATGTCCTAAATACGTGACTACAGGAAATTTAAGTATTTGCCCTGTGATGTGTTGTTTTGGTAGAGCTGCAACCTTGTTCACCAGTTATACTAGTAATTGAGGAGAATGGCTTAAATTTGATATCACAGAAGTTACCACTACTCAAGAAATGATAATAGAGTAATTCTATATTTGTTTGCTACAATTAATGGTCAACTGCTATAACAGTTTTGCATGACTACGCTAAAATAAATTGTGAAACAATAGTGTAGTTTTATGTAACCATAACTAGGCAGGCTCACTCAATATTTGAGCTCAAGCACACCAATAGTTCATATATGTTTGAATGTACGCATGTCATTTCTGTACTTTGACCCTGGCATTTTTGTGTTAGCTCAGTGGTCGACCCCATCCCAAACTTCACTAAACAGAATCTTCAGGTTTATCAATCATTACCTGTATCATCCAAGTAAATTGAATTGTTCACCTCTTTGATTCTTTTATAGTTGCACTTAAACTTACAAACGTACCGGAGTTCATTTTCTATTCGAATTAGTGGCCACAGTCAAGCTTATCCGCTATTTGGTCATAGTTGTACGACCCTACGCGACAGTGTTGTTCTTACTTGAAAATCCATTGTCCAATAGTCTAACCATTAAGGTAAGTCTAGTTTAGGCATGTCCAGTAAACAAGTGTGTGTGAAAGTGTTGTGTGTTTACAGCTACTGCTTAGCTAAAGAATAGCACAAAGTATTTAACTAGTAAATAAATATATAAGTTGCCTTTACAAAGATATTCAGTTAATACAGCAGTAAGTATGTCTTAATGTAAGCTTAGGTTCAAACCTATGCTGTAATTCCATAGAAATGCATGTTATTGATTTTTTTTGTTGTTGTTCTTTTTTTGCCTTTTTTTAAGTCAAACAATTGCTGCGAGTGATTACTATGGCATTAAACCCCTATGTAAACATAATTGAAAACTTGACTGTTTTTTTTTTTAGTACCTGGAGTGCTAGAAGTTAAAAATTAATCATTGTAACAGTAGCTACTGTAATTTTATGTAACTTAATTAGGGAGGCTCACTCGCCATTTGTGCTCAAGCACACTACTAGTACTCATAGACATAAAAACATGATCAATATTGTCTTCAAGACTATATGGTAGTATCACTATTTTCCTTGATTGTTCTGCTTATCTAAGCAGGATGCTAATAAGAACTGTTGAAATTATCTTTCCATTTCAGCCATCTATCCAGATTTCTGGAGCCAGCTGCATTTTCTGGTGGTTGTAATGCAATGTTAGTAGACATTAGGAGTGGTGGCAACTGCTCCTTTCGATTTGCTCTTTCATTGTTGTCTAATGAATAAACAATATTTTCAATGACAAAGTTTAATCACTACATTGCCACCATGTAACGCTTGGGTTAAGCTACACTTCCTACTAGCTTGCAATATCAACTCAGGGCCATATCTAGAAAAAATTAAAAATTTTATGGGGAGGGGTGGAGGCAAATATTTAATGTCAGTTGCGTATACCATAGGCAAACTTTTAATAAACTATATATATATTTACATAATATAATAATATTATTTATGTATAATTTATTATGTATATTACATATTCTGCTCTTAGTATGAATTTGCACAATCTATGGATTGTGCTGCACATTCTATAAATTCATAGATTGGGTGACAAAAAGAAACATCTGGGTTTTATTAAACCCAAAAAGGTATAAAGGATAATAGAATAATATTTGATTTTCCATAGAGCTAAAATTTTCAACCAACAAGCTTTTCACCACCATTATGTATCATTCATTTATCAATTAAAAAATTAATCAGTCACTTTCCCTCCTACTACACTCAAATAAATCACAATTATACTAAGTGCAATGTAAATAAAGTAGCAAAATTACAAATACAGGTATGGTGGAGTGTTGTCCCCTGTCTCTCCTACATATGGCCCAGCTAACTGTAGCTTACTGTGACAGTGACCCTGAGACAGAGACCTATGAACACAAGTGATAACATTGTACAAACAAGACACACAGGAAATGATGCAATAACACAGCATTAGTAACAGTACAGATTATGCCACACTCATAATTGCTGATTCTGCTACTACTTTCAATTTCAAACATTACATTCTCTACAACTACTACAAACCATATCAAGGAAACAGATTGTCTCATTTACCCAGAAGAGTAAAAACAATAATGAAAAGGAAGAGTGCAAAAGTGTTTGTAGTTTTAATGCTATCATTTGTGTTTTCTGGAGCACATGGCTCTGTAGAAATGAGACAAGTTGTATTTCAAAATGAAAATTTGAGTTACAATTTTGCCATAAGTTGCATTAACATATCTACTTCTAGTCTGCCTTGGTCAGTTTGTGAGGTTAGTCAGGATGTCTGCAAGTGTATCAAACTTTCAGAGTATTTTTTGATCTGTAATGAAAGTATACCAAACGAATTAAGGGTGGCCGCACATAGCAACGCGCACCGCCTATAGATCCGGACATTAATTTAGTCCCCGCCAATACCCCACCATTCGATAATACGCGAGCAGAAACAATCGCGCAGTAGTAACCTGATAATATGTCTGACTGGAACAATTTCATGTGTGAAAAGTTCCATAGAACTGGGAGTCTTTGTGGGAAGTGTGATAGAGTGACATGTCTTGTATGAAATGTGGTACCAGTAGTTCCAACTGGTGGAAATATATCTTGTTAGCTTATGTCCCACTTACAGTGTTTCACTTGATAGTGTTCTTCTTTAACAGTTAAACTAATACGTACACTTTATGGTATTTGGAAATTATACTTTTTTCGTACCTATGACTACGGTCTTTGTTTTAAAATGAGCTCTGTAGAAGTGTTGTCTATGGATCTTGCAGTAGCAGTGTACCCTTTTATACTCATGCTTTTTTCTTATTTTTTAGTCTCTTTACATGACCAGAACTTTAAGCTATTAGCATTCATTTGTAATCCATTTGAAATCCTCTTTAGCAAGTGGCAAAGCAATTTTGTATTTAACACCACTACAATAAACACTTTTGCAGCTTTCTTTAATTTGTCAAATATAAAATTCTTCAGTATTTGTTTTGACATACTCACTCCAGTTAAAGTCCACCAGTTTTATAGTCCCCTACAAGTGAACTCTAGTTGGAGGCTCTACTATGACCCTACAATAAAGTACTTCAGTCAACAACATCGATGGTATTCCATTATAGCTCTTGTCATTGCATTTGTCTTCATCATTATTCCACTTCTAGTCCTTCTTTTTTACTCCACTCGAAACGTTTATTTATGGCTTAACTCTTAATGTTACCTTCTTTTGTTATGGAGCAATCATAATAATAATTTTTGTTATCATGACTATTCTCATATATCCTTTCAAGTCAACTTTAAAATACTTATCCTCTTCTATACTAATATTTATCTTGCTTGTAGCCTGATCAACTAAACTAAAATTAAGAAATCAAGTTTCTTGAGTTCATTACATATTGATTTAAATGTGGCGTGTTTCTTTTTTAATTTCAAACCACTATGGAGCTTTAGACACACTATAAAATGGCCCTCAACAATACACTTGTGTGTCAGTAATGATGACAACAGACAAAGATAGTGTGTATTCACGAATAATTCATGAGCTGAGTTGAGTTGGTAAAGTGTCATCATTACCTGAATGTGAACTGCATTAGATAGTTATAAAATAAAAAAACACAGAGAAAAAAAAAAGAGACTTCCTATACTGGATTTCAATCCACCAGTCCTGCATGCTTACCATTAAACTGTCCAGAGCAAATAGCTTAAAAATTATTAGGTAGAGTGCCTTATTGTATCCTCTTATTTCTTAGGTTTTGCTCTGTTCACCTCCAACTCTATAAAATCAGAGTGTTTATATTCATAAAAATTCATTTGCCAATAGTAGCTAACCACTAATCATGGGTAGAAGAAAGGCAGAGTCACTACCCAATTCTACAAAAAAGACACTGTTAACAATATCCAGGACTTTATGTCGTGTCTCTAACATTTGACATTCTAGGATGGTACACTCCAGCTACTATATATTTCTCTCAAGATGTTTCTTTATGCATGGCCACACCTATAATAGTAATTCTCCTTCATTGTCAGTGGTTCATGTGTAAACTTAACTTCACCTGTTCTTCCTCGTCCATTTTACCAATTTGACATGTGAACAAATTTTCTCTTCTTCCCGGTGCAGCCCTTCTAATTTTCACTATTGTATGCATGGCTCATGCATCCAATAATAATTACTGCTCAGGCCAAAGTCATCAGAACCAATCCTTCCAACAAGCTACTATTTGTGTTGTATGCTTACAGCCTAACCACCAATTCATCAGCATGTCACATTATTGACTTCACAACTACAAGCTAACATTGTTTAAAAAATACAATGACTTCACACTGTTTGTTTTACTGCAGTTATTACTTTCAATTTCGAAGAATCAATCCTCTATAGCTAACTACAAGCTGTATAGCAGAAAAAAATCTTGTTTCATATACCAGGAAGAGTGAAGATAGTAATGGAAAGAGATAGTGCAGTAAAGCTTGTAACTTTAATGCTGTCGTTATTGTATCTTGAAGCACATGGCTCTGTAGAATTGAGACAAGTTGTCCTTCACAATGAAAATTGGAGTTACAATTACTCCAGGAACTGCATTAATGAATCTGCTTTTTGTCTACCTTGGTCAGACTGTGATGCTAGTCTGGGTGGCTGTAAGTGTATTATATTTTCAGGGAATCCTCTAATCTGTAAAGAAGTCACACAAAACAGATCTACTCTTTATGTTTTGGACTGCAACTGTGTCACTATTGATGAAGACAATGAGAGACAAATGGTGGAAGTAGGAAAGTGTATCTATAATTGTGCAAGAGATCAAGATCAGTATTTAATTTACCAACAATTACCTGATAATATGTCCGACTGGAACAACTTCATGTGTGGAGAGTTCCATAGAACTGGGAGTCTTTGTGGGAAGTGCGATACTGACAGAGACTACTACCCCCGAGTGTACTCCTTTGATATGTCTTGTATTAAATGTGATAACAGTAATTCCAACTGGTGGAAATATATCTTGTTAGCTTATGTCCCACTTACAGTGTTTTACTTGATAGTGTTCTTCTTTAAAGTAGACATACACTCGTCTCAGCTCCAAGGCTTCATTATTTACTCACAGTGTTTAACAATACCTCCATTAGCACGCAAATTCTTGTTGTCTACAAAACATAAGCCTGTAATTTTAGAACTAGTTAAACTATTAGGTGCACTTTATGGCTTTTGGAACTTAGACTTTTTTCGTACCTATGACTCTGGTATTTGTTTTAAAATGAGCTCTTTAGAAGTGTTGTCAATGGATCTTGCAGTAGCAATGTACCCTTTGTTGCTCATGCTGTTTTCGTATTTATTAGTCTCTTTACATGACCAGAACTTCAAGCTATTAACATTCATTTGTAAGCCATTTAAAATCCTCTTTAGCAGGTGGAAAAGCAATTTTGCAATTAAAACTTCTACAATAAACACATTTGCAGCTTTCTTTTTTTTGTCAAACATAAAATTCTTCAGTATTTGTTTTGACATACTCACTCCAGTTAAAGTCTACCAGTTTCATAATCCTCTGCAAGTGAACTCTAGTTGGAGGCTCTACTATGACCCTACAATAAAGTACTTCAGTCAAGAACATCGATGGTATGCCATTATAGCCCTTGCAATTACACTTGTCTTCATCATTATTCCAATTCTAATTCTTCTATTTTACTCTACTCGAGTATTTCACAAGTTTCTTTCTATTCTCCCACAGCGCTGGCAGTTATTTTTACATGCATTTGTAGACTCCTTACAGGGTTGTTATAAAGATGGTACAGAACCTGGTACTCGAGACTGCAGGTGGTATGTACCCATGCTTTACATTTGCCGTCTTGTAATAACGTTTATGTATGGTATAAGTCTTAATGGTGCCATATCTTCTTATGGAGCAATGATGATTATAATTTTCGTTATTATGACTATTATCATAGATCCTTTCAAGTCAAGTTTACAATATTTATCCTCTTCTATACTAACATTTATCTTACTCATAGCCTGTTTCTGTGTGTCATTCGTAGGAGCTGTAATGGCGAACGAAAGAGGTAATACCATCACTTCCTATGTGTTAAATTTGCTATCCGTTACAATATCGTCCCTTGCTCTGTTTTACGTTGCAATTATTGCAATGCACTGGATCAGCAGTCGTCTATGCCTACATTATAAGTTCAGAGCACTATAAGGATTTAGAATAACTTAAACTCAAACAATGGATCTATGGTAATTCACTCAGGCGTCAACATCACTATAATTATTTTATATCTTCGTAAAGGGTCTAGCTGCTATTAAAGTGACCATAAATACATAAATATTTTCGTTGTCTATTATTATCACAATTACACAATACATATACATAGCTAAATGTAAAATATTTTACTTTTTGAAACTTTGTTTCTTTGATAGTGCACATAATATGAGATAAATGTATGAATTCATGCAGAATCAATCAATGCAGTAGTGCTAGTTAATTATCAGTCAGTATTATAGCTTAATAGTAATTATGTAGTGGTAAAATGATCAGCCTGGCATTATAGGTACATCTTAACATTGTAGGTACTAATGGTAGAAAAACTCTTACAGGCTCTTCCTTCAACTCTCACCTCTTCACACTAAATGGGGTGGTGTTTCTGCCAAGGATAGTTAGTTAGTTAGTCTTTGTATGTTCAGTGGGAAGTTGTTACTACATTTGTGTTCTTATAGAAATAAAAAAGAAAGGTAATTGTGCAGGAAATGATTTAAACACTACCCGGAGCATTATTTTATAGGTTTATTCTAATCACTGAGGGTTCACAATTTAAGTACAAAATGACCTTTTATAACCAGTCTACAGTTATCAGGTGTTTTACATAATATGTAAAGGTTAAGTTTTGTGATTATAATTTGATAAAAACATGGCGGATAATCAAGCTACATAATTTAATCTGCCTTATTATTATAAATGTCTGACTGATTACATACTCAGTTTAATTATTCCAATGGCATTATTATTTTTACAAATTGCCTTGTTTTTATTGGTTACTTTAGTTTCTTTTATGTGAAGGTAACATCACCAATTACTTTAAAATTTTAATAAAATAAATTTTAGAAGAGTCTGATACAATTGAAAATGTGTTGTACATTCAGTTGATTTATTGAAACTTCAGGTGATATGAAAAGGTTGTGTGGGGTCTGTAGCAGAAACTAGTCTTTTAGTAAAAGTTGCCATAGGTGTCTGACAGTCCTAACCTTAGCTGACCACAGGATAGAGCTCTAACTTACAACTTGGGCTTGACAAATCGGAACAGGATGTAGAATATTCAACTCGTACAACAGTCATTTAGGGGCAATTAAAGTACTCAAATTAAACCAGCTTTGGGAAAGTGAGATTGGATGACAACATGACTTACAAAGAGACAAGTGTATCAGTCTCAATAGATGAAATAGTAAATATTGGATGGACCAACAATGAAGGTTCAAGAAGATGATAATATGATAAAAATACATTACAGTGTAGTCATAACAACACAATGATTGATTGTGAAGAGTTGACTTGTGAGATAATCTGTTATGAAAATGAATTACGTACATTCAATAGATGTAGTGGCACAACTTTATGGATAGTGAGATACATAGTAAAAACATTGAAGGAGTGTTTACAGTAAATGTTGTGGTGTAGTGTGAGAGACAGACCAGAGTAGACTGCCACCAGAGTTGTGTAGCTATCCCCAAAGCTGTTCAAAGCTTCCAATCTCCCTACGTGAAGGGTTTCAAACCTTACTCAGGATAATGGCTAAAGGGTTAAGGCTATGAACAACAACTGGAAATGGGCACACGTGGCAAGCCATAATATAGAAAACCTACCACGCATGCGCCATGAGGTCATAATAGTACAAAACTAAAGATGATGTAATGTGTGCATTAATAGGAATGTTAATACTTAGCTAGCTATGAATATAGTTAATACTACTGCTGTTCTGATAATGTGGTGGACTTCACCACAAATGTCACAATGCAAAGTTTAGTAAAAGATTATATCCATTAGGTTTTAAGCGTGTCAAAAAAAATGATGTAAAGGCCTAGGGAAGCCATGCAGATAGCGTTTATGATACAAAGACATTGATTGGAGAGTACATACAGTACCAAATATAGAACTCATGAAGTGGGTTAGTATTCATATCCCACCCTAGATATCTTCACAATGATATTTTTAGGTACTGATGTGAAATATCTCAAGATATTTCACTCTGTATTGTGCAAGCTCATTACCCTTGTAGTTATAACAACTGGTTCACTCTGTACTGCTCAAGCTCATTATCCTTGTAGATAGCAACCAGATCAAACTTTGCAATTTTCAGGTTTTTACAGCTACCTTCCTCTGGTTTACCCTGCTCAACAGGGTTAGAGCAGCTGCTAAAATGTAGGCTGGGGTGTGGGTAGCCCCTACAACCAACTTTAGCTTGAGTTACCCTTCCCCTAGTACTAATTATGGTAGTAAAGATATCTAGTGTGCAATAAACCACTTATTACACTTGTCAGAGTGATATGGCAAGATATTTCACTCTCAGGCGTTATTTTCACAGTGTATTAAACTTTCAGAGTATTTTTTGATCTGTAATGAAAGTTGTATATCAAACGAATTAAGGATGGCCGCACATAGCAACGCGCACCGCCTGTAGATCCGGACATTAATTTATTCCCCGCCAATACCCCACCATTTAGCCAATACCCCACCATTTAATAATACACGAGCAGAAACAAACGCGCAGTAGTAGTTACTTGATAATATGTCTGACTGGAACAATTTCATGTGTGAAAAGTTCCATAGAACTGGGAGTCTTTGTGGAAAGTGTGATAGAGTGATATGTCTTGTATGAAATGTGGTAACAGTAGTTCCAACTGGTGGAAATATATTTTGTCAGCTTATGTCCCCACATACAGTGTTTTACTTAATAGTGTTCTTCTGTATATGGTATTTGGAACTTGTACCTATGACTACTGTCTTTGTTTTAAAATGAGCTCTTTAGAAGTGTTGTCAATGAATCTTGCAGTAGCAGTGTTTCCTTTGTTGCTCATGCTTTTTTCTTGTTTTGCAGCTTTCTTTTATTTGTCAAATATGAAATTATTCAGTATTTGTTTTGACATACTCACTCCAGTTTTATAGTCCCCTACAAGTAGACTCTAGAAAACCAATCAATAGAGGCATCACAAAAAGGAGCAATAAGACTCTCCATTAGTGATAAATAACATACTAATTATCAAGTGCATTGTTGCTACAACAGACAAAGAATATGTGACAAGTCAGCATTTATGACGAGAAATAAATTCAGCATTACCAAGTTAAAAAAGAAAGTGCTGTATTATACATAAAATTCACAATATCCAAACTCAACCTCTTTTGCTTAAGGGTGGCCGCACACCGCCTACGCATTTTTTTTGTTGATGGTTGCTATGCACGATTACTAATATTGTATACTTACAGGAGCTTCTCCACTACAACACAAGGACAAAGTACCTGCCAAAGGCGCAGCTTACTAATTTTAGAGTGAATCGGGAGGAAATATCGGGCCGGTTATAAAACTTTGTTAAAGTACATTTGTGTGGCTTGCAGCAGTTGTAAATTCGTGGTCTGTGTGTGAGCTGTAGGGATCCAGTCAAGTCAAGATTGCGAGACAATTGCTGGATCATATTATATAAAAGTGGCCAGTCTAAAAAGGACTGTCAACATAACTTCAGTCTTCATTCGCTAAATACATAGCTACTATCAAATTAATGCAATGTGAATACAATATTTATAATATAAGCAATCAATAATTATTATGTTTGATGTCTGAGATAGCTCTACATCCAATTCTGCAAGTGAAGATGGACATCACTTCTCCAGCAAGAACTCCTTCTAGGAGGCAGATCTGGACACAGAAAAAAGGGGGATGGGGATTAGATAAGGTGGACAACTGAAATTGTAACTATTGTTAACTGCACTACTAGTCTTCAGTAATTCACGTCTAATTTGTCCAAACACAATTTAGCTAAATTATTTAGCTAAATAAGAAGACTTTACTTACATGTTTGCAGTGACTCCTCCTTTATAGAAGCGGGAAATTTTTGTGGAGCGGCATAAAATAAGGTAATATAAAACTGTCATTATTAGTTTTTCCAATATATTCTAATTGTGGTACAACAATAAAAAAAATCGCATAATAATATGAATAAATAGATATCGAGATGAAAATTAACAAAACTAATCTGACAGAATCATTAAAATAAGGTTCAGGAAGGGCAGATAAATTTTCAGCTTTTAAAATATTTTCCACTAACCTCTAAAAGTTGATTTAAGTAAGGAACTTTGTAGCTTCATAACTCCTAGGTATCGGAGAGTTTCTCCACCATTTTTGGTAAGCTTTCTGTTAGCCTTCCCCCTTCCCCCCCCCCACCCCCCCCCCTTCTCTCTACCCAGTTCCTGCATTAGTAGAACTCAGCAGCTATGACCTTGACATTACCATCCTTGGCAACAGTCAATTAACGTTAATTGATTCTTAATATGGGTTGAGCCCCTAGGCGGTGTGACAGCACCCTTAACATGTCATATAAGGAATTGACGACCACTAGCTATTATTGTTCAAAAACATATACAATAGAAATACAATGTTGCTTATATAGCTGCTGTTACTGCTTTCAGTTTCAAAAAGTGCATCCTCTGCAACTAACTATAAGCTGTATAGCAAAACAATCTAATTTCATTTACCAGGAAGAGTGATGACAGAAATGGAAAGAAATAGTGCAGGAGTGCTTGTAATTTTGATGCTGTCACTACTGTTTTTTGAAGCACAAGGCTCTGTAGAATTGAGACAAGTGGTCCTTCAAGATGACAATTGGAGTTACAATTATTCCATGAGCTGTATTAATAGTTCAACTTCATGTCTACCTTGGTCGACAGTTTGTGATGCTAGTTTGGATGTCTGTAAGTGTATTAAACTTTCAGGGGATCCTCTAATTTGTAAAGAAATAACAGAGAGCAGATCGGCTCCTTGTGTTTTGGACGAAAGCTGTGTGTCTATTAATAAAGTCAATAAGAGGGAAATAATGGAAGTAGGAAAATGTTACTATAATTTTGCCAATAACATTTATCAACAATTACCTGATAATATCACTGACTGGAATAACTTTATGTGTGGAGAGTTCCATAGAACTGGGAGTCTTTGTGGGAAGTGCGATACTGACAGAGGCTACTACCCCCGAGTGTACTCCTTAGATATGTCTTGTATTAAATGTGATAACAGTAGCTCCAACTGGTGGAAATATATCTTGTTAGCTTATCTCCCACTTACAGTGTTTTACTTGATAGTGTTCTTCTTTAAAGTAGACATACACTCATCTCAGCTCCAAGGCTTCATCATATACTCACAGTTCTTAACAATACCTGCATTAGCACGCAAAATGCTGTTATCAACTAGGCAAATGCCTATAATTTTAGAAATAGGTAAACTGTTAGCTGCACTTTATGGCATCTGGAACTTGGACTTCTTTCGTAGTTATGACTCGGGTATTTGCTTCAGAATAAGTTCTTTAGAAGTGTTGTCAATGGAACTTGCAGTAGCAGTTTACCCTTTGTTACTTATACTGTTTTCTTATTTTTTAGTGACTTTGCATGACCAGAACTTTAAGCTAATAACATTCATTTGTAAACCATTTAAAATCCTTTTTAGTAAGTGGCAAAGAGATTTTGCAATTAAAACTTCTACTGTAAATGCTTTTGCAACTTTCTTGTTTTTATCAAATACCAAATTCTTCAGTATTTGTTTCGACATACTCGCTCCAGTTAAAGTCTACCAGTTTTATAATCCTTTACATGTGAACTCTACTTGGAAACTCTACTATGACCCTACAATAAAGTACTTCAGTAAAGAACATCGGTGGTATGCCATTATAGCTCTTGTAATTACATTTTTCTTCATCATTATTCCACTTCTAATTCTTCTTCTGTACTCTACTCGAGTATTTCACAAGTTTCTTTCTATTCTTCCACAGCGCTGGCAGTTATTTTTACATGCATTTGTTGACTCCTTTCAGGGTTGTTGTAAAGATGGTACCGAGCCTGGTACTCGAGACTGCAGGTGGTACGTGCCAATGCTTTACATCAGTCGTCTTCTATTAATCTTTTTTTATGGCATATCTCTAAATTCTGCCTTCTTTCCTTATGGAGCAATGATTATTACTATGTTTGCTATCATGACCATTGTGGTAGATCCTTTCAAGACAAGTTCAAAACATTTGTCCTCTTCTATGCTAATATTTATTATTCTCATGGCCAGTTTCTGCGTGTCTGCGATAGGAGCTTCAATGGCAGATGAAAGTGGTAATATCATCACTTCTTACATGTTTGACTTGCTAACTCCTGCATTATCTACATTTCCCTTGATTTACGTGGCAATTATAGCAATACATTGGATTAGCCGTTATCTACTTCTGCGTGAGAAGTTCAGAGAATTAAGATCTAGCACAATGATATAAATACTTTACAATATAAGAATGCATTCTTTTTTTTAACTCGGGCATAAACAGTTACTATTATTCTTTCATTTTGTTTTCAAAGTATGATATGAAATACAAATTATTTTTGTTGCGCTGTCGTTCATTATCAAAATAAATGGATTAAGAGGTTATTTAGCTTGTCATTGCAAGGATTTTCTTAGAATGAAAAATGTTTCTGTCTGAGGAACTTCTTCAGTTTCACTGATGATTGAACAATGGCACAAGTGTACAGTTTTAAGAGTGGATGATGAGGTGATACAATAATAGAGGTGTAGTGTGTCTTGCAGCCTCGACCAACAGGTAGGAACAGAACGGTAGTAGAGCAGCACAGGCATCTCAGGTCTGGCCACTTTCCTCCAAAGTCTCTGTCACCAGAGAAATCCCACACATTCTCAAGTCTGCTTGAACTTATTGAAAACGTGGGAAATCTGAACTGAGAGGGGAGTGGTTGACAATGATATAGTCTGTTCACAATCTATTCACGCATGTGTGAGGTAAAGGGTTTACATGTAAATGAATTAGGCAAGATGTACACAACTGTGAACATGTAGCTCAACGTAGGGATAGATTAGACAGAAAGAAATAAGAGTGTGAATTAAATAGTAGGGAGGTAAAGTGTATCCATCACAATATTTATATGGTATGAATTGGAGGGTCCATAACATAAAGTGATGTAAAATGATGGTTCATAGATGCTAATAGATTGTTACTGAGTGACTAAAGATTTAAGCTGGTTGTCAATTACTGGGTCATACATTGGATCAGGAGAAACCACAATCAAGGTTGCTCATTGTATCCTTTTTACTGATCCATATTGCCTCCAAAATCCTTTTTTTTTTCAGTATAGTGGCTCTGAATGAATCACTCTCACTTCCTCCCAGTTGACATTATGACTTTTGTTCAAGTATGCATTGCAAATTCCATTATTGTGATCTTTTACTGCAGCTTTGTGTGCTCTGTCAGTCATTTTTTGTAGGCTTCTGCTTGTTTCACCATAATAGACACAATCACAGTCATTGCATGGCACTTCATATATAACATCCTTCCTCTTTCTTTCTGGTGTTGGTGTTGTAACTTTTACAAGTGTCTGTCTCAGTGTATGGTGTGCTGTAAACACTGCTCTAACTCCAACCTGATTACATACACAATTGATAGGTTCGGCTATGTGTTTTATATAAGGCAAGCATGGTAGTTTTAATCTGTCACTCGATATTTCTCCAGCCTTATCCTGTTTGGGTGGTGGGGGTGGTTGAAGCAAAGTTCTCTTGATGACCTGTAGTGGGCATCCATTCTTGAAAAACAGTTATCAAGGGTGACCTTTCCTTTTCTTTGTGCCTGTCATGCACACACGTGCATTCTACAGTCCAAGCATCTCATTATGCAGTATGCCAGTCTTTACTCTTGGGTGATGGTGTGAAGTATAATGGATGCATAGATCAGTGTGTGCAGGATTCCTATAGACATTAGTTGAAAAGTTTCCATTCTTCGCACTAGTACATCAAGAAATGGAATTATTGTGGCACTGTTCAGTGATCAGTGAAACTGAAGAAGGTCCTCAGACTGAAACATTTGTCTTTATAAGAAAAATCCTTGCTATGTATCTTATATGCATTCATGATGGATGCTTATCCTAGTTGTCCAAACTTCAATTATCCAAACACTTCAATTAACTGAACACCAAAAATACAGTAGTATCTCCACCATTTTCTTTCACTGGAGCTCTAGATAAAGCATATTATAATGGATACAATATTTATTGCTCTGCAGTGGAATAAGTGGTAAAGGGTCTGGCTATACAAAACTACTGACCAATAGCATCTTAGTGCTTGTTCTACCAGCCATTTAAATTTTTCTTTGCTTTCTTAAGGGTTACTTGCATGCAAGCATATACAGGCATCATTCTGGAAGCTCCAAACTGATGCCTTTTAATAACCATGGTTTCAGTGTCATAAAGCTTCCTTGACCTGTATAGCTTTTAGAGGTTCATGCTACAACTCTTGCCTCTTCCCATATAATGGGTTGATGTTGTTGCCATTCTTAGCAATGGCTGAAATCTTCATGATGTATTTCTTTTATGGATATCAGTCTTATATACTTTCACACAACACAGGATACATTTCATCTCTTACCATTAATTGGATGGTGGGACTTAAAGTGAAGGTATCTATTTTGGTGTTGGTTTTCTTAAAACAGAGAAAGTTAACCATTCTTCTGTTTATCATTTGTCTTTTCTATTTTAATATCTCTTTCAGGCTGAACTTTTTACTACTACAAAATTACTATTAAGCTATAATAATGAATGACAATTAACTAGCACTAATAGCCAAAGCCACAAAGTAAGATGGGCATGCATTAGCTTCAAACGTAACTTGCAATTTATGTATCTGTATTGTGTAACTGTGACAATAAAAGACAATCATAAAATATTTGTTTATAGCCAATTTAATAACAGCTATATCTACATTAAAAATGAATAAATTGTTTGATATTAAGTTATATTATATCACTATTCCAGACACTAGTTCTCTGATTTTATTCCGTAGGCATAGATGACTGCTAATCCAATGTATTGCAATAATTGCTACATAAATTAGAGGAAGGGACGACATTGTAACAGTTAGCAAATAGAACATGTAAGAAGTGATGATATTACTCTTTTCATCTGCCATTACAGCTCCTATATAAGACACGGAGAAACTGCCTGTGAGCAAGATAAATATTAGTATAGAAGAGGATAAGTATTTTAAACTTGACTTGAAAGGATCTATAAGGATAGTCATAACGACAAAAATTGTTATCATCATTACTCCATAAGGAAAGAAGGCAGCATTAAGAGTTAAGCCATAAATAAACATTATTAAAAAACGTAAAATGTAAAGCATGGGTACATACCATCTGCAGTCTCGAGTACCAGGCTCTGTACCGTCTTTATAACAACCCTGTATAGAGTCTACAAATGCATGTAAAAATAACTGCCAGCGCTGTGGAAAAATAGAAAGAAACTTGTGAAATACTCGAGTAGAATAAAGAAAAAGAACTAGAAGTGGAATAATGATGAAGACAAATGCAATGACAAGAGCTATAATGGCATACCATCGATGTTCTTTACTGAAGTACTTTATTGTAGGGTCATAGTAGAGCCTCCAACTAGAGTTCACTTGTAGGGGACTATAAAACTGGTAGACTTTAACTGGAGTTAGCATGTCAAAACAAATATTGAAGAATTTTATATTTGACAAATAAAAGAAAGCTGCAAAAGCATTTATAGTTGAAGTTTTAATTGCAAAATTGCTTTGCCACTTACTAAAGAGCATTTTAAATGGCTTACAAATGAATGTTAATAGCTTAAAGTTTTAGTCATGTAAAGTGACTAAAAAATAAGAAAAAATTATAAGAAACAAAGGGTACACTGCTACTGCAAGATCTAATGACAACACTGCTAATCTAGTATGAACACTAAACTTTCTGCCACTACAGCTGAACCTTCACTTTGCTTCCACTCTTTGCATTTGTTCACAAACATTATTTTTCTTTGATCCTTTATTGGAGGACAATTACCTCATAATTTGTTGACACTTCAAATGGTCCATCCTAGACATCATCTGATATGTTGTTTTTTTTTAACCGTGGAGTTCTCAGTAAACTAAGAGACACACTTCCAAATTTCTTTCCTTTGCTTACTTGTCATACTTGGTAGCACTTGTGTTGCTATCATCTTTATATATTTCAGAATCAGTAACAATAGTTAGATCCACATCCTCATCCTTCATGCATCCTGATGCAGAACTTTTTCTTGTTCTACAAGTTGGCGTTACAATCATGGTAACATGTTCATTAACTTAGCCATAGTTGATTGTTTGTCCAAACTCGTCTACCTAAAGCAAGAGTTCTCCCACCCACCCACCCACCACTAACAAGCATAAATAAGAGAGCAGGGCATGAGGTCTACTTCTCAATCATTTTAACTGACATTTCAACTGACACATCTTTGTCTAACTGCAACATATTTTGCATACAAAGATACTTTGTATGAGCAAAGAGAAGGTGCACCAATGGGCTCTCCCTTATCTCCAATAATAGCTGACATCTACATGGAGTTCATCAAGTGATAAAGAAGACCTGAAGCAAACTATTTGGTACCGCTATGTTGATGACACCTTCATAGTATGGCCACATGGAAAAAACACCATAAGTAACTTCCTCCAACATATGAATTCAGTGAGACCATCCATCCAGTTTACAGTTGAAACAAAACACAATGGATCTTTAGCCTTTCTGGATGTTCTTGTAAGCAGAAAAACAGGGATAGTGCATGTCTCAAATACGGGGCCCATGCATTGAGCCATCACAAGAGTTTACAGTCGGAATTAGATCACCTACAAAAAGCTTTCCTTTCAAATGGCTACCCCAAACAATTCATCACATGATGCCTTCACAAGAAGAAAGTACAACCACCAGCAACATCAGACAGGTCCATTCAAGAAGAGAAAGACAAGAAATTACTTGTTCTACCATACGTCAAAGGCCTAAGTGAAAAATTTGAAATGGCTATCCCAAACAGACCAACATCAGACAGCTCCATTCAAGAAGAGAAAGACTAGAAACTCCTTTGGGACCGTTCATTTTATTGTGAGTTGATGAAGGACTTCGAGTCTGAAATGTTCTCCTATTGTTTCAAAATCAACTACAATAAATAATTGCTCCATAATAGTATTCTATATCATATATATCAATATTAGAATTAGTGTTATAGGAATTACAATATAGCCAACATTTTTCCATAAGTAGCTGTAGCTATTCTTCACCTGCTGCAAAGCAGAGCAGGAAGGTAAGCTAATATCTTCTTCTAAGGAGGACCTGGCTTTTTTAAGTAGAGGCTTTTCTAATTGGAAAGATTGTCCTGAGTCTTTTCGTAGGCATGAGGAGAGCAAATGTCACAGAGAAGCCTATGACATGATGGTGAGTATTCCCAGTACAGTACCAAATGTTGGAAATGCTCTCTACGATTCACAGCAAGAAGCAGCATGAAAATAGAAAAGCACTAATGGTGATCTTAGAAAATACTCAGTTTTTAGGGTGGCAAGGAATTGCATTTCGTGGGCATGATGAATGCGAGGATAGTTTTGTTCAGCTTTTTAAGCTTAGAAGTAAGGGTGATCATAGTCTTGAGTCATGGGTTGATCGAAAAGGTACACATTAAGCCCCAGTAGTCAAAATGAATTGCTTCAATTGATGTCTTTAGCTATTCAACGGGATATTAAGAGTGACATTCATGTTTCTAACTATTTCACAATTATGGCTAATGAATGCACCGACAGTGCAAACAAAGAACAAGTAGTAATTATGCTTAAGATGGGTCGATCATGAACTTGAAACACACAAAGTCTTAATTGGTTTATATAATGTTCCAGATATATCTGCTAGTACTATTTTTTCAGTTATCAATGATTGTCTATTGAGACTGAATTTACAGTGGAATAGGCGTAGAGGCCAGTGCTTTGATGGAGCTTCCAATATGACAGGAATCAGATGGAGTAGCTACTAAAATATTGTATCTCCAGAGTACTGTTTACCCATTGTTACGGACACTCACTCAATTTGGCAGTGTGTGACACGATATAAAATTCAAAAAAGCTAGAGATGCCTTAGATACATCATTTGAAATAACAAAGCTAATTAAGTTTTCACCTAAGAAGGAATGTATGTTAGACCAGCCAAAGAAAGAATTTACTCCTGAATGTCCTGGTATTCATGTACTGTGTCCTACTCGCTGGACAGTAAAAGCACAGAGCCTGAACAGTATTTTGCAAAACTACATTTTTACAAGAACTGTGGGATATTTTGCTTGATCAAAACCTAGATTCTGAAGTTAGAGCTAGAATTATTGGTGTTAAGGCTCAAATGAAATCGTTTGACTATCACTTTGGTTTGTGTGTTGGAGAGCTTGTTCTTAGTCATGCTGATAATTTATCAAAATCACTGCAAAGCAAGACTATATCAGCAGCTGAAGGACAACATATAGCTGAAATGACTGTAACAGTGCTAGAGAAAATGAGAAGTAGTGAAGCATATGATCTTTTTTTGGAGCTCAATATTTAAAAAAATTTCCCATGTTGATATAGCTGAGCCTGTTTTACCCAGACACAAAAAGAGACCCAAGAGATATGAGTCAGGTAGTGAGGAATATAGTCCACCCACTGTAAAGGACCATTTCCGGTGGCAGTATTTTGAAATTTTAGATTGTGCCATAAATTGCATTATATTAAGATTTGACCAGCCTGGTTACAATCAGTATAGCAAGGTTGACAGTATACTGCTAAAATCTATGAATGGTGACAAATTTGAAGAAGAATATAATTTTGTTTGTTCATTCTACAATGATGATGTTAGCCCCATTCCTCTCAAAATACAGCTACAAATATAGTAAAAATAACAATGGAAAAAAGTGCAAAAGTATTTGAAGCTTTGATGTTGTCATTGCTGCTTCTTGCTGCACATGCCACCAAAGAATTGAGACAAGTAATACTAGAAAATGACAGCTGGAATTACAGTAATTCAAGCAGCTGCATTAATGAATCTACTTCTTGCCAACCTTGGTCAGTTTGTGATGCTAGTCTGGATGTCTGTAAGTGTATTAAACTTTCAGGGGATCCTCTGATCTGTAAAGAAATCACACAAAACCGATTAACTCTTTTTGTTTTGGACTGTGACTGTGTCTCTGTTAATAATGACCATGAGAGAGAACTGGTGGAAGTATGAAAGTGTTACTATAACTGTGGGTAAAATAAAAATAAGTTGTATGTAGTTTATCAGCAATTACCTAACAATATGTCTGACTGGAACAACTTCACATGTGTGGAGAGTTCCATAGAACCGGGAGTCCTTGTGGGAAGTGTGATACTGACAGAGACTACTACCCTCGAGTGTACTCCTTTAATATGTCTTGTATGAAATGTGATAACTAGTTAAACTATTAGGTGCACTTTATGGTATTTGGAACTTAGACTTCTTTCGTACCTATGACTCTGTTATTTGTTTTAGAATGAGTTCTTTAGAAGTGTTGTCAATGGATCTTGCAGTAGCAGTGTACCCTTTGTTGCTTATGCTTTTTTTCTTGTTTTTTAGTCTCTTTATGTGACCAGAACTTTAAGCCATTAACATTTATTTATAAGCCATTTAAAATTCTCTTTAGTAAGTGGCAAAGCAATTTTGCAGTTAAAACGTCTACAATCAAGGCTTTTGCATCCTTCATGTTTTTATCAAACATTAAATTCTTCAGTATTTGCTTTGACATGCTAACTCCAGTTAAAGTCCACCAGTTTATAGTCCTCTACAAGTGAACTCTAGTTGGAGGCTCTACTATGACCCTACAATAAACTACTTCAGTAAAGAACATCGGTGGTATGCCATTATAGCTCTTGTAATTACATTTGTCTTCATCATTATTCCACTTCTAGTCCTTCTTTTTTACTCTACTCAAGTATTTCGCAAGTTTCTTTCTATTCTCCCACCGCGCTGGCAGTTATTTTTACATGCTTTTGTAGACTCCTTACAGGGTTGTTATAAAGACGGTACAGAGGCTGGTACTCGAGACTGCAGGTGGTATGTACCAATGCTTTACTTCTGTCGTCTTGTACTAATGCTTATTTACAGCATAACTTTGTACGCTGTTTACTTTCCTTATGTAACAATAATTATTACTGTTTTTGCTACTGTAACCATCAATGTAGATCCTTTCAAGTCAAGTTTAAAACATTTGTCTTCTTCTATGTTAGTTTTTATCTTGCTCACTGCCAGTTTCTATGTGTCTGCCATAGGAGCTGTAATGGCGGAAGAAAAAGGTGATACCTTCACTTCCTACATGTTCTTTTTGCTGGCAGTTGCTATGTCTTCACTTCCTCTAATTTATGTAGCAATTATTGCAATACATTGGATTAGCCGTCAGTTACACCTACGTGATAAGTTCAAAGAACTGAGATCTTTAACAATGATATAGCAAAACTTAAAAATCAAACAATGTATCCATTTTAATTCACGCAGGCATAACATCACTAACTTTTATGTTTATTTCATAATAGGACTGGCTGATATTATATTGGCCTTGTATGTAACAAATAATATTGTCTATTTTATTTACTATCACATTAGTTTGAAATTCACACTTTTATTTACAATGTAAACAAATTAATTTTGAAATCTCTGAAGTAAATATGCATTCCTAATGATGCCAATTCTGTTTCATAGCCCAATAGAAGAAATCATAGTTTGTTGTGTTGCCGTTCACAAAGTAAGAGATAATTTTTAGGAATTCAATAGAGAGTTATAAAAAATTTTGAATGAATTAAGTCCCCTATTTCTAAGTATTTGAACTGATTTTAAGCAAATGGACAAGAAATAGGAATTGTAGAGTGAGACTAACTGAGGAGTGAGAGTGAATGGACTGACTTAAACGCATAACTAACCCATTTCAAGACTACACAGACACATTCTGCACATGCTCAAGCTCAAACACATGGAACATAGAAACACATAATTAGTGTGCCACAACTAATTAATCAAAACCAAGCTACAGCTAAGTTTGGATTACAACTGTATTGTATATCACATTAAAAATTACTTAGACTTCTTTGTGAGTTACTACTTCAATCAATAAAATAACACAAGTGATCGTAATAAAAATGTTCATTCCAAAAAAAGTGACATGAAATCATGACTACAAACAATGAAAGAATAAATATTGTTTCATTGATTTCTACAACTACATAAATAATGAATCCTTCAGCTTCTCATTCTTGCTTTGATGCTTGACAAGATGATAAAACAAGCATACAACAAGGAAGATGAAATAATTGCAATTACAATGACATAAATAAGGTAAGTAAAGGAAGTAGCTTGACTTTTTTCAGCTACATCTATGGCCGCACCACTGACATAAAAAATGCTTGAAAATAACATGAAAACTGTCATAGACAATGATGTGTGCATAAGGTGTGCTTTAAATGGATCTATTGTAATGATGCAAATACCTACTAAAGTGGTTACTATGGCAGCAAGAGGAAAAAAGGATGATGTCAGGGTTGAGCTGTAGATAGTTATGAGCATACCACGAGTAATTGGCAAGACTACAGCATGTCGCCTACAGTCTTTAGTGCCAGGTTCGGTACCATCCTTATAACATCCATAAAAAGAGTCCATGAAAGTATTGTACACTATTCTTACGCGATGAGGTAAAATTGAAATAGCGAACTTAAAGAAGTTGCAGGAATGGAACAGTAAAAAGAAAACTGGGCAAATATAAAACAAGAACATTATAATCACAGCTGTGGCTGCTTAAAATCGATGTTCATGACTGAAATAATGTATTGTAGGATCATAGAAGAGTCTCCAACTAGTGTCTATGCACCCAGAACTATAAAACTGGTACACTCTCACAGGAGTTAGAGTATCAAAACAAACACTTAGGACTTTTAAATTTACTAAAAACAAGGATGTTGTAATGGAATTTAAAACAGAAGTTTTGACTGATAGTTTCTGATAGAATCTGCCGAGAAAGAAATGAAAGGGTTTCCATGCTAGAATTAGGATTTTGTAATTACGATCATATAAAAATATGAGCACGTATGTAAGAGCTACAAGTATCAACAGATAAACTGCCACTGCCAAGTCCAGAAATAAGTTGGATAGAGACCCAAGCCCTAGACAAATATGTTGATCATAATTATGCTCGAAAGAAATCTAAATTCCAAATTCCAAAAAATGTTGCCAAAACTTTGATAACTTGAAAGCATTTTAGGTCTGTTTCTAAAAGCAAGCAGTGTAACACGTATATGAGCAGGGATTGTTAGTATTTGTGAAAATATTATGAACCCCTGTATGGGAGAAGAATGAATGTCTATTTTAAAAAGGTAGATTATTAAACAAAATAATGTAAGTGGTAAGTAGGCAGAGAGCAAATACTTTCCCCATCCGGAAGCGCCATCATTACATTTGATACATTCTAAATCAAATGAATAGCTTCTTGGATATAAGTTGTGGTCAGCACTGCATGCTCCACAGAGAGTACCCGATCTTTTAAAGTCATTGCACATGTAGTCATCCCATTCAGACATGTTTGAAGGCATGGGTTGGTAAATAAAATCTATCAGTCTGTTACTTCTGTACCTGGCACAGTTATAAGGACACTGGCCCGCTTCTATGATTCCTTTATTTTCATTGTAAGTAGCACAATAGCAATCGAGTATAGAGAAATTGGCACATTGTATTCCACAAATGAGTAATGCATCATTGGATATTATGACAGCTACAAGAGCCATTATTCTGACAGGAACAGCAAGGGAAGATAATGGAGGTAAACTCGTGTTGTTGTTCTGCTTTTTCTTCTTCACGTTCTTTCAAATGATCCTCACATTTTGAATGGGATAATACTGGTGTTGCACTGACTAGTAAAAACAACAAGAAGTTAAATGAAACCTTCATAGCTAGGTGTTCGACTGACTAAACAGTGACTTGAAGTTTAAAGTTAGCTTTTCAATGTAGATGTTATGAATAGGTTTGTGCTAGAAATACTTTCAGTATCATTAGGGGAACAATGCTGTTATTCAATTAGTTGATTTTCATAAGAGATGCCTAAGATTTTCTGTATTGAATGTAGCCCATACAAGTATAACATGTAAAATTGCTGTGTTCTGTTTATTATCAAAAATTGCTGATTATTTCAGATTGTTGAATAAATAAACACAAGAATGTAATTACTTCCTGCCCTAAATTGAATATTTGAGTCAGGGGTTCGATCGATTGGACTAGAATTAAGAAATCAAGTTTCTGAGTTCATTACATATTGATTTAAATGTGGCATGTTTCTTTTATTTCAAACCACTATGGAGCTTTAGACACACTATAAAATGGCCCTCAACAATACACTTGTGTGTCAGTAACGATGACAACTGACAAAGATAGTGTATATTCACGAATAATTCATGAGCTGAGTTGAGTTGGTAAAGTGTCATCATTACCTGGACTAAAATTAAGAAATCAAGTTTCTTGAGTTCATTACAGATTGAGTTAAATGTGGCATGTTTCTTTTTTAATTTCAAACCACTATGGAGCTTTAGACACACTATAAAATGGCCCTCAACAATACACTTGTGTGTCAGTAATGATTACAACTAACAAAGATAGTGTGTATTCACGAATAATTCATGAGCTGAGTTGAGTTGGTAAAGTGTCATCATTACCTGAATGTGAACTGCATTAGATAGTTATAAATTAAAAAAAACAGAGAGGAAAAAAAAGACTTCCTATACTGGATTTCAATACACCAGTCCTGCATGCTTACCATTAAACTGTCCAGAGCTAATAGCTTAAAAATTATTAGGTAGAGTGCCTTATTGTATCCTCTTATTTCTTAGGTCTTGCTCTGTTCACCTCCAACTCTATAAAATCAGAGTGTTTGTATTCATGAAAATTCATTTGCCAATAGTAACTAACCGCTAATCATGGGTAGAAGAAAGGCAGAGTCACTACCCAATTCTACAAAAAAGACACAGTTAACAATATCCAGTACTTTATGACGTGTCTCTAACATTTGACATTCTAGGATGGTACACTCCAGCTATATACTATATATTTCTCTCAAAATGTTTCTTTATGCATGGCTACACCTATAATAGTAATTCTCCTTCATTGTCAGTGGTTCATGTGTAAACCTGACTTCACCTGTTCTTCCTTGTTTATTTACCAATTTGACATGTGAACATAAATTTTCTCTTCTTCCCAGTGCAGCCCTTCCAATTTTCACTATTGTATGCACGGCTCATGCATCCAATTACTGCTCAGGCCAAAGTCATCAGAACTGATTCTTCCAGCAAGCTACTATTTGTGTTGTATGCTTACAGCCTAACCACCAATTCATCAGCATGTCACATTATTGACTTCACAACTACAAGCTAACATTGTATAAATAATACAATGACTTCGCAATGTTTTGCTTTACTGCAGTTATTACTTTCAATTTCGAAAAAATCAATCCTCTATAGCAGCTAACTATCAGCTGTATAGCAGAGAAAAAAATCTTATTTCATATACCAGGAAGAGTGAAGATAGTAATGGAAAGAGATTGTGCAGTAGAGCTTGTAATTTTGATGCTGTCATTATTATTTTTTGAAGCACATGGCTCTGTAGAATTGAGACAAGTTATCCTTCAAAATGAAAATTGGAGTTACAATTACTCCAGGAACTGCATTAATGAATCTGCTTTTTGTCTACCTTGGTCAGACTGTGATGCTAGTCTGGATGGTTGTAAGTGTATTATATTTGCAGGGAATCCTCTAATCTGTAAAAAAGTCGCACAAAACAGATTAACTCTTTATGTTTTGGACTGCAACTGTGTCACTATTGATGAAGACAATGAGAGACAAATGGTGGAAGTAGGAAAGTGTATCTATAATTGTGCAAGAGATCAAGATCTGTATTTAATTTACCAACAATTACCTGATAATATGTCCGACTGGAACAAATTTATGTGTGGAGAGTTCCATAGAACTGGGAGTCTTTGTGGGAAGTGTGATACTGACAGAGACTACTACCCCCGAGTGTACTCCTTTGATATGTCTTGTATTAAATGTGATAACAGTAGTTCCAACTGGTGGAAATATATCTTGTTAGCTTATGTCCCACTTACAGTGTTTTACTTGATAGTGTTCTTCTTTAAAGTAGACATACACTCGTCTCAGCTCCAAGGCTTCGTTATTTACTCCCAGTGCTTAACATTACCTCCACTAATGCGTATTCTCCTGTTGTCTACAAGACATATGCCTACAATTTTTTAAGTTATTAAGCTAATTGGTGCACTTCATGGCATTTGGAACTTAGACTTCTTTCGTACCTATGACTCTGGTATTTGTTTTAAAATGAGTTCTTTAGCAGTGTTGTCAATGGATCTTGCAATAGCAATGTACCCTTTGTTGCTCATGCTGTTTTCGTATTTATTAGTCTCTTTACATGACCAGAACTTTAAGCTATTAACATTCATTTGTAAGCCATTTAAAATCCTCTTTAGCAGGTGGAAAAGCAATTTTGCAATTAACACCTCTACCATAAATACATTTGCAGCTTTCTTTTTTTTGTCAAATATAAAATTCTTCAGTATTTGTTTTGACATGCTTACTCAAGTTAAAGTCTACCAGTTTTATAGTCCCCTACAAGTGAACTCTAGTTGGAGGCTTTACTATGACCCTACAATAAAGTACTTCAGTCAAGAACATCGATGGTATGCCATTATAGCACTTGTAATTACACTTGTCTTCATCATTATTCCAATTCTAATTCTTCTATTTTACTCTACTCGAGTATTTCACAAATTTCTCTCTATTCTCCCGCAGCGCTGGCAGTTATTTTTACATGCTTTTGTAGACTCCTTACAGGGTTGTTATAAAGATGGTACAGAGGCTGGTACTCGAGACTGCAGGTGGTATGTACCCATGCTTTACATTTGCCGTCTTGTAATAACGTTTATGTATGGCATTAGTCTTAATGGTGCCATATCTTCTTATGGAGCAATGATGATTACAATTTTCGTTATTATGACTATTATCATAGATCCTTTCAAGTCAAGTTTACAATATTTATCCTCTTCTATACTAACATTTATCTTACTCATAGCCTGTTTCTGTGTGTCATTCGTAGGAGCTGTAATGGCGAACGAAATAGGTAATACCATCACTTCCTATGTGTTAAATTTGCTATCCGTTACAATATCATCCCTTCCTCTATTTTACGTTGCAATTATCGCAATGCACTGGATCAGCAGTCATCTATGCCTACATGATAAGTTCAGAGCACTAGGATTTAGAATAACTTAAACTCAATCAATGGATCTATGGTAATTCATTCAGGCATCAACATCACTATAATTATTATATATCTTCGTAAAGAGACTAGCTGCTATTAAAATGACCATAAGCACACAAATTTTTCGTTGTCGATTATTATAACAATTACACAATACATATATACATAGCTAAATGTAAAATATTTTACTTTTTTAAACTCTTAAAAGAATATGCAATTATTGTGGATGGTCAGAAGAGAGATCAATACATTCGCTAGTTGTTTCTTTGATAGTGCACATAATATGAGATAAATGTATGAATTCATGCAGAATCAATCAATGTAGTAGTGCTAGTTAATTATCAGTCAGTATTATAGCTTAATAGTAATTATGTAGTGGTATAAGGATCAGCCTGACATAGGTATATTTTAACATTGTGGGTACTAAAAGTAGAAACCTCTTCACATTAAATGGGGTGGTGTTTAGGATAGTTAGTTAGTGTAGTCTTTGTCATAGTTGCCAACCTTCCCGGTTTTGACGGGAAATCCCTGTTTTTTAGCATTTCCCTGTTCCCGCCCGGTTGAAAGACTTTTCCCGGTTTTTGTGTAGACACTATAAAAACTAATATTACATAATTTTACCTCAGCACTCTGATTGGTTGATAAAAATACTCAGACACACTCAATTATAATAGAACACCCACTGCACTCAGCTAGCTTGAGCCTCAGGCACACTCATTGGTGGATAAAAATAGAACATCCACTGCACTCAGCTAGCTCAGCAAGCCTCGAGCACACTCGCATTGGTTAATTAAACAAGAGCTACCTACAAGTCACTTCATCGATAATTAATCATATTCATTGAAACTTAATAATGTTCATGGCGGATATGGTTAGGGTGTGGTCTTTTCCTGGTTTTATTTTCCCGACAGTTGGCAACTATGCTTTGTATGTTCAGTGGAAAGTTGTTACCTACTTTTGTGTTCTTATAGATTATTCTATAGGTTTCTAATCACTGAGTGTTCACAATTTAAGTGCAGGATGACCTTTTATAACGAGTCTACAGTTATCAGGTGTTTTACATAATATGTAAAGGTGAAGTTGTTATTATAATTTGATATAAACATGGCTGATAATCAAGCTACATAATTTAATTTGCCTTATTATATCATATTGTAAATGTCTGACTGATTACATACTTAGTTTAATTATTCCAAATGGCATTATTTTTTTACAAATTGCCTTTTTTTATTGGTTACTTTTAGTTTCTTTTATGTGAAGGTAATATCACCAATTACTTTAAAATTTTTAATAAAATAACTTTTAGAACAGTCCGATACAATTGAAAATGTGTCAGTTGATTTATTGAAACTTCATGTGATAAGAAAAGGTATGAGGTCTGTAGCAGAAACTAGTCTTTTAGTAAAAGTTGCCAGAGGTGTCTGACAGTCCTAACCTTAGCTGACCACAGAATAGAGCTCTGACTTACAACTTGGTCTTGACAAATCGGAACAGGATGTAGAATATTCTACTCCAACTCGTACAACAGTCATTTAGGGGCAATTAAAGCACTCAATTAAACCAGCTTTGGGGAAAGTGAGATTGGATGACAACATGACTTACAAAGAGACAAGTGTATCAGTCTCAATAGATGAAATAGTAAATATTGGGTGGACCAATAATGAAGGTTCAAGAAGATGATATGATAAAATACATTACAGTGTTGTCATAACAACACAATGATTGATTGTGAAGAGTTGACTTGTGAGATAGTCTGTTATGAAAATGAATTACGTACGTTCAATAGATGTAGTGGCACGACTTTATGGACAGTGAGATGTCTGGGCTCTACCTCAAGCTACACCCAGAGTGGTAGTACTCCAGTTGAGACCTGTCAGAGCAGCCACCCTAGGCAGCCAGTCTGACCGGCACATCAACCAGGAACATTGTCTCCAGGAATAGAACGACAACATTATCTGTATCTTTTGAACCTGAACTATATACATGCATATCTTGGACATAATCACCTCCATATATCGTCATGTTGCCTGCATGCAGGCACGTGAGCCTTAGTTCTGTACCACCCACCACCAATATAACTTGTAATTTTCCACCTCGTGTTCAGTTGTCAGTCATGTTCTAAAATTGCGAGAACCTATGTCTAGATTATCTCTTGGGCTAAGTTTACCTGCATGAAGAGCTGATTACTAACTCTGGTCCTTCGAGAATATAGTTCCATTTTATCTAGTACGTACCACCTTCGAGTGTTGGCCTTACAACCCGACATTGAGTTGGTTTTTCGAGCCGGATCAACTCAATATCGGGTTGTAAGGCCAACACTGGAAGGTGGTACGTACTAAAAAGGATCGGAGGAGGAGAGAAGTACCAATGAAACTTCTTAGTAGTGGTAAGGTGGTTGAAATGGTTGGTAGTGGTTTCGTTATGAAGTAGAGTTTGAGCCTCCTTCATCTCTCTCCTTGCTCCGACAAAGTAGGAGCCTCCATCGGAATAGAGATGAGTGGGTGTTCCTCTCCTGGCAGTGAAGCGGCGGAACGCTGCGATGAAACCACTAGCAGAGAGGTCAGAGCAGAGTTCAAAGTGCAGGGCTTGAGTAGTGAAGCAGACAAATACTGCAGCATATACCTTAACTCTGGTAGGTTTGCGTGGATTTCCCCGATGAATCAGAAATGGTCCAGCGAAGTCCACTCCAGATATATCAAAGGGTTTGCTAGGTGTAGTTCGATGATGTGGTAGTAATCCCATCCTCTGGTTGACAGGATTTCCAAGAATCTTCTGGCAAGTGACACACTTACGGTTCAGGAGTTTGAGGTGATTCCTTAAACCCGGGATGTGGTATTGCTCTGAGATAATTGCCAAAAGAGTTGATGTTCCAGGATGATGATGTAGATGATGTAGTGATGAGATGAGCAACTGGGTGATGGTTGAGTTCAATTTGAGGGGAAAATAAGCTCTGGGTGCTCCATCTCCTCGTCTAACTCTTCCTTGAATCTCAAGTAATCCTTGGGAATTGAGCCCGAAATCATAGTATTGAAGTGAATGACCCTTAGGTAACTGACGTTGATTAGAAGCTGTCTCAAATGCCTCAGGGTAAGACTGGAATTGTGCTGATTTGATGATAAGACATCTGGCTTTCGTGATCTCCTCAGAGGTCAGTTGTTGGTTGGTGATTCGACTAGGTGTTGAAGTTCTACAGTTGGTAATAAACCTCCGAAGCCAAGATATGATTCGGACAAGTTTAGGGAAACTGGAGTACCTATTCCACAATTCCCATGGTGGTGATGATGTGACGGCGACATTAATTGCTTTGGGTTTGAATCCAACAGAATCATCAGGATACGTTAGGTTGAGGTGTGGCCAATCCACAGGTGAAAGCTTCAGCCAGGTTGGACCTTCCCACCACAGGGTAGTGCTCAGTTAGGTTTCGACCGTGGTGCCACGACTGGCAAGATCCGCTGGGTTGAAGTTGGTGGAGACGTGTCTCCACTGAGCAGAAGGTATAAGTTCGTTGATAGCGGTGACTCTGTTTGCTTGATAGGTTTGTAATCGATGAGGTGAACTATGAATCCAATGCAATGTGACAGAGGAATCAGTCCAAGCAAATATAGATGAAGTCGGTAAGTTTAGATCCGATGCTACTAAACTCAGTAGTTTTTCCAAGAGGAGGGCAGCAGTTAACTCAAGCTTGGGGGTGGTCAGAGTCTTAATCGGTGCAACTCTTGATTTGGCCATCACCAGGTTTACATTGGTTGAGGTGTCTGCAGCAACTGTCCGTATCATAGGCCTTCTCTAAAGCATCTGAGAACCCATGAAGCTGGATGCTAGGATGGTTGGTGTCAGATGTGAGTCTTCTGGGCACTGGATGTGCTGCTAGGTCAGGTAACGCTGCTGTCCAAGCATGCCACAGATTCTCAAGGTCAGCTGGAATAGGTTGATCCCAGCCGAAACCAGATTGCCACCATTGCTGAAGAATCAGTCGGGCTACCACGGTGACTGTGAGTTACCCTTCCCCTAGTACTAACTACAGGTAGTAAAGATATCTAGTGTGGAATAGACCACTTATTACACTTGTCAGAGTGATATGGCAAGATATTTCACTCTCAGGCTTTATTTTCACTAGCCTCTGGCTGTAAAAATAAATTAGCCTACTCATGAAAAATTTTGCCATATCACTCTCTGACTCATGTAATAAGTACTATATATATATTATATATAATATATATATATTTGTATGGATGGTAAGTATGCTCCCTAGTGGGTGCCAGTTTTTTCTCCTACAACACAGCTCTTTAGGCTTGACCCTACTTTCATCTGATACTACAACATTAAGCAAGTCCCAAAAAATTACTGCAAATGGTTACTATGGCATTGAAACCCTTTACCAAATGTAATTTCAAAAATTCATTTTTTTAGGCTGCTAAATGTCGCTCGTTGGTTACAAAAATAACTGGCTGCCAAAACTTGAATTTTCCAGTAGTATCGTATTTAGGACATTTCATGCTTTCACCACCTTTCCTGTAGAGGATAGGGCTGTACTATAGTGCATGGCATTTAACCCTATCCTGTACAGAAAAGGTGGCGTAAGCATGAAATGTCTTAAATACGTGACTACAGGAAATTTAAGTATTTGCCCTGTGATGTGTTGTTTTGGTAGAGCTGCAACCTTGTTCACAAGTTATACTAGTAATTGAGGAGAATGGCTTAATTTGATATCACAGAAGTTATACTCAAGAAATGATAATAGAGTAATTCTATATTTGTTTGCTACAATTAATGGTCAACTGCTATAACAGTTTTGCATGACTACGCTAAAATAAATTGTGAAACAATAGTGTAGTTTTATGTAACCCATAACTAGGCAGGCTCACTCAATATTTGATCTCAAGCACACCAATAGTTCATATATGTTTGAACGTACGCATGTCATTTCTGTACTTTGACCCTGGCGTTTTTGTGTTAGCTCAGTGGTCGACCCCATCCCAAACTTCACTAAACAAAATCTTCAGGTTTATCAATCATTACCTGTATCATCCAAGTAAATTGAATTGTTCACCTCTTTGATTCTTTTATGGGTGCACTTAAACTTACAAACGTACCGGAGTTCATTTTCTATTCGAATTAGTGGCCACAGTCAAGCTTATCAGCTATTTTGTCATAGTTGTATGACCCTACGTGACAGTGTTGTTCTTACTTGAAAATCCATTGTCCAATAGTCTAACCATTAAGGTAAGTCTAGTTTAGGCATGTCCAGTAAACAAGTGTGTGTGAAAGTGTTGTGTGTTTACAGCTACTGCTTAGCTAAAGAATAGCACAAAGTATTTAACTAGTAAATAAATATATAAGTTGCCTTTACAAAGATATTCAGTTAATACAGCAGTAAGTATGTCTTAATGTAAGCTTAGGTTCAAACCTATGCTGTAATTCCATAGAAATGCATGTTATTGATTTTTTTTGTTGTTGTTCTTTTTTTGCCTTTTTTTAAGTCAAACAATTGCTGCGAGTGATTACTATGGCATTAAACCCCTATGTAAACATAATTGAAAACTTGACTGTTTTTTTTTTTAGTACCTGGAGTGCTAGAAGTTAAAAATTAATCATTGTAACAGTAGCTACTGTAATTTTATGTAACTTAATTAGGGAGGCTCACTCGCCATTTGTGCTCAAGCACACTACTAGTACTCATAGACATAAAAACATGATCAATATTGTCTTCAAGACTATATGGTAGTATCACTATTTTCCTTGATTGTTCTGCTTATCTAAGCAGGATGCTAATAAGAACTGTTGAAATTATCTTTCCATTTCAGCCATCTATCCAGATTTCTGGAGCCAGCTGCATTTTCTGGTGGTTGTAATGCAATGTTAGTAGACATTAGGAGTGATGGCAACTGCTCCTTTCGATTTGCTCTTTCATTGTTGTCTAATGAATAAACAATATTTTCAATGACAAAGTTTAATCACTACATTGCCACCATGTAACGCTTGGGTTAAGCTACACTTCCTACTAGCTTGCAATAATATCAACTCAGGGCCATATCTAGAAAAAATTAAAAATTTTATCGGGAGGGGTGGAGGCAAATATTTAATGTCAGTTGCGTATACCATAGGCAAACTTTTAATAAACTATATATATATTTACATAATATAATAATATTATTTATGTATACTTTATTATGTATATTACATATTCTGCTCTTAGTATGAATTTGCACAATCTATAGATTGTGCTGCACATTCTATAAATTCATAGATTGGGTGACAAAAAGAAACATCTGGGTTTTATTAAACCCAAAAAGGTATAAAGGGTAATAGAATAATATTTGATTTTCCATAGAGCTAAAATTTTCAACCAACAAGCTTTTCACCACCATTATGTATCATTCATTTATCAATTAAAAAAATTAATCAGTCACTTTCCCTCCTACTACACTCAAATAAATCACAATTATGCTAAGTGCAATGTAAATAAAGTAGCAAAATTACAAATACTGGTATGGTGGAGTGTTGTCCCCTGTCTCTCCTACATATGGCCCAGCTAACTGTAGCTTACTGTGACAGTGACCCTGAGACAGAGACCTATGAACACAAGTGATAACATTGTACAAACAAGACACAGAGGAAATGATGCCATAACACAGCATTAGTAACAGTACAGATTATGCCACACTCATAATTGCTGATTCTGCTACTACTTTCAATTTCAAACATTACATCCTCTACAACTACTACAAACCGTATCAAGGAAACAGATTGTCTCATTTACCCAGAAGAGTAAAAACAATAATGAAAAGGAAGAGTGCAAAAGTGTTTGTAGTTTTAATGCTATCATTAGTGTTTTCTGGAGCACATGGCTCTGTAGAAATGAGACAAGTTGTATTTCAAAATAAATATTTGAGTTACAATTTTGCCATAAGTTGCATTAACATATCTACTTCTTGTCTGCCTTGGTCAGTTTGTGAGGTTAGTCAGGATGTCTGCAAGTGTATTAAACTTTCAGAGTATTTTTTGATCTGTAATGAAAGTATACCAAGCGAATTAACTCCTTACATTTTGGACTACGACGGTATCACTATTAATAAAGACAAAGAGAGAATTATGCTGGAAGTAGGAAAGTGTTACTATAACATTGCAGAATATTACGATAATCTGTATTTAATTTACCAACAGTTACCTGATAATATGTCCGACTGGAACAACTTCATGTGTGGAGAGTTCCATAGAACTGGGAGTCTTTGTGGGAAGTGTGATACTGACAGAGACTACTACCCTCGAGTGTACTCCTTTGATATGTCTTGTATGAAATGTGGTAACAATAGTTCCAACTGGTGCAAATATATCTTGTTAGCTTAAGTCCCACTTACAGTGTTTCACTTGATAGCGTTCTTCTTTAACAGTTAAACTAATAGGTACACTTTATGGTATTTGGAACTTAGACTTTTTACGTACCTATGACTACGGTCTTTGTTTTAAGATGAGCTCTTTAGAAGTGTTGTCTATGGATCTTGCAGTAGCAGTGTACCCTTTGTTACTCATGCTTTTTTCTTATTTATTAGTCTCTTTACATGACCAGAACTTTAAGCTATTAGCATTCATTTGTAATCCATTTGAAATCCTCTTTAGCAAGTGGCAAAGCAATTTTGTATTTAACACCACTACAATAAACACTTTTGCAGCTTTCTTTAATTTGTCAAATATAAAATTCTTCAGTATTTGTTTTGACATACTCACTCCAGTTAAAGTCCACCAGTTTTATAGTCCCCTACAAGTGAACTCTAGTTGGAGGCTCTACTATGACCCTACAATAAAGTACTTCAGTCAACAACATCGATGGTATTCCATTATAGCTCTTGTCATTGCATTTGTCTTCATCATTATTCCACTTCTAGTCCTTCTTTTTTACTCCACTCGAAACGTTTATTTATGGCTTAACTCTTAATGTTACCTTCTTTTGTTATGGAGCAATCATAATAATAATTTTTGTTATCATGACTATTCTCATATATCCTTTCAAGTCAACTTTAAAATACTTATCCTCTTCTATACTAATATTTATCTTGCTTGTAGCCTGATCAACTAAACTAAAATTAAGAAATCAAGTTTCTTGAGTTCATTACATATTGATTTAAATGTGGCGTGTTTCTTTTTTAATTTCAAACCACTATGGAGCTTTAGACACACTATAAAATGGCCCTCAACAATACACTTGTGTGTCAGTAATGATGACAACAGACAAAGATAGTGTGTATTCACGAATAATTCATGAGCTGAGTTGAGTTGGTAAAGTGTCATCATTACCTGAATGTGAACTGCATTAGATAGTTATAAAATAAAAAAACACAGAGAAAAAAAAAAGAGACTTCCTATACTGGATTTCAATCCACCAGTCCTGCATGCTTACCATTAAACTGTCCAGAGCAAATAGCTTAAAAATTATTAGGTAGAGTGCCTTATTGTATCCTCTTATTTCTTAGGTTTTGCTCTGTTCACCTCCAACTCTATAAAATCAGAGTGTTTATATTCATAAAAATTCATTTGCCAATAGTAGCTAACCACTAATCATGGGTAGAAGAAAGGCAGAGTCACTACCCAATTCTACAAAAAAGACACTGTTAACAATATCCAGGACTTTATGTCGTGTCTCTAACATTTGACATTCTAGGATGGTACACTCCAGCTACTATATATTTCTCTCAAGATGTTTCTTTATGCATGGCCACACCTATAATAGTAATTCTCCTTCATTGTCAGTGGTTCATGTGTAAACTTAACTTCACCTGTTCTTCCTCGTCCATTTTACCAATTTGACATGTGAACAAATTTTCTCTTCTTCCCGGTGCAGCCCTTCTAATTTTCACTATTGTATGCATGGCTCATGCATCCAATAATAATTACTGCTCAGGCCAAAGTCATCAGAACCAATCCTTCCAACAAGCTACTATTTGTGTTGTATGCTTACAGCCTAACCACCAATTCATCAGCATGTCACATTATTGACTTCACAACTACAAGCTAACATTGTTTAAAAAATACAATGACTTCACACTGTTTGTTTTACTGCAGTTATTACTTTCAATTTCGAAGAATCAATCCTCTATAGCTAACTACAAGCTGTATAGCAGAAAAAAATCTTGTTTCATATACCAGGAAGAGTGAAGATAGTAATGGAAAGAGATAGTGCAGTAAAGCTTGTAACTTTAATGCTGTCGTTATTGTATCTTGAAGCACATGGCTCTGTAGAATTGAGACAAGTTGTCCTTCACAATGAAAATTGGAGTTACAATTACTCCAGGAACTGCATTAATGAATCTGCTTTTTGTCTACCTTGGTCAGACTGTGATGCTAGTCTGGGTGGCTGTAAGTGTATTATATTTTCAGGGAATCCTCTAATCTGTAAAGAAGTCACACAAAACAGATCTACTCTTTATGTTTTGGACTGCAACTGTGTCACTATTGATGAAGACAATGAGAGACAAATGGTGGAAGTAGGAAAGTGTATCTATAATTGTGCAAGAGATCAAGATCTGTATTTAATTTACCAACAGTTACCTGATAATATGTCCGACTGGAACAACTTCATGTGTGGAGAGTTCCATAGAACTGGGAGTCTTTGTGGGAAGTGCGATACTGACAGAGACTACTACCCCCGAGCGTACTCCTTTGATATGTCTTGTATTAAATGTGATAACAGTAGTTCCAACTGGTGGAAATATATCTTGTTAGCTTATGTCCCACTTACAGTGTTTTACTTGATAGTGTTCTTCTTTAAAGTAGACATACACTCGTCTCAGCTCCAAGGCTTCATTATTTACTCACAGTGTTTAACAATACCTCCATTAGCACGCAAATTCTTGTTGTCTACAAAACATAAGCCTGTAATTTTAGAACTAGTTAAACTATTAGGTGCACTTTATGGCTTTTGGAACTTAGACTTTTTTCGTACCTATGACTCTGGTATTTGTTTTAAAATGAGCTCTTTAGAAGTGTTGTCAATGGATCTTGCAGTAGCAATGTACCCTTTGTTGCTCATGCTGTTTTCGTATTTATTAGTCTCTTTACATGACCAGAACTTTAAGCTATTAACATTCATTTGTAAGCCATTTAAAATCCTCTTTAGCAGGTGGAAAAGCAATTTTGCAATTAAAACTTCTACAATAAACACATTTGCAGCTTTCTTTTTTTTGTCAAACATAAAATTCTTCAGTATTTGTTTTGACATACTCACTCCAGTTAAAGTCTACCAGTTTCATAATCCTCTGCAAGTGAACTCTAGTTGGAGGCTCTACTATGACCCTACAATAAAGTACTTCAGTCAAGAACATCGATGGTATGCCATTATAGCCCTTGCAATTACACTTGTCTTCATCATTATTCCAATTCTAATTCTTCTATTTTACTCTACTCGAGTATTTCACAAGTTTCTTTCTATTCTCCCACAGCGCTGGCAGTTATTTTTACATGCATTTGTAGACTCCTTACAGGGTTGTTATAAAGATGGTACAGAGCCTGGTACTCGAGACTGCAGATGGTATGTACCCATGCTTTACATTTGCCGTCTTGTAATAACGTTTATGTATGGCATAATACACGAGCAGAAACAAACGCGCAGTAGTAGTTACTTGATAATATGTCTGACTGGAACAGTTTCATGTGTGAAAAGTTCCATAGAACTGGGAGTCTTTGTGGAAAGTGTGATAGAGTGATATGTCTTGTATGAAATGTGGTAACAGTAGTTCCAACTGGTGGAAATATATTTTGTCAGCTTATGTCCCCACATACAGTGTTTTACTTAATAGTGTTCTTCTGTATATGGTATTTGGAACTTGTACCTATGACTACTGTCTTTGTTTTAAAATGAGCTCTTTAGAAGTGTTGTCAATGGATCTTGCAGTAGCAGTGTTTCCTTTGTTGCTCATGCTTTATTCTTGTTTTGCAGCTTTCTTTTATTTGTCAAATATGAAATTATTCATTATTTGTTTTGACATACTCACTCCAGTTTTATAGTCCCCTACAAGTAGACTCTAGAAAACCAATCAATAGAGGCATCACAAAAAGGAGCAATAAGACTCTCCATTAGTGATAAATAACATACTAATTATCAAGTGCATTGTTGCTACAACAGACAAAGACTATGTGACAGGTCAGCATTTATGACGAGAAATAAATTCAGCATTACCAAGTTAAAAAAGAAAGTGCTGTATTATACATAAAATTCACAATATCCAAACTCAACCTCTTTTGCTTAAGGGTGGCCGCACACCGCCTACGCATTTTTTTTGTTGATGGTTGCTATGCACGATTACTAATATTGTATACTTACAGGAGCTTCTCCACTACAACACAAGGACAAAGTACCTGCCAAAGGCGCAGCTCACTAATTTTAGAGTGAATCGGGACGAAATATCGGGCGGTTATAAAACTTTGTTAAAGTACATTTGTGTGGCTTGCAGCAGTTGTAAATTCGTGGTCTGTGTGTGAGCTGTAGGGATCCAGTCAAGTCAAGATTGCGAGACAATTGCTGGATCATATTATATAAAAGTGGCCAGTCTAAAAAGGACTGTCAACATAACTTCAGTCTTCATTCGCTAAATACATAGCTACTATCAAATTAATGCAATGTGAATACAATATTTATAATATAAGCAATCAATAATTATTATGTTTGATGTCTGAGATAGCTCTACATCCAATTCTGCAAGTGAAGATGGACATCACTTCTCCAGCAAGAACTCCTTCTAGGAGGCAGATCTGGACACAGAAAAAAGGGGGATGGGGATTAGATAAGGTGGACAACTGAAATTGTAACTATTGTTAACTGCACTACTAGTCTTCAGTAATTCACGTCTAATTTGTCCAAACAAAATTTAGCTAAATTATTTAGCTAAATAAGAAGACTTTACTTACATGTTTGCAGTGACTCCTCCTTTATAGAAGCGGGAAATTTTTGTGGAGCGGCATAAAATAAGGTAATATAAAACTGTCATTATTAGTTTTTCCAATATATTCTAATTGTGGTACAACAATAAAAAAAAATCGCATAATAATATGAATAAATAGATATCGAGATGAAAATTAACAAAACTAATCTGACAGAATCATTAAAATAAGGTTCAGGAAGGGCAGATAAATTTTCAGCTTTTAAAATATTTTCCACTAACCTCTAAAAGTTGATTTAAGTAAGGAACTTTGTAGCTTCATAACTCCTAGGTATCGGTGAGTTTCTCCACCATTTTTGGTAAGCTTTCTGTTAGCCTTCCCCCTTCCCCCCCCCCACCCCCCCCCCTTCTCTCTACCCAGTTCCTGCATTAGTAGAACTCAGCAGCTATGACCTTGACATTACCATCCTTGGCAACAGTCAATTAACGTTAATTGATTCTTAATATGGGTTGAGCCCCTAGGCGGTGTGACAGCACCCTGAACATGTCATATAAGGAATTCACGACCACTAGCTATTATTGTTCAAAAACATTATACAATAGAAATACAATGTTGCTTATATAGCTGCTGTTACTGCTTTCAGTTTCAAAAAGTGCATCCTCTGCAACTAACTATAAGCTGTATAGCAAAACAATCTAATTTCATTTACCAGGAAGAGTGATGACAGAAATGGAAAGAAATAGTGCAGGAGTGCTTGTAATTTTGATGCTGTCACTACTGTTTTTTGAAGCACAAGGCTCTGTACAATTGAGACAAGTGGTCCTTCAAGATGACAATTGGAGTTACAATTATTCCATGAGCTGTATTAATAGTTCAACTTCATGTCTACTTTGGTCGACAGTTTGTGATGCTAGTTTGGATGTCTGTAAGTGTATTAAACTTTCAGGGGATCCTCTAATTTGTAAAGAAATAACAGAGAGCAGATCGGCTCCTTGTGTTTTGGACGAAAGCTGTGTGTCTATTAATAAAGTCAATAAGAGGGAAATAATGGAAGTAGGAAAATGTTACTATAATTTTGCCAATAACATTTATCAACAATTACCTAATAATATCACTGACTGGAATAACTTTATGTGTGGAGAGTTCCATAGAACTGGGAGTCTTTGTGGGAAGTGCGATACTGACAGAGGCTACTACCCCCGAGTGTACTCTTTAGATATGTCTTGTATTAAATGTGATAACAGTAGCTCCAACTGGTGGAAATATATCTTGTTAGCTTATCTCCCGCTTACAGTGTTTTACTTGATAGTGTTCTTCTTTAAAGTAGACATACACTCGTCTCAGCTCCAAGGCTTCATCATATACTCACAGTTCTTAACAATACCTGCATTAGCACGCAAAATGCTGTTATCAACTAGGCAAATGCCTATAATTTTAGAAATAGGTAAACTGTTAGCTGCACTTTATGGCATCTGGAACTTGGACTTCTTTCGTAGTTATGACTCGGGTATTTGCTTCAGAATAAGTTCTTTAGAAGTGTTGTCAATGGAACTTGCAGTAGCAGTTTACCCTTTGTTACTTATACTGTTTTCTTATTTTTTAGTGACCTTGCATGACCAGAACTTTAAGCTAATAACATTCATTTGTAAACCATTTAAAATCCTTTTTAGTAAGTGGCAAAGAGATTTTGCAATTAAAACGTCGACTGTAAATGCTTTTGCAACTTTCTTGTTTTTATCAAATACCAAATTCTTCAGTATTTGTTTTGACATACTCGCTCCAGTTAAAGTCTACCAGTTTTACAATCCTTTACATGTGAACTCTACTTGGAAACTCTACTATGACCCTACAATAAAGTACTTCAGTAAAGAACATCGGTGGTATGCCATTATAGCTCTTGTAATTACATTTGTCTTCATCATTATTCCACTTCTAATTCTTCTTCTGTACTCTACTCGAGTATTTCACAAGTTTCTTTCTATTCTTCCACAGCGCTGGCAGTTATTTTTACATGCATTTGTTGACTCCTTTCAGGGTTGTTGTAAAGATGGTACAGAGCCTGGTACTCGAGACTGCAGGTGGTACGTGCCAATGCTTTACATCAGTCGTCTTATATTAATCTTTTTTTATGGCATATCTCTAAATTCTGCCTTCTTTCCTTATGGAGCGATGATTATTACTATGTTTGCTATCATGACCATTGTGGTAGATCCTTTCAAGACAAGTTCAAAACATTTGTCCTCTTCTATGCTAATATTTATTATTCTCATGGCCAGTTTCTGCGTGTCTGCGATAGGAGCTTCAATGGCAGATGAAAGTGGTAATATCATCACTTCTTACATGTTTGACTTGCTAACTCCTGCATTATCTACATTTCCCTTGATTTACGTGGCAATTATAGCAATACATTGGATTAGCCGTTATCTACTTCTGCGTGAGAAGTTCAGAGAATTAAGATCTAGCACAATGATATAAATACCTTACAATAACAATGCATTCTTTTTTTTAACTCGGGCATAAACAGTTACTATTATTCTTTTATTTTGTTTTCAAAGTAAGATTAGTTGCTATGAAATATAAATTATTTTTGTTGCACTGTCGTTCATTATCAAAATAAATGGAAATTTGCTTCATATACAAATGAATGAGTTACTTTTTTGAAACACTTTGAAGTATATTATTTGCATAATTATATAGGCTCGTTGTTATGTAAAATAATTGGTTAAGAGGTTATTTAGCTTGTCATAGCAAGGATTTTCTTAGAATGAAAAACGATTCTGTCTGAGGAACTTCTTCAGTTTCACTGATGATTGAACAATGGCACAAGTGTACAGTTTTAAGAGTGGATGATGAGGTGATACAATAATAGAGGTGTAGTGTGTCCTGCAGTCTCGACCAACAGGTAGGAACAGAACGGGAGTAGAGCAGCACTGGCATCTCAGGTCTGGCCACTTTCCTCCAAAGTCTCTGTCACCAGAGAAATCCCACACATTCTCAAGTCTGCTTGAACTTATTGAAAACGTGGGAAATCTGAACTGAGAGGGGAGTGGTTGACAATGATATAGTCTGTTCACAATCTATTCACGCATGTGTGAGGTAAAGGGTTTACATGTAAATGAATTAGGCAAGATGTACACAACTGTGAACATGTAGCTCAACGTAAGGATAGATTAGAAAGAAAGAAATAAGAGTGTGAATTACATAGTAGTGAGGTAAAGTGTATCCATCACAATATTTATATGGTATGAATTGGAGGGTCCATAACATAAAGTGATGTAAAATGATGGTTCATAGATGCTAATAGATTGTTACTGAGTGACTAAAGATTTAAGCTGGTTGTCAATTACTGGGTCATACATTGGATCCCAGGAGAAACCACAATCAAGGTTGCTCATTGTATCCTTTATACTGATCCATATTGCCTCCAAAATCCTTTTTTTTTCAGTATAGTGGCTCTGAATGAATCACTCTCACTTCCTCCCAGTTGATATTATGACTTTTGTTCCAAGTATGCATTGCAAATTCCATTATTGTGATCTTTTACTGCAGCTTTGTGTGCTCTGTCAGTCATTTTTTGTAGGCTTCTGCTTGTTTCACCATAATAGACACAATCACAGTCATTGCATGGCACTTCATATATAACATCCTTCCTCTTTCTTTCTGGTGTTGGTGTTGTAACTTTTACAAGTGTCTGTTTCAGTGTATGGTGTGCTCTAAACACTGCTCTAACTCCAACCTGATTACATACACAATTGATAGGTTCGGCTATGTGTTTTATATAAGGCAAGCATGGTAGTTTCAATCTGTCACTCGATAATTCTCCGGCCTTATCCTGTTTGGGTGGTGGGGGTGGTTGAAGCAAAGTTCTCTTGATGACCTGTAGTGGGCATCCATTCTTGAAAAACAGTTATCAAGGGTGACCTTTCCTTTTCTTTGTGCCTGTCATGCACACACGTGCATTCTACAGTTCGAGCATCTCATTATGCAGTATGCCAGTCTTTACTCTTGGGTGATGGTGTGAAGTATAATGGATGCATAGATCAGTGTGTGCAGGATTCCTATAGACATTAGTTGAAAAGTTTCCATTCTTCGCACTAGTACATCAAGAAATGGAATTATTGTGGCACTGTTCAGTGATCAGTGAAACTGAAGAAGGTCCTCGGACTGAAACGTTTGTCTTTATAAGAAAAATCCTTGCTATGTATCTTATATGCATTCATGATGGATGCTTATCCTAGTTGTCCAAACTTCAATTATCCAAACACTTCAATTAACTGAACACCAAAAATACAGTAGTATCTCCACCATTTTTTTTCACAGGAGCTCTAGATACAGCATATAATGGATAAAATATTTATTGCTCTGCAGTGGAATAAGTGGTAAAGGGTCTGGCTATACAAAACTACTGACCAATAGCATCTTAGTGCTTGTTCTACCCGCCATTTGCTTTCTTAAGGGTTACTTGCATGCACAAGCATATACAGGCATCATTCTGGAAGCTCCAAACTGATGCCTTTTAATAACCATAGTTTCAGTGTCATAAAGCTTCCTTGACCTGTAAAACTTTTAGAGGTTCATACTACAACTCTTGCCTCTTCCCATATAATGGGTTGATGTTGTTGCCATTCTTAGCAATGGCTGAAATCTTCATGATGTATTTCTTTTATGGATATCAGTCTTATTTATTTTCACACAACACAGGATACATTTCATCTTTTACCATTAATTGGATGGTGGGACTTAAAGTGAAGGTATCTATTTTGGTGTTGGTTTTCTTAAAACAGAGAAAGTTAACCATTCTTCTGTTTATCTTTTGTCTTTTCTATTTAATATCTCTTTCAGGCTGAACTTTTTACTACTACAATATTACTATTAAGTTATAATAATGAATGACAATTAACTAACACTAAAAGCCAAAGCCACAGAGTAAGATGGGCATGCATTAGCTTCAAACGTAACTTGCAATTTCTGTATCTGTATTGTGTAACTGTGACAATAAAAGACAACCATAAAATATTTGTTTATAGCCAATTTAATAACAGATCTACATTAAAAATGAATAAATTGTTTGATATTAAGTTATATTATATCACTATTCCAGACACTAGTTCTCTGATTTTATTCCGTAGGCATAGATGACTGCTAATCCAATGTATTGCAATAATTGCTACATAAATTAGAGGAAGGGACGACATTGTAACAGTTAGCAAATAGAACATGGAAGAAGTGATGGTATTACTCTCTTCATCTGCCATTATAGCTCCTATATTAGACACGAAGAAACTGCCTATGAGCAAGAGAAATATTAGTATAGAAGAGGATAAGTATTTTAAGCTTGACTTGAAAATATCTATAAGGATAGTCATAACGACAAAAATTGTTATCATCATTACTCCATAAGGAAAGAAGGCAGCATTAAGAGTTAAGCCATAAATAAACATTATTAAAAAACGTAAAATGTACAGCATGGGTACATACCATCTGCAGTCTCGAGTACCAGGCTCTGTACCATCTTTATAACAACCCTGTATAGAGTCTACAAATACATGTAAAAATAACTGCCAGCGCTGTGGAAGAATAGAAAAAAACTTGTGAAATACTCGAGTAGAATAAAGAAAAAGAACTAGAAGTGGAATAATGATGAAGACAAATGCAATGACAAGAGCTATAATGGCATACCATCGATGTTCTTTACTGAAGTACTTTATTGTAGGGTCATAGTAGAGCCTCCAACTAGAGTTCACTTGTAGGGGACTATAAAACTGGTAGACTTTAACTGGAGTGAGTATGTCAAAACAAATACTGAAGAATTTTATATTTGACAAATTATCAGGTAATTGTTGGTAAATTAAATACGGATTATTTTGATCTCTTACACAATTATAGATACACTTTCCTACTTCCACCATTTGTCTCTCATTGTCTTCATCAAGAGTGACACAGTTGCAGTCCAAAATGGATGGAATTAATTTGTTTTGTGCGATTTCATTACAGATTAAAGAATCTCCTGAAAGTTGAAAACACTTACAGACATCCAGACTAGCATTACAAACTGACCAAGGCTGACAAGAAGTAGATTCATTAATGCAGCTCATGGAATAATTGTAACTCCAATTGTCATTTGGAAGTACAACTTGTCTCATTTCTACAGAGCAACGTGCGTCAGAAAACAGTAATGATAGCATCAAAGTTACTAATTCTACTGCACTCTTTCCTTTCATAATTGCTTTTACTTTTCTGGGTAAATGAAACAATCTTTTTCCTAGATACAGTTTATAGTAGTTGTAGAGGATGTAATGTTTGAAACTGAAAGTAGTATAGCAGCAGCAATTATAATAATAAATATAGTAGAATAGGTTTAGTTGGTGTTGCTCAGGTGTGTGCATAATGAGCTATGTGTAATTTGCAGTGTGTAGCAGCTGCAACTAAGAGTGAGCAATTAAAAATGAAGGGACAGGCATGTGAGAGGGCCATCAAAGTACATACTGTACTTATACAGTTCCATATAAGCTGTATCTCTCATGAAAACTAATTTATACACCAACAATACTGACAATATCTGAACATACCCACTACATTTTAGTAAAACTTAAATGTCAAAAAAATGTGCAAAATAGTGAAGGGTTATAATTAAATAATAATATGCCAGAATTGAATAACTTTGATTTTTTTAAACTTGGCCCTGCATACTTAATCTATAACTCAAATATTTGCAGGTGACCCTCCTGACAAAAATGGCTAAATTTGATGTGTCTCCAATTTGTCACATTTCAATTATTAAAAAACATATTATTGACATGAATTAGGCTTACCTGTCTGTGTGGATAGAATTCTGAAGAGCCAGAAGTAAAGAAGGAAGTTTATTAAACCATTAAAAAAACTAAATTAATGGCTGGTTATGCTTAGCAAACCACTCTACAGCTAGCTAAATAATACTAAATATTAGCACTTTATAGAACCTAATGTCATACAATCATTATTTACTCATTTAAGCACATACTTCAAAAACAGAGCATTATTTTACATGTTATAAAGGTATTGGTTACAACATCAAGTACAGAAAACTTAAACATCCATGAAGTATTGACCTAATGCTGGATGTGCTTTGTAATTGTCGTCACTATAATGTACAGGTACAGTTTTTCCCACAAAACACAGATTTCATACACAATTGTGTCTCAGACTTGTTTTTCATTAGACACTCATACACATGTCCTCCTCTTTTTTTCTCACTCTCATTGTAGCCACTTCACATGATTCAAATTATTCCAGCAACACATCGAATTCACAAAACATATTTTCACAACTTAACTTCTACCATTTTCAGTTCTACCATTATTACAAACAATATTAGGCTCACAAAGAGAGTTATTTTATTTTGAATACGTCCCAACTACTGCAATTACTGGGGGAAACAACTCATGATTTCAGGACTTTCAAATTTTATAATGGAATATAAATTTAACAATACAGACAATAACTAATGCTAAACTTGGTAAGTACCTCAGTTCACAATGTCTTGTAGCAAATATTTATATTAGTACATTCATTCGTACCATATACTTTGTACTTTCAGTAGTCATAAAATATTTACAAAATGCAGAAACGTTTCCACCATTGTACAATGATCATCATCAGCGTGTGGATGATGGCCTTCGTAAAATGGCTAAAACGTTTGTGCATTTTGTAAATATTTTATGACTAGTGAAAATACAAAGTATATTGAACTAATGTCTATACCTAGTCACAGAAGAATTTTCAAATTAATTGAGGTGAGAATTAAATGGATACATTATGATGAACATTATTAATAACATGATTACCATTGTCCAGGCACATCCTGGACAAGGTGAACGTTTTGAAATCTCTTTTTCCCTTTTGCTTAATTAATCTTTCTTATTCATGCCTCACCTTTCTGGTTTCACCCCTGCTCCTACTTGCATCTTATTAGTTCATACTAATTAATACTGCCTCACACACATACTCTCTACTTCACTCACAAAGACTCTTTGTCAATTTTGGGCCCCTGCCATGGCCTCTCTATAAAAGAGTCAGTGTAGAGCCTCCAGTTACCTTGCTGTCTCATTTTTTGGTAATAGTTTGTACTTTTTCTTACTGCTTATAAAATTATAGTGCTGAATTAAATAATGCTTTGCTTATTAGTGGGTGACTGTCTGGGATAGATTTAAGGAAGGTTACAGTACAATTTTGCTGGCCTTCCTGCATAGTTAATTGTCATTCCGAGCATGCTCCATCAATCATAGCTGCATATGGAAGTAAAAGGAGTTTAAATTGATGGCATTGGCAATCATGATAAGGCATAGTGCAATCGGTATCATTATTGCATGCCATCTGTGATCCTTAGAGTCTGGTTCATTCCCATCCTTGTAAGATCCAAGAAAAGAGGTCTTAAAAACATTAGAAATTAACTAAAAGTGGTGGGAGAATAATTGAGAAAGGATGATATGATAGAAACTACAAAAGGTAGAGACACAATAAGCATCTGACAAAAGTACATGAAGAATATCATTATTATGGCTGATACTGCAAAGTCAACTACCAAGATGATGGGAGTAGACTAAGCACTAGTGGAAGCAAATCTAGTAGAACACTAAACTTTCTGCCACTACAGCTGAACCTTCACTTTGCTTCCACTCTTTGCATTTGTTCACAAATACTATTTTTCTTTGATCCTTTTTTGGGGGACAATTACCTCATAATTTGTTGACACTTCAAATGGTCCATCCTAGACATCATCTCATATGCTTGTTTTTTTAAACCGTGGAGTTCTCAGTAAACTAAGAGACACACTTCCAAATTTCTCTCCCTTGCTTACTTGTCATACTTGGTAGCACTTGTGTTGCTATCATCTTTATATATTTCAGAATCAGTAACAATAGTTAGATCCACATCCTCATCTTTCATGCATCCTGATGCAGAACTTTTTCTTGTTCTACAAGTTGGCGTTGCAATTATGGTAACATGTTCATTAACTTAGCCATAGTTGATTGTTTGTCCAAACTCGTCTACCTAAAGCAAGAGTTCTCCCACCCACCCACCACTAACAAGCATAAATAAGAGAGCAGGGCATGAGGTCTGCTTCTCAATCATTTTAACTGACATTTCAACTGACACATCTTTGTCTAACTGCAACATATTTTGCATACAAAGATACTTTGTATGAGCAAAGGGAAGGTGCACCAATGGGCTCTCCCTTATCTCCAATAATAGCTGACATCTACATGGAGTTCTTCGAGACCATGGCCCTTGATAAAGAAGACCTGAAGCCATCTATTTGGTACCGCTATGTTGATGACACCTTCATAGTATGGCCACATGGAAAAAACACCATAAGTAACTTCCTCCAACATGTGAATTCAGTGAGACCATCCATCCAGTTTACAATTGAAACAAAACACAACGGATCTTTAGCCTTTCTAGATGTTCTTGTAAGCAGAAAAACAGGGATAGTGCATGTCTCAAATACCCACGGGGCCCATGCATTGAGCCACCACGAGAGTTTACAGTCGGAATTAGATCACCTACAAAAAGCTTTCCTTTCAAATGGCTACCCCAAACAATTCATCACATGATGCCTTCACAAGAAGAAAGTACAACCACCAGCAACATCAGACAGGTCCATTCAAGAAGAGAAAGACAAGAAATTACTTGTTCTACCATACGTCAAAGGCCTAAGTGAAAAATTTGAAATGGCTACCCCAAACAGACCAGCAACATCAGACAGCTCCATTCAAGAAGAGAAAGACTAGAAACTTCTTTGGGACCGTTCATTTTATTGTGAGTTGATGAAGGACTTCGAGTCTGAAATGTTCTCCTATTGTTTCAAAATCAACTACTATAAATAATTGCTCCATAATAGTATTCTATATCATATATATCAATATTAGAATTAGTGTTATAGGAATTACAATATAGCCAACATTTTTCCATAAGTAGCTGTAGCTATTTTTCACCTGCTGCAAAGCAGAGCAGGAAGGTAAGCTAAGATCTTCTTCTAAGTACCTAGATTCTGAAGTTAGAGCTAGAATTGTTGGTGTTAAGGCTCAAATGGAATCGTTTGACTGTTGGAGAGCTTGTTCTTAGTCATGCTGATAATTTATCGAAATCACTGCAAAGCAAGACTATATCAGCAGCTGAAGGACAACATATAGCTGAAATGACTGTAACAGTGCTAGAGAAAATGAAAAGTAGTGAAGCATATGATCTTTTTTGGAGCTCAATATAAAAAAATTTTTTCCCCATGTTGATGTAGCTGAGCCTGTTTTACCCAGACACAAAAACAGACCCAAGAGATGTGAGTCAGATAGTGAGGAATATAGTCCACCCACTGTAAAGGACCATTTCTAGAGGCAGTATTTTGAAATTTTAGATTGTGCCATAAATTGCATTAAATTAAGATTTGACCAGCCTGGTTACAATCAGTATAGCAAGGTTGACAGTTTACTGCTAAAAACTATGAATGATGACAAATTTGAAAAAGAATATGACTTTGTTCATTCTACAATGATGATGTTAGCCCCATTCCTCTCAAAATACAGCTACAAATATTGGCAACTCAAATATCTGGGGGAAAAAACCCAAGCTTAATTGATTTGTTGGCGAGCGAGCGAAGCGAGACACTATCAGGGGTAACTCAATCGAGATTTCGCTATATTTATTGGCGAGCGAGCGTAGCGAGCGAGACACTTACAGGGGTAACACAATCGAAAATCGGGGATGTCAGTTTATTGGCGAGCGAGCGTAGCGAGCGAGACAGTATTAGGGGTGGATAATGCAAAATCGGGTATATGTTATTGGCGAGCGAGCCAAGCTAGCGAGACACTATCAGGGGTAACTCAATCGAGATTTCGCTATATATATTTATTTATTGGCGAGCGAGCGTAGCCAGCGAGACACTTACAGGGGTAAAAATGAAAAAATCGGGGATGTTTATTTATTTATTTGTATATATGTTTGGACGTACGTATGTCATTTTGTACTTTGACCCTCGCGTTTTTGTGTTAGTTATGTGGTCGACCCCGTCCCAAATTGCACTACACAGAATCCTCTGGTTTATCGATCAGTACCCGTATCACCCTAGAAATTGAATTGTTTACCGTTTTGAATTCTTTTGCGGGTGCAGTTAAAACTTGAAAACTTAAGGGACTTCCATTTCTATTCGAGTTAGTGGTGGTGGTAAGTCAATGCGCTCTTTGTCATGGTTATAAGCCGTGCGCAACAGTATTTACTTGAAAATACATTGTCCACTAGACTACCGCTAAGGTAAGTCTGTGTAGGTGCATGTCCAGTTGTGTCAAAATATTGTGTGTTACAACCACTACTACAAAGAAAACGTTTAAATAACGTGTATTGTTTTGTTGTTGTTTTTTTCCTTCAATTCAAGCAGTTGCAGAGAGTTTGTAACTATGGCACTGAAATCCCTTTACCCGGTATGCTAAATTAAAAAACTGGACCTTATTTTCAGTAGCTTCAGTGTTAGAAGTCAAAATCATTCATATAAAAATAGTATAGTCTTTAGGCTCGCTCGCCATTTGTGCTCAAGCACACCACTAGTTTATTTGTATATATGTATGGACGTACGTAAGGCATTTTTGTACTTTGACCCTCGCGTTTTTGTGTTAGTTCGGTTGTCGACCCCATCCCAAATTGCACTAAACAGAATCCTCTGGTTTATCGATCAGTACCCGTATCACCCTAGAAATTGAATTGTTTACCGTTTTGAATTCTTTTGCCGGTGCAGTTAAAACTTGACAACTTAAGGGACTTCCATTTCTATTTGAGTTAGTGGCGGTGGTAAGTCAATGCGCTCTTTGTCACGGTTATAAGCCGTGCGCACAGTATTTACCAGAAAATACATTGTCCACTAGACTACTGCGAAGGTAAGTCTGTGTAGGTGCATGTCCAGCTGTGTCAAAGCATTGTGTGTTACAACCACTACTTAGCTAAAGAATATCACAAAGAAAACTTTTAAATAACGTGTATTGTTTTGTTGTTTTTTCCTTCAATTCAAGCAGTTGCAGAGAGTTGTTACTATGGCACTGAAATCCCTTTACCCTGTATGCTAAATTTAAAAACTGGACCTTATTTTCAGTAGCTTCAGTGTTAGAAGTCAATAAAAATAGTATAGCCTTTAGGCTCGCTCGCCATTTGTGCTCAAGCACACCACTAGTTTATTTATTTATCTGTTTATGGGGTACGTGAGACCTCTGTTTTCGCCCGCGCTTTTAATTACGTAAGTTAGGTAAAGCGTTCACAGTTCCAGTATTTTTCAATTAACGATCTCTGAGAATCCTTAGTGGCGGTGGTAAGTCAATGCGCTCTTTGTCATGGCTATAAGCCTTGCGCAACAGTATTTACTTGAAAATACATTGTCCACTAGACTACTGCTAAGGTAAGTCTGTGTAGGTGCATGTCCAGTTGTGTCAAAGCATTGTGTGTTACAACCACTACTTAGCTAAAGAATATCACAAAGAAAACTTTTAAATAACGTGTATTGTTCTGTTGTTGTTGTTTTTTTTTCCTTCAATTCAAGCAGTTGCAGAGAGTTGTTACTATGGCACTGAAATCCCTTTACCCTGTATGCTAAATTTAAAAACTGGACCTTATTTTCAGTAGCTTCAGTGTTAGAAGTCAATAAAAATAGTATAGTCTTTAGGCTCGCTCGCCATCTGTGCTCAAGCACACCACTAGTATATATATGTATGTATGTATGGATGGTACGTATGCTCTTTAAACGCGCGCGCGGGGAACTTTTTTCTCCTAAAAACACGGCTATTTAGGCTTGACTCCAGTTTATTCTGAAACTACAGCATTAAGCAAACCTTACTTTATACTTAAGCTCCAAAGTATGAGAAAATTCCTGCTAAAACGCTTGTTTTCAAGACACAAAAAGTTGATTCGACAGGTTACTATGGCATTGAAGACCCTTTTCCAGACTTAATTTCAAAATTTCGCCGTTTTATGGGGGATACGGAGCCGGTTGTTGGTTGTCAAGAGCCGTTGGTAGTCAAGCGCCGTTGGTAGTCAGAATGCAGTAGTATTAATGCTATGGAAGCTACTACTTCTCGAGGGAAGCTGAGATAAGTACTAATTCCATATTTGTTAGCTAAATATGCAAAATTAACTCTGGCCTTTTTTTTTTGTAGCTAAGAGCTAGTCAACAGTGACTGGTAAATTCAAATAGTCAGATTGGCTCAAATTTGGTACTACAAAAGTTACCACTGCTCAAGAAAATGAGGTAAGAAAGTAATTTTGTATTGTGTGCTAAAATTGATTGTCTTTTGTTTTTGTAGGTGAGAGCTTGTTGTCAAGAATTCAATGTAATTCAGATGGTCAAAATAACTTCAATTTGATACTACAGAAGTTATCAATACTCCAGAATGATGTAAGTAGTAATTCCATATTTGTTGGCTAAAATTACAAATAATAACACTGGTTTATTTTTTATCGTAGCTGAGAGCTTGTTCAAGAGTTAATGGTGATTGAGATTATCAGAATGGTTGATGTTTGACACTACAAAAGTTACCATTAATAAGGTAAGAGAGTGATTTTTTATTTGTTTGCTGAAATCAAATGTCATAACTGCTATTATAGTGTTTGCATGAAGTAAGCTAAAACATAGTAACATTTTATGTTACCTAACTATCAGGCTCGCTCGCCATTTGTGCTCAAGCACACCACTAGTTTGTATATTATGTTTGGACGTACGTATGTCATTTTGTACTTTGACCCTCGCGTTTTTGTGTTAGTTATGTGGTCTACCCCGTCCTAAATTGCACTAAACAGAATCCTCTGGTTTATCGATCAGTACCCGTATCACCCTAGAAATTGAATTGTTTACCGTTTTGAATTCTTTTGCGGGTGCAGTTAAAACTTAAAACTTAAAAGACTTCCATTTCTATTCGGGTTAGTGGCGGGTGTAAGTCAATGCGCTCTTTGTCATGGTTATAAGCCGTGCGCAACAGTATTTACTTGAGAATACATTGTCCACTAGACTACCGCTAAGGTAAGTCTGTGTAGGTGCATCTCCAGTTGTGTCAAGGCATTGTGTGTTACAACCACTACTTAGCTAAAGAATATCACAAAGAAAACTTTTAAATAACGTGTATTGTTTTGTTGTTGTTTTTTTCCTTCAATTCAAGCAGTTGCAGAGAGTTGTTACTATGGCACTGAAATACCTTTACCCTGTATGCGAAATTAAAAAAACTGGACCTTATTTTCAGTAGCTTCAGTGTTAGAAGTCAAAATCATTCATATAAAAATAGTATAGTCTTTAGGCTCGCTCGCCATTTGTGCTCAAGCACATCACTAGTTTATTTATTTGTATATATGTATGGACGTACGTAAGGCATTTGTACTTTGACCCTCGCGTTTTTGTGTTAGTTCCGGTCGACCCCGCCCAAATTGCACTAAACAGAATCCTCTGGTTTATCGATCAGTACCCGTATCACCCTAGAAATTGAATTGTTTCCGTTTTGAATTCTTTTTGCGGGTACCGTTAAAACTTGACAACTTAGGGACTTCCATTTCTATTCGAGTTAGTGGCGGTGGTAAGTCAATGCGCTCTTTGTCATGGTTATAAGCCGTGCGCACTGTATTTACCTGAAAATACATTGTCCACTAGACTACTGCGAAGGTAAGTCTGTGTAGGTGCATGTCCAGCTGTGTCAAAGCATTGTGTGTTACAACCACTACTTAGCTAAAGAATATCACAAAGAAAACTTTTAAATAACATGTATTGTTTTGTTGTTGTTGTTTTTTCCTTCCTGGACCTTATTTTCAGTAGCTTCAGTGTTAGAAGTCAATAAAAATAGTATAGTCTTTAGGCTCGCTCGCCATTTGTGCTCAAGCACACCACTAGTTTATTTATCTGTTTATGGGGTACGTGAGACCTCTGTTTTCGCCCGCGCTTCTAATTACGTAAGTTAGGTAAAGCGTTCACAGTTTCAGTATTTTTCAATTAACGAGCGCGGAGAATCCTGCTGCAGACGCAACTTTGTTTCAACCAAAACGTTTACAGCTACTCTCTTCTTGAAACAATTGTGAAGTCTTTGTCAAGCTGCGCTTCTTTGCCACTGCTTTAGAAATTTATTCAGGTAATTCTGTTAGTTTAGTCTGGGATCAGAGACTTTAGATTCTCTGATGCTAACTGAGGATGGAAAGGGTTACACTGTGCACTACAGTTAGATGTAATTTCTGTCCTATTTTTCTGTAAAAAGAGTCTGCTAGCTCGCCATGCATTTGCGCTATTCGAGCGCACCACTAGTTTATTTATTTATTTATTTATTTATCTGTTTATGGGGTACGTGAGACTTCTGTTTTCGCCCGCGCCTCTAATTACGTAAGTTAGGTAAAGCGTTCACAGTTCCAGTATTTTCAATTAACGAGCGGGGAGAATCATCCTGCTGCACTGCCTTACGCAACTTTGTTTCAACCAAAAAGTTTACAGCTACTCTCTTCTTGAAACAATTGTGAAGTCTTTGTCAAGCTGCGCTTCTTTGCCACTGCTTTCGAAGTTTATTCAGGTAATTCTGTTAGTTTAGTCTGGGATCAGAGACTTTAGATTCTGTGATGCTAACTGAGAATGGAAAGGGTTACACTGTGCACTACAGTTAGATGTAATTTCTGTCCTATTTTTCTGTAAAAAGAGTCTGCTCGCTCGCCATGCATTTGCGCTATTCGAGCGCACCACTAGTTACAATATATGAAACAATTAAGCCCTTCACAATTTCCAATGTTTTCGGAAATAGTCACCCTGCTTAAAATTGTTTTGGTGAATTCTTCCACGAATGCTGCTAGTGAAAGATTATTTTCTGTGATGAGGAGGATTAAGACGTATCTGAGATCTCCCATGTCCCAAGCACGCTTAAACTCCATCATGATCCTGCATGTGCATAAAGAGAGAACAGATCGTCTGCTACAACTTTTATTAACAATGAACATAGAGAATCTGTTTTTGGAAAATTTGAGCGACAGAAATATTAAATCTGTAATGATTTAAACTATTTTGTTATTTTTGACTTATTATACTTAAAATCACAATTAAAACTCTTCTCTATAATTGTATTATTTAGCATGTAGCAAGTATAGTTCATATAATTAGGTGTGGCTAATGATAAAGGGCGGAGTTTGAGAAACCGGACCGCTTTTGAAGTTACTGCTACGCTCCTGCAATACCATACTTATAGGTGCATGCTTGATAGTATGAACATGTAACAAGTTGGTATAATGAAAATAGATTAAGCATAAAACATTTGCCAAGCTTAAAAAGGAGATGCGATGATGCTCTATATGTAAAGATCACTCGCATCAAAACTCAATCTTTTCTGTCCATGCCATTCCTTGTCCTGTTTAGTTATCCTTCTTCACGAACATGGCACATACAGAATGACCTCACAACCTCTTAGCTATTCTTATTCAGATAAATGTCATTGATATACATTGACTTTACGACCGGAACATGTTTGGTTATAATTGCTGCTGCTACTACTTTCACTTTCAAACATTGAATCCTCTACAACTACTACAAATGGTATTGCAGAAAAACAACAACTAATTTTATTTACTGGGAAAGTAAAACTAACAATGGAAAGAAGAAGTGCAAAAGTATTTGAAGCTTTAATGTTGTCATTGCTGTTCCTTACTGCACATGGCACCAAAGAATTGAGACAAGTAATACTTGAAAATGACAACTGGAATTACAGTAATTCAAGCAGCTGCATTAATGAATCTACTTCTTGCCAACCTTGGTCAGTTTGTGATGCTAGTCTGGATGTCTGTAAGTGTATTAAACTTTCAGGGGATCCTCTGATCTGTAAAGAAATCACACAAAACCGATTAACTCTTTTTGTTTTGGACTGTGACTGTGTCTCTGTTAATAATGACCATGAGAGAGAACAAATGGAAGTAGGAAAGTGTTACTATAACTGTGCCAAAAATCAAAATAAGTTGTATGATTATCAGCAATTACCTAATAATATGTCTGACTGGAACAACTTCATGTGTGGAGAGTTCCATAGAACTGGGAGTCTTTGTGGGAAGTGTGATACTGACAGAGACTACTACCCTCGAGTGTATTCCTTCAATATTTCTGGTATAAAATGTGATAACAGTAGTTCCAGCTGGTGGAAATATATCTTGTTAGCTTATGTCCCACTTACAGTGTTTTACTTGATAGTGTTCTTCTTTAAAATAGACATACACTCGTCTCAGCTTCAAGGTTTCATCACATATGCCCAGTGCTTTACAATACCTCCAATAATGCGCATTCTCCTGTTGTCTACAAGACATAAGCCTGTAATTTTTTAACTAGCTAAACTATTAGGTGCACTTTATGGTATTTGGAACTTAGACTTTTTTCGTACCTATGACTCTGGTATTTGTTTTAAAATGACTTCTTTAGAAGTGTTGTCGATGGATCTTGCAGTAGCAGTGTACCCTTTGTTGCTCATGCTCTTTTCTTGTTTTTTAGTCTCTTTATATGACCAGAACTTTAAGCTATTAACATTTATTTATAAGCCATTTAAAATTCTCTTTAGCAAGTGGCAAAGCAATTTTGCAGTTAAAACGTCTACAATAAATGCTTTTGCATCCTTCATGTTTTTATCAAATATAAAATTCTTCAGTATATGTTTTGACATGCTAACTCCAGTTAAAGTCTACCAGTTTTATAGTCCCCTACAAGTGAACTCTAGTTGGAGGCTCTACTATGACCCTACAATAAAGTACTTCAGTAAAGAACATCGATGGTATGCCATTATAGCTCTTGTCATTACATTTGTCTTCATCATTATTCCACTTCTAGTCCTTCTTCTTTACTCCACTCGAGTATTTCACAAGTTTCTTTCTATTCTTCCACAGCGCTGGCAGTTATTTTTGCATGCATTTGTTGACTCCTTTCAGGGTTGTTATAAAGACGGTACAGAGCCTGGTACTCGAAACTGCAGGTGGTACGTGCCAATGCTTTACATCAGTCGACTTCTACTGATACTTATTTACAGCATAACTCTGAATGCTGCCTTCTTTCCTTATGGAACAATAATTATTACTATTTTGGCTATTGTAACCATCAATGTAGATCCTTTCAAGTCAAGTTTAAAGTACTTATCCTCTTCTATACTAATATTTATCTTGCTCATAGCCAGTTTCTGTGTGTCTACCATAGGAGCTGTAATGGCCGAAGAAAGTGGTAATACCATCACTTCTTACATGTTCTATTTGCTGACAGTTGCATTGTCTTCACTTCCTCTAATTTACGTAGCAATTATTGCAATACATTGGATTAGCCGTCAGTTAAACCTACGTGATAAGTTCAAAGAACTGAGATCTTTAACAATGATATAGCAAAACTTAAAAATCAAACAATGTATCCATTTTAATTCACGCAGGCATAACATCACTAACTTTTGTGTGTTTTTTTCAAAATAGGACTGGCTGATATTAAATTGGCCTTGTATGTAACAAATAATATAGTCTATTTTATTTACTATCACATTAGTTTGAAATTCACACTTTTATATACAATGTAAAACAAATTAATTTTGAAATTCTCTGAAGTAAATATGCATTCCTAATGATGCTAATTCTGCTTCATAGCCCAATATAAGAAAGCATAGTTTGTTGCGTTGCCGGTCACAAAGTAAGAGATAATTTTTAGGAAAAGGAACATAAGTTAACATGGACGATGGGGGCCAATTTGCCAACCCTCATTGCACAACGTACCTGACTATAGTTGTGATTTTTAGTCTACCATAAATAACAGTATAAATAAGGGTAAGTTCCAAAATATTTTTCCTACATTCATTTAGTTCAAATTCTATGGCTATCCGCCTCAATTTTATTCATCATATCTTCGTGCTAATAACATCAAATGGGTTCAATATAAGCTGATCAAAAATATGATTCGAGTCATCAGTTTAGAAATCTTGCCCAGCTATTGCAGTGGTTATGATACGTAAAATGTTTTGCCTCATTTGTTAGTGATTTTTACGTTTTCACATTTAATTGCACCTGTATAGATAAGAAAGTTTGCACACATGTATTTGAACATGTAGTACATAGTCATATGTAGTTAGTTGTCTCTTATTACATGAATAGTGAATGAATGAAATCTGGGTGAGGGGGGAGGGCAATTGGTCCCTTTAGTTCCTCCTCAAATGGTACTTATAGAAAAAAAGGAAAGTGTCTCCGTGGATGAAATAGAAAACATTGGATGGGTCAACAATGAAACTGTTCAAGAAAGTTATATGAAATAACATAAAAAGACCAACTTACGAGATAATCTGTTATGGAATCAAAAGAGCTCCAGTGGCAAGACTGATTTGGATACACACAGGTCTTTGTGAAGGAGTGTTTATTATAAACATCAATAAGCAAGGGAATATAAAAGACTTTTTTGTGCTATTATTTATTTTATCTTGAGTGTCCCAAAAAAACACTATGCATAGAGGAACTTTCAGATATATGTTTCAGTTAGTTGGACTTGTGCATCTAGCAGGTTGATGTAAAAATGAAAATGCTATTGTCAGTACATAATAGCAATTAAAACCACGAACCTGACTAATAAACAAGCTGGATGTTACTATAACCCTTTCGAGCATGCGTGATGAAGGTTAATAAGTACTAAAATTTTATGCCAGAACTAAGATTTAATTTGTGTTCATTTTAATTAATGCCTGACAAAATTTTAGGGCGTGATATTTAAATGCAGTTCTGACAAAAACTGTTGTAAATATCAGATTATATATATAATATATATGTGTGTATGTATAATATGTAGAACTCAATTGAGAAAACAAAAATAAAATATAATAATTCGCTTGTCCAACATCTTATAATGGACTAAGCGTGAATAAGTAGATTTCTAAATAGGACTTGTATAAAAAGAATGTAGGTATGATTACAGAACCACAAAATAAATTAAATAAATGGTTCTTTGTAGTTATAATTGAAGCAGTAATTATATTCTACAGCTAAATAATGCTAAATAATTTATTTTATTGGACCCACAATGCCATTTAGCTAGTTACCTTAATCATGCAGTTATTTACTTATTTGAACACAAACTACAAACACATAACATTATTTTACATGTTAGCTATACTTGCATGGGTTAAACCATTCAGTCAATAAATCTAAGACATCCCTTACAAAAAGTTATCTAATTGAACAACAGCCTGGTTCTACTAATAATGATACTGCAGCATAAATCTAATCCGTAACTCCACACTGAAAACTGGATTGTAAGTTTCCTGTTTCCATGGTATACTGTTCATTCAAATAATGTTTGGTTTTTTATTGTTTTGCTAATCGGGTGAAAATTTAGTCCTATCTAAATTAAAATAAGAGATTGTATTTTACCGTCCTCTTACTCATACTTCAGCCTTGGGATCACAAGTTTATCAGCAAAAATTCCTCAAATGCATGGTTGTACATGTACAGATAAATAATACTTATTTTCCAGTCAGTGTGATATAGCTATAGATATTTTCAAGGGCAGGCAAAATTTTTTACATAGTTGCAAGAGTGAAAACAAACTCCTCAGAGTGAAATATCTTGCAATCATGCTCTGGGGAGTGTAGAGAGTAGTTTATTCAGTGCTAGATATCTTCACTGCAGTAGTTTGTATTAAATGTTTGTAGGCTAATTACAATTTAGGTGCGGTACATTACAGACCAGATAATTCCGGTATTGTATCTGATGTTCAGGTACACTTGGCAACTATGTACTGAATTTTTGTTTTCCATTTACCTAACCTTAAATGATTTATGACATGTCATCCCTTATCACGTGCCATTCTTGTTTAATATGTGTTGTCAGTATTTTAGTTTAGTGATTGAACCTCTAGTTAGAGTGAGCGATAACCTTCCGCAACCTAATCTAGTTAGTCGGCATCCCAACATGTTGTGACTCAACAAATGAATGTTATCAAGTGATTCTTCAACTTCAAACACTAATGGACATGCTTCCGAGTTATTCCTACGTGAGTTGTCCCTCCAGCACCTCCACTCTAATGTCAGGATGGTTCTAGCATCTACTCTAGGGACTTCTGCCTTGGATAAGCCAGCTGAACTGGCTGACCATTTTATGGAAGTTACTCCAACTGGAGTCATTGCTACTGTGAATAATATCCCTGATATATCTGCTGAAGTAGAGCACTTACGAGATGAGGTTTCCAGACTTGAAAAGCTGGTGAGGAAGCTCTCATACTCTTCTCAATATACTAGTTGTTCTGCTAGTCGTTGTCCACACCGTTTGCCAATACCCCAGCATACATCTGACTCACCTGACCAACACTCTTCACAGACACCGGATTCCTTATGCTGGTATCATCAGAAGTTTGGCAGACAAGCACAGTTTTGTCGGTCCCCCTGCAGCTACCAGTTAAACTCCCAGGCCAAGACCTAGCAGTGACAAGTGTCCCTGGCCAGAGCATAAGTCGCCTTTTCTTAATTAAAGATCACCTTTCAAATTTCTGTTTTTTATTGGACACAGGTGCCGCAGTAAGTGTGATTCCCCCCTCTTAGGCCAAATGCACACATCAATCTGACACATTACTCACCACAATTAATAACACTCCCATCACAGCTTATGGCTCACATTCCCTCACACTGGATCTCGGTCTGAGACAAATCTTTCACTGGACATTTGTAATCGCAGATGATGACCATTCAATTCTTGAAGTTCCTCCACTATTTCAATCTACTGGTAGATCTCTCCAATTCCCAATTGTTAGACAATGTGACTCAACTATACATACAGGGCTTAGCCACTATCTACACCGGTCCTAGTCCAACCTGCCTGCTACATTCACTGGACGCTGACTTCTCTGCACTTATTCGTGGGTTTCCAGCAATCACTTGTGTTGATATATCTGATATCCCAGTGAAACGCCACACAACACATCACTTCGAAATGAAAGACACACCAGTGCCAGCTTGACCATGCAGACTTGTCCCAAAATGTCTCCAAGTAGCTTGACATAAATTGGAGCACAAGTTGCAGCTAGGGATCATCAGACCTTCCTCCAGTCTCAGGGCTTCTTCCTTACATATAGTCCCTAAGAAATGTAATGGAACATGTGGAGACTACTATGTCATTTGGCCTCCACAAGGCTGCTCAGTCTTTTAAAAGATTTATTGATGAGGTTTGCATGGTCTAGATTTCTGTTTAGGATACATTGACGACCTGCTTATGGCCAGTGCTACTCGGAAGGATCATCTCGAACATGTTCGTACAATGTGTGAGCTTTTAGCTGTCTATGATCGTACAATCAACCCAAGCAAGTTGGTGTTTGCAGTGCATTTCGTCGATTTTCTTGGTCAACATGTCAGTTTTGAAGGTATCACACCTCTTGAAGAGAGTATCCACTCTATTCGTGAATTTCCATAGCCCACTTCACAACATCAACTTCGCCAGTTTATCGGTCTTGTGAACTTGTATTTAAGCTCTACCCCACATTGTGCCTCTCTAATGCACCCACTCAACCAACTATTGACTCATCCTAAGGACAAAGCCAGTCCACTAAAGTGGACAAAAGAAGCCCTTTCTGTTTTTAGTACAATGGAGGCAGCTTCGGCAGATGTAACTTAGCATACCAAGGTTCAGCGACACACTATCACACCATCAGTGGCATTCCCTCATGCATCAGCACAATTCAATTGAATACATGTTGACATTGTTGGTCCACTTCTATCCTCTCGTGGGTACACATACTTACATGTATTGACTGCTTCACCTTGTGGCCTGAAGCCATTTCTATAGCAGACATTGTGGTAGAATGCTCTACCACATTCAACAGACTTAATTAGACTTATTGTTCATTGTAATTTCTTTTCATTTGTTCATTTAATCATTCACTTGTTCATCTGCAGCTCATTCACTTAGCTAATTAGTTCATTCACAGTTCATTTAGCTACAACACACCACTCTATTGTTCTAATTCCTCTGAATGTACATTGCATCATCCACACATCCCATGCTTACCTTTACATGTACTACACCTTTTCCTTTTTGTCAGAATTACCTTGAGCTAAATTATAGTCAAGCCAAAAACTGTCAATCTGTCCAAGGGAAAAGCTAGGTTGAACCCTTCATTGCCTTGGGCTGGTAGATATCCCCTGCTATAGCTTTTACCTGCTGAGAGAGGTAGTTCTCAGGTGGCAGCAATACCAGGTCTTCTAGCTGATCCACGACAGACATTACAGCTGATATGGTTGCCTGAGCATTTGTCCACGATGCATATCACTATTCGGAACTCCCTCAACTATAACTACTGGTTGTGGACATCAGTTTGAATCTGCACTTTGGGAAAACCTTATGCATCTTCTTGGCTCAAAACATATCCGTACAACGGCATATCATCCTGCTGCAAATGGCTTTGTTGAAGGATTTTACAGGCAGTTAAAAGCTGCCCTTAAAGCTAAGCCTCATCCTGAACTGTGGATGGATGCATTACCTCTAGTGTTACTGGGTATTCGAACAGCCTTCAAAGAAGACCTGCAGTGTATTATGGCTGAGTTAGTTATGACTTACAATATGTCTGCCTGGTGAATTTGTTAGTCCAGAGACATCTTCCCCTCATGAAAGTCCTGCTGATTATGTTGAAAAGCTCAAAGCTGACATGACATGCCCACGTTTTCCAACACCACCACGTCATCATTCACAACAAGCCACATTCGTCAACAAGTATTTGGAGACTTGCATACATGTGATAGTCAGACGTGGTTCTGTGAAACATCCTCTGCAGCAGCCATACGACAGCCCATATAAGGTCGTACACTAGATCACCTGAACCAGGATTGTTGTGTTCAACTCCATCCCCTACACTCGCCGCAGAATCCTGTTCCCCAACAAAGGACACTACAACTCCCCCTCCAGACATGCCTACAGCAGTCTCTCATTCACCTCAACCTCGATCAACCCAATCTGGCTGTCATGTTCATCACTGGCAACTAAGTCTCAAGCATTATTGCATTCACTAGTTCACTGGAGGGGAGTGATGTGGCACACTGAATCTTCTTTGTCCCTTTACCTAACATTTAATGTTTTGTATCATTTCATCCCTTACTAATTATAAATCACGTGCCACTCTTGTTTTACATGTGCGTTATCAGTATTTTTTAACTTGGTGATTGAATCTCTAGGAGGAGTGAGTGATATCCTTGAGCAACCTAATCTAGTTAGTCAACATCCTGACAAGAGATAGCTAGGCTGGTTGTCATTAACTATAACAGGTTAACAGAAGGTAATAAGCTTGTACAGTGAGTGATAACCTTGAGCAACCTAATCTAGTTAGTCAACATCCTGACAAGAGATAGCTAGGCTGGTTGTCATTAACTATAACAGGTTAACTGAAGGTAATAAGCTTGTACAGTGTCTGAGGGTAATAAGCTTCCATAGTACATACAACAGTGTGAGATAACAGTGGTAAGATGCTAAATACTATTGAGATCTAGCATAGTGATGAGAGACCCTTTACCAGACTTAACTTAGTTCTAAGCTCCTTTTGTCTCTTGCTAAGAAATTTGAGCAATTACTTTAGCTGCTTCAATTTTAACATTACAGAATTTTTAAATGTATGGCTGTCACCAGGGATTTATCTCAGGGCCACTTGTTTAACGCGTAAGCGCCCTGCCACTGAGCTACAACAACCAACAGGCAACAAACGTTAGCTAGCTATGCTGTTAAGTGTTACTGCTATGCCTCACTCTTAACAGTCATGGTTTTCTTCTTTCAAAAGTTCGTTTTATCTGAATTTTTACTCTACTAATTTTTTATTTCACAATTTCATTCTCAGCTATTTTGAGATTTATTTTAGATGTGTTCTCTCTCTTTCGAAGTCTTTTTTAAAACAATACAGAATTAATAAATGTTTGGCTGTCATCGGGGATCAAATTAGTAGTAGCAGTAGTAGTAGTTACAGTAGCAGTTATTATAGTAAATACTAGTACCATCACTACAATATACTCCTATTATTATTATTACAACAGTAATATTATAACAAATATTTTGCCACTAATCACTTTGTAGTACTTTCTTTGCTTTGCTGTATATAATTAGCACCAAAGGTGCGAACGCTCAGCACTATTATACAATATTATAGCTAACTAGCTATTACAAAATCATCTCAGACCAAAAGTTTAATTTATTGCTTATTCAAATCAGATATCAAAATAGCTCGAGCAATTATAACAGTACATCTTTTTTCTTTAAATATAATGTGTGTCAAGGCACAAAGTCAGCCAACTAGCCAAGGCTATTGTTAAGGCTGCAATTAAGTGAACAAAGAAAATAGCTGCAATGACAGCAACAAACATAACAAAAACAAGACAAGAATGAATGATAAAATGTTGTTATAGTGAAACATAATTATAACTTAAATACCTGATGGGATGTTTGTTTGACTATATCTGCTGGTAGTCTGTTCCATAGGGTAACACAGCTAACAAAATAATGATTGACAATGGTAGTACATCTTCACCCATGGAAGAAATAATGGTTCAGAGTGCTGACGGCAAATGGAATTGGATGGATGAGGTGTAAACACAGAGGCATAAGTGACTCACCATGAAGAATGCACCTGCAGTTGCACAGCTTGGAAAATTGTCTCCTAATTTTCAGGCGGACCCATTCCAGCTGCTGCACCGAAGTAGGGACCACTTATTGGTTATAATTTTGTCAGCAAATTCCTGGGTTTGCTCCAGCATATTAACATAGCTGCTGTGATAAGGATCTTAAACACAAGCACCACCACCCAAAACTGGAAGGCCAATGTATTTATACAACCTGGATAAGCTTTTTGAATCTGTCAGAAGGAACTGACGGTAAAGCATCCCCCAGTAGCTTCTTTACCAGACACATGTTTTGATAATGTGGATTGATGATGAGAAGTCTGAGGAGATGTGAAAACCAAAGTATTTGATGGTTTCACTTGGTCAATGATAACACTCCCGAGCTTGAGCACAAGTGTAAATGGCTTCCTCTTTCTGCTGATGAGAATAGATTTTGCTTTGGAGGTATTGAGCCTGAGGTGTCTCAATGCACTTCCAATTGGCATCTTGCTGAATTTCAGTGCAGTCCTTCATGCTGGACACCTCCTTGGAGTAGCAAATGTCGTCAGCAAAGATGGTCAAACCTTTGTGGGACAACAAAGTGCAAGTGGCAATGTTGTCAACATACACAATGTACAGTAGTGGTCCCAGAATTGACCCATGAGGAACACCAGATGTCACATTGGCTTTAAAGCCATGGACAACAACTTGTTGTAAATGATCTGCCAGAGCCTCAAGTATCATCAGATTGAGTGCTGGTACAGATTGAAGGAGATTCTTGTGAGATGGAGGGCAATGGTGTGCTGTGCTCCGCAACATTCTCTTGAAATATCATCTGGGCTAGTGGCTACCTTTGACGCATGTTGGCTAAACAGTTAAATACGGAGCAGGTCACACTGCAAAGCGGTGGAATGTTGTCTCAAGGAACTGGCAGATATGTGGCATAGTCACCAAACCAAAAACCAAATTGAACATTAGATAGCAGGTTGGGAGTATGCAGATATTCCATTATTACATTGTGGACCAGCCTCTCCAAGGTCTTTGAAATAATTAGTGATAACAATGAACTTTGCCTGTAATTAGCAATATCTGATGGGTTACCTGCTTTGTGAATGGGGGTAATATTGCAAATTTTCTAGTATGTGGGGAGGTTCCCATGTTGAAGGGGAGTCAAGGTCTCGCTGATGTAAAAAAAATGCGAGCCACGGAGTTCCCATGTTCAAGGGCTCTATGGCAAGCTCTGGTCATGGACAAGACAGCTTCTGTAGCTACATTAAAGTCACCCATCAAGACACAATCATTGACTGTGTGTGTAATGGAGAAGATAGCATCCTCTAACTGTGACAAATCGAGGTCACAGTAGTTTGGCGGGAGATAGAAAACTCCCACTAGATGGTTCTCATAGGAGCTCCATCTGATCATCCACACAGGTGAAGGAAACTGAAAACAGTTCATTAACATACAGGCACACACCACCACCATGCCTAGATCAATCACACTGAAATGGTTGGTATGATTTCACCGAGACTTCCAAGTCTAAGATTGTTTATCTAACGAAATCTCAGTGAAAGTCATGATACTGGGGGCAGTAAGTAGAAGCCAATACACGCTTCATCTACTGAAATCTCAGTGAAAGTCATGATACTGGGGCAGTAAGTAGAAGCCAACACGTACTTCATCTACTGTGGGTAACAAACTTCTGCAGTTTGTGTAGAAGATAGATGTTGATACAGGGGTGGACCAGCAAAAGTGGTTATCTACAGGGCTTAGTACAGTATTGGTTGAAGAAGTATCAGACTGGCAATGCTCTGCCTCAGACTAACTGGGTTGGAAATAGAAAGCATACAAAGATTGAGTTTGGGTGCTCCAGGGTGGTCTGATATGGTGATCTTCTTTTGCAAATATGCCTGTGAGCTCTTCTAGACTCTGTATCAGTACGTTAGTGTTGTAACTATTGGTAGGCTGACAGGCCATACATAACCACGTGGTGCTGTCTTGCAACTCCCTTATCGATCACTGCTAATCTCAACACAGCCCAAGTGCTGCCAGAAATTGTAATTGTCGCAAAAAATACCTGCATCATCGTCTCCTACTTCTTGACTGCAGACACCGCAAGGAAATTCAAACAATTTACCACAAGTCACTGCAGCTGCTTCCTTTGTTTATTTAATGTTGTCTTCATAAGAGAAGCTTAACAGACCAGAGATCCTGACCGGTACATATTCATAATGCGAAACTCCACTCCCAGCACTTGGTTAGCCTACCAGCATAAAGAAAATGTCAAAACTACTGCGGGTAGAAAGAAATTATTTTGCTCACATGATTACGATGTGACAATAGGGGGTGTTACACTGCTACACGGTTCTTAAAAATCAGCCCGAAAATTGTCAAATTAGGAGCATGACAAACTGACAAACTGACGAGCAGACAGACAAATGAGAGGCAGACAGGACAACTACTATAACCATCTCAACCATCTCGTGCATACAAAAGCTGATCATTAATTTAATATGAAGAGCACGCAAGTCACATTGCATGGGGTAGCCTATCTACCGATTTTTTACCAACAAAACTGAACACCTGATCATTTGGTACAATTTTATGCAGAAATAAGATATTTTTTCCCACAACCTCAGCATAAGTCTAACTTACATCTACAAATTTTTCACATAATATTTTGGTAAGTTATAATTTTTTTCAAAGTCATTTTTGGGACTTTCAAATCGTAATAGAAATTTTTAACTATAGTATTGCATATTGACCTAAAAAAAAAAAAAAGAACAAAACTTAACTTTCAGTATCACTGTCCTAAACATCTCGCCACTTTCATTGAGTGCATCCTTTTCACAATACATCATCACTCAAGTCTACTCATACTTATCACTGTGTTGTATGACCTTTTATGTACCATACTATCATCATCTGGAGCAACCATTGTTGTTGGTCATTGTTGGTCCATCCAATGTTTACTATTTCATCTATAGAGACAGACATACCTACCTCTTCGTAGGTCACGCTGTCATCTAATCACACTTTCCCAAAGTGTAATTTTTATTATTATAGTGTGACAATGAAGAAGATTATTATAAAAGGGGTGAGGAGATATTTTCTGATTTTAGTTTATTGAAGGTTTCATGAGTATTAGTTCTACTTGGCATGTCGATGTTTATTGTTTACTTTTTTGCTGCAATAATTGGAGCATTGTATACGATGAAATCAAACTACAAAATTTTACCTACAAAATTTGGAAAGACTGAAAGAAATAAAGAGAATAGCACATTGTTGACTCACTTTAGTAGTGACAGTAAACCTTTAGTATGCCCTGCATCACCTTATAATAAAGGTAACTCATGTAACATTGTTAAAGTTCCTAACGATCCTATTCAATGCCAAAACGTAAGTCAAAATATCAATATGCCATTTATACTTGACTGCTATTGTGCCACTTATAAAGAAGAAGACAATCTGATTGAAATTGGACGTTGTTTCTACAACTGCGGAAGACATGGTCCACAGACAGATACGGTTTACCAACCATTGCCTCAGAATTTATCAGAATGGAATTATTACATGTGTGGAGAGTACAATAGATCAAACACTCTTTGTGGGACATGCAATGCTCAAGAACATTTATATCCACAAGTTTATTCTTTTGACTCGCAGTGCATAAAATGTGAAGAAGGTGTCTCACAGTGGTGGAAATATATCGTTCTAGCTTATTTACCTCTAACAATTTTCTACGTTCTTATTTTGCTTTTAAAACTCGACATTCATTCTTCTCCTATGAGAGGGTTTGTAATTTTTTCTCAATTCATATCAACTCCTGCAGTTGTTCGTGTTTTGCTGTCAGTCTGTCGGAAACATCCAACTTTTCTTTACAGTATTAAACTAGTCGAAGCTTTGCTTGGAATTTGGAATTTAGATTTTTTTCGTGTGTTTGGCAATAGCATTTGTGTTGGTGGCTTAGACTCTTTAGCTGATTTGTTTCTTGACCTGACAGTGGCAGTGTATCCCTTGTTACTGATAGCCATCACATATGTAGTAATTCTGTCATATGATTACTTTAAATTTCTAAAGGACATTTGGAAGCCAATGAGCTGTTTGCTCAATAAAGTGTACAGAAAATTATCAATTAACACTTCAGTTTTAGATGCAGTTACAACGTTTCTGTTTTTGTCTAACATGAAGATCTTAGGTGTTTGTTTTGATACTCTAACTCCAGTGAAAGTGTATCGGTTTGATAGCTCTGGATGTGTGAGTATTAGCTGGAGGCTTTTCTATGACCCAACAATACATTATTTTGGCTCTAAGCATCAATTATATGCTGTCACAGCTATAATTATATTGTTGTTTGTGTACATCTGTCCACTGTTGATTTTATCCTTGAATCCCTGCAGTTGTTTTCAAAACTTTATCTCTCAGCTTCCCCATCGATTACAAATATTCTACCATACTTTCATGGATGCCTTTTACGGGTCCTACAAGGATGGATCAGATAAAGGTACTAGAGACTGCAGGTTGTATGCCTTAGTTCTGCCAATAACCCGAGTTGCATTAATGATGACTTATGGCTATACTTTTAGTCTGTCCTTCCTTCCATTGTCTACAATAATACTAACAATCGTTGTGATACTCACAGTACTGATTGATCCATATAAAGAGCACCTGAAACATCTTTCATCGATACTTTCCATCTCTCTACTACTAATTGCTTTCAATTATATATGTGCTGCTACAATATCCATTATTGCGTCTAAAGGATCTGATGCTATGACTAAAGAGTCATACATACTAATGGCAGTCATGTGCTCAGTAATACTTTTGTTTGTGCTTATAACAATATTCATATCAACTTATAGCAGAAAATGCAAAACCAAATGCTAGCATGTTCAACATATTTTAGACCATCTTGCACTTATTTTATTGTGTGATCAAAATTTTGTATCAAAACATCCATATAGAAATAAACTATAATGATTTAGCTATTTCTTAACATGCCATCTGAATTATTATCAAAATTAATGAATATTTTTAGGCAGGTTGAGATTGTTTTTATTATCAGACATGTCTTACCTTGTTCATCAGTGCATACCTACATCTGACACAAAACACTATGTGTATCTTACAAACAGTATGTGTATCTGACAAACAGTATGTGTATCTGACAAACAGTATGTGTATCTGACAAACACTATGTGTATCTGACCAACAGTATGTGTATCTGACAAACAGTATGTGTATCTGACAAACAGTATGTGTATCTGACAAACACTATGTGTATCTGACAAACAGTATGTGTATCTGACAAACAGTATGTGTATCTGACAAACAGTATGTGTATCTGACAAACAGTATGTGTATCTGACAAACAGTATGTGTATCTGACAAACAGTATGTGTATCTGACAAACAGTATGTGTATCTGACAAACACTATGTGTATCTGACAAACAGTATGTGTATCTGACAAACAGTGTGTATCTGACAAACACTATGTGTATCTGACAAACAGTATGTGTATCTGACAAACAGTATGTGTATCTGACAAACAGTATGTGTATCTGACAAACACTATGTGTATCTGACAAACAGTATGTGTATCTGACAAACAGTATGTGTATCTGACAAACAGTATGTGTATCTGACAAACAGTATGTGTATCTGACAAACAGTATGTATATCTGACAAACATTATGTGTATCTGATACGAACATTATGTGTATCTGATACGAACATTATGTGTATCTGATACTAACATTGTGTGTATCACTTTGCTTTTATTAGGCAGGTATAATTTTCATGATCGCTATTGCTCTCACTTAATCTTTCTTTACATGGAATAGTGGAATGAAATCATTCTCTGTCCCTCAGTAGATTCTCTAAGATAAACATTTAGAGCATGCTCTAATTGTGTATGTTACTTTGAATTAGACTGGTGTATCTCTTCTTCAGGTTTATTTCATCATGTTAGTTACCCTCTTATAGCTGTCTGATATAAACACCCTACTATTCTTCTCTTAAATGGATTGGATAGTGGGGCTTAATTTGAAGGTATCAGAGTGAGAGATGTTTCTGTATATTAGTCTTCTACTTAGGATGTATCTTTTCCAACAATTCAATACCTACAATGCTGAAAATAACTTCTTTTTGTTACTACCTGTTTATAACAGTTACACTATTATGGCAACTAATATTTGAAATACGATCACTTATACCATAACAGTGTGGGCATTTCTTGGAATAAGATGATACTACTGGGACAGACACTGGAACAGACACTGGAACAGACACTGGAACAGAACTTTGAATTGAATGCTGAAAAATAATAGCATGAGTCTTGCATTCAAGTTCTGAAATGAATGGCTTATTAAGGCCTAGCAGTAGCCATGCATATTCAGGCCAAGTCATTCCCATGGACATTGCCTTACACATTACCAAGTTCATGGTATGTGAAGGAAGTACAAGTAGAAATACTCTGAGTCTAAGGTGAGTCGCTCTGTTTAGAGCTTTCATTATGGCATTTTCATGGGCAAATAGCTGAAAGTAATGTATATCTACAGTAGAATTCAAACCATTATAAATTTGTTCAGCAGTCTCAATGAAGCTGCCATCTGAAGGATATGCGAAAATAGCTATTCTTTTCCAATTCAATTTTGTTACAAATTCATTTGCTGCACGAGACAAAATTACTGGCAAACTGTGAGGTATTACATTCAATGAGACGAGACTCTGATCTGTAATCACAGTGATATTAAAGAATGATGGCACTACGTGAAACGCGAAATCCGCAGTGATGTTAGAACAAGAGTAGTGATCAATGACAGGAGAAATTTGTGAATACCATCGAACAAATCCATCCAAAGTATCTTTATTTCGTGCTGGCCAGCAATAAGTGGTAAGTAATAGTAGTGAATCATTGGTATCAGTGGAGCAGTTGAAAAATTTGTTTGGTAATTTATTCACTTGAGGTTTGACAACTATACCAAGGCAGTTCTTGCTCGAACTTTCATGACTCAAATAGAATAAGGTGCACAGTAGGAGGCATCCAGGGATGCACTGTATTTTCAAATCCATAATAATAGAAAAATGAATTCAGACAGACTTGCCACCCAGTTGCAGGTGGTGATTTATATACTGTATAATTACACACAAATTACATAATAAACAGTTTCATAGTGCAAAAAATGTGATACATTATTAACGAAGGAAATCATTATTTTTTAATAGTCTTGTTAAAAAAGAAGAAGAAGATATACAGGACAGTAGAAATAGGCACGCACTTACTTGTCACTATAAGATTGTTCAAAGTGTGCAAGAAAGCTAGTGGCATGTTATTCCCACAAAAATATTACAAATCTTCTCTTAAAAAGTAGTTAAGTGCACAGCTTTACTGTTTTATAATGTCATATAATCTGACAGGTTTAGTATTTTCAACAAATGATCTTTTTTATTGCGTAACTAAGCTTTAGTTTTAATAATGGGTAGCAAAACCATAAGAAGTCATAATTTTCCCAGAATTTGCAAAAAACATACCTTTCAATACTGCATAAGGTTGTTTCACTTTTCCAGAAAGTTTTCAGTTAATCTAAAATAGAAAGATGAATTTTAAAAGCTTTTTAAGCACACATACCTCATTTAAATATTATTTCCATGTCCTACATAATATCACTGAAATATAAAGGTACGTGCCAGCTATATAAGAAAACAAAGACATGTTTCAACTCCCATAAGCATTCACATTCATTGCAAACAGTGGAATAGAGAGCTGACCTGTTTTATATCATGACAATGACATACTATAATATGACTATTATTATCTTAAATATTTTTTACAGTTCTAATAAATAAACAAAATCGCTAAAAAATAAAATAATTTAGAGACATCGATAAAGTATTACAAATGTTTTATTATATTTTTATAATTTCTACACTTTAATGAAACCGCACAGAGATCTTTAATGTATTTTGGCTAGTTTCAAATAGAGCTTTCAGTAAATAAATGGGGGGGGGGGGTGAGAAGGAGATAGGCTAAAGTCCCCTTTGTCCCACCCCTCCCCCCTGTATATTCTTCCCTGTACCGCAATCAGCATATTGATGTTGTTAAAGTAGTAAATATAGCAGTATGTAATTAGAGGTGCAGAGGCTATTGAAGTGTTCCTGTAATGTATAAATGTTAACTGATATGAATAAGGGAAAGTTGTCATCAGTCAATTTTTGTTACCGTATTTGTAGGTTTAATCTGGCAACTTTAAGAGGTCTCCAGGCATCATTCATTCAGACACATATTAAAGCTCCATCAACATAAAGAGGGGGAAGCTCCTTGTAGATGCTAAAAGCATCCTTATCACAATTTTTTCTAATGCAAGCAGCTCTGTCCATGCCTGTCATCCACATAACTCTAGTAAGTTGTGATCATTTTGTGTTTGTAGTCAGCGGTCACAGAAAATCAGCAAAACATTATACTTAAGGTAGATCAAATTTAAGTTGCAACTGACTTAAAGGGTAACTGCGGTGAAAAAAAAAAAATTCTGCAAACATCATAAATAATACTCTTATATCATGCTAAAACATGGCCCAAAACCATTTGACCCAAAACTGAGTGGATGCTTCAAAATAGCACCTTTATTTTCAGCTATTTGGTTCATTAATTTTCACTTCCTGTTGTGGGCGTGGCCTCGCGATGACGAGGAAAAGGTTTCCTGTCTACCCACATTGGCTGGACTATGGATACTGAGAGTGCTTCTAGCAGCCATAGCAGTGCAGAGAGTGATCCCAGCAGTTCTGAGGTTAGCTTAGAATATGATTCCTCCTCCTTTACATCTGAAGCTGGAAGTAGTTGTGATCCTGAAGTGCTTACATTTATGTATGAGCCAGTAGTAGGAGTACTCTGCGTAGCAGTGTAGATGTTCTTGTATTTGGGTCCTTGCCTTTCCTTTATTGTCTTGGCCCATCAGTGATATGTGTTGTACCAGTACAGTGTGGGATAGTATCTGTGACCAGTGATCTGTACTGTACCAGTACAGTGTGGGATAGTCAGCTAGTTCCCATAATGAAACTGAAGAAGACAGTGATTCTGATGAGGGTGTTCATCCCAGGCTTCTTAACTTAGATTGGTAAGTTAGTCACTACCAGCTATTAGTGGATATACCATTACATGGTGTGTGTGTGTGTTCTCCAAGGTGTTCATGTGAAAATTGCATAATAATGCCCACTGGAGTAGAGTGCGTCTGTTGTAAAGAATCTCTAAGATAGTGGTAAAACTACTTCAGAAGGAGTTGGATGCATAGTGCTTCATCCTGGATGTCAAGTCCCAATGAACTTTCACATAACTAGCTGCAGTCACTATGACTGTTGCATGTTTTGTAATGTGTGCTCTTAGCAACTAGTGTCTGTTGTGTGTTCATTTGTGTTGTGTATTAGTTACGTGTCTCCGTTATTTTTATGTCACTTTTTCTATGGGCTGAGCCCTGGATATATTTACCCTAGTGCCTAGCTCAGTCACAGAGTATTTTCTCATGAACCATTGCTTTACTTGGATAAGACAAAAACCTAAATTTCTCTGGTTATTAGTCAGGTTGGGCAAACCGGTAGAGAAGATTCTCCTAGTGTGGTTTTCTCAGCACTTGGGAGTACCTGAGCATTTAATCAGAGACGAGAAAATGACAGGGTAAAAGAACGTCAAGATCGAATTAGCAGAGATATTGTACAGCAAATTCCATTATATGGGATGATAGTACAGATGCTGAATCTTACCTGGAAATGTTTGAATTGGCTATAGAAGAGGCTAAGCAACCTGAAGATTACTGGGTTCCAACCTTACGGAAGCTTCTTACAGGAAAAGCCTTGGCCACATATCGGGAGATCTCTCCGGGAGCCACATCTTCATTTGCTGAAGTAAAGTCTGATATTTTGAAGAGGATGGGTGCAACAGTTGAGAGTGCAAGGAACGTGATTTGGCTTCAGATGCCTAGACTTGATGATAATTTGGAGACGTATACAAAGGAATTGATGACATCTATAAACAGACTAAAGAGCACATGGAAAACACCAGAGGATGCAGCACACGAGTTATTTGATGGAGTTCTGCACAGAATCTTTCACCAGGAGACCTTGTTGCTGCTACGAGATGGAACTGATGAGTCTCCATTTAGAAAAGCTGAAAAGTTAAGGCAGATTTGGTCATCGCGGGACTATTATGGAAGAAAGAGCATGCTGCGAGGAAAATATCCGTCCTTTGGCTACCGACGACTCAGATACCGGGATGAGCTAGCTGGCGGACTCGAGACTGGGACATCTCCAACTGTGGTAGAAAACACCTTGGAGAACACACACATACCATGTACTGGTATATCCACTAATAGCTGCTAGTGACTAACTTATCAATCTAAGTTAAGAAGCCTGGGGTGAACACCCTCATCAGAATCACTGTCTTCACTGTCTTCTTCAGTTTCACTATGGGAACTAGCTGAGGCTACTACTGGCTCATACATAAATGTAAGCACTTCAGGATCACAACTACTTCCAGCTTCAGATGTAAAGGAGGAGGAATCATATTCTAAGCTAACCTCAGAACTGCTGGGATCACTCTCTGCACTGCTATGGCTGCTAGAAGCACTCTCAGTATCCATAGTCCAGCCAATGTGGGTAGACAGGAAACCTTTTCCTCGTCATCACGAGGCCACGCCCACAACAGGAAGTGAAAATTAATGAACCAAATAGCTGAAAATAAAGGTGCTATTTTGAAGCATCCACTCAGTTTTGGGTCAAATGGTTTTGGGCCATGTTTTAGCATGATATAAGAGTATTATTTATGATGTTTGCAGAATTTTTTTTTTTTCACCGCAGTTACCCTTTAACTAAATTAAGAAGAAATTTATAAGGTCTATTCTGAAGCATGAGATTGTATACTGGAATTATAATAGAATGGCAGGTAGTTCTGCACACATTAAATAGCCTGCAATTTTGTTTGCTACATTAAACTTAGGAAAATTGGGCATTACTATCCTAGTTTTACCTAAAATGTATACCTTTAAAGCAGCATTCATGCAAAACTTACTTCATAGTCTGTTGTAGCTATTTCTAAGTATTTGAACTGATTTTAAGCAAATGGACGAGGAATGGGAATTGTAGAGTGAGACTAACTGAGGAGTGAGAGTGAGTGGACTGACTATAACTAACCCATTTCAAAACTACACAGCCACATTCTGCACATGCTCAAGCTCAAACACATGGAACATAGAAACACATAATTAGTGTGCCACACCTAATTAATCAAACCAACCTACAGCTAAGTTTGGATTACAACTGTATTGTATATCATATTTAAAGATTACTTAGACTTCTTTGTGAGTTACTACTTCAATCAAAACAAACACTGAGGACTTTTAAATTTACTAAAAACAAGGATGTAATGGAATTTAAAACAGAAGTTTTGACTGATAGTTTCTGATAGAATCTTCCGAGAAAGAAATGAAAGGGTTTCCATGCTAGAATTAGGATTTTGTAATTACGATTGTGGGTCTGCGCAGCTCGCCTCAGCGCTCTTTCACTTTGTTCGACGCAAGTCACACAGGGTCGCTGCCACCAGAGTCCTCCCAACCAAGCTGACAGAGTTTTAAGTCTGATTAAAGAGTTAGGCATGGGAGAACTGAACAGACGCATGCGTGGCTGGGCTTATAAATGTTCCGACGGCCACGCATGTGCACATATACAATGCCACGTCAAATGCACCGAAATAACGCACACACAATGATACACACACAATGATACACAAAATAACGCACAACATTAAATTATTCCAGTTGACGCACAACACGTACACAATGCCTACATGCACACACAAAAATATGATTATGGATGTTCTTCTCTTTTCTTCTTCTTTCACTTCTCTTCTTTCTTCCTCTCTCTCTTGCCTTCTCTATCTTCTGCAGACCCACAACGATCATATAAAAATATCAGCACGTATGAAAGAGCTACAAATATCAACGGATAAACTGAAACTGCCAAATCCAGAAATAAGTTGGATAGAGACCCAAGCCAAAGACAAATATGTTGATCATATGCTCAAAAGAAATCTAAATTCCAAATTCCAAAAAATGTTGCCAAAACTTTGATAACTTGAAGCATTTTAGGTCTGTTTCTAAAAGCAAGCAGTGTAGCGCGTATATGAGCAGGGATTGTTAGTATTTGTGAAAATATTATGAACCCCTGTATGGGAGAAGAATGAATGTCTATTTTAAAAAGATAGATTATTAAACAAAATAATGTAAGTGGTAAGTAAGCATAGCTTCTTGGATATAGGTTGTGGTCAGCACTGCATGCTCCACAGAGAGTACCCGATCTTTTAAAGTCATTGCACATGTAGTCATTCCATTCAGACATGTTTGAAGGCATGGGTTGGTAAATAAAATCTATCAATCTGTTACTTATGTACCTGGCACAGTTATAAGGACACTGGCCCTCTTCTATGAGTCCTTTATTTTCATTGTAAGTACAGCACAATAGCAATCGAGTATAGAGAAATTGACACATTGTATTCCACAAATGATTAATGCATCATTGAATACATTATGACAGCTACAAGAGCCATTATTCTGACAGGAGCAGCAAGGGAAGATAATGGAGGTAAACTCGTGTTGTTGTTCTGCTTTTTCTTCTTCACATTCTTTCAAATGATCCTCTCATTTTGAATGGGATAATACTGGTGTAGCACTGACTAGTAAAAGCAACAAGAAGTTAAATGAGACCTTCATAGCTAGGTGTTCTACTGACTAAACAGTTACTGGAAGTTTAAAGTTAGCTTTTCAATGTAGATGTTATGAATAGGTTTGTGCTAGAAATACTTTCAGTGTCATTAGGGGAATTATTCAATTAGTTGATTTTTATAAGAGATGCCTAAGATTTTCTGTATTGAATGTAGCCAATACAAGTATAACATATAAAATTGCTGTGTTGTGTTTATTATCGAAAATTGCTGATTATTTTAGATTGTTGAATAAATTAACACAAGAATGTAATTACTTCTTGCTCTAAATTTGAATATTTGAGTCAGGGGTTTGATCGACTGGACTAAAATTAAGAAATCAAGTTTCTTGAGTTCATTACATATTGATTTAAATGTGGCATGTTTCTTTTTTTATTTCAAACCACTATGGAGCTTTAGACACACTATAAAATGGCCCTCAACAATACATTTGTGTGTCAGTAATGATGACAACTGACAAAGATAGTGTGTATTCACGAATAATTCATGAGCTGAGTTGAGTTGGTAAAGTGTCAGTGGTTCATGTGTAAACTTGACTTCACCTGTTCTTCCTTGTCCATTTTACCAATTTGACATGTGAACATAAATTTTCTCTTCTTCCCGGTGCAGCCCTTCTAATTTTCACTATTGTATGCATGGCTCATGCATCCAATAATTACTGCTCAGGCCAAAGTCATCAGAACCGATCCTTCCAACAAGCTACTATTTGTGTTGTATGCTTGCAGCCTAACCACCAATTCATCCGCATGTACACATTATTGACTTCACAACCTCAAGCTAATATTGTATAAATAATACAATGACTTCACAATGTTTTGCTTTACTGCAGTTATTACTTTCAATTTCGAAAAATCAATCCTCTATAGCTAACTACAAGCTGTATAGCAGAAAAAAATCTTGTTTCATATACCAGGAAGAGTGAAGATAGTAATGGAAAGAGATAGTGCAGTAGAGCTTGTAATTTTGATGCTGTCATTATTGTTTTTTGAAGCACATGGCTCTGTAGAATTGAGACAAGTTGTCCTTCACAATGAAAATTGGAGTTACAATTATTCCAGGAACTGCATTAATGAATCTGCTTTTTGTATACCTTGGTCAGACTGTGATGCTAGTCTGGGTGGCTGTAAGTGTATTATATTTGCAGGGAATTCCTCTAATCTGTAAAATAGTCGCACAAAACAGATCTACTCTTTATGTTATGGGCTGCAACTGTGTCACTATTGATGAAGACAATGAGAGGCAAATGGTGGAAGTAGGAAAGTGTATCTATAATTGTGCAAGAGATCAAGATCTGTATTTAATTTACCAACAATTACCTGATAATATGTCCGACTGGAACAAATTTATGTGTGGAGAGTTCCATAGAACTGGGAGTCTTTGTGGGAAGTGTGATACTGACAGAGATTACTACCCCCGAGTGTACTCCTTTGATATGTCTTGTATAAAATGTGATAACAGTAGTTCCAACTGGTGGAAATATATCTTGTTAGCTTATGTCCCACATACAGTGTTTTACTTGATAGTGTTCTTCTTTAAAGTAGACATACACTCGTCTCAGCTCCAAGGCTTCATTATTTACTCCCAGTGCTTAACAATTCCTCCATTAGCACGCAATTTATTGTTGTCTACAAAACATAAGCCTGTAATTTTAGAACTAGGTAAACTATTAGGTGCACTGTATGGCATCTGGAACTTGGACTTCTTTCGTACCTATGACTCTGGTATTTGTTTTAAAATGAGCTCTTTAGAAGTGTTGTCAATGGATCTTGCAGTAGCAATGTACCCTTTGTTGCTCATGCTGTTTTCGTATTTATTAGTCTCTTTACATGACCAGAACTTTAAGCTATTAACATTCATTTGTAAGCCTTTTAAAATCCTCTTTAGCAGGTGGAAAAGCAATTTTGCAATTAACACTTCTACAATAAATGTATTTGCAGCTTTATTTTTTTTGTCAAATATAAAATTATTCAGTATTTGTTTTGACATACTAACTCCAGTTAAAGTCTACCAGTTTCATAATCCTCTGCAAGTGAATTCTAGTTGGAGGCTCTACTATGACCCTACAATAAAGTATTTCAGTAAGGAACATCGATGATATGCCATTATAGCCCTTGCAATTACACTTGTCTTCATCATTATTCCAATTTTAATTCTTCTATTTTACTCTACTCGAGTATTTCACAAGTTTCTTTCTATTCTCCCACAGCGCTGGCAGTTATTTTTACATGCATTTGTAGACTCCTTACAGGGTTGTTATAAAGACGGTACAGAGCCTGGTACTCGAGACTGCAGGTGGTATGTACCCATGCTTTACATTTGCCGTCTTGTAATAACGTTTATGTATGGCATAAGTCTTAATGGTGATGTGGGTCTGCCCAGGAAGGAGAAAGACAGAGATGAGAAGACGAAGGGAGATAAAGAGAAGAAGACAGAGAAGCACAGAGATGTGGGTGGAGCCTAGCCCTACCCACATGAACTCAGAACTTGTTAATGTTATGTTATTTTGTTCATGTAATTGTATCACCTTTCTTTAATTGTATCAGCTTTTCATTTAATTGTACCAGCCCTTAGAGAGTTTTTGTAAGTCATGTGTTTGAGTGTCAATTAGCGGTGCGTGTGTGTGCCTGCTCTGCAGTGCGAACTAAACGCTGCAGAGCAGGAAGTATAGATTGTGTACGTCATTGTGGGTCATAATAGGTGGAGTTTCATGTTCGTATTTAAGTTAAGTTTTATGTCACGTGTATCAGTTCTTGCATGCCTTACTTTTATTAAAAGCTGAATCTTTGTCAGTTGGGCTGTGGGAACTCTAATGGCAGCGGACCTGCGTTGTGAGAGCAGCGCAAGAATCCCAACCCCACAGGTGCCATATCTTCTTATGGAGCAATGATGATTACAATTTTCGTTATTATGACTATTATCATAGATCCTTTCAAGTCAAGTTTAAAATACTTATCCTCTTCTATACTAATATTTATCTTACTCATAGCCTGTTTCTGTGTGTCATTCGTAGGAGCTGTAATGGCAAACGAAAGAGGTAATACCATCACTTCCTATGTGTTAAATTTGCTATCCGTTACAATATCGTCCCTTCCTCTGTTTTACGTTGCAATTATTGCAATACACTGGATCAGCAGTCATCTATGCCTACATGATAAGTTCAGAGCACTAGGATTTAGAATAACTTAAACTCAAACAATGCATCTATGGTAATTCATTCAGGCATCAACATCACTATAGTTATTTTATATTTTTGTAAAGGGACTAGCTGCTATTAAAGTGACCATAAGTACACAAATATTTTCGTTGTCTATTATTATCACAATTACACGATACATTATACATAGTTAAATGTAAAATATTTTACTTTTTGAAACTCTTAAAAGAATATGCAATTATTGTGGATGGCCAGAAGAGAGATCAATACATTAGTTCTTTGATAGTCACATAGTATGAGATAAATGTATGAATTCATGCAGAATAAATCAATGCAGTAGTGCTAGTTAATTATCAGTCAGTATTATAGCTTAATAGTAATTATGTAGTGGTAAAAGGATCAGCCTGACATATAGGTACATCTTAATATTGTAGGTACTAATGGTAGAAAACCTCTTGCAGGCTCTTCCTTCAACTCTCACCTCTTCACACTAAATGGGGTGGTGTTTCTGCCAAGGATAGTTAGTTAGTTAGTCTTTGTATGTTCAGTGGGAAGTTGTTACCTACATTTGTGTTCTTATAGAAATAAAAAAAGAAAGGTAATTGTGCAGGAAATGATTTAAACACTACCCGGAGCATTATTTTATAGGTTTATTCTAATCACTGAGGGTTCACAATTTAAGTACAAAATGACCTTTTATAACCAGTCTACAGTTATCAGGTGTTTTACATAATATGTAAAGGTGAAGTTGTGATTATAATTTGATATAAACATGGCGGATAATCAAGCTACATAATTTAATCTGCCTTATTATTATAAATGTCTGACTGATTACATACTCAGTTTAATTATTCCAAATGACAATTTTTTTTTTACAAATTGCCTTTTTTTTATTGGTTACTTTAGTTTCTTTTATGTGAAGGTAACATCACCAATTACTTTAAAATTTTAATAAAATAAATTTTAGAAGAGTCTGATACAATTGAAAATGTGTTGTACATTCAGTTGATTTATTGAAACTTCATGTGATATGAAAAGGTTGTGTGGGGTCTGTAGCAGAAACTAGTCTTTTAGTAAAAGTTGCCATAGGTGTCTGACAGTCCTAACCTTAGCTGACCACAGGATAGAGCTCTAACTTACAACTTGGGCTTGACAAATTGGAACAGGATGTAGAATATTCAACTCGTACAACAGTCATTTAGGGGCAATTAAAGTACTCAAATTAAACCAGCTTTGGGAAAGTGAGATTGGATGACAACATGACTTACAAAGAGACAAGTGTATCAGTCTCAATAGATGAAATAGTAAATATTGGATGGACCAACAATGAAGGTTCAAGAAGATGATATGATAAAAATACATTACAGTGTAGTCATAACAACACAATGATTGATTGTGAAGAGTTGACTTGTGAGATAATCTGTTATGAAAATGAATTACGTACATTCAATAGATGTAGTGGCACAACTTTATGGATAGTGAGATACATAGTAAAAACATTGAAGGAGTGTTTACAGTAAATGTTGTGGTGTAGTGTGAGAGACAGACCAGAGTAGACTGCCACCAGAGTTGTGTAGCTATCCCCAAAGCTGTTCAAAGCTTCCAATCTCCCTACGTGAAGGGTTTCAAACCTTACTCAGGATTATGGCTAAAGTGTTAAGGCTATGAACGACAACTAGAAATGGGCACACGTGGCAAGCCATAATATAGAAAACCTACCACGCATGCGCCATGAGGTCATATGGTACAAAACTAAAGATGATGTAATGTGTGCATTAATAGGAATGTTAATACTTAGCTAGCTATGAATATAGTTAATACTACTGCTGTTCTGGTAATGTGGTGGACTTCACCACAAATGTCACAATGCAAAGTTTAGTAAAAGATTATATCCATTAGGTTTTGAGCGTGTCAAAAAAAATGATGTAAAGGCCTAGGGAAGCCATGCAGATAGCGTTTATGATACAAAGACATTGATTGGAGAGTACATACAGTACCAAATATAAAACTCATAGAAGTGGGTTAGTATTCATATCCCCCTGCTCAACAGGGTTAGAGCAGCTGCTAAAATGTAGGCTGGGGTGTGGGTAGCCCCTACAACCAACTTTAACTTGAGTTACCCTTCCCCTAGTACTAATTACGGTAGTAAAGATATCTAGTGTGGAATAAACCACTTATTACACTTGTCAGAGTGATATGGCAAGATATTTCACTCTCAGGCGTTATTTTCACAGTGTATTAAACTTTCAGAGTATTTTTTGATCTGTAATGAAAGTAGTATACCAAACGAATTAAGGATAGCCGCACATAGCAACGCGCACCGCCTGTAGATCCGGACATTAATTTATTCCCCGCCAATGCCCCACCATTTAATAATACACGAGCAGAAACAAACGCGCAGTAGTAGTTACCTGATAATATGTCTGACTGGAACAATCTCATGTGTGAAAAGTTCCATAGAACTGGGAGTCTTTGTGGAAAGTGTGATAGAGTGATATGTCTTGTATGAAATGTGGTAACAGTAGTTCCAACTGGTGGAAATATATTTTGTCAGCTTATGTCCCCACATACAGAGTTTTACTTAATAGTGTTCTTCTGTATATGGTATTTGGAACTTGTACCTATGACTACTGTCTTTGTTTTAAAATGAGCTCTTTAGAAGTGTTGTCAATGGATCTTGCAGTAGCAGTGTTCCCTTTGTTGCTCATGCTTTTTTCTTGTTTTGCAGCTTTCTTTTATTTGTCAAATATAAAATTATTCAGTATTTGTTTTGACATACTCACTCCAGTTTTATAGTCCCCTACAAGTAGACTCTAGAAAACCAATCAATAGAGGCATCACAAAAAGGAGCAATAAGACTCTCCATTAGTGATAAATAACATACTAATTATCAAGTGCATTGTTGCTACAACAGACAAAGAATATGTGACAAGTCAGCATTTATGACGAGAAATAAATTCAGCATTACCAAGTTAAAAAAGAAAGTGCTGTATTATACATAAAATTCACAATATCCAAACTCAACCTCTTTTGCTTAAGGGTGGCCACACACCGCCTACGCATTTTTTTTTGTTGATGGTTGCTATGCACGATTACTAATATTGTATACTTACAGGAGCTTCTCCACTACAACACAAGGACAAAGTACCTGCCAAAGGCGCAGCTCACTAATTTTAGAGTGAATCGGGACGAAATATCGGGCGGTTATAAAACTTTGTTAAAGTACATTTGTGTGGCTTGCAGCAGTTGTAAATTCGTGGTCTGTGTGTGAGCTGTAGGGATCCAGTCAAGTCAAGATTGCGAGACAATTGCTGGATCATATTATATAAAAGTGGCCAGTCTAAAAAGGACTGTCAACATAACTTCAGTCTTCATTCGCTAAATACATAGCTACTATCAAATTAATGCAATGTGAATACAATATTTATAATATAAGCAATCAATAATTATTATGTTTGATGTCTGAGATAGCTCTACATCCAATTCTGCAAGTGAAGATGGACATCACTTCTCCAACAAGAACTCCTTCTAGGAGGCAGATTTGGACACAGAAAAAAGGGGGATGGGGATTAGATAAGGTGGACAACTGAAATTGTAACTATTGTTAACTGCACTACTAGTTTTCAGTATTTCACGTCTAATATTTCCAAACAAAATTTAGCTAAATTATTTAGCTAAATAAGAAGACTTTACTTACATGTTTGCAGTGACTCCTCCTTTATAGAAGCGGGAAATTTTTGTGGAGCGGCATAAAATAAGGTAATATAAAACTGTCATTATTAGTTTTTCCAATATATTCTAATTGTGGTACAACAATAAAAAAAAATCGCATAATAATATGAATAAATAGATATCGAGATGAAAATTAACAAAACTAATCTGACAGAATCATTAAAATAAGGTTCAGGAAGGGCAGATAAATTTTCAGCTTTTAAAATATTTTCCACTAACCTCTAAAAGTTGATTTAAGTAAGAAACTTTGTAGCTTCATAACTCCTAGGTATCGGTGAGTTTCTCCACCATTTTTGGTAAGCTTTCTGTTAGCCTTCCCCCTTCCCCCCCCCCACCCCCC
>WLWD01001396.1_pt1 | contig 115906 bp, 109 predicted proteins | sample 6712731 | NCBI WGS metagenome assembly WLWD01 (sample SAMN12718690, study PRJNA576275) | sponge metagenome | isolation source: marine sponge | host: Mycale hentscheli | place: New Zealand: South Island, Marlborough, Capsize Point | collected 2014-11-01
TTCTGCTTTCCCGTCCCGTTCAAGGTCGTTTTTCGGCACGCCTCGGCAAGCCGGTCGAAAGCTGAGAACATTATCGTCAAGATCCGTTCAGACACGGGCCTGGCGGGATTCGGCGAAGGATGTCCGCGAGATTATGTCACCGGCGAGACCATTCAAACGGCTGTTCGATTTATCGAGCAACACAAGGCTTCGCTTACAAGGGATGTTACAACTGTCGCCGCCCTTCGGGCATGGGTCGACGCCCATCAGCCGGAAATCGATAAGAACCCGGCCGCATTTTGTGCCGTCGAACTGGCGATACTCGACCTCTTGGGCAAAACCGCCGGTGCGCCGGTCGAAGCGATAATCGGCGTTCCACAAATGGCTGCAACCTTCGACTACTCCGCGATCCTCGGCGACGCGCCATATGCCGTTTATTGGTGGCAATTTCAGCGGTATTGGCATGCCGGGTTCCGCGACTTTAAGGTCAAAATTTCCGGCAAGACAGGACGCGACCAGCGGAAGATCGGTATATTTCGACGCCGGACCGATCCCCTGCTGAGAGTTCGGCTCGATGCCAATAATCTCTGGTCTACCGCCGAGCATTGCATTGCCCATATCAATCGCCTCTCCTACCCGGTCTTCGCGATCGAGGAGCCCCTCCGGGCGAACGATATTGCGGGCTTCAGAAGCGTTGCCGTCGAATGCAAGACACGGATTATTCTCGATGAGAGTTTCCTCAGACGGGAACAACTGGATGTCCTGACCGATCCCGACAAATGGCTGATCAATGTGCGCGTCTCCAAAATGGGCGGATTATTGCGTGCCATCGATATCGTCAATGGAGCGACACGGCGCGGCATCGGGGTCATCGTCGGTGCGCAAGTTGGCGAGACGAGTATCCTTACGCGGGCTGCCCTTATCGTCGCGACGACAGCCGGAGACAGACTCGCGGCCCAGGAAGGCGCCTTCGGAACCCGGCTCTTGCAGGAAGATCTGACCATACCCAGTTTGATGTTTGGCGACGGCGGCACGCTTGTTCCCCTTCGCATCATGGATAGTGAGGCGCCTGGATTGGGCTTGGAAATCAAGGAAGGACTACTGTCTCGCCCAGCGCTATGAACGTCTCAACGCCAGCACCATAAAATTTACAATTTCGAGGGAATACATGACCGACGAGCCTATTTACCGGGAGGAGGACGGGCTGTGGATACCGCGGCCGGAAGCCAAGGGCCCGTTTCCCGGCCAGCATGGCGGTGCATTCGGCGCTGCGATTGCAAGCGCGATGGAACGATGGGCATTGGACCACGATGCCGGACGGCCCGTGCAATTCACGCTTAATTTCCTGCGTCCGACACCGGTAGAGCCGATCAGGATTACGGTCGAGGTCGTACAGTCGGGGCGCCGGGTTTCCGTCCTGCGGGGTGAAATTCACGCGGACGGGAAATGCACCGCTTTCGCAACGGGAATTTTCACCCAGCCCAGCCCCGTTCCGACGGTCAAAGGCATCCAACCGGATGTCCGGGACCCCTTGGACTCGGTACCGTTGTTAATTCACAAGCACATCCCGCCTCCCTGGTTTCGTGACTCGGTGGAGATGCGACGCGCCGCCGATGGAACCGTATGGATGCGCCCGACAATTCCGCCCGTTGCCCCCCTGACGCCCCTGGCCCGGGTCGTCGCGCATGCGGATTGGGGTTCCGGTGTCGCGCGGCCCGAAACCGCCGAGGCGCCACAGGTCAGCGGGTTCCCCAATACGGAACTAACGGTGCATCTGGTGCGCGAACCTGTGGGCGAGTGGATCGGCCTACAAGGTGAACCGATATGGCAAAACGATGGAATTGGGTTAACGACGGCGGTGTTGCGTGACGTTACCGGTCCGATCGGCCGGTCAGCGCAGTCGCTTATTCTGCTTCCCTTAACGGGCTCTAGATCGGATCAAGTTTAGACGAACTCATTTTATGAGTTTGGATATTCTTGTGAATCCGATCGTTCCCAATAAGTTAGATCAGATTCACACGGTTTTGGATCGCCAAAGGCGATTCCAAGAAACCCTGATCTGATCTAGATAAGGCCGGCAAGCGCGAAGTTATTGAGCACGATAACCGCGTTGAATGCCACGACTATCGCAACACAGGCAAAGACCGTACGCGCCGGGCGCAACACCACAATCATGGCCGTAATCAAACTTAAGCCGATTTTCGGCACGACCCACCATTCGCCGAGGGAGGACTGCGCCATCGCCATTAACGGGTTTACCTCAACTGCGCCGGCCAAAAGCCCTGCATTGGTGGACATCGCATCGAGAACGCCAACCACGATCACCGATAGCGCGATCAGCGCCGCCCACGGCGCAACGGCGGTCGGTAAGAGAGAGCTGGAAACGCGAAGCGACACAATGAACCTCCCAGTTGGCGGCGATGAAGCCGTTGAATAAGCATCTTAAAGTAAGCGTCCGGCCTGACCGCTCTGCCGTGCAGAAGAAGTGAGGTTTAGTGTCCACTTGTTTAGGTGGACACTAACGGGGATCAGGATGTGGCGAAGCGGGGCAAGCGTCGGCGCTGGAGTGCAGACGAGAAGCGGATGATTTGCGCACAGACGCGGTTTGCGGGCGTTTCGGTTTCACAGGTTGCACGGCGCTACAATGTGAACGCCAATCAGGTTTTCAACTGGCTGAAAGATCCCCGGTTTGCGGGAAGTGACACGGTCGATGACGCCGCCTGTTTCCTGCCGGTTGAGATTGCGCGTCACGTCGAGCACGAAGCCGAGCGCCCTGTTGGTGACGAAGGCAAGATCGAGGTCACGCTTGCCGGAGGTCATCGCTTGAGCATTAGCGGCCCTTACGATCCCGAAGCGCTCGTACGTCTGCTCCGGTGCTTGTCGGGATGATCCCGGTTCCCACGAACACGAAGGTTTGGCTTGCGGCCGGCGTGACGGACATGCGTAAGGGGTTCAATGGGCTGTCAGCGCAAACAGAGAAGGTTCTAAAGGCGGCGCCGTATTGCGGTCATCTGTTCGTCTTCCGGGGTCGCCGTGGCGATCTGATCAAGGTGATCTGGTGGGACGGGCAAGGGGCATGTCTGTTCTCGAAGCGTCTGGAGAAGGGACGGTTTGTCTGGCCGTCTGCGAAAGCGGGCAAGGTTGCGCTGACCCCGGTTCAATTGGCGATGCTGCTGGAAGGGATTGATTGGCGCATACCACAACGAACGTGGCGTCCCCTGACGGCTGGGTAAAGTCGTTTCACAGCAAAGGGTTGTCAATTTCCGGGGATTCCCATGCGGGGTGGCGGCTGATAGATTGCCGGCATGCTCGACGACGCTGAGAACCTCCCGAATGAACCTGCCGCATTAAAAGGTCTGGTGGCATCGCTGGCGTCGGAAGTGAAGTCACAGGCGGTGTTGATCGAGAAGCTCCAACACCAATTGGCCGGGATGCGCCAGCATCGCTTCGGGTCGCGCTCGGAGGCTCTGGATCAACTGGCGTTGACGCTGGAAGACGAAGAGATTGCGGCGTCCGCGCAGGAGCCCGCGTCAGACGATGCAAATGCAGATCAATCTGCAGCGCCAAAAGACAAGCCCAAACGTAAACCGCTGCCCGGTCATCTCCCACGCAACGAGACAACACTGTCGCCGGGCGATGCCTGTGGGGAATGCGGCGGTGCGCTCAAAACGCTTGGCGACGATGTCACCGAGGAACTGGAATATGTCCCCGGACGTTTTGTCGTGAACCGGATTGTTCGCCCGCGCATGGCCTGCACCTGCTGTGAGACGTTCCATCAGGCAGCCCTGCCGTCGCGGCCGATTGAGCACGGGCGGCCCGGTCCTGGCCTACTGGCCCATGTGCTGGTCAACAAGTACGCCGATCATTCGCCTTTGTACCGGCAAAGTCAGATATTCCAGCGCGAGGGGATCGATCTGGACCGCTCCACCCTGGCCGATTGGGTTGGCAAATCCACGGCTCTGTTGGAACCTTTGGCGGACGCCGTCGCGCGCCCTGTTTTAAAGGGACAGGCCCTCTTCGCCGATGATACGCCGGTAAAAATGCTGACCCCAGGCTCCGGTAAAACCAGGACCGCGCGGCTTTGGGCCTATGTCCGCGATGAACGACCCTGGGCCGGAGAGGCGCATCCTGCCGCATGGTATCAGTTCTCGTCCGCCAGGAAGGGCGTTCGCCCGCGCGAACATCTAGCGGACTTCACGGGCTTCATGCATGCCGATGGCTATGCGGGGTTCAATGACCTGTACCGCACGGGCAAGGTGACGGAAGTGGCCTGCATGGCCCATATCCGACGCAAGTTCGTCGATATCCACAAAGCTCAGGGATCGGCGATTGCCGAGGAAGCCATAAAACGTATCGCCACACTCTATGGCGTCGAGAAGGAGGTTCGGGGCCAATCGCCGGATCAACGGGTGAAGATCAGGCAGCGCCAATCAAAACCAATCTTCGACGACCTGGAATCATGGCTGCATGCCCAATTGACCCGGATATCCGGCAAATCACCCTTAGCCGGTGCTATTCGCTACGCCCTGACCCGCATGAAGAAGCTGCGACCATATCTAGATCACGGCTTTCTTGAACTCGACAACAATACCGCAGAGCGATCCATGCGGCCCATCGCCCTGGGGCGGAAGAATTATCTCTTCATGGGGTCCGAGGCCGGCGGCAAATCAGCCGCCATCGCCTATACGCTGATCGAGACAGCAAAACTCAATGGCGTCGATCCGCAGGCCTGGCTAACCGACACGCTAGCCTGTATCGCCGACCATAAAATCAATCGGATCGACGAACTGCTCCCCTGGCGTTACGCTCAAACCTGAGCGTAACAGTCCAACGTCATCATAGGCAGGGCTGCTTTACCGGACGCTCACGCATCGTGCAGCGGTTGTCCCACATCACCACGTCCCCCGGCTGCCAGACATGGCGGTAGCTGCGGTCCGGCTTCGGACAATGGGCGTACAGGTAGTCGAGGATCGGCCGGCTTTCCGCCTCCGTCATGTTCTCGAAGGACGGCACGGTTTCGGGATGGCTAATGTACAGCGCCTTGCGGCCGGTTTCCGGATGGGTACGGACGACCGGGTGATAGGTAAAGGGCACCTCGCCTTCGTGACCGGTGCGACGCGCCATTTTCGCGCCGCTGAACTTCGCGCGGAAGCCCGCAAGATAGCTTTTGAGACCATCCGATAAGGACTCGTAGGCGAGATATTGATTGCACCACATCGTGTCGCCGCCAGTCGGCGGCAGTTCCTGCGCCGCGAGGATCGAAATCGCCGGCGGTTTTTCCAGGTAAGCGGAGTCGGGATGCCAGTACTCCGTCGGCGTGGCTTCCTTGCCCCGGTTGTAGACCCGCAGAACGCCGGGATAGCCGTCGAGATAGGTCAGCATCGGCGTCGTCATCACCTCGCCCCACCGCTGCGCGAAAGACAGAAGGCCGGCATCGTCGATATGCTGATCCGGAAAGGTCAGCATACAGTGGTCCAGAAACGCCTGTCGGATGACACCAAAAGACCGGTCGTCAAGAGTGCCAAGATCGGGCCCGCGGATCGCAGCCCCGATAGAACCGGTCAGCGGCGTGACCTCAACATCCTGCCCAAAAGACTCCGTCGCGGAAGACATTTCGCCTCATCTCCGTCCAGCATTTCGCATTGCCGTGCCGATTATACTACGCTCATGAACGGACCGCGAAGCGGCACACCAAGGGAGGACGGCAAAATGGAACTCGGCTATATCGGACTTGGCGCCATGGGCGGCGCGCTGGCACGGCGGCTCATGCTGTCGCACAAACTTCGGGTGCATGATTTGCGCCCCGATATGGTGGAGGAATTCGCCAAGAACGGCGCGATCCCAACCCAGAGCGGCGCGGCGATGGCGCGCGAATGCGATGTGGTCCTAATCTGCGTACCAAGATCCGCCAATGTCCGCGACGCGATCTTCAGTGAAGGCGGCTTATTGGAAGGACTCGAACCCGGCAAGATCGTCATCGACCAAACCAGCGGCGACCCGGATGAGACCCGCCAGATGGCAGCCGAACTGGCGGAAAAAGGCATCACATTAATCGACGCCCCGGTCTCCGGCGGCCCCGCGGGCGCCGACGCGGGTACCATCGCCATCATGGCCGCCGGGCCGCTCGACATCTTCGAGAAGGTCAAACCGCTCTTCGAGTCGATCAGCCCGAACGTGTTTCACTGCGGCGACACCGGCAACGCGCATGTCGTCAAGCTGGTCAACAACACCATCGCGGCGAGCTGTCGCCTCGCGACCCTGGAAGCGGTCGCCATGGGCCGCAAATACGGCTTGCCGCTCGACATCATGACCGACGTCATCAACAAGAGCTCGGGCAGCAACAACACCAGCAAGAACGCCCTGCCGAAGATGCTGGCCGGCGAGCCGACCTCGAACTTCGGCCTGGCGCTAATGCTGAAGGATGTCAGTCTCGCGACCCAGATGGGCGCGAAATGTGGCGCGCCGATGTTCATCGCCAACATGGTCCGCGGCATGCTGCAGACGTCGGTTTACGAATACGACGACGGGGTCGACATGGATGCGACGATTTGGGCGGTGGAAAAGGCGGCGGATACGAAGTTCGTGGGGTAGAGGTTGGTTCAGGAGTACGGGCTGTTTGAATTGGGGCTCACCCGCCCCTACCACACAGTACCGTCATCCTCGGCTTGATCGAGGATCCATGGTGCAACCGCGTCCAGCATCAACTGGTTCCCCGCCACTCCTGAACTGTCCTCCCGGACAAGGCGCGTAGCGCCGCCGATCCGGGACCGAGAGAAACGTCGCGTCCGGCATCAGCATGGATCCCCGATCAAGCCGGGGATGACGCGTGGTGGGGTGTGATGCACCTGTGGCAACGGCGAGTCGTTGCGTTTCAAATATCCATCAATCCGGCAATACAATCGGCTCCAGCGGGTTCTTACCGAGCACCATATCTGCCCCCTTCTCGCCGATCATCATCGTCGCCGCGTTCAAATTTGCCGAGACCATCGCCGGCATGATCGACGCGTCAATCACGCGCAGCCCCTCCATGCCTCGAACGCGCAGATTGTCGTCGACGACAGCGGTCGGGTCCGTCTCCGGGCCCATCCGGCAAGTGCCCATGACGTGGAACGTGGTGTTGCCGCAATGGCGTGCCGCTTCCAGAAATTCGTCGTCAGTCTGAATGCCCGCATCCGGATAGACCCAGCCGTCGAAATAGAGCTTCAGCGCTTCGGTCTCGATCAGTTTGCGCGACAGCTTCATCGCGCTGACGACCGTTTTTCGGTCCAGTTCGTCGTCCAGATAGTTCGGCTGGATGCTCGGTTTTTCGAACGGGTCGCCGGAGCGCGAGCGAACCCAGCCCTTGCTCTCCGGCCGATGCTGCCATGTCGCGACCGTGAAACCGGGATGATCGTCCAGCAGCCCGTGCACGCCGAGTTTGTAGCTCGCCGGGGTGAAGATGAATTGCAGATCGTTGCTCTTCGAGGCCGGATCGGAGTGCCAGAAGCCGTAGACCATCGACGGGCTGAGATTGAGGATACTCTTGCCACCGACGAAATATTTCACGATCTCGCCGGCCAGCTTGAGACCGGTCGAGCGTTCGTTGATCGTGTCGCTGTTCTTGATCTTGCCGCTGAAGCGCGGCGCGTAATGGTCGCGCAAATTCTCCCCGACGCCGGGCAGTTCATGCGTCACGCCGATGCCGAGTTCCTGCAATAGCGCACCGGGCCCGATGCCGGACAGCTGCAACAGTTGCGGCGAATTGATCGCACCGCCACTCAGGATTACCTCCTTGTTGGCGTGCACTTCAATGATCTCGCCGCCGCGCCCGCCATAGGCATATTCGACGCCCGTGGCGCGCTTGCCGTCGAGGAGCACCCGCATCGCATGCGCCTCGGTACGCAGGGTCAGATTGGGGCGCGACTTGGCGGGATTGAGGAAGGCGCGCGCCGTGCTCATCCGGCGACCCTTATGTGCCGTGCGCTGGACGTAGGAAATGCCCTCCTGCTTCGTGCCGTTATAGTCCGGGTTGCGCGGAATGCCGATCTCCCCCGCGCCCTGCATGAACGCCTCGCAAAGCGGATGATCGTAGTTCAGGTCGGTGACCGTCATGTTGCCGTCACGGCCCCGGAACGTGTCGTCGCCACCGCCAATACGAGTCTCGCAGCGCCGGAAATAGGGCAGCACATCGGCATAGCCCCAACCCTGATTGCCGTTCTGCGCCCAGCTGTTGAAGTCCATGCGCTGGCCGCGGTTGTAGATATGACCGTTGATCGAACTCGACCCGCCCAGCGTTTTGCCGCGCGGCACGCCGATATTGCGGCCGCCGGTCCAGTGGCTCGGTTCCGACTCATACAACCAGTTCACGTTCGGGTCGGTCAGCGTCTTGATGAAACCCGCCGGGATATGAATGTAGGGATTCCAGTCGCGCGGCCCGGCTTCCAGCAGACAGACAGTGTGCTTGCCATCCTCGGTCAACCGGTTGGCCAGAATACAGCCGGCCGAACCTGCGCCAACAATCACGTAATCGAAAGCTTCTGCCACGTTTCCCCCCACCGTCACACCGACGCAAGTATGAAACGCTTTCCAGTTTTCTACAATTTAAACTCGAATGGGCCACCCCCACCCTGTCGTCCTTGGGCTTGACCCACTGTTGTCCGGTTTAATTCAGTGGACGGTTTGCATGGCATTGATTCTACTGGTGACCAATCGTTTGGCGACGTTTTGGACACGGGAAAGGATCAACACCATGCGGCATGAGAATAGCGTATTTCATGATCTGATGAAGCGTGTTCCTTGGGATCGTTTTGCGGCTTTGGTGGAACGGCATGAAGCCGACAAACACGTTCGCCGCCTGAGCACGAAGGACCAGTTCATCGCCCTGCTATATGCTCAGCTTTCCGGTGCGGTGAGCTTGCGCGAGATCGTCGGCGGTCTACAGAGCCATCGTGCCCGGCTCTATCATGTCGGCGGTCGCCTTGTGACGCGTTCGACGCTGGCCGATGCGAACGCGACGCGGCCGAGCGCGGTGTTCTCGGAGCTGTTCACGGCGTTGGTTGGGCGCGCCGGGCGCGGGTTGCGGCGGACGCTTGGCGAGGCGACCTACCTGATCGATGCCAGTCCGCTTGCCTTGAGTGGCCGGGGATCGCAGTGGGCGTATTTTTCGGCCAGGGCCTGTGGCGCGAAACTGCATGTGGTTTACGATGCGGGCGCCGAACACCCGGTCTACGCGGCGGTGACGCCGGCAAAGACCGCCGATATCAAGGTGGCGCAGGAGATGCCGATCGAGGCGGGCGCGACCTATGTCTTTGATCTGGCTTACTACGATTACGCCTGGTGGGCGAAGCTCGACGCCGCGGGTTGCCGCATTGTCACCCGTTTCAAGTCGCACACGCCGCTAACAGAGGCCACCGATCGGGCGGTGCCCGAGGGCGAAGACATCTTGTCCGACCGGGTCGGCCTGCTGCCCAAACGGCAAAGGATGAGCCGCAAAAACCCCTTCTCCAAGCCCGTGCGCGAAGTCACGGTGCGGATCGATACCGGCAAGACCCTCCGGATCCTGTCCAACGATCTGGACGCCTCGGCCCGGCAAATCGCCGACCTCTATAAGCGCCGCTGGGCGATCGAGCTGTTCTTTCGCTGGGTCAAACAGAACCTCAAAATCCGGCACTTCCTCGGCCGGTCCGAGAATGCCGTGCGCATTCAGATCACCGTTGCCCTGATCGCCTATCTCTTGCTTCACCTCGCAAAAGCCGATCAGAAAACCGTCAAATCCCCGCTCGCATTCGCTCGCCTCGTCCGAACAAACCTCATGCATCGAAAGCGCATTGACCGTCTGCTCGAACCTGAACCAAACACACCTCAATGCCAAAATCAGTTGGCCTTCATATGTTAGAGAAATTAAACCGGACAACAGTGGGCTTGACCCGAGGACCCAAGGTCCAACCATGAGACGCCCGTAACGGGGCACCCGGCATCGACGTCCGCGCGACCGGCACAGGCCGCGTATCGCCTCAACTTGGACCCTCGGGTCAAGCCCAAGGGCGACAGTTGGGGGGCGTTTGGCCCCCCAAGGGTGACGAAAAAGAGCGCTGATGGATGCTGGTTCGCGTAAGACGGAACGGCTCGCGCCCTTCGGCCACTTCGCGCCTTGTTTTATGCGCCCGTCACGCGCGCCCATTCCGCGTCGAGACGCGCGCGCAACGCGGCTTCGTCTTCGTTGTTTTCGATGACGATATCGGCCCGCCGTCGGCGCTCGTCGTTGGAGAGCTGTGCGCCGATGCGCTTGCGGATCGCCGTCTCATCGGCGCCATCGCGGGCCATGGCGCGGGAAACCGCGGTATCGATATCGACGACGACGACCCAGGTTTCCTCCACAGCACCTTCCCAGCCCGCCTCGAACAGGACCGCCGCCTCGACGACGACATGTGCATCCGGCCGCGCCGAGAGGATGGAAGCGATCTCCACTTCAGCGAGCCGCCGAATTTCCGGCCAAAGAACGCCCGTCAGCTGGTCGAGCGCCTCGGGATTGCCAAACACCTTCCCGCCCAGGACCTTGCGGTCGATCTGCCCATCCGCGCCGACAACCTCCGGACCGAAGATCTCGACGACTTGGGAAAACGCCTGCGTATCCGGTTCATAGGCGCGGTGCCCCAGAAGGTCGCAATCGATCACCGACGCGCCTTTTTCCTCTAGATATTTCGCGGCGGTGGATTTTCCCGAAGCGATGCCGCCCGTCAAGCCGATGATCATGTCTTGTGCGTCCGTTCTGTAATTCTCGCGGGTATCACAAGCATGCAGGCTGCCGCGTCACAAGTCATTTTCAATGTGATGCCGCGTTAAATCCCAACGACATCGGCGAAGGTCATGCCGGTTCGCGCCCATTCGGCATGGTTCCGGGCGATCGTTTCCTGCAGCGGCACGGGTGGAAGGACTTCACGCGCGAACCGCTCATCCTCGGCGAGGCCTTCGCGCCAGGCATGAACACGCGGATGCAAGCGAGCGAAAGGGTACCCGCCCAGATGCAGGCGGGTCGCGTAAACATACCAGGCGATATCCAGGACACTGATCGCCGCACCCAGGAAATAGGGCGACGTCTCCAGACGCCGCTCCAGATCGTCGAAGGCAGTGCGAAATTTCGCCGCTGAAATGCGCATGGCGTCGTCCGGCAACCCTTGGTCCGCGAGACGTTCGTAGAAATGAAGTTCGTGATCGCGCCGTTCCCGGTCGGGGGCGCCCGCCACCCGTGCCTCGAAATCGCGATAGTGCGCCAGTTGCGCAGGCGTCTTGTTCGAACCCGTGCGGCCGAGAACGAAGCGGAAGCTGAGAGTGCGGAGATCCAGGTGAAGATCGTCTTCCTGCCGCAACAGGGTGGCAATTTCTTCGGCCCTATCCGGGGGAATGAGGCAGGGATCCGGAAACGTCTCGTCCAGCAACGCGAGGATGTCGTTGCTCTCGATATGAACCGCCCCGTCCCACACCACCACTGGCACCAGCCCGCGCGGATTGATGCCCAGGAACCAGTCCGTATAGGTCTCGCTCGCGGCGAGATCCATCTCGTGCCCCTGCCATTCGATCCCCTTGAGATTGAGGAAGATGCGGAGCTTCTGCGAGCAGGACGACATCCGGCCATGGAAGATATGCAGGCCCTCCCACCCCAGCACCTCGCGGGTGCGGATATCGCTGTCGATGAGTTGGACCATCGTGTCACCTGGGTTTGTGGCGTGTGTAACAACTTACGGCTAGTAGACTACGACGCCAATCCCGCAACCTGTCGTCCTTGGGCTTGACCCACTGTTGTCCGGTTTAATTCAGTGGACGGTTTGCATGGCATTGATTCTACTGGTGACCAATCGTTTGGCGACGTTTTGGACACGGGAAAGGATCAACACCATGCGGCATGAGAATAGCGTATTTCATGATCTGATGAAGCGTGTTCCTTGGGATCGTTTTGCGGCTTTGGTGGAACGGCATGAAGCCGACAAACACGTTCGCCGCCTGAGCACGAAGGACCAGTTCATCGCCCTGCTATATGCTCAGCTTTCCGGTGCGGTGAGCTTGCGCGAGATCGTCGGCGGTCTACAGAGCCATCGTGCCCGGCTCTATCATGTCGGCGGTCGCCTTGTGACGCGTTCGACGCTGGCCGATGCGAACGCGACGCGGCCGAGCGCGGTGTTCTCGGAGCTGTTCACGGCGTTGGTTGGGCGCGCCGGGCGCGGGTTGCGGCGGACGCTTGGCGAGGCGACCTACCTGATCGATGCCAGTCCGCTTGCCTTGAGTGGCCGGGGATCGCAGTGGGCGTATTTTTCGGCCAGGGCCTGTGGCGCGAAACTGCATGTGGTTTACGATGCGGGCGCCGAACACCCGGTCTACGCGGCGGTGACGCCGGCAAAGACCGCCGATATCAAGGTGGCGCAGGAGATGCCGATCGAGGCGGGCGCGACCTATGTCTTTGATCTGGCTTACTACGATTACGCCTGGTGGGCGAAGCTCGACGCCGCGGGTTGCCGCATTGTCACCCGTTTCAAGTCGCACACGCCGCTAACAGAGGCCACCGATCGGGCGGTGCCCGAGGGCGAAGACATCTTGTCCGACCGGGTCGGCCTGCTGCCCAAACGGCAAAGGATGAGCCGCAAAAACCCCTTCTCCAAGCCCGTGCGCGAAGTCACGGTGCGGATCGATACCGGCAAGACCCTCCGGATCCTGTCCAACGATCTGGACGCCTCGGCCCGGCAAATCGCCGACCTCTATAAGCGCCGCTGGGCGATCGAGCTGTTCTTTCGCTGGGTCAAACAGAACCTCAAAATCCGGCACTTCCTCGGCCGGTCCGAGAATGCCGTGCGCATTCAGATCACCGTTGCCCTGATCGCCTATCTCTTGCTTCACCTCGCAAAAGCCGATCAGAAAACCGTCAAATCCCCGCTCGCATTCGCTCGCCTCGTCCGAACAAACCTCATGCATCGAAAGCGCATTGACCGTCTGCTCGAACCTGAACCAAACACACCTCAATGCCAAAATCAGTTGGCCTTCATATGTTAGAGAAATTAAACCGGACAACAGTGGGTCGGAGCCCAAGGACGACAATAGAAAGGAACGTCTTTTAGCGCATTAAGAATGCGTCCGCTGCTTCCGTTGCCTTGCCGGCGATGCCCTCCCAGTCTGCCTTTTCCATATCCTGTGCCGTTGCGACCCAACTGCCGCCAACGCAGGCAACGTTCGGCAACGCCAGATAGTCGGCAAAATTCTCCGGCCCCACCCCACCGGTCGGACAGAAAGTGATATCGCGGAACGGCGAGGCGAAGCTTTGCAGCATCGCGCGGCCGCCCGCGGCTTCGGCGGGAAAGAATTTCAGGAAACGGAACCCGGCCCGCCGCGCCGCCATCACTTCCGACGCCGTCGCCACACCCGGCAAATAGAATAGGCCTTCCGCCTGCGCCGACTCGGCCAGCGACGGATCGAAACCGGGGCTGACGGCAAAGCGCGCGCCGGCCGTCTTTGCGCGCACCATCTGCTCGGGCTCCAGGACAGTGCCGACGCCGACAGTTGCATCGGGATGGCGCGCAACGATGGCCTCCAGGGCTGCCCATGCGGCATCGGTCCGCAGGGTGACCTCCAGGACGGGCAAACCGCCCTCGATAAGGGCGCCAGCTGCCGGCACCGCATATTCCAGTTCGTCAAAGATCAACACCGGCACGACCCTGGCACGCTCGAACAGTTCTTTCATGCCTCTCCTCCGGGCATGGCCTCACGGGGCATCACGGCGCCCGGATGCATGATGACCGCGCCGGCAAGCCGATGCGCGCTGCGCGCGGCAGCGACGGGACCGGCACCGGTCAGCCGTGCTGCGAGATAACCCGCGTTGAAGGAATCCCCCGCGCCGGTCGTGTCCACCGGGTTGGGCTGTTCGACTGTAGCAACCTTTTCACGGATGGAGTCAGTCGAGATCAGACATCCCGCGGCATCCATTTTCACGACGGCTTCGTCGACACCCGTAGCGTGCAGCCGGTCGGCGCAAGCCGCCGCGTCTGCGTCGCCAAAGACTTGGCGGTCGTCGTCCAGAGTTGGTGCGGCAAGATCGGTACGCGTTAGCATTTCCGAAAATACCGCCCGCGCTGCTTCTGCGCCTGGCCATCCGCGCGGACGGTAGTTGCTATCGAACATGATCTTGCATCCTCTTTCCCGCAGCGCATCCAGCAACGTGAATAGCTGCTCCTGTTGCGCAGGCGCGTAGAGCGACAACGTGACGCCCGTGAGGTAGATCCAGTCGTAATCAGAAAGCCGCTCGGTTAGGCTGTCGCTCTCCGGCAGCGCCAATAAATCGCGCACCGGCGCCTGATCGCGCCAGTAGAAAAAGCGACGTTCTCCGGCATCGTCGGTCTTGATGGCATAGAGACCGGGCACACGGTTCGCAACCCGGGCGACCATCTCCGTACCGACTCCTTCCTCGCGCCATTGCGCGATCATCCAATCGCTGTACGGATCGTCGCCGAGCGCGGTCACGTAGTCGACCTGTACGCCGAGCCGCGCCAAATAGACCGCCGTGTTCAGCGTATCGCCGCCATAGGAAAGCGTCATCGCCCGGTTGTCGGCGCCACTCAATTCCAGCATGCATTCCCCGATACAGGCCACACGCGCCATCCATTATCCCTTTTCAATTGGTTGTGGGCGCGAATGATCGCGCAAAGAGGCTTCTTCGAAAAGGTTAAACGTGGCCGCCGTCCACCTTCACTCTATCCTTTTCTTTCTCAAGGGTGGTGAAACCGCATATCCACCACTCCCGGCCAAGTTCCCCACCCCGTCATCCCTGACAAGCGGCGCAGCCGCGCAGATCGGGGATCCATCTCGATGCCGGACACGGTTGCACGATGGATCCCGGATCAGCGGCGCTATGCGCCTTGTCCGGGATGACGGGTATTGGTGAAAGAGACCAAGTCGTATGACATGCGAGTGCCCTGCCCTCAAGATGCACACAAATTCGATGACCTGGTCGTGGGCAAGCCCGTATTGTAATTAGGTACGGTACAATGGGGAAAACGATGAGTTTGATAACCGGCGATTTCGTGGCGAAGCTGGCAAAAGTTTGGCATCGCTTCACGTTATCCGACCAGGATAGCGAGACACTGGCAACGATGCTCGCACCGATGGACGACGCAGGCGAAGCCGTCTCGGGTGACATCGAATTCGATATGGAGCCGTCCGACTTCGATATCGCGCTGGAAAAACTGGCCGCACCGCGAGATAAATCATGAGCGACGAACTTGCCGGGCTCGACCTTTGCGATGTCGCCGACCGGATCCGCAGCCGAGACATTTCCGCGACCGAAGTAACGCAAACCGCTATCCGCCGCGCGGAACGTTTGCAGCCGGTCTTGAACGCCTTCATTCAGCTCGAAGCCGACGAGGCCCTGGACGCCGCACGGAAGATCGACAATCGCATCGCGTCCGGCGAGAGCGTCGGTTCCCTCGCCGGTGTGCCGCTGGCACACAAGGACATGTATTACCGCAAAGGCAAGGTCACGACCTGTGGTTCGAAAATCCGCGCCGATTTCGTCGCCGACCGGACATCGACCGCCCTCGCCCGGCTGGAAGATGCCGGCGCGATCTATCTTGGCGGGCTCAACATGTCCGAATTCGCTGTCGGCCCCATCGGCAACAATGTGCATTACGGCGATTGCCACAACCCCTGGAACCCGGACCATGCGCCGGGTGGCTCGTCGAGCGGGTCCGGCGCCTCGGTCGCGGCGCGCATCGTCTATGGCGCGCTGGGGTCCGATACCGGCGGGTCGATCCGCATTCCCTCCGCGATGTCCGGTGTCGTCGGCTTCAAACCGACACAAAACCGGGTGAGCCGCTATGGGCTGATGCCACTATCCTTTTCGTTCGATTGCGGCGGCCCCCTGACGCGCACCGTACGCGATGCCGCCCGCATCATGGATGTTATCGCCGGCTACGATCCGAAAGACCCCACCTCCAGCCGGCGCCCCATCGACGCTTGCGAAGCCGCATGCGGCACGGGCATCAACGGTCTTCGTATCGGCCTGCCGAGCAGCTATTTCTACGACGATCTGCATCCCGGCGTGGCCGCCGCAATGGATACAGCGCAACGGGTCTTCGCACATGCCGGCGCGGAACTCGTGCCCGTCGACGTGCCGAACCACGATCACATCAATCTGATCTGGGCCGCGGCTCTGTCCGCCGAGGCGGCGACGATTCACCGCAAATGGCTGCGCGACCGTCCCGACGATTACGGCCCGATGGTCCGCCGCCGCATCGAATTCGGCCTTTATCAGCCGGCGACGCGGTACCTTGAAGCCATGACCTTGCGGGAGAAATATCTGCGCGAATACTGCGCGACCGCGTTCGCCGACTGCGATGTCTTGCTGACACCAACCATGCCGGTCCCGGCACCACGGCTCGCCGATGTCGACGTTTCCGACGGTGCGGGCATGCCGGAGCTGGTCATGATGGTGTCCCGGAACACACGGCCGATCAGCTATCTCGGGCTGCCGGCGCTTAGCGTGCCGTGCGGCTTCACCGACGAGGGGCTCCCCGTAGCCTTCCAGCTCATCGGCCGCCCCTTCGCCGAAGCGCAGCTCTGCACGCTAGGCCATGCGTACCAACAGGACACCGATTGGCACAGGCGCGTGCCGTCCCTGGCCGGCATTTGAATGAAACGGCCCTCCGCTTCGAATATAGCGACGACTTCATGGCCCCATCTCGGTTTAAGGCCCGTACACCTGCTAGTGTCCTGATCGTGAAATTCGAAGGATCGAATTTCGCGTGAATCAGCACACTAACTATTTGAGGCTCGTGTGATTCAGATCCTAAAATTCGCCGCATTCAATGCGGCAAACTTCAGAATCATCACACTACACCTATCTGCAAATTAAGTCGGCAAAGCCGACTTTTTTGCATCCGCAAGATCGTGATCGCCGAAGTTTTCGTATAGCCAACTTGGATATCTATCAATTAGGGGGCCGGATTTCCGGGAAACCGAGAGGGTAGTCGTCCCTAACGATTTCATTCCACCACGAAAAGGACTAAGCGAAATGCGGATTAGCAATGACAATAGGCGTCTGAAGCTCGACATTTCTTGAAAATCCATAGTCTTGATTTCTGAGACCTGAAATCCACCATCTATAAGCAGCTGATTTACCTCGGAAACGGTATATTCTCTATGGTGTCTAACCGCACTATGTTCAGGTATCGGTGAGTAGGGCGACCAGTTGTTAGGATTTAATCCTATAATTGCTTTTGCCACAGAAAGCCAAGAAGCAATGTTAGGTGTCGATAAGACAAGTAAACCGCCCACTTTAAGAATTCGGTTGGCTTCCTCGATCATGGCCATTGGATCCAGCGCTAGATGTTCCAGAATTTCAAAGCAACAGACGATATCTACGCTCGCATCCGGTAAATCAGACTGCTCAAGATCGATGTCCAAATAGCATATTCTAGCCTTCATCTCTTCCAAGGAAAGTTTCTCTGGCTGAGATAACAAATTGCTTTGTTCTGGGGGAAGCTTAGTAAGCCCCGTGAACTGGCTATAACCCAGATAGTCATATGCCTTTAGCCAAACGTCACTCGGAGCAAAATCGACAAGGTGTAGACTCTTCCTTTCATCTGGTGGGATGCAAAGCAAGGTCGCTTTGATTCGCTTGATTTCAGTACCGCTCAAATATTTCCCGGTCAGATCCCGACTGAGATCGTCTGAATAAACGGAAGAAAGAAGGTTAATAAGTTCGATATCCGAAAGTGAAGCGATAGGATGAGTAGAAACTTTGGGATCAGTCATAAAATATCCAATAGTTCATCCGTGATTTCTGCACGAGTTTGGCTAAAATTGCAGTGTTCGAGAATGCTAGCGCGGCGAGAAACGCCCTTCGTGATCTTCCAGCAACGTATGAGGATCATTCCGGCGATGCCAACGTCGAATATAGAGCAGTGGTGTCAAGTTCCGTGGCCAAAGCGCCGCTACGAGACTACGTACCATAATTTCGATGATCCCAAAAGTCCTGGACTAGTCGATTGGATGGGCGATGTACCGTTCTGCCCCCAGCGCTTGCGTTGCGGCGGCATATTGGGAATCATCACACTAGCAAAACCGAGAGAAAACGCAGATGAGCCCGAAGTCACAAAATCCGTGCGACCGCCAACCGGAAACCGATACGGCGTACGACGCCGTTATCGTCGGCGCCGGCTTTGCCGGAATGTATATGCTGCACTGCCTGCGCACCCTCGGCCTGTCGGCCCGCGTTTTTGAGGCGGGCGGCGATGTCGGCGGCACCTGGTACTGGAACCGCTATCCGGGCGCGCGCTGCGATATCGAGAGTATGCAGTATTCCTATTCCTTCTCCGATGAGATCGATCAGGAATGGAGTTGGTCCGAGCGCTATTCGCCACAGCCGGAAATCCTCGCCTACGCGAACCATGTGGCCGACCGGTTCAACCTGCGCCGGGACATCACGTTCGATACCTGCGTAACCGACGCCACCTTCGACGAATCCGCGAAACGCTGGACGGTTGAAACCGACCGGGGCGACACAGTCACCGCACAATTCTGCATCATGGCGGTCGGCTGCCTGTCCGCAGCGAACATGCCGCCGTTCGAAGGGATCGACGATTTCGACGGACCGGTCTACCACACCGGCCAATGGCCGCAGGACGGCGTCGATTTTTCCGGGCTTCGCGTCGGCGTCATTGGCACGGGCTCCTCGGCAATCCAATCGATCCCGATCATCGCGCAGCAGGCCGCATCGCTGACGGTGTTCCAGCGGACCGCGAGCTATACCGTGCCTGCCTGGAACGCGAAGATGGATCCGGCGTATGAGCAATCGATCAAAGCCGACTACCCCGAATTCCGCGCCAAGGCGCGCGCCCGGCCGACCGGCTTCTATTTTCCCTTCAACATGAAGCCCGCACTGGACGCGACACCGGAAGAACGGAACGCGAAATATGAAGAGTTTTGGGCCCGGGGCGGATTGCCGTTCCTCGGCGCCTTTGGCGATCTGCTGTTCGAGAAAGACGCCAACGACACGGTGGCCAAATTCGCCCGCGACAAAATCCGCGGCATCGTCAAGGATCCGGCCGTGGCCGACCTGCTGTGCCCGGACAATGTCTTCGGCTGCAAGCGCTTGTGCGTCGATACCGGCTATTACGAAACCTTCAACCAACCGCATGTCACGCTGGTCGACGTTTCGAAAAACCCGATCGAGCGGTTCACGAACAAGGGTGTCGTCACGGACGGCACCGAGTACGAACTGGACGCGGTGGTGTGTGCGACCGGGTTCGCGGCGATGACCGGGTCGTTTGACCGGATCCGGATCACCGGCCGCAACGGGCTGACGCTGGCCGAAAAGTGGCGCGCCGGCCCGCGGACCTATCTCGGTCTCTCGACAGCAGGGTTCCCGAACCTGTTCATGATCACCGGCCCTGGCAGCCCTTCCGTTCTCGCCAACATGATCCCGTCCATCGAACAGCATGTCGACTGGATGATGGATTGCATCGCGCATATGCGGGACGTGGGCGCAGCTACTATTGAGCCGGAAACAGCCTACGAAGACAACTGGGTCGAACATGTAAACGAAGTCTCGAAAGTCTCCCTGCGTTCGACCTGCAGCTCGTGGTATGTCGGCGCCAACATTCCCGGCCATCCGCGCGTCTTCATGCCGTATATCGGCGGCTTCCCAATCTACGTCAACAGATGCAACGATGTGCTGGCGAACGGCTTCGAGGGCTTTACCCTGGACGGCGCGGTAGAAACGAACGCCCCGCCGAAAGTACGCTGGACAGAGCGGTGGTGCGCCGAACTGGACCTGGAAGTCATCACCCCTGCCATGATCGCCGCCGGCCGCGTGCCGGTGGTCTGATGCCTGCGCCATCTCAAACGGATACCGGGTTCCCAACGCATCCCGCTTGGATGGAAATCGATCTTGATGCGCTCGCCGCAAATTACGCCGAGCTACAGCGCCGTGCCGGGCCCAGCATCAAGATCATTGCATCGTTGAAGGCGAATGCGTATGGCCACGGCGCCGTCGCTACAGCGAAGACCCTGTCCGGGCTGGGTACCTTCGCCCTGTCGACCGGATCGTTTCGCGATGCCGTTGCGATCCGAGACGCCGGCATCACGACACCCATCGTGATGTTTGGCGGCAACCTGCCGGACGGTATCGCCGATTATTTGGACTATGACCTGATCCCCACCGTCTACAACATGGCAACGGCGCAGGCGGTATCGGACACGGCGAAAACCCCCGTGCCGGTCTATATCAAGGTCGATGCGGGGATGGGACGTCTCGGCATCGCGTTGCCGGAGGCGGACGCCTTCATCCGTCGCGTCGCCGCCCTGCCCCGCGTTATCATCGAGGGCGTTTACACGCACCTGTCGTTCAACGACGCCGTGGGACAGGAATGGTCGAAACGGGGGATCGACCGGTTCAATGCGCTGATCGCGGGGCTGCGCGATAGCGGCCTCGACATCCCCGTAACCCAGGCGGTGGCCAGTTCGAACCTGATGGTCGGCCATATGGACGGCAGCAACGCGATCTGCCCTGGGCATTTGCTGTACGGCCTACCATCGGTAGCGCCAGACCTCGCCGATATCGCGCCGTTCCAGCCCGTGCTGCGTTCGGTTCGGGCGCGATTGATCCACATCGGAGAATTCCCGGACGACCCCGAATTGAAGACGGGCGGCTACCATGTGAAACGCCAAGGGCCGCGCACCGGCGTGGTGCCGTTGGGTCTGTATGACGGTTACCGCAAGCCACAAGACGGTGCGCCGGCGGCGGTTCTCCTGCAAGGCCGCCGCCTCCCGGTCCTAGGCGTATCGCTAGAGCATCTGACGTTCGATCTGCTCGACCTCGACAATGTTGCCATCGGCGACGACGTCGTCGTCCTGGGCGCCGATGGCGACGACTGCATTACGCTGGCGGAACTGGCCAACTGGCAGGGTTGCCGCGCGATCGACGAGCTGATGAATTTCGACGGCCGGCTGCCCCATCGATATTACGGCTCGACATAGAAGCGAAACGTATGCTTCCGGGTCCCCGGTGAGTGAAAGGGATACACCTTGCCGAACAGCTTGAAATAGCCCGCCCAACCGATGCGCCGGCCATCGCGGTGGCGCATCGAGGCAACGGACGCGTAGTTATCCGGAGACATGAAAGCGATGTGATGGGTGAAGCCCTGCTCGGCCGCATAAACGTCCAGCATCCGGGTCATCCCCGTCGACAGATGTTTGCCCCTGTAGTCCGGATGCGTGAAGGCGTTATAGCCGTAGCAATAGGGTTTCGAGCAGCGTACCCAGAGCCCGTCGAGATGTGGCGCCGTCGCCAGCGTGCGCCAGCCGTATGCGATAAGGCGGTCGCCATCGAACGCAGAAGAACAAATATCGCCACGCTCCAGCGCGGCATCGATGAATGCGCGATCGAGGCTTAGCTCGCTGTCGGCCAACGCTCGATTTAACTCATCACGCGTCGGCTGTCGGACGCTGTATCGCTGTGCTGCGTCAGGGGTTTTCGGACTCAAGGGGCGCACCCATACACCACAGATGAACAGCCGCCGATGCAGTCGGCGCATTACGGCCGCAAAGAGAAAGCGCGCCACACCCCAACGTTGGATTTCGGCGCGATACGGCTCGCGGTCGAGGCGCGATGAGAAAATCGGCTTAGAAAATCTTCCACGCAAAAAAGATCGCTCCCCCCCCCTATTCGATCCAGTACGCTGGACACAGTCACAATCGAAAAGAGGGTATCATGGGCAAGTTGGACGGCAAGGTCGCGATCATTACGGGCGGTGCGGGCGGTATCGGCAGCGCGGCGGCACGGCTTTTCGCGGCGGAGGGCGGCAAGGTCATGCTCGTCGATCTTGACGAGGATGCTCTGCAGAAGAACGTTGCGGCAATCGGAGAGGAACAAGCGGCCTATACGATTGCCGACGTTTCGGATACGTCGGATACGCAAGCCTATGTCGCAGCGACGGCAGAACGCTTCGGCGGTGTCGATATCGCGCTGCTGAATGCGGGGATCGAAGGCAAACTCCATTCGATCACCGATATGCCGGAAGAAATGTTCGACAAGGTCCTCGCCGTGAACGTGCGCGGTGTGTTCCTCGGCCTGAAATATGTCATGCCCGCAATGCGGCAGCGCGGCAGCGGCAGTATCGTCGTTACCTCCTCGACAGCGGGTATCCGTGCCGTCGGCGGCATGTCCGCCTATGTCACTTCCAAGCACGCGGTCGTCGGGCTGATGCGCACGGCTGCGCTGGAAGGAGCGGCAGACGACATCCGTGTCAACACCGTCAACCCGTCGCCCATCGACACCCGCATGATGAGTTCCATCGAAGAACAACGCGGCCTGCCCACCGGCGACCGCTCCAACCGCCCGATGGCGAAGTTCACACCGCTACAGCGCTACGGCGAACCGGAAGAAGTCGCCAGGTTGATGCTATTCCTCGGCAGCGAGGACAGTTCGTTCTGCACCGGCGGCGTCTATATGGTCGATGGCGGGGTGTCGGCGGGACGAGGGTAATCCATTTCTTGTCGTCCTTGGGCTTGACCCACTGTTGTCCGGTTTAATTCAGTGGACGGTTTGCATGGCATTGATTCTACTGGTGACCAATCGTTTGGCGACGTTTTGGACACGGGAAAGGATCAACACCATGCGGCATGAGAATAGCGTATTTCATGATCTGATGAAGCGTGTTCCTTGGGATCGTTTTGCGGCTTTGGTGGAACGGCATGAAGCCGACAAACACGTTCGCCGCCTGAGCACGAAGGACCAGTTCATCGCCCTGCTATATGCTCAGCTTTCCGGTGCGGTGAGCTTGCGCGAGATCGTCGGCGGTCTACAGAGCCATCGTGCCCGGCTCTATCATGTCGGCGGTCGCCTTGTGACGCGTTCGACGCTGGCCGATGCGAACGCGACGCGGCCGAGCGCGGTGTTCTCGGAGCTGTTCACGGCGTTGGTTGGGCGCGCCGGGCGCGGGTTGCGGCGGACGCTTGGCGAGGCGACCTACCTGATCGATGCCAGTCCGCTTGCCTTGAGTGGCCGGGGATCGCAGTGGGCGTATTTTTCGGCCAGGGCCTGTGGCGCGAAACTGCATGTGGTTTACGATGCGGGCGCCGAACACCCGGTCTACGCGGCGGTGACGCCGGCAAAGACCGCCGATATCAAGGTGGCGCAGGAGATGCCGATCGAGGCGGGCGCGACCTATGTCTTTGATCTGGCTTACTACGATTACGCCTGGTGGGCGAAGCTCGACGCCGCGGGTTGCCGCATTGTCACCCGTTTCAAGTCGCACACGCCGCTAACAGAGGCCACCGATCGGGCGGTGCCCGAGGGCGAAGACATCTTGTCCGACCGGGTCGGCCTGCTGCCCAAACGGCAAAGGATGAGCCGCAAAAACCCCTTCTCCAAGCCCGTGCGCGAAGTCACGGTGCGGATCGATACCGGCAAGACCCTCCGGATCCTGTCCAACGATCTGGACGCCTCGGCCCGGCAAATCGCCGACCTCTATAAGCGCCGCTGGGCGATCGAGCTGTTCTTTCGCTGGGTCAAACAGAACCTCAAAATCCGGCACTTCCTCGGCCGGTCCGAGAATGCCGTGCGCATTCAGATCACCGTTGCCCTGATCGCCTATCTCTTGCTTCACCTCGCAAAAGCCGATCAGAAAACCGTCAAATCCCCGCTCGCATTCGCTCGCCTCGTCCGAACAAACCTCATGCATCGAAAGCGCATTGACCGTCTGCTCGAACCTGAACCAAACACACCTCAATGCCAAAATCAGTTGGCCTTCATATGTTAGAGAAATTAAACCGGACAACAGTGGGACAAGCCCAAGGACGACAAGTTGGAGTAGTTTCAATAATGCGGCGGCGGCGGTTCGGGCGTTGCGCCCGCATCGCCCGCCTCTTCCGCGGCTTGGATTTTAGTTTCCAGGCGCGCGAGCTTTTCCGTCAGAGCCTTGATCTCGTTCCATTGCTGAAGCGTCACCTCGTTCAGGTCCTGGATGGTGGCATCCTGGTGCGTGAGATGCGCTTCCAGATCGTCGAGCCGTTGCTGAATATCGTTGCTCATTCTGTCCTCCCTCGAAGGCGCGCCGCGCGCACCCTTGCATAATTGTCCGCCCAGGGAAATCATGATGGGCTAACGGGAGGGCGGACAATTCATGCAAGCGGATTATGTAGTTGTCGGGGCAGGATCGGCGGGATGCGCGGTGGCATGCCGATTGGTCGAGGGTGGCGCGCGGGTGGTGTTGCTCGAGGCGGGACCAAAGGACCGCAACATCCGCATTCACGTACCGGCCGCGCTGCGTCCCCTGCTCAAAGACCCCAAGGTCAACTGGAACTACACCTCGGAGCCTGTCGAAGGCTCCGCCGGCCGCCGCATCAGCCTGCCGCGTGGCAAGGTGTTGGGCGGTTCCAGTTCGATCAACGGCATGCTCTATGTACGCGGCAATCCCGCCGATTACGACGGCTGGGCGCAAATGGGATGCCGGGGCTGGTCCTATGAGGAAGTTCTGCCCTACTTCAGGCAATCGGAATCCTATAAGCAAGGCGGCGATCCGGAATACCGGGGCGGCAACGGGCCGCTCAAGGTCGAGGATTACCGCACTATCCTGCCGCTGACCCACCGCTTTGTTGAAGCGGCACAGCAGGCCGGATTTCCGTTGACGCCGGATTACAATGGCGGCCAACAGGAAGGGGTCGGTTATTCGCAGATGACACGGCGCGGCCGGTTCCGGGGCTCGACGGCGCAGACCTATCTGCGCGCCGTAAAAGGCAATCCCAACCTCGAAGTGATCACCGGCGCGCGGGCCGGTCGCTTGCTGTTCGAAGGAAAAAAATGTGTTGGCGTCACCTATCGCCAGGACGGGCAGGACAAGGAAATCCGCGCCAACAATGAAGTCGTGCTATGCGGCGGTGCGTACAACTCGCCGCATCTGCTGCAAATTTCGGGGATCGGCCCCGCCGCGCATCTGAAAGATATCGGCGTCGACGTCCGGCACGACCTGCCCGGTGTCGGCTCGAACCTTGCCGATCATTTCGCAGCCCGGCTCAAACATCGCGTGCGCGGCGAAACCACCATGAACCAGCTGTCGCGGTTTCCACACGTCGTGCCGGAAGTCGCGAAGTACGTATTGTTCGGGAAGGGCGCGCTGACCTTTGGCGTGACCAGCGCCATGGTCTTCTGCCGCAGCCGCGACGGTCTCTCCAGCCCAGACCTGCAACTCTCCTTCACCCCCGCAACACCAAAGGACATGGGGCAGGGCGAACTGGGGAACCCGGCGTGCAAATGACCGCCCTGCCCGTCCGCGCCGAAAGCCGTGGCACGGTGATGGCGGGCAGCGCCGATCCCGCCGACGATCCCGTTATTCGGCCCGCCTACCTGACCGACGAAAACGATGTGAACGTCCTCGTCGCCGGTGTCGAGATGTGCCGCCGCATCTTCGACGCACCGGCGCTGAAGGAGATCAGCCTTGGCGAATACGATCCCGGCCCCAACGTGCAAACCCGCGACGAAATCCGCCAATTCACCCGCGAAACCGGTGGCACGATCCACCATCCCGTCGGTACCTGCAAAATGGGCGAAGACCCCGCCGCGGTCGTCGACCCGCGCCTGCGGGTACACGGCATCGCGGGCCTGCGCGTCACGGACGCCTCCATCATGCCAACACTCACGACCGGCAATACCAACGCGCCGGCCATCATGATCGGCGAGAAGGGTGCGTCCATGATTTTGGAAGACAACAAAACTGTATAATATGTTGATGCAGAACTGATTTTAAGGGATGCCGATGAAGGTAACTGTCTGTGACTTTCCCGATGAGCGGGAGCGCAAGGAAGCAGCCTGGCAAACGCTGATCGCTTATCTGAGCGCGACGCCATCGGATATCGTCGTCCTGCCGGAGATGCCGTTCTGCTACTGGGTATTCGATGGCGATACAGTCGACCCAACGATATGGCGCGAAACCGTCGAAATCCATGACGCGATGATCGCGCGCATGGCGGAACTCTCTGCCCCGCTGGTTCTCAGCTCACGCCCCGTGGAACGCGACGGGCGACGGCTGAACGAGGCTTTCATCTGGTCGGCGGCGGAGGGCTATCAAGGCATTCGCTCCAAATGGTATCTGCCGGACGCACCCGATGGACGCGAGGCGCTGTGGTTCCATCAGGGCGATCGCAACTTCACTCCGTCTTCGGCTAGCGGCGTAAACATCGGCTTCCAGCTCTGTAGCGAAATGATGTATCCGGAGCATGCGCGCGAAATCGGTTTGGCCAGCGGTCATCTTATCGCGCAGCCACGCGCGACCGGCGGCAACCGCCGTTGGCACATCGCAGCGGCCATGTCCGCGGCAACCTCCGGCGGTTTCGTCGCCTCCGCAAACCGCCGGTCCTTCGACCGGGACTGGTTCTCCGGCGGCAGTTGGATATTCGGCCCGGCCGCAGAGTTGCTCGCCGAAACGACGGACGCAGCACCCTTCGCGACCGCTGACATCGACACCCGCCAAGCCGACCGTGCGAAGAACGAATATCCCCGCGATATGCATCGAACTTACGCCGGCAGGACGGTGTAACAGGAGTGTGCTAAAGAAATGGCTATGCAGATCGAAGCATTGAGCGATGTCATGGCGGCGGCAGTGACCAGCGTCGACCTGAGTAGCTCTGTCACCCCTGACGTCGCCTCCGCGCTTTCGGACGCGGTAATCGATCATCTCGTCCTCTGTATCCGCGATCAGACCATGGCGCCGAAAGCCTTCGCACAGGCGTCACGCATCTTCGGACCACCGAAGCGGTTCGTTCTGCGCCGCGACCGGCTGGACGATGCGCCGGAAGTATCCATCGTCTCTAACCGGCCGCCGTCGCTCGAAGGCAAGCCGCTGGTTCAAGCGAAGCACTGGCATACCGACGATTCCTACTTCGCCGAGCCCGCGACCCTCACCCTGCTGCACGCCCAGACATTGCCTGACGCGGGCGGCGATACGGAGTTCATTAATTGCTATGCGGTTCTGGACACGATGCCTGCCGATATGCGCACGCGGATCGAAGGGCTGCGTGCCGTGCACAAATACAAAAGCCGCCGCAACATGTCCTGGGTCGCGAATCAGTCCCCCGAGGAAAAGGCCGAAACCCCGCCGGTCGATCACCCGCTGATCCGAACTCATCCGCAAAGCGGACGGCAGTCGCTTTACATCAACCCAAACCGGATCGACCATATTGTCGGCTGGAACGATGCGGACAGCGATGCGCTGCTCGACGCGCTGTACGACTTCGCCTTCCAGCCGCAATTTCAATACCGACACAAATGGCTGCCGGGCGATCTGGTCGTGTGGGACAATCGCTGTTTGATGCATCGCGCGAATGACGAATACGACGTGAACCAGTTGCGCGTTATGCACCGCATCATGCTGGAAGGCGAAGCGCCGGTTTAACGATGAGAGGCTTACCATGAGCGACGACGACATTCTTTACGCGGTCGAGGACGAGATCGCGACCATCACGCTGAACCGCCCACAGGCGATGAACGCCCTGACGCCGTCCATGGAAGCGGATCTGCATGCGCTGCTGGACAAAGCGGACGCAGACCGCGCGGTCCGGGTCATTATCCTGACAGGCGCCGGCGCCGCCTTCAGTGCCGGTTACGATCAGGGTGCGGGCGAGTCGGGCCGCAAGAAAACCGACCCGACGGGACTGAGCATCGCCGAATTCATCGAGGTCTGGCAGCGGGGCGACGCGAAGAAAGCCGAAAAATGGGGCCATATGTGGAAGCTGGGCAAGCCGATCATCGCGGCCGTCAACGGCTGGGCGATGGGTGGCGGCTTCTGGTATCAGCTCGCCGCCGACATCACCATCGCATCAGACAAGGCGGTGTTTTCGCAGCCCGAAGTCCGGCATATCTCCAACACGACCTTCCTGTTTACCGCGTTGTGCGGCTGGAAGGCGGCGAACCGCTGGGCACTGACCGGCGATCACTTCGATGCCGAGGAAGCCTACCGGATCGGCATGGTCAATGAAGTCGTACCGCACGATGAACTCATGACACGGTCGCGGGCGCTGGCAGCGCGCATCGCCCTGGTGCCGGAACCCGCCGTCCGCATTAACAAGGCAATTGCGATGCAGGGGATGCAGGCGGCCGGTGTGAATTCGGCCCTGGCGCTCGAAGGCGCGCTCGGCGCGATGGCCCATTCCTCACACAACGAATATCGCGAAAAACTGTTCGAAACTCAACGCACCGATGGCACGCGGGCCTATCTGCAGATGCGCGACGGACCGTTCCAGCCCGAACCGATGGGCCCGCGTTCCGAAGCCGGCCGGGCCGCGAAGAAGAAGGCGTAATCGGCGGGAGCAACAGCCGGTCCGATGCTGGAAGCGGATCAGCGCATAGTTGTTTCTTGCAGCACGCGCAGAACATCGTTTGACGCATCTGTCCCCTTAAATCGATCGAAAACAATTGGCAGCCAGTGCCGCTCGATATCCGATACCTCGGGGTGCATAATCCTCATGATCAAAATATATCTGTCTTGCCCACAGTTGTTCCAAGCTTCATGGCCAAAAGAATCATCGAACAATATGATTTCGCCCTCCCGCCAGTGCCGCACTTCGCCACCAACCATCAGACCAGAATCGCCCGTTGGAATCTCCATCGCCAAATGCAGCCGCAAGAACAAATTCGTAGCGCCACAATGATTGGGAAGCCGCACGCCTGGACGCATCATGGCAAAGAAAGACCGATGCAATGATTTGCTGCTCACAAAGGGTTCCAATAACGCACATAATTGGGGGAAGGAATCCCGGGCGTCCTGCGGAAATTCCATACTCTCGGTCACGACGTCGCGGTGCCGCCAATCCTTCATCGTGCCATGATAACCCGTATGACCATCGACATATCGATGCGGCGCCTTGGCTATCTGAAATTCCCGCTGCAAAGCAGCGAAATTCCGTACAAGTTCTTTCAGTTGGCGGCACGACGCCTCGGAAAAATCTTCAAACTCCCAGTAAGGTCTAGCCTTTAGCCCGCAAAATTTTCGAATATAAGGGTTTTGTGCTGTGCCATTCGGTTGGATCGGTTGGTCGATTGTGTATTGAATCTGCATCAGATTCGGCAGGGATATCACGTGTTCTTTTTCGATTTCCCTGACGATCGCAATAAACGTTTCCTCCGCCTTACGCGCAATATGCTGCCGTTCATCCTGGCTGATTGTTCGTTTTGAAGAGGAGGCTGCAGCGATCAACTATCTGTCTCACGAGTGACGATTTGCAATTACGCGCTCTGGATCGAAATTTTCCATCCATCAGGTTACAACGATTCGCCACCTATGCAATGTGCAGACTTCTTTTAAGCACGCTTGAAGCGACTTCGTTATGTCCGTCCGATGGGACCGCCCACCGAAGCCTGCCGTGCCGAAAAGGAGAAGGAGTGATCGGCGCCTATTTTTTGCGGACGCAGCTGTCCCAGAAATCGTACCAGACAAGGCCGAGGCAAAACACGACGATGACCCAAAACGGCAGGCCACCCCAGAAACCGGCAGCGCCGGACGAGATGCTCTCCGCCAGCCCAACGACGAAGACCATCAGAATAAGCGAGCCGATCAGCCCGGAGATGAGATCAATCCGCCGTTGCGACATCGTCTGTCCTTTCATCCAAAAACTTTAGCAGCCATCCCGCGGTCCGGCAGAGCCGGTCATCTTCTTCAAGACCTGCAACCAGTTGAACGCCGATCGGAAGGCCCCGGTCGCCCGTCAGCAACGGTAAGGTCACACATGGCAATCCGCAGAATGTCCACATCGCGCAAAAGATCGGATCGCCCGTCCGCGCCAACCCGGGCGGTGCCTCACCGGCAGCCGATGGTGTCAAAACGGCGTCGTAGTCGTTGAACAGTTCCGCGAAGAACGATTTCGCAGCCTTCATCGCATCCAAGGAATCGGCGTAGTCCGTGTCGCCAACCGCTTCGGCCTTCTGCAAGGTGTCCCGCATGCCCTCGCTGAGCAGATTCGGACTGTTTTCGAACTCATCAGCCAGATGCCGGCGCATTTCGTAGTGATGAATGACCCGGTGGTGGTCAATGATATTGCCGAGCGAGTCCGGCAGGGCGAGGCTTTCGACCTGATCGCCCAGGGCCTCGCGCAGTTCGCCGAACCCGGCGCGCGCGTCGTCCGCCAATTGATCGTCGAACGGCAGATCGAACCAGAGGAAACGCGGCTCAACCGGCGCCTCGGCCCGGCAACCATCGAGAAGGACGGGCTTGGCCCGGGCATAGCTCGCCGCGTCGGCCGCGTCAAAACCGGTCATCGCGTCGACCAGCAGTGCTACATCTTCCAGGGACCGCCCGAAGCCGCCGATCTGGTCCAGGTTTTTTGCGGTCTGCAACACACCGGCACGGGAAATCATGCCCTGGCTGGGCTTCAAGCCAAACACGCCGCAGAACGCTGCCGGCCGAATAACCGAGCCGGCCGTCTGGCTGCCGACTGCCAGCGGCACCTGCCCCGCCGCGACCGCCGCCGCCGATCCGGAGGAAGAACCACCGGGTGTGTGGGCGGGGTTGTGCGGATTGGTCGTCTTGCCCGGCGTCATGAAGGCGAATTCGGTGCTCACCGTCTTGCCCATGATCACCGCACCGGCTTCGCGCAGCTTGGCGACGACCGTCGAATCCTTGTCCGGCTGATGCCCCTCATGGATCGGCGAACCGTAACCCGTCGGCATATCTGCCGTGTCGAGGATGTCCTTTATGCCGACAGGGATCCCATGCAAGGGCCCCATGGGGCGCCCGGCACGGCGCAGATCGTCCAACGCCTTCGCTTGCGCAAGCGCATGCGCTTCATCCAGATGTTTCCAGGCGTGAATGGCGCCATCCGTCGCATCGATCTGGGTAAGGCAATCCTTCACCAGGTCTTCGGACGTCACTTCGCCAGCCCGGATTTTCGGCGCCAGTTCGGTGACGGTTTCCAAATGCAGCGACATTCAAGTGCTCCTAGGGAACGTATTTGCCGAATAGAGCGTCCGGCAGCCACAGCGCAAGGCCCTGGAACTGATACATCAGCACCATGCAGAAGATAACGATAGCCAAATACGGCATGATGCCTCGGAAGATCTGCACCAGCTCGATCTGCGATTTCAACACCCCTTTCAGATAATAAGCGGACATCGCCATAGGGGGTGTCAGAAAGGACGTTTGCAGGTTGAGCGCCACCAGCATCGCGAAGAAATACGGATTGACGCCGAACGTATCCAGCATGGGCAGGAAGATCGGCACGAAGATGATCAGGATTTCGGACCATTCCAGCGGCCAGCCCAACAGAAAAATGATGACCTGTGCCAAGACCAGAAATTGCCACGGAGCCAGATCGAACGAGACGATCCAAGCCTCAATGACCGAATGGCCACCGAGATAGGAAAATACCGATGCGAAGGTCCAAGATCCCACGAAAAGCCAGCACACCATGGCTGTCGCCTTGGCACAGAGAAAGACGGAGTCCTTGACCTTGTCCCATGTCAGCGAGCGGTATAGGGCCGCTAGGACAACCGCGCCCAGCGCGCCCATGGCAGCGGCTTCCGCCGGCGTCGCCAACCCACCGAGGATCGAGCCCAGCACCAGCATGATCAAAACCGTCAGCGGCACAAAGGACGTCAGCAGATTTATGTAGATTTCGCGTTTCGGGGGAACGTCTTCATCCCTCGGCATCGGCGCCAGAGATGGGTCCATCTTTGCCCGGATAATAACGTAGACGATATAGAACCCGGCCAGCATGAAACCCGGGATCACAGCCGCCGCATAGAGCCGCAGCGGCGACAATTCGGCAATCGCCGCATAGACGATCAGCATGATCGACGGCGGGATCAGAATGCCCAGCGTGCCGCCGGCACAGATCACGCCCGACGCAAACCTTTTGTCGTAATTCGCAGCCGCCATGGCCGGGAACGCCAGCAATCCCATTAACGTCACAACCGCGCCGACGATACCGCTTGCCGTGGAAAACACGGCACAGGTAATCAGCGCCGCAACCGCCATCGAGCCCGGCAGGTTGCGCGCCGCCTGACGCAAGGACGTGAAAAGGCGGAGGACGATGTTGGCGCGCTCCACCACATAGCCCATGAACAGGAACAGCGGGATGGCGACCAGCGTGTCGTTCTCCATCACCGAATAGGTGTTTTGGTTCAGCAGATAGAAGATCTGATTGTCGAAGAGATCGGCGAAAATCTCGATACGGTCGCCGTCGTAATAGGCGTAATAACCGAAGGCAACGCCCATCGCCAGCAGGGTGAAGGCGATGGGGAAGCCCAGCATCACCAGTACGATGAACAGCGACAGCATGAAGATGGCGACTTCGGGATTGGTCATCCTCGTGGCGCCTTCTTCAGATCGGGGTTGAGCTCTTCCGCCAGCAGATTTTCGGTTTCCTTGACGTCCTCATGACGCTGGGTCCACACACCGGTCTTCATCGCGACCAGGCAACGCATGCATTCCGAGATGCCTTGGATGATGAGCAGACCACCGGCTACGGGAATCAGAGTCTTGAAGAAATAGATCTGAATACGGGCCGGACTGTTCCAACTGACTTCCTTGTAGCGCCAAGAGTCGGAGGCAATTTCGGCGCCATACCAAAACAACGCCAGCATGCCGGGAAAGAAAAACAAAAGGTACAAAACGAAATCGATGCGTGCCTGCCAGCGTACCGGGATCAGCCGGTAAACGACGTCGGCGCGGACATGGCCATCCTGCGCCAGCGCGTAGGGTCCCGCCATCAAAAACAGCGCGCCATACATCTGCACCATCATGTCGAACACCCACACGGTGGGGGCGTTCAGGGCATAACGCACAAACACCTCGTACGACACCGACAGGGTCAGAATGACAATGCACCAGGCGAAAGCGCGCCCGACCCAGGTACTGAAACTTTCGATCGCATGAATGCTGGACAGCATCGACCGTCTCCGGCAGAAATTTTTCGCAGGAAAAGAACAGGGACAGTCCCAAGGACCATCCCTGTTCCGGAATTCGATCAATCAGTTATTGATCAAGTTTCCCAAACGTCTCCGGCTTAACCGAAGTGATGCTTGTACGCCAAACCGTAATCCGGCTGGTTCAGCAGCAGATAGTTCATCACCTTCTTGGCATAGGATTTTTGCGACGCGATAACCTTAGCGAAGAACGGGTCTTCGGCGGAAATCTGGTCGACGATGATGTCCCAGGCATTCAACTGATCCTGCATGACCGAATCCGGCGTGCGGTAGACATTCACGCCGCTCTTTTCCTTCAGGCTGATCAGATCGTCGGCATAACGCAGCGTGTTGTGCCAATAGAAGTTCGAGTTCTCGGCCTCCGACGCATATTTCAGGATCGCCTGATGCTCCGCCGGCAGGCGGTCATACGTCTTCTTGTTGAAGGTGATCTCGAACGCTTCCTGCGACTGATGGAAGGACGCCAGGTGATAATGCTTCGACACATCCTGCATGCCGAAATCCTTGTCCGACGTCGGATTGTTGAACTCGGCCGCATCGATCAGCCCGGACTTCATTGCCGGCTGAATCTCACCGCCGGGAAGCTGCACAACGGACATGCCCATTTCCTGCAGCACGTTCGCGGCCAGACCAACGGTACGGTACTTCAGCCCCTTCATCTGCGAGGAGTCCTTGATTTCCTCCTTGAACCAACCCATCGGCTGTGCCGGCATCGGGCTGTTGAAGAAGCTGATCAGGTTCAGGCCCAGGCTGCCCATCAATTCGTTGAAGAGATCCATGCCGCCACCGTAGTGGATCCAACCTAAAAGCTCCTGCGCCGACCAGCCGAAACAGGGACCGGTGCCAAACAGGGACGCTGCCTTCGACTTGGAATACCAATAGGCCGGCACGTAATGCGCGCCATCGAGCACACCGCGATGCACGGCATCCTGCATTTGCGAGGTCTTGACGACCGAGTTCACCGACAGCAGATCGATCTTCAGGTCCTTGCCAGCCATGGCATGAACGCGGTCGACATAACTTTTTGCGTTCTCCAGAAAAATGCCGCCGCCCCAGGCTGCCTGTACCTTGAGGACTTTCGTTTTGGCGAGCGCGATATTCGGTGCGGCAATTGTGCCGGCGACCGCCGCAGTCCCTGCGAGACCGGCGCCTTTCAGAAACTTGCGCCGCGTAGATGTCGTTTTCGACATGTCTTCCTCCTGTATAGCGTTAGATTTTTTTGGCGTTCGATTAACGTGAAATTTCGAATGCGGGAACATTCATAAATTGCGCCTCCCCTGTTCCCAAAGCGGACACTAGAACATGCGCAGAATAATTCAAGCCAGTTGCGTTCACACAAAAGTGTGAGACGGACACCCTTCATTCGTACACAGTTCGAGCAGTCGATTTAACAAGGCCGTATACACACGTAAGCGGAATGTGACCACGCCTTTTACGGCATTTCGGGCACCCTAAACCGGCACATCACCCTTTAGCATAACCCGATAGAGATAGCGGGTCTGGCTATGGTCATAGTCGCCATTGGCCTTATGCAAAAGGCAGCGATTGTCCCACATGACAAAATCGCCCTGCTGCCAGCGATGGCGATACTGGTATTTCTCCTGCGTCGCGTGTGCGAGCAGTTCGTCGAGCAGTTCCAGCGCGTCGCTTTCCGGCATCCCGTCGATTTCCTCGATCCGGATCGGATTGAGGAAATCGACGGGATGCCGCTCTCCGGGTGGGTTCGAACAAGGGGGTGTTTCACCGCGTCGGGCACCTTCTGCTTCGCTTCGTCCGTCAGCCCTATCAGCTTCCGCTCGCTGTGCTTACTTTGATAAACATGCGTGCCCTTGAGATCTGCGATCCGCTGCTTCGTCGCGGCCGATAATCCCTCATAGGCCCGCCGCAGGTTCACATACTGCGTGTCACCGCCCTTTTCGGGCAGCTGGATCGCCAGCAGCACGGTCGCCTTTGGCGGTTCCGCGGCGTTGGAATGGTCGGTGTGGTATCCCGCCCCCGGAATGTAGCGTTTGCCGTCCGGGTAGCGGTCCTGGTTCGACAGGTAATGAATTTCCGGGCATTCCGGCAGCGCGAACTTCGAATTCTGCTGTAGAAACACGGTGCCGAAATTCTGCACACCGGCCAGAAGCTGGTTTGCCGTCAGCGACTGATCGCGGATCACCAGGACCGAGGCGTCGACAAAAGCCTGGTTCAGGCGCGCCCGCGTTTCGTCATCGAGCGGTCGCGACAGGTCGACGCCCCTCACCTCGGCGCCCGTATGTTCCGACAGTGGCGTAATCTCGCAGTTCATCTTTCCATCTTCATCTCGTTTGTACCGAGTTATTCTACGTCATCCACTCAGATGCATCCTAATCGCCGCGGCAACCGACTCCGGATGGGTCAATGGCGACATGTGCTCCGCATCCGCAATAACCTGATGCTGGTTATGCGGCATTTCCCGATGCAGAATTTCCGTGACGACGCGATCCGGTTCCGTCGTCTTCTCGCCGCACAAAATCAAGGTCGATACTACAACGGTCCGACACTCTTCGAGCGTTGTAGGATTGGCGAGGTTCGACAGGAACGTATCGACAACCTGCTTCGTACCGGAGAGAAAGCGGCCGCGTGCCTTTTCGGAGAGGCCTTCCCAGGTGCCAGCACCGTTACGGTAGTCGATGAAGTTACGCCACGCCACCTCGTCACGCCCCGCCCGGCCATTATCGATGAAGTCATGCGCCAGCGCCCGGTACTCGGCGAAGATGTCCTCACGCCCCGCAAGATTGAGCAGCGGCGTCAGCACCGGTTCGATCAGAACCAGTCTCCGAAATAGTTCCGGTCTTGCCAGCGCCAATCTAAAAACGACCGCCCCGCCGAACGAGTGGCCGACAAAATGCACGGGACCGTCACACTCCTGCTCTATCAGCGAAGCGACCAGTTCCGCCTGATCGTCATGACTTGGTTCCGTCGGGCCAGGCCAGTTGTCGGTTTGTCCGAAACCGATGAAGTCCGGCGCAAACAGATGGAAATCGTCTTCGAGGATGCCCGCGACCTTGCGCCATTGTGCACTGGAGCTGCCGCCCGCATGCAGCAGAACGACATCCTCTCCGGCACCATACCTCTCGTAATGAACGGCCAGGCCGTTAAATCTATGCTCGGCCACGGCGCGTTTCCTCAGCCCAGATAAAAAGGCCGGCCTGTATCGCGCAGCCAGATGCGTACGAGGTGCCGCCGCCGGTCGGGTTCCGGCCAGTCGCGGAAGGCGGTGCGCCGGTGAGCCATCCGCTTGTTGTTGACGATCTGGATCTGACCACGCTCGAACTCGAAACTCTTGCCGAGCCCACTGCGCTCCGAAACCTGTTGCAAAGCCTGTATTGCCTCACGCGTGTCGGGTTCCATTTCCTTTCCAGCCAACTCGTATCCATGCTCGACGCGGCGCGGATTGAAATTGGCGAATAGCCGCCTACCATCTGACTCGAACACCGGTTTGTACGAACAGCGCTGATCATCGGGCGCATGTTCCATCTGGCGGTCGAAGTAGAACGGCTCATAGAGGCGCGGAATGACATCCGGAAACTCTTCGAGCAGCAGATTGTAGACCGTCTCAAGACTGATCAATCCGCTCATGCCGCCCTTTCGCGCTGTCTGCAAGCACATGAGGCCGACAAAATCGGGCGGCAGGTTAAACGTATTGTCGCAGTGATAACTCTGCCCGCCATTCGTCTTCGACGAACGGACGCCGCTGCCGGCAAGCGACTTCTTGCCCGTATCAAGGACATCGTAGACCATCGTGCCCTTCCAGCTCTGGGCAACCGGGCGGCTGATCATCGACATCAAAAGCCAATAAAGCTTTTTGGAGATATCTTTCTCCAATTGCTCGACCGGTAGCCGGTCGATAACGGCGAACCCGATACCGTCATAAATCTGATCCCTGACCCTTGCCATTGCGGCGCGGCATGCCGGCATCTCGAAATCATCGGTAACGAGCGCCTCGATTGGCAACGGGTTGGCTCCCAGCGCCGCCGCTGTTCGCGCCACTTCGTCGAGGCAGCCGTCATCGAGCATGACAAGCCCGTCATTCTCCAGCAGCGTATCCGCCCGCCAGGTCATCGGGCTCGAAAGCGGTTGCTCTCTTATCGTCGTCATAAGATCTCTCCGGCCGGTTCGGCGCGCGGCCTTAACTTGCCCTATCTTCGCTGGTCAAACCGAGTTCGGCGCGCATCCGAAATATCGGGTCGTCGGCATCGCGGCGCAGTTGCGCCCACTCGGGTTTCAGCGGCGGCGCGTTACCGACATGCACGCGGGTCGCCTCGAATACCACGATCCGATGGGCAATGCGCCAGTTGCCGTCCCGGCGCTCGAAGCGGTCGACGTAGCGCCCGTAGGACGAAAGCTGCGACGGCTCGGAACCATCCCCGGCGCCGTAGGCCCGCTGCCCCTCGGCGTCGAGCGTATGCGCTGTGACGAAGTAGGTTTCCACGACGGCGATATCCTCAGCGGCGAATTCGATCAGGCAATTGCCGAGGAAGTGCATGCATTGTGGCAATCTTCCCGCGCGGGCCTGTGCGAATTCGATGAAACCGTCCACGCCGCCTTTGTAATCGCCGTGATCGTCGAAGGCGTCCTTGTGATAGGTCTCGCGCACCAAATCCCAATCCGCCCGGTCCACGCCGCGCGCATAGCGCGCCATGACATCCCGGATCTCTTCGCGGTCGATCAGACGTTGCACTGTGAGCTCCAAAGGTCCTCCCTCCCGCCTGCGCGTCAGGATGGCTTGTCGGAGAAATACGAGTCGAACTGCTGCTCGAGCACGCAATAGATCGAGCAATCGTGGCTCGCCCTTCCCCAGGGGGCGATAATCATCACGCCGAGTATGCCGCCAATCACAATCGTTCCCAACAGCATGGCCATGCCCACGCCGACCGTCTTCAGCACGTCGACCCACAGCGGCTCGCCAAAGGCTGTCAGCTTTTGCGCGTCTTCGCTTTCCGGGACGGTTTCCGGGCCTTTCTCGGAGGGCTGTTCGGTCATGCGGACAGGTTGCCTCACTTCCGATCACCCCGCAACCCAAGCGGCTATGCCGGGTCTTTTTGGGCCCACCGGTGTCCATCCGTTATAGTTCTCCTCAAAGCCGCAGAGCGATGGGAGATATTTTGAATGGAACTGAAAGTTACGCGATGCGACATCAAGAACAACGTAGCGACCGTACGGCTGCATCGTCCGGGACGCGGCAATTCCTGGACCCAGCAGATGAATGTCGAATACCGCCATGTGATGGCCGAACTCGATGAAAATCCGGACGTGCGCGTCGTCGTTGTTACGGGCAGCGGGAAACAGTTCTGCGTCGGGGCCGATTTCAAGGCGCTCGACCACTATCGCGATACCGACGATGACTATGTCACGTCGTTGCGCAACGATGACATGGCCCGGCCTGGCCATGGCGTGCGCCCGGAATACGACCACGACATGGTCTGGCACTGGGGGTTGCGCAAACCTGTTATCGCCGCCATCAACGGAGCCTGCGCCGGCATCGCAATGTCCCTCGCCGCCTTCTGCGATCTGCGCTACGCCGTAGCCGGCGCCAAATTCACAACGGCCGCGCCCCGGCTCGGGCTCCCGGCCGAATATGGTCTCGCCTGGGTTCTGCCACGCTTGATCGGCGTCACGCAGGCCGCCGACGTCCTGATGACCGGGCGTATCGTTCTTGCCGAAGAAGCCAAAGAGATGGGATTTCTCAATAACGTCTATCCGGAAGACAGTTTCCTCGATCATGTCATGGAAACGGCCACCTATATGGCGGAACAGGTATCGCCGATGGCGACCACGACGACAAAACGGCAGCTCTACGGCGAGCTGATGCAGCACGATGTCGGTGCGGCCGTGGAAGCTTCCAAACGCCTGATCGGTGAGCATATGCGCAGCGCCGATTACCGTGAAGGCGTCAGCGCTTTTCAGGATGGCCGTGCGCCGAATTTCGAGCCGCCCAAATAATTCATTCGGAGCCTCACATGAGCGTCGAACATTCCGGCGGCTGTGTATGCGGCGCGATACGATTTCTCGCAAACGATGAGCCATTGCGCGTGACGATCTGTCACTGCAAATGGTGTCAAAGACGAACCGGAACCGCGTTTGGCACCGAAGTCGTTTACAAATCAGAGCAGGTAGCGTTTTTCGGCGAAACGACCTCACAATACCGACATGTTTCGGACGAATCCGGACGGTGGCTGGATATCGAATTCTGTGGCCGGTGCGGGAGCAACCTCGGCTTCACGCTCGAAGCGGCACCGGGCATACGAACCCTACCCGCTGGCAGCTTCGACGACCCGGACTGGATTCAAGCCGAGCGTTATGCCTTCCTGCATGTCTACGTCCGGTCCCGGCGGGACTGGTCGGACCTTTCGTCCAATGTGGAAATCTACGAACGGCATTTCCGCGCCTAAATCCAATTCGCGCACCGTTTTGTAACCATATCCCCACGTCCGCTATAGTCCTTTGCGACTTTCACTGGAGGGAAACATGACCGGATCCGAGCAACGCGTGGCGCTGATCACCGGCTGCGGGAAGGAAAACGGGATCGGCGCGGCTACCGCGCAGCGTCTGGCGCGGAACGGCTTCATTGTCGCTGTCTCCGACGTGGCGGCGGCGGGTGTCGACAACGACAACGCGGTCGAACGCGCGGGTACTGGGTGGCAAGGGCTGAACACGCTCGTGGCGCGGGTCGAAGCAGCCGGCGGGACGGCGGCGAGCTTCACCGGCGATGTATCGGCGGAAGACGGCGCAGCCCACCTCGTCGCGAGCACCATCGAGAAATTCGGCCGGCTGGATGTCCTGGTGAACAATGCGGGCGCGCCGCACGGACAGGACCGCGGACAGATTGAAGAAGTGCCGCTCGACGCCTGGGAGGCCGTCATGGCGATTAACATTCGTGGCGTCTTTCTGATGAGCCGCGCCGCCGTACCGCACATGAAGGCGCGCGGCTATGGTCGGATCGTGTCGCTGTCCTCCGTTGCCGGGCTGGAAGCGCTGCCGGAACGTGCCGCCTATTGCGCATCGAAAGCGGCCGTGATCGGCTTCACGCGGTCCCTCGCCTTCGACCTCGCGCCACACAGCATCACAGTAAACTGCGTATGCCCCGGCTCGATCCGCACCGACCGCGCGATCAGCTCGACCATCCGTGCCGGCTATACCGACGTGGATGAAGGTCTGGCAGAGCGCGCCAAATTCATCCCCGTCGGCCGACATGGGAAACCCGAGGAGATCGCGGCGACGATTGCGCACCTCGCCTCGGAAGATGGCGCTTTCACGACCGGCCAAGCGGTGGTCGTCGACGGTGGCGGCCTACCCGCCAGCGCTTTCTGAAACTTCGGAGAAGCCCGTGAACGCAATCAACAACAGCCCGGAGAGGATTTCCGTCATTCCCACTGGCGGCGCGCTGGGCGCGGAGATCACGGGGCTCGATTTGAGCCAGCCAATGCCGCCTGCAACGGTGGCGATCATACGGCAGGCCTTCCTGGACCATTGTGTCGTGTTCTTCCGTGACCAGACTCTTAGCGAACCAGACCAGGTACGCTTTACGCGGTATTTCGGCGAGCCGGTCATTCATGTCCGCGAGCAGGCGGAACGGGCGACGCCGGAAATCATGATGGTGTCCAACGTCAAACAGAACGGCAAGCCGATCGGCGCGCTCGGTCATCGCGAAATCGAGTTCCATTCGGATCTCTCCTACATGCCGAAGCCCGGAACGATCTCGATGCTGTATGCCGTCGAAATTCCCGACCAGGGCGGGGCCACGCAATGGTGCAACGGCTACGCGGCCTATGCTGGTTTGGATGACGCAATGAAACAGCGATTAGCGGGCCTGCGCGCGACCCATCTCCATTTCAGGCCGGAGCAGAACCCCGAAACGGTCACGGATCATCCGGTCGTCTGCACCCATCCGGAAACCGGCCGCAAGACCCTGTTCGTCAGCCCCTACTTCGCCAAGACGATCGTCGGCATGGAAGAATCCGAAAGCCAGGATCTGCTTACCACTCTCTTCGCGTACGAGACCCGACCGGAATATATCTGGACGCATCAATGGCAAGTCGGCGATCTGGTCATGTGGGACAACCGCGCGACCATGCACCGGCGCGAGCCGTTTCCCGATACGCAACGCCGCATCATGAAACGCACACAGATCTACAACGAGACGGTACCGGTCGAATAAAAACCACAGAAACCCTGACCGTTCCGCGCGCCAACTTGGCGTAACACGCGCACTGGCATACCATTCAATGGTAATAATCTGACGAACCTGGAGAGTACCGCGATGCGCCTCGGCATGTTCATGCAACCCGTTCACGATCCGAAGCACGACCTGACCAAGGTCCTGGCGGACGACCGGGAAACGGTCATTCTGGCAGACAAGCTCGGTTACCACGAGATCTGGGTCGGCGAACATACCGCCGCCACGTCGGAACCGATCACCGACCCGATCGTCTTCCTCGCCACGCTGATCGGCGAAACCAAACAGATCAAGATGGGACCGGGCGTCTATTGCCTGCCGCACCATCACCCGGCACAGCTTGCTGGACAGGCCGCCCTGTTCGATCACCTCAGCCAGGGCCGTTTTCAGATGGGTGTGGGCAATGGCAGCCTGTCCTCGGACGTCGAGCTGTTCGAAGTCGGCGGCGACACGGACCGTGGCGCCATGGTGCGCGAGTCGATCGAGCACATCCTCGCCATCTGGGACGGCGAGCCGCCCTACACTCGCGAGGGGGGATTCTGGAACATCAAGATCGAAGATATGGGCCGCGCGGAATATGGCGTCGGCGCGTTCATCAAGCCGTTTCAGAAACCACACCCGCCGATTGCGATCTCCATCATGTCGCCGAGTTCCGGCAGCGCGCGCATGGCCGGCGAGCATGGCTGGATTCCCATCTCGGGCGCGGCCTTTCTGCATCCGCGCTACACGGCGAGCCATTGGGCGGCGTATGCCGAGGGTTGCGAGAAGGCCGGACGTAAACCGGACCCGGACATCTGGCGCGTTTCGCGCAGCATCATCGTCGCACCGAGCGACCAAGAAGCGCACGACTACATCATGAACCCGGACGGCCCGTTGAGCTTCTGGTTCCGCTACCTGCTGTCATCGTTGCGCGCGCGAGGCCTCGCCAAGTTCGTGGCACCCGAAGGCCATCCGGACCCGGATGCGATGACCTGGCAGGAGGTCGCCGAGTATCAGGTCGCTTGGGGCTCGCCCGCGACGGTCGTCGATAAGCTGGTCGCGCTGCGCGATTTGACCGGCCCGTTCGGCGTACTGACCGCGATGGCGCACGAATGGGACGACCCCGCCTTCTGCAGACGCACAATGACGTTGCTGGCCGAAGAGGTGATGCCGGTGTTCGCGCAGCACGCCGACGGCGTCGCCAGCGCGGCCGAGTAACGCCCAAAAACACAAACGAACGAAGGAGAAGCCCGATGGATGTCGGCATGATGATGGTGTTCACCAGTTACGGCCATGAGAACTGTCCCGACAATCAGGTGTGGGAGGAGGAACTCCGGCTTGCCGATCTCGCTGCCGATTTGGGTTTCGACTGCCTGTGGTCGGCCGAGCATCATTTCAACGACTACTCGTTCGTGCCAGACAACATCCATCTGATGACCCATCTGGCGGCGCGTCATCCCAATATCGACGTCGGCACCGCAGCCGTCATCCTGCCCTGGCATGACCCGCTGCGTGTCGCCGAGAATGCTGCCGTGCTCGACATGTTGAGTGGCGGCCGGCTGCGCCTCGGCATGGGACGCGGGCTGGCACGGCGCGAGTTCGAAGCCTTCCGCCTCAGCATGGACGAGTCGCGCGGGCGTTTCGACGAAGCCGCGCCAATGATCGTCAACGCGCTGAAGACCGGTTTCATCGAAGGCGACGGTGAATACTACAAGCAGCCCCGCACGGAACTGCGCCCCCGGCCACAGCATTCCTTTGAGGGTCGTATCTATGCCGTGGCGTCGAGCGAAGACTCCGTCGTCTCTGCCGCGAAACTCGGCGCTCATATCGTCATATTCGCCGACCGTCCCTGGGAAATGCGTGTACCGGTAATCGAGAAAGGCCGCGAACTGCACCGCGAACTACATGGCACCGAACCCCCGGCGATTATGTTGACCGAGTTCTGCGTCTGCGGTACCGACCTCGCCCAAACCGAAGAAGAAGCGCGCCAGTACCAGGGCAAATTCGTGGAGAGCAATTTCTACCACTACGAATTCCTGGGCGAACATTTCGCGACCGTGAAAGGCTACGATTCCTATCAACAGAAGGCCGCCATCGCGAAGGAAACAGGCATGGGCGGCGCCGTCGACGGTTTCATGAAAGCGGCAAGCTGGGGCACGCCCGACAAGATCCTGCGCGGCCTCGAAGACCGCCGCGCCGCCATCGGCGACTTCGAACTCAACGTCGCCTTCCGCTTCGGCGGCACGCCATTAGAGATTTCCGAACGCGGCCTGAAGCTGTTCGCAAAGGAAGTTCTGCCGGTCCTCAAATCCTGGGGGCCTGTTGCAGCGGCAGCGGAGTGAGGCGGCGACATGACTCCCGCCGAATTTGACGTAACCGGTAAGTCCGTCACTCCGGTCATAGTCGATATTAGGAAGCTCGACGGCGGTCTCAGCCTGTAGGGCGCCTAAAACGTCCCTGGCGTTATACCGGTGCGGCCACCGTCGAGCGTTACGACGCTGCCATTGACGTAGGAGGACTCGTCGCTTGCGAGGTAGAGTGCGACGTCAGCCGCTTCCTCGACAAATCCGGGCCGGGCCATCGGAGTCGCACGACGTTGAACATCGCTCATCGGCTGTCCCGCGCGATTGTCGCGATTGAGACGAACGGGAATGCCTTGTTTGCTCTCGCGCAGCGCACCGGAGTTAATGCAGTTTACCCGGATACCATGCCGTGCGAGCCAAAAGCCCATCACATGCGTCAACGGTTGCAGCCCGCCCTTGGCGGCGGAATAGGCAACAAGTGTCGGGTTGCCAAGTACGCCATCGATGGAGCCGTGATGGACGATTGCCGCACCATCCGCCGCTTTCAACGCGGGCAGGAGTTTCTGGCTGCACAGGAAGGGCGCCGTGAGGTTTACTGCAACCTGCCGGTTCCAATCTTCGAGGCCGATATCCTCGAATTCCGCGCGCGCCGCGACAGCAGCATTGTTGAACAGGACATGGATGACATCGCGCCACGCCATGCAATCGCGCGCCATGCGGTCGATCGCGGCGGGCTCGGCAAGGTCGCATTCGATGAAAACGGCGTCACCGCCTTCCGCTCGGACCATGGCTGCGGTTTCCTCGCCCATTTCCGCATCGATATCGACACAGGCAACCGCCGCGCCCTCGCGCGCGAAGAGCAGGCTGGCCGCGCGGCCGACCCCCGACGCCGCTCCTGTAATCACCGCATTCTTGCCATCGAGCCGTTTCATAATTCGCTCCCTTGCACCTGCCGCCGTCGACAGCGATCATCGGCGGCAGGCAACGGGAAGGCAAGTCGGCGCTTTGCAACGGCCTGCCCTATTCACTGCTCTTGGCCCTCGTCATAATCGGTGCTCGGTCGAAATAACGGTGGCCGGCAAGTGGGGCCAATTGGGAGGACGGCATGGATCTTGGTATCGCGGGAAAACGCGCGCTGGTCACCGGCGCCAGCGAAGGCATTGGCGAGGGCGTGGCCCAGGCGCTAGCAGCGGAAGGCGCACGCGTCGCCATTTGCGCACGGACGGCGTCCAAACTCGAAGCCACGGCTGCGCGGATCGCAGGCGAAACCGGTATCGAAGTCGTGGCGATACCGGCCGATATGCGATCGCTCGCGGGGTGCGAAGGCTTCGTCGACGAAGCGGCCGAACGTCTTGGCGGCATCGATATCCTGGTCAACAATGCCGGCGCGTCCGCCTTCGGCGCCTTCGTCGATCTACCGGACGAAGCCTTTACCGACGCGATCAACGGCAAACTGCTCGGCTACATCCGCTGCACGAGGGCGGCTATCCCGCACATGCAGCAGCGGGGCGGCGGCGTCATTCTGAATGTGACCGGCGCCACCCAACAGGCCGTGCCGCTGCACACACCGGGCAGCGCCTGCAACGCCGCCGTCCGGATGTTCAGCAAGGAACTCTCCATGGAACTCGGACCGATGAACATACGTGTGAACAGCCTTGGCCCGGGACGGATCCAGACCGCACGGTCGGATCGCCTGCAAAAAGCGATGGCGGAAGAACAAGGCACCTCGGAGGAGGAGATCCGGCGCGGGCTCGTCAGCACCATCCCCTCGAACCGCCTGGGCACTGTCGCCGACATCGCAGACGCGATCTGTTTCCTGGCCAGCGAACGCGCGACTTATGTGAACGGCTCCGCAGTTGTGGTGGATGGAAGTAAGTCTCTGGTCATCTGAGCCGAAGGGACTGCAGCTAAAAGAAGGAGTCGAACACATGCCACAGCACAGAATACTGACGACGCATGCCGGCAGCCTGCCGCGCCCGGCGCGGCTCGTGGAACTTTATGCGGCCCGAGTCGACGGCAAACCGATCGACGAGGACGAGTTGGTTCGCGAAGGCGAATCGGCAACCCGGTGGGTGGTGGAACAGCAGCGCAAGGCCGGGATTGATATCCCGAGCGACGGCGAACAGTTGCGCGAGGCGTTCTTTCTCTATGTGCAGCGCCGGATGTCGGGCTTTTCGGGTACATGGCAGCGCCCAACCCGAACCGAACTCGATGCCTATCCGGAATTCACAGCGAAGTGGCAGAAGAACTCGGAAGGCCAGATCGCGGTCAGCAACTTCGAGCCGCCAAAAGCTACCGGCCCCATCGCCTACGCTGATATCGACGCCAACGAGGCGGAACTCGATACCTTCGCGGCAGCCCTGAAGGAACTCGGCGGCGAGTTTACCGATGCCTTCATGACCGCCCCGTCCCCCGGCATCGTCGCCGCCGCGATGAAGAACGAACATTACGCGAGCGAAGACGACTATCTCGACGCCCTGGCCGAGGCGCTGCGGGTCGAGTACGAGTCGGCACATCGGCACGGCTATCTGTTGCAGATCGACGCGCCGGACCTCGCTCTCGAACGCCACTTGTCCTATGCGGACCGCCCGATTGGCGATTTCGTGGGTTTCATCGAGCGGGTTATTGCACGGATCAATTCAGCACTCCGGAATGTGCCGCGCGAGCGTGTGCGGCTGCATGTCTGCTGGGGCAATTACGAGTCGCCGCACGACAAAGACGTGGCGCTGAAGGAAATTCTGCCGGCCATCTTGCAGGCCGATGTCGGCGCCTTCCTGTTGCCTTTCGCCAACCCGCGCCACCAGCATGAGATCAAGCTGTTCCGCGACGCGCCGTTGGCCCCCGACCAGTCGCTGATCGTCGGCGTGATCGACACGCTCACCAACTTCGTCGAACACCCGGAAGTCGTCGCCGACCGGCTGGAACGCGCCGCCGAAATGGTCGGCGACCCGAAACGCATTCAGGCCGGCACCGATTGCGGCTTCGACACCTCCGCCGGTATGGGAAGGCTCACCGCCGACGTCGTCTGGGCCAAGCTGAAAGCGATGCAGGAAGGGGCACGGATCGCAAGCGAGCGGCTGATGTAAGGTATTAGATGCGGTGTCGAGATTCTTTACACCCGCCAGTTTCAATTAATTCTTAGCGCGCCTACTTATAGACGATTGTTTTTATTGCCATTTTTCAAGCACCCTCATTCCACGCGGTCTAAACTTTCCTTTTCGGGTGTCGGTATTCTTTACAAAAAATATGACTACGCGATTACCAACTGACACTATCTATCTGAAATTATTAGTGAAATTATTATGGCACAATTATTGCCGGTTGGTTAACGGGCACGGATTTTATCCGTGGGGCAACCCAATAAAAGTATAATTACTCAAGGGTGGGCAACCATGAAACATGCTATTTTTGCGGCAATAGCGGGACTCGGTATCGGTTTCGCCGGCGCCTCGGCACATGCGGTGAGTACGGCCGATCTGAATGCTGGCCTTCTGGCTGACACGGCGGGCTCCTGGTACTTCAATTTCACGGCGAGAGAGCCGACCGACCATCATGTGCCGGACGGCTTCGTGGCGGCAACCGCGACCGACTACACGACGGCGGACCCCGGATCTCTGGAATATAGCGGGCCGGTCCGAGCCGATACGACGGTCGTTGGCGGGATCGAGCTCACGATAACGGGTTTCAGCAGCGCGACGTTGGTCGTGGGCGCCGGTACGCAATCGCAAATCCGTCACGATTATTCCGGCGGCAGTGTCAACAATGGCATCGGGGTCATGTCGACCAGCGGATCCAGCGTGGAGCAGGTCCGTTTCGAAGAGGACGAATTTCTCCGCCTGGAATTTTCCGACATCATCGAGTTGGCCGGCTTCGATTTCGCCAGCGGCAATCACGCCAACTGCAGCGCGAGCACCCGCTGCGGCGGCTTCGAGCTGTATTCCTTCGACGGGGTCACCGCGACGTCGCTGACCGGCGCCACGTTCCACACGCATCTCGACAGCGCTTCGTATGTTGCGTTCGACACCCCGTTCTCCGGCGACGATTTCCTGATCCGCGCGACGGAAACCGGCAACGACAATGATCACGAGTTGGGCTGGTATCTGAGCGGCGTCGCCGGCGACCGGCGGGTGCCGGAGCCGGGCATAATCGCCCTGTTCGGCGTTGGTCTGCTGGGTATCGGAGTTATGCGGCGGCGGCGCAAGGCTGCGTAAACAGCCGAAGCGGTAGAGCTTAAGAGAAAATCCGGTTCTCCCCACCGCGGGAGAACCGGACTCTCCCACGAGCTATCAGCGACACAAAGTGCATCGGAAATGCGATCGCACTGGTCTCGGCATCACGTGAAGAACTGGTTCTCCGGTCGCGATAGCCCTAAATTCTCCCGCAGCGTCTTGCCCTCATACTCCCGGCGCAGAATGCCGCGATGTTGCAGTTCCGGCACGACCTTGTTGACGAAATCCTCCAGCCCCATCGGCAGGTAAGGGAACATGACGGTGAAGCCGTCACAGGCATCCGCTTCGAGCCATGCTTCCATCTCATCGGCGATCGTTTCCGCGGTGCCGGTAATCGCATGGCCCGCATAGCCGCCGAGGCGTTGGGCGAGCTGACGCACGGTAAGGTTCTCGCGGCGGCTGAGATTGATTGCGCGTTCGCGGCCACTCTTGCTCTGATTGCTCTCGGGCACGTCGGGCAGCGGGGCATCCGGATCGAACTTCGAGGCATCGTGTCCTAGCGCAATGGAAAGCGCGGCAATCGCGCTGTCCGAATTGACCAGACTGTCGAGATGGGCGCGCCGTTCCTGGGCTTCCGCGACACTATCGGCGACCACGACGAGCGCCGCGGGCATGATCTTCAAGCCGTTGGGGTCGCGGCCGAGTTTCGTCATGCGGCCCTTGATGTCGGTGTAGATTGCCTTCGCGTCTTCCAGCGTGCTCGCCGATGTGAACACCATCTCCGCCGTTTCGGCGGCAAGCTGGCGTCCGGCGTCCGACGCGCCAGCCTGCACGATGAGCGGCCAACCCTGCACCGGCCGCGCGATGTTGAGCGGCCCGCGCACCGAGAAAAACTCGCCCTTATGATCCAGCGTGTGCAGCTTCGCCGGATCGAAATAATCGCCGCTGTCCATATCGCGGATGAAGGCGTCGTCGGCCCAGCTGTCCCACAGTCCCGTAACGACATCGAAGAACTCGCGTGCGCGGCGGTACCGCTCACCATGTTCCATTTGATCTGTCATGCCGAAATTAAGCGCTGCGTCCGGGTTTGACGTCGTGACCAGGTTCCACCCTGCCCGTCCACCGCTGATATGGTCGAGCGAGGCGAACCGGCGGGCGATGAGATAGGGTGTCTCGAACGTCGTCGAGGCCGTCGCGATCAGGCCGAGATGCTCGGTGACCATCGAGAGCGCCGGCAGCAGGGTCAGCGGATCAAAGGACGTGACCGTGGCGCTGCGCTTCAAGGCGTCTATCGGCATGTTCAGCACCGCCAGATGGTCCGCCATGAAGAACGCATCGAACCGCCCGCGTTCCAGCGTCTGTGCGAAATTGACAAGATGTTTGAGATTGAAGTTGGCGTCCGGCGCGCCGCCCGGATAGCGCCACCATGCCGTATGAATGCTGACAGGACGCATGAAGGCGCCGAGATGGAGACGGCGTTTTACTGTCATCGATTTGCGTTCCCTACGATCCGAGTACCAAGCAAAAGCCGTGACCAACGGCCTATTCCACTCACACCTTATAGGCGCGGCCTGCGGCGGGGAAGGTGTTGAGGCCATCTCCCCAGTACATCTGTATTATCCAAATACGCGATGAACTTGGGGCGAAAAATGCAGATAAAGAACATCCGTGTGTATGCCGTCAGCGTGCCCGTGACCAAAACGGCCCATTTTTCAAAACGTGTGATCGAATGCGTCGACAATACACTCGTTGAAATCGAAACCGACGACGGCACCGTCGGCGTGGGGGAAACGCGAGGTCATGGGGCGGCAGCGATTATCCGTTTGCGGTTCGCGCCCGCTATCGCAGGAATGAACGCCGCCGACAGACCAGCCGTTCGAGCCATCTGCCTGCCGAAGGAGCCGTTCGATTACGGCTATCCGGAACATCTCAGCGACAGAAACGCGTTCTCCGCCATCGATATCGCGCTCTGGGACATTGCGGGAAAAAAGGAAGGCAGGCCGGTCTACGAGATGCTCGGCGGCGCGGTTCGCGATCAGGCCCGCTTCTGCGGCTACGCCTATTCCGACGACCCGCAAGCGGGATATTCCGATCAGGAACTTGCCACGCGCATGGCGCAGACAGCGAAGCAGCAAATTGACGAAACCGGTGCGCGCCTGTTCGAGTACAAGATTGGGCTTCACTCGGTCACCTGTGAAATCGGCATCGCCCAAGCGGTCCGCGCCGCGCTGGGTCCCGATGTCGATATCGCGGTCGACGCCAATATGGGTTTCTCGACGGAACAGGCCGTTGCCTTTCTGGACGGCGTCCACGACACCGGGATTGCAAATATCGAGGAACCGGTCGGAAGCCTTGCCGAAATGGAGGCGGTGCGCGAAGCCACGGGTATTCCCGTCTCCACCCACTGCTACGACCGCGACACGCTGGCGCGGTACCCGCTCATCGATGCCATGGTGGTGGACCCGCAACTGGTCGGCGGCATCACCGGATTTCTCGAACAAATATCCCTCGCAAGCGCCCTCGGCAAAAGGATCTGGCTGCGCGCTCGTTGGGAACTCGGTGTCGCATGGTCGGTGTTCTGTCATCTGGGTATCGCCTGCCCTGCCCTTGACCGGCCCAACCAGGCGCTGATCAATTGGGTCGCGGACGATTTGATTACCGGCGAAGTTTGGACGATCGAAGACGGTGGCGTCCGTCCACCCAACGATCCCGGTCTCGGAGTCGAACTGGATCGGTCCGCTATCGCCCAGTATCTCGTTTCTTAATCGTCAGTTCGACGCATTCGCCTTCGGCACCCAGTCTGGCGGGTTCCAGAAAATTTGCGGGCCGAGTTCTTCGACATTATTGATACCGATTTGAGCCATGACGCGGTCCATTTCCGTCTGGAAGATTTCCAGCGCGCGGTAAGAGCCCGCCTCGCCCGCGACAGCGGAGCCGTACAGCGTCGGACGGCCGGACATCACCATATCGGCACCGACGGCAAGCGCTTTGACGATATCGGAGCCGCGCCGCGGTCCGCTGTCGATGATGATCTTGATCCGGTCCCCGACGGCGGCGCGCACTTCCGGGACCAACTCGAGCGGCGCCGGCGCGGAGTCGAGATAGCGGCCGCCATGGTTCGACAGCACGACGCCTTGGAGCCCGTTGTCCGCGGCGATCACCGCGTCCTCCCAACTGTGCAGCCCCTTGACCAACAGATTGCCCGGCCACATGTCGCGGATGCGTTTGATATGGTCCCAGTTCTGCGCGCTTGGTTTGGTATAAGCCGTCTCGACGTCGACCTGCGTCAGCTTGCTCGCCAGTTCCGGCGGGTTGTTCACCTTCCGGAAGGGACCGCGCTTCAGATACTGCGGCGCCAGGACCCGTAGGCACCAGCCCGGATTGGCCAGCACCTGGGCGATCAGCCGCGGCGAATAGCGCAACGGCATGGCGAACCCGTTCCGGTAATTGTACTCGCGGTTGGAACTGACGGGACCGTCGACGGTGACCAGCATGGTCTCGAAGCCGGTCGCCTTGACCCGCTCGACGAAGCGGGCCGTTAGATCCATGTCGGTCCACATGTAAAGCTGGAACCAAATGTTCCCGTTGCCGGCCTCGTAAATGTCCTCCATCGGCGTCAGCGAACTCGTCGCCGCCGTGCACGGCACGCCCATCCGCGCCGCCGCCCGGGCGAGACCGACCTCGCCGCCTTCACATACCAGCCCGGCCGATGCCGTCGGCGAGATGCCGAAGGGCATGGTAATTTTCTGGCCGAAGATCTCGGTCGCCGTCGTACGCTCGGAGACATCCATCAGCACGCGGTTCTTGATCTTGAGCGAGCGATAGACGGCAGTGTTGTGGCGCAGCGCGATCTCGTCCTCCGCGCCCCGGTCGACATACTCGAAGATCCCGCGCGGCAACCGATTCTTCGCCTTCAGCCGAAGGTCTTCGATGTTGTATGCGCCAAGATCGCTGCCAGCCATGCCTCTCACCTCAATACCGCGCCATAATTTCGTCGGCGAATTCCTTGAAATTCTCGCGCGCCACGGCGATCGGTGGGAGCAGGAGGATTTCGTTCAGGCCGCCCACCTCCAACTCGCGGATCTTTTCCAGCACAGCATCCGGTTCGCCAACCAGGCCCCCGCTCGCCTCGATCAGTTCCGGCGTGACGAAGCGGCGCTCGGCCTTTGGCGTGAAGGCAACATGGCCGTGATGTAAATGCTGGTGCCGGCGGTCGATCGGCATCGTCTCGACATAGGCCTTATAGTCGTCCCACAGCGGGCGGATGATGCCCTGGATGAAATCGTCGTTGCCGCGTTGCAGATAGATCTCGTACCAGAAATGCAGGCTCGATACGGCCGGCGCGCCGACGGCTTCGATCACTCGGTCCGAAGTCATGGTTTCGCCGGGTTTCAGGATGCAGGAATAAGTCAGGACCGCCGCCGGGAATGGGTCCCGCAAGGCGCGCCCAGCTTCTTCCGCGCTACGCCGCACCCTGTCGATATTGCGCTGGAAGATACTGACGGGTTCGTTCCCTGCGCCAATCCGCCCGTCGCCATACGCACCGACCGCCGCCAGCGCTTTCGGTCCATTCGCCGCAACGTAGATATCGACGTGATCGTCCGTGTTGATGCATTCCAATTCGCGGTCGAGAAAACGAATCGGTTGGTCCTCATACTCGACCTCGCCGCCGTCGAGCAGGCCACGTACCACGCGCAGATAGTCGCGGAACTTGCTGGGCGGCACCGGGTTCTGTCCCATGATCCGCATCGCGGTGTGACCGGTGCCGATGCCGAGGAAGGTGCGGCCCGGCGCCAGCTTGTTGATCGTCGCGATCGAATGGGCGGTCACGGGTGCGATCCGCGTGCCGGCAATCGAAACGCCCGTGCCGAGGCGAATACGGCTGGTGTGATGCGCCGCCAGCGCCAGGGTGGCGTAGCAATCCGACCAGATCATCTGGGAGTCCGGCGCCCAGCCGCTGTCGTAACCAAGATCCTCCAGGAATGGAAAAATTTGCCAATCGTCGATCTTGGTCGCCACCACGCCGCCGAACATCATCGCCGCGTCTCCTGTCGATTTTGCTCAGCGATACTCGCAGTGGATTGGCGATACATCAATATCCACTGTAGGTATTTTGAGGCCGAAGACATTGCCAACGAACTGGCAGTCCCCCTATCCTAGATCAAACGGGCGCTCCGCCCGGATCAACCTACAATAAGACCTCAGGGAGGAATCATGAGCCCCAGGATCGTTTTCGTGACCGATTTTCCGGATGCCGCCGATGTTGCGCGCGAGATGGCGCCGTCGGGGTTCGACCTCGCAATCGTGCCGGCGCGCAGTGCCGAATATAGAGAAGTCATGAGCGACGCCGAGTACCTGGTCGGCTTCGTCGATGGGCTGGTCGATCCGGAACTGTTCACGACGGGTCCGAAACTGAAACTCATCCAGTTGCTCAGTGCCGGGTACGATAAAGCCGACATTCCATCCGCCCGCGCCGCGGGTGTGCCGATCTGTAACAATGGCGGCGCCAACTCGGTCGCCGTATCGGAACACGCGATCCTACTGGCCCTCGCCGTGTCGCGGCAGCTTATTCATCAGCACACCAACGTTACCGCCGGGCGGTGGCGCGGCAACAGCACACCGCGCGTCCATGAACTACGCAACCGGACCATGGGCATCGTCGGGCTCGGTACCATCGGCAAGAAGACCGCACGGCTCGCGCTCGCCTTCGGGATGAACGTGAACTATTACGATATCGCGCGCCTGACCGAAGACCAGGAAGACGCGCTGGGCGTCCGCTTTCGGCTCTTGCGCGAATTGATGCGAACCTCGGACGTCATTAGCGTGCACACGCCGTTCAACAAATCGACGCACAAGATGATCGGCAAGGACGAGTTCGCCCTGATGAAGCCTTCCGCCATCCTCATCAACACCGCACGCGGCCCGGTCATCGACGAGGTCGCCTTGCATGAAGCGCTGTCAACAGGTGTGATCGCCGGCGCCGGCCTCGATGTCTTTGATCAGGAACCACCGGAAGCCGACAATCCGCTATTCAGCCTCGACAATGTAATCCTCACCGCGCATCTGGCAGGCCCGACCTTCGAGAGCAATACGGGCCGGGTCCGGAACGCCTTCGACAATGTGCAGCGTGTGGCACGCGGCGGGGCACCGCTCTGGGTAATCCCCGAGTTGGAAGAATAACGGCTATGTAGCTATTTATTGGTGTACGACGGATATCGACGGGTGTGACCGCTATACGATCGAGGTAGATGTATCCAGTTCGCTGGACACCTTGTTCAAATTAATGGCGCTCGGTAACGGCAGCGTTTTGAAGACAGTCATAGCCAGGATCATATCGACCGTATCGCCGTCCGCCGCCAAGGGCAGATAAAGCCGCTCAAGTTCCGAAAATTCCTTCTCGAAACTGATAAGCGGTTTTCCACGCCGCCAACTCGGTCGTTTCGATTCAAGGACATCGATCAAAAAGCTATGCACACCGGACTGTTTCTGGTTGTTCAAGTGTTCACCAACATAGCCTCCGGTCAAATTCCGGCCGGCGAACTCCTCGATCCTCGATCCCACGGTACGGCGCCAGAACCGCAACGGGTCATGGTGAACTTCGAGTAACCATAGGTTCGGCAGGAGATGCGGAACGTCGATGGGGTCAAAATCGTCTCTGCTCGGTAGCTTGCCGTTTGGAGAAATCGAGAGCCAATATTCATACAGCGTTATGATGTCGGCATGAGCATCGCTCGGTACAGACATAACCGCCGGTTCCACCTCGTCTCTCGTCCGCAAATCCATTTGCCTTACCCCTTATAGTACGCCGCAGGGAGGGCGTATCATTGCTTGTTCTTTGCATCGGGTCGGGAAACTACTCAAATTGACAACCTTTCTCATCACCCATTTGAACGATATCTATATGGTTTTATTGCAAGAATTCCACATAACAGTAATAAAAATATCTGTAAAATTTTATGCTATTTGAAAATAGCCCCGGTGCGCTCCATTGAATATTTTCAACAAGCAAAGATAGTCTATAAACTTATTTATGTATGTAAAGTTTTATTACGCCAATCGATCGCATATACTAAGGATAGGTTCATTATCCATTGCAGCGTAGACAAGGCATATTGCCAGTATAAGCGGTGTACCGCGGATATTTTGGTACGCTTAAAAGAATACAACCCCCACAACGGACCCGCAGATTAGCAAAATCAAGACGGTACGACGGAACAGCGCCTCGTCGACGCCGCGGAACAGACGGCTGCCCAGGAATATCGCGATGAGATAGAACGGTGCCAGAAGCAGCGCCCGCCATAGCTCGACCGACGTCACCGCGCCGCCATACCATAGTGCCGCAACGATCATGATCGCCCCAACGAAAGCCCATATAATGATATTCGCACGGCTTTTGCGGGCTGCGTCCGGGCCGGCATAAAGAAAAATCGGAACGATCGCACCGATATAAGCAGCGCTCAAGAACCCGCCCGCCAGTGCCCCAACCCCGAAAAGCGGCATCGTGCCGAGAACGCGTTCGTAGCGCCAGCCGAACAGCAGAACGACGGATATCCCGATAACGGCGAAGATAATCGCCTGCTTCATGATCTGTGGATCCGCCACAAGCAGGAGGTAGCTGCCGAACGGAATACTCACGGCCGTTCCCAGGATTAGCGGTATAGCGACCCGCCGAGACACATGGTGAAATGAATCGGGCACAAGCACCACATTGCCGATCAGATCGACCAGCAATATCGTGACAACCGCGGTAACCGGTCCGAACAGGATTGTCATAACCGGCAACATGATCATTGGGCCGGCAAATCCCGCATAGCCGCGCACAACGCCACCGACAATGGCCGCAGCAACGGCGATCGAAAGGGATATGGGGTCGGGCATTATACCAAGGAGCGCTGATATTAACCCTGCGCGGCACGTACGGCGCGGGCGATCTCACCCCACTTGCCAAGATTGTCCGGGTTCTCGTCGATCGACTGCTTCGCAAAATACATAACCACCCGGCTCGCCACGCCCTTGTAACGGGCGATCAGCTTGTCCGCCATATCATCCCAGCGCGCGACCAGACCGAACTGGTCCAACAATTCGTCGCTGACGGTATCGATCAATCCCTCCATGTCGCCAGCACGGAGTTTTTCAGCCAGCTTCAGCCGCGTGCCTTCGTGACCCAAATCATCGAACTGGAACGAATAGACAGGAGTCGACCCGTAGAAACTGATCGCGGATTTCGCCTCTCTTTCCAGCGCTGCCCGCTCCTCATGCGTATCGCCGGCAACGGCGAGAACGGGCACGATCAAATCGATATCGTCCAGCGAACGCCCGGCCTTCTGCGCGCCTTCGGCGAGCTTGGGGAGAACGCGATTCTCGATATAGGGCATGGAGTGCATGGGATGTACGTGCAATCCGTCGGCGACTTCACCGGTGACCTTGAGCATCAGCGGATTGACCGCCGACATATCAATCTTGATGTCCTCATAATTGTGGCGTTCCGGCGCCCAATGCGGCGTCAGCAGGTTCAATTGATAGAACGGCCCTTCGTGTTCCAGCCGCGCTTCGCCGCGAAACGCGGCAAGAGAAGCTTTCACCGCCAACACATAGTCGCGCATGCGCATTGCAGGCTTGTCGAATTCGACGCCGTAGCGGCGCACGATATGCGGCTTTACCTGGCTACCGAGCCCCAGCCGGAACTTGCCCTTTGTGTTGCGTGCCAACTCCCAGGCGATCTGCGCTGTCACCATCGGGCTGCGTGGAAACGCAACCGCGATGCCGGTCGAATAGTCGAGGCTTGGCGCCGCCATCGCTGCGGCAGCGACCATCATCCAGGGCACCTGACCGGACTCGGTGAACAGCAGACCCGACGCACCGATGCTTTCCATGTCGCGCGCAAACGCGCCGATATTGTCCCACGTATCCGCAGCGGTCTTGATGTCGAACTCCATTAAAATCTCCGTTAGAGCGCAGCGTCCGGGCGTGTCAGACCAAAATGATCGCGCAAGGTGTCCCCTACGTAGGCGGTGCGGAATAACCCGCGCCGCTGCAGCAACGGGATCACCTCGTCGATGAAGACGTTCAGCATCTCCGGCAGGACCGGTGGCATGAGGTTGAAACCATCCGATGCGCCATTGGTGAACCAGTCCTCGATCAGATCCGCCACCTGCTCCGGCGTGCCCGCAAAGGTGAAGTGCCCGCGCGCACCGGCCAATCTCGACAGCAGTTGCCGGAGGGTCGGTTTCTCCCGGCGCACCAAGCCGACGATTATTTCTGTCCGACTGCGCGCCGCTTCCACGGTGGCCGGATCCGGAAAATCCGCGACGCAAAGCGGTTCGTCCAGCGGCAAATGCGAGAAGTCGTACCCACCGAAACGACCGGAAAGCCGCTTGCGCCCGACTTCGGGGTCGGCGAGATCGTTCAGTTCCTGCGACAGACGTTGCGCTTCCGCTTCGGTGCCGGCGATCACCGGGCTAAGACCCGGCAGGATGAGCGCCTGATCGGCTTCCCGTCCCTCCTCCGCGACCAGCGACTTCAGGTCCGCGTAAAAGGCCTGCGCGGTTGCCTTCTCCATATGCGCGGTGAATACCGCCTCCGCATGGCGGGCAGCGAAACGCCTGCCCGTATCGGACGATCCGGCCTGCACGAGAACCGGCCGGCCTTGCGGTCCCCGCGGCACGTTCAGCGGTCCGGCCACCTTGTAGTAGTCGCCAACGTGATCGATGGGGCTAATACGTTCGGCCCGCGCGTATTGACCGCTTTCCCGGTCGTCCAGAATCGCGTCATCCGCCCAGCTGTCCCACAGGCCCTTTGCGACTTGCAGGAATTCCTCGGCGCGGGCGTAACGGTCGGCGTGACTGACCTGACCTGCGTCGCCATAGTTGCGGGCAGCCGGAACGGACCAAGAGGTCACGATGTTCCAGCCGACGCGCCCGCCGCTGATGTGATCGAGCGACGCGAACTGCCGGGCCAAGTTGTACGGTTCGCTATAGGTCGTCGATGTCGTCGCGATCATGCCAATCCGGCGTGTCGATACTGCGAGCGCACCCAACGCCGTGATCGGCTCCAGCCAATTGCGTCCGGTACGCGCCACGTCGTCGCCCAACGCAAGTTGATCGGCGAGGAATATGGAGTCGAACAGCCCTGCTTCCGCGCGCTGCGCCAAATCCTGAAAATAGCGGATATCGGTCAGCGGCAGCGGCGAAGCCTTGGGATGCCGCCACGACGCCTCATGATGTCCGCGGCTCTGGATAAACAGATTGAGATGCAGTTGCCGTTTCATGCCGGCAGTCTAGGCGGCACCTCCAGGCAGGTCCACGGGCACGACGAACGAAGCGTCGTCTGTCAGGCGGCCGACAGCCGCCGCGGCGCCTAATCGGGCCGACGGCACCAGAATAGGTACATGCCGTAGAAGGTCCGCGGGTTGGCCTGTTCGAACGCCTGCCAGTTTTCGAGCGCGCCGGGGGACTCATCGTCCGGGAAAGCGTCTGCATAGGCCCGCAAGGTCTCGTCCGGCAGGCTGAACCCGTGAAAGTCGAGCCCTTCGGCGGCCATGAAGTCACGGATTTCCGGAATCGCACATTGCTGTTCACTGACGTGCAAGGCGAGATCGCGAAAGCCGCTCTTGGTGAAGAAATCGGGCGATTTCGTCAGCGCGGCATCATCGTCGCCCGATACGCGGCCCATCAGCGTACGGCGATAGGCGCGCAGCCCGTCGTCGTCGGCGTCCGGACCCGGCCAATCCGGGTCTTCGGACAGAGCCCGGATGACCCGGCGCGAAACAGCGCTGTAAAGCCCGATCAGCATCAGCCCGCCGGGACGGAGCCGGCCGATCAGCGCGCGCCACCCTTCATAGGGATCAGCCAAGTGATGCAATACTCCGACGCATTCGATTACGTCGAAGCGGCTATCGGTCTCGTCGAGACGCAGAATGTCGCCGATCGCAAAGCGCAAATTCTCCACCCCCAGCGCTTCGGCCATGCGCGTGCCGTAGGCGAGACTCGGCGCGCTCAAATCGATCGCCAGCACCCGAGCTTCGGGGCCATAACCGATCGCGGAATTTACCGCCTGACGGCCAGTTCCGGCGCCGGCAATCAGAACGTCGCAGGGACCGTCGATGACGGCAAGCGCATCGGCGGAGAAATGGCCGCGCATGCGGTCCCTGGCGCTTCCCAGTTGTGGCGCCTGCAAGCTGAGCCAGCGCGGATACGGGTCGTGCGTATATTGGTCGGCGACGCTGCGAGAGGTTTCGTCGGTGACCGCTGTCAACTGAAGCATGTGATCCGCATGGGCGGCTTCTATCCGGCGGGCCTCCAGTTCGTCGCGCAGCACGGCACGCAGCGCCCGGGGCGAAACCTTGTCGGCGGCGCGTGGCTCATGACCGATCGTTGAATGAAACGGATGGTAGAGCGACCACAACAGGAACACGCCGCCCGCCGCCGGATCGCCTTCGAACACCGCGTCGATATCCACATTCAGTTCGCCTAGACGCGCCCTTTCGTCCTCATCGACGAAGAAAACATACTCGTTGTTCAGGCACTGCTGGATCAGCACGCAAGCGAATTCATAAACCGGCCGGGCGACAAGCAGTGTCGGCGATAGCAACAGGCGTCGCCGCAGCGCGGTCAGCAAGAATTCGATCTCAATGTCAGCGACGACAGCATGGATCAGAGCCGCCGCGAACAACCGGTCGCGCAGCAACCGTGCACTCTTACGGGTGAGCAAAACCGCCGCAGCGTCCCAGCCGTCGGCCCGGCCGCGCGCCAGCACGTCGGCGAGTGGCGGGTGGCATTTCAAAAAGGCGAGCGCGCCGTTGCACAGCGCCTGCCGGTCGACATTCGCGAACGCGAACGCGGCTTCCAGACCACGCCGCGAAACGTCGGTCTCGGCAGAAATTTCGTAGCGCTGCAGCAGCGCAGCAAGCAGCCGCGCGGCATCCGGAGAATTCGGCCGGGAAGCAAGCGCGCGCGAGCACCGTTCGATCGCTTCCGCCGCCTCGAGTCCCGTCAAGGGCGCATTCACGGTCAACGACACGCCTCCTAGATCAGATCAGGGTTTGTTGGAATCGCCTTTGGCGATCCAGCAACCGTGTGAATCTGATCTAACTTATTGATAGGGATCGGATTCACAAGAGTATCCGAACACATAAAATGGGTTCGTCTAAACTTGATCCGATCCAGGCCGGCAGCGGATATCCGTTTGATTTCGCCCGAGCTGGCAGGTTCGCGATTTAGACAACCGCATCCGTCGATGGGTCGATAAGGTGCATCTTGTCCATGTTGACGGTAAAGCCCATCGACTCGCCGACATTGCTGACCGCCGACGGTTCGGCGCGGGCGCAGATCTCCGTCGGGCCGAGCGAGAAGAAGACCATGGTGTCGATTCCCATTGGCTCCAGAACATTGACGTTGGCATCGATGTCTTGTTGTGCCCCATTGGCATGCTGCCGTCGCTCGGTCACGTGTTCGGGCCGAATACCGAAGATCATTTCCTTGTCGGCATAGGACGCATAGCGCGCCGCGCGTTCCTCCGGCACGGGGAGCGAGATATCATCGTTCAGGCGAACGGCGAGCCCCCCGGCGGTCTTGGTCAGGTTACAGGGCGTGAAATTCATCGAGGGTGAGCCAATGAAGCTGGCGACAAAGTGGGTTCGCGGATTGCTGTACATCTCGTCCGGCGTACCGACCTGCTCGATCACCCCATTGTTCATGACGACGATTCGATCTGCCAGCGTCATCGCCTCGATCTGATCGTGGGTGACGTAGACCACCGTCGTCTGGACACGTTGGTGGATCTTCTTGATCTCGGTCCGCATCTGCACGCGCAGCTTGGCATCCAGGTTGGAGAGCGGTTCGTCGAAGAGAAATACCACCGGGTCGCGAACGATCGCGCGGCCCATGGCGACGCGCTGGCGCTGACCGCCGGAGAGCTGCTTCGGGCGGCGTTCCAGCAATTCGCCGATATTCAAGATATCGGCCGCATTTTGCACGCGCCGGTCGATCTCCTCCTTCGACGTTTTTCGGATCCTCAGGCCAAAGGACATGTTCTGATAGACGCTCATATGCGGATAGAGCGCGTAGTTCTGAAAGACCATGGCGATATCGCGGTCCTTGGGCGGAACCTCGTTGACGACGCGGTCGCCGATCTGGACCATACCGCCGGTGATATCCTCCAGGCCGGCGATCATGCGTAGGGTCGTCGTCTTGCCGCAGCCCGATGGCCCGACCAAAGCTACGAATTCGTTGTGCGCGATATCGAGGTTGATGCCCCGGACCGCTTGAACTTCCCCGTAGTGCTTCCACAAATCCTGAAGTTTTATTGTCGCCATTTCGTGCTCATTCCTCGCGCTATTTGATTGCACCCTGCGTCAATCCAGAGGTGTAGTAATCCATCAGGAAGCCATAGAGTATGACGATCGGAAGCGTTCCCAGCAGACAGGCCGCCATCAACGAACCCCAGAAGTAAATGTCACCGCGGATCAATTCGGTGAAGACACCGACCGACAGGGTCTTCGCGTGTTCGTCCTGGATGAAGACAAGCGAATAGAGGAATTCGTTCCAGCTGAGCGTGTAGGAAAACAGGATCGCGCAGATGATGCCGGGAATAGCCATCGGCAGTACGACGCGGAACAACGCACCCAACCGCGAACAGCCATCGAGATAGGCGCATTCCTCGACCTCGACGGGTATCGTTCGGAAGTACCCCATGAGCAGCCAGGTGACGAAGGGTATCAGGAAGGTCGGGTAGGTCAGAATCAGCGACCAATACGTATCGCGGATCGGAATATAGTCATCGATCGCGTTCACGACGTCGATTAGCGGCAGAAACAGCAGCGTCTGCGGCACCAGATAGGTGATGAACACCGCGACGCCAAACAATTCAACACCCCGGAATTTCAGGCGAGCCAACGCATAGGCGGCCAGGATGCCGACCGTGACCGAGATGATCGTCGAAACCGTAGTGACGATCAGCGTGTTCACCATCCAATGCTCGAAGAAGGAGGTATTCGTCGCCAGATAGGTGAAGTTCTCTACCGCGATCCCAGTCGCCCAGAACGGCGATTCTCCGAGATTGTTGATCTCTTGCTTCGACTTCAGCGAGGTGATGAAAATGATGTAGAAGGGGAACAGGGCGAATGCGAGATAAGGTATCAGGGCGACATAGTTCGCAAACGCCTTGCGTAGGCGCCAGAACGGAACTTTGTTTTCGGCCAGCAACTCACCGCTGCTGGTTGTCATCGCCGTCATTTCATTAGAGCTCATATTCGCTGTCCCGTCGTACGAGTCTCAAAAGGAAGATCACCGTGAGCACCATGATCGGGAATAGGAACAGCGCGATTGCCGCACCCAAGCCGATTTCGTGATTGAGAACGCCGGCGGTGAAAGAATAGGTCGCGAAGAGGTGGGTCTCGTTCATCGGCCCGCCGCGTGTCAGCACGTAGACGATGTTGAAGTCGGCCAGCGTGAATATCGTCGAGAAAAGGATGATGACCGCGAGAACCGGCCGTAAAAGCGGCAACGTGATTTTCCAGAACTTGTCCATGGTCGAAGCGCCGTCAATATCGGCCGCCTCGTAGAGGTGGTCGGGAATCGAAACGAGCCCAGCAAGAATCGTGATGATGAAGAACGGCAGCCCGCGCCAAATATTGACGAAGATGACCGAGGACAGCGCCAGGGTCGGCTCACCCAGGAAATTATAGGGGCCCATATCGAATAGGCTGAACGGCCAAGCGTGCTCAAATAACCAGTTGATGTGGCTGTAGGTCGGATCCAGGATCAGCCACCACGCCAACGTGGTCAATGCGGTCGGCGCCACGAAGGGCAGAAGCATCGCCCCCCGGAGAAACCGCCGCAGTTTCAAGATGCGCAGCAGCAACATCGCGCAAAGCAAACCCAGCACGACCTTCACGACGACCGATATGGCCGCGAACAGCAGTGTATTGCGCACCGTCAGCATAAAGATGTCGTCTTCGAATATTATGTATTGGAAGTTTTCCAGCCCAATAAAATGGGTTTCTTCGCCGATGAAGGCATTGCTAACGCTGTACCAGACCGCCAAACCGAACGGATAGATGATCAGGCAGAACACGATGATCACGGTTGGCAGAACAAAGAAGTACCCGTCAGTGTCGGGGCCTACGCTGCGCCGTAAACGTGATCGGAACGTGAGGGGCGGCGATGTCGCCGCCCCTCCGACTTCAGTTGCAGTTACCATGACTAGGTTACGTTCCCCGTTTTGCTTTGCGAGGGTTAAATCCGAACCACACGCTCAGGGTCCTATTTGAAGCGCCCGTATAGGCGCTTCATCTGCTTCTCGAGTTTCTTGACCGCTTCCTCGGGCGTGGCTTTACCCGTCGCCGCCGCGGCCGCCGCGTCGGGCAGCAGATACTGATCGTAGATCGTCGCGCTGGCCGCCGTCGGGACGCCGGGCCAACCGATCGCATGGGTGTACCAGCCGATGAAGGGCGCGAAGTAGTATTTCGCGTTCGAGGCATAAAGCGGGTGCAGGGCGTGGGTCTTCAGCAGTGGCTGATTGTAGCCGGCGCTCGCGTGCAGATGCTTATCAGCGTTGTCCGCCTGGAAATGGTAGTCCAGGAACTTCTTCCCGACTTCGACGTTCTTGGAGAATTTCCAGATGCCGACACCCTGGTGCGAGGCGGCCATGTGACGGCCTGCCGGGCCCTTTGGCGGCATGATGTGGTTGATCACCTGATGCACCGGCCTTTGGGTGCCCTGGATTAGCGCATTGTCCCGGACCGCCGAGCGATAGGCGCTGACCGGATTGAGAATCATGCTGCACTTGCCCGAGGCAAGACAGACATTGTTGTTACGGTCGTCCCAGGCGAGGACTTCCGACTCCATTGCGTCATTGTACAAAGCCTTAATGTACTTGAATGCCTCGACCGTTTCCTTGCTATTGACGGCGACCGTCTTGCTGTCTTTCTCGACCAGCTTTGCGCCATAGGACCAGAGCAGGCCACGCAGGATCCAGTTTGAATCCGCCCCATGCGAGAGCTGAATACCGACCGGATGGCCCTTTTTCTTCAGCTTGGTACCGATACGCAGCACGTCATCCCAGGTATCCGGCATGTTTTCGCCGATCTCGGAAACCAGATCGGTGCGGATCGCGATCGGGAAAGAGATAAAGAACCACGGTATGGCTTTCTGTTTCCCGTCGCGCCCCTTGCCAAAATCGTTGTTGGTCCAACCGCCGCCGGCCTTGCCGATTTTCTCGTACAGACCGTCCAGGCTCACCAGATGCTTGGAATAAAGGTTCGCGTCCGCGTTGCGCATGACAACAACGTCGTGCCCCTTCTGGCCCTGAATCTCGCCGGCCAGCACCGCCGGCAATTGCAGGTGGGCAACGCGGTCGAGACGCACCTTGACGCCTTCCGCCTTGCCGAATTCCTTCATCTGGCGCAGCAGTTCTTCGTCGGAAGACGGTACAAAATGCGAGTTGACCAATACTTTCAACTCACGCTGTTGCGCAAAGGCGGGGGCTATCCCCGTTGCGAGGATACCCGCAAGACCGCCGGTTGCGGCGGCGGATTGGGTTAAAAATTTGCGTCGGCTACGAGGTGCTTTAAGAATCTCGGCCGTCCGTCCTTTGATTTTTTTGGACATAGCGTGTTTACCCTCCCTGAGTACTGTTTCCGACTTTCAATGAACTACTGTGATCTTTCCTTTCGTGTGATCTAGCAAATCCTGGCGCCTCTTGGTTATCCCCCAATCAATCTGAAACGAAGGTTCCTCCCAATGTGCCGACGCCGATTCACTAGCGTCAATTAACTGCCGTAACTATCGGCGAGCCAAAATCCAACATTCAATTCCCACAGCAGCGTATCGTGCCGCTGCTCGAAACAATTTCGCAGACTGCCATAGGCGCCAAGTCCGGTATGAACCTGACAGACAGTCAATAATCCCTGAGTCTGATCGCGCGCAGGTGCAGACAGACCCGCAATGGTCTTGTCACGCCGGGCACGGTCGATAAATTGGCCGCGCGCCTTGGGATCCAACGTGGCCGTTGGCGGCAGCGTGTCGCTTAACCGCAAGATCCAGCGGGCGGCGCCAATGCGGTCCGGGTCGCTTTCGACCACGCGCGTACCGAGTTCGCGCAGGGGCCCGGTCGCGAGAGCGATTTCACTCTCGCTCAACGGCGTCTTATCGCCGGCGACGGCGCGCGGCAATAGGGTGACATTTGGACCAACATCGACGGTAACGGCAATTAGGCCAAGCTCATCGAGGCGCGATTTGGGTATGGCGACGCTGACCGCGACTTGGCGGCGCTCCGCGGCAACGCGGAGCTCGTTCGCAGCGTCCAACAGAACCCGGCTACCATCCTTTTTAATGCCGATGAGCCGCACCTGCTTGGCATCGGCAAAATTATAGGTCGTCCCCTTGGACGGCACCGACCTTTCTTTTTGCAGGCAGTAGGCGCTGAGCGACGCGATGCATTCATCGTCATGGCACTGTAGCGTCACTTCGCCACCGCTATTGACCAATGCCAAAGCTTGCGGCGCGGCATGCGCGGTTGCGATCGACATCCCCACGAAGAGGAGCCCGATCACGAAAGTCGCCGTGGTGATTTTTTTCATCATGAGCCACCTTCCCTTCAACGCGAAAGGTCGACTCGACTTGCACCGTCGTGCCAGTAAGCCGACTAGTGTCCTTACCGTTAGCTTTGCACGGTGGTCGGACCCAGTCAACTTTAGGCACAGCCCCGCACGATGCGCATCGAAGAATCATTCCGCGGCTGTCGCGGCCTCGCTTGGAATATCGTAGCTCGGTACGACGAGAAGATCGGTCAATTCGTGAATGCTGGCCGCGTCCGGCAAGCGCCGAACCGCATTGGCGATCGCGTCCATATCGATGGCGGGATTGACCATCCTGGCAAGCCCGCGGGCTTTTTCCAAAACGCCGTCATAGGATAGCGTGTTGCCGGGCGAACCCAGCGCTTCGACGACTTCGGCCTTGCGCTCGCTGCCGTCGGCCAGATGCAGAACAACACCGCTCGCCATGTTATCTGGAAGATAAGCGTCGAGCTCCGGATCATGATGCGCCTCAGTCCGGTCGATCAGACCGATAATCGTCGGATCGCGATGGTATTCCGCCTCAAAGGCGCCATAATTCTGCGGCCCCAGGGCAAGCGTTGCCGCGACGATGTAGGGCATGCTGTACTGCGCCGCCATGACCGAATCCGGACGGCGGATCGCATGTTTCTTGATCGCGTTCCCTGGCGAATAGGCATCGATCTTTTGGATCTGTCCGATGTCGAGTGTGAAGCCGTCTGTTGCGATATCGAGGCAATCGATCAAGGAATGAAACTTTCGGCAGCAGGAATAGGGCTTGAAACTGACCTCATGAATCTGCAGCGGCGCGTCCGGCGCTCGGCGTAGAAACTCGGGCCGCGGGTGTTTGCTATAGAGGTGATAGAAAGCGAGCGGCCCTTCCAGCGGCTGGGCTGGCGCGGTCACACCGAGACCCGCGAGATCCGCCGCCAGAACACCATGCATCGCCGGGATGCCTGCATGCATGCGCTTCACCATCGTGCCCTGCGGCTCGTGCGCAAACTGTTGCGATCCGCCGGTCATCGATAGCGCCAGTCCCCAGGCGCGCGTCAATCCTTCCGCATCGAGTCCCTTTAGCTTGGCTACCGCCGTCGCAGCGCCGAACGGCCCGAACAGGCAAGTCGCGTGAAATCCACGCTCAGTCACTTCAGGCGATGTCGACGCCTTGCCGATCCGCGTCATCGACTCGTAGCCGGCCGCAATGGCGGCAAGCATATCGCGTCCGCCGGCGCCCGTCGTCGCCACAGCGGCCAATGCCGCGGAAATGACCACCGCGCCCGGATGGCTGTTCGACGCCTCATGCGTATCGTCGAGCTCATAACCATGCCCCGCGGTGCCGTTGGCGAGCGCCGCAGTGGCGGCGTTGACGCTATCGCCCGATCCGATCAACCGCGCAGCGCCGGACGTATTCTGGTCCCGCGCCCAATCGCGTAATTTCTGACCCCAGGGCTGTATCGAACCGCACAACGCCACGGCCGCATAATCGAGGATCAACCGTTCGAGCTGATCAATGTCGTCCGCTGTCAGCGCGGCCGCATCGAGGGAGATCATTTCCGCCGCGAGTTCGAGGCTGCTGGGCTGCGTGGCCGACATCGTTTTCTCCAAAATTCTATGGCCAAGGACCGTAAAGCTTAGACAGGAAGCCCTGTCGCGGTCCAGAGGGGGCGCTTGACATGCCGTCCGGCTTAGCCCTCCGCCTATTCCTTTCGCACGAACAGGAAATCGCCACCTTCATGGCCTGCCCGCCGGATATCGGAATATTCCGGCGTCTGGTCGGCATTGAGCACGACGTTCTGGCGCACCGTCTCGAACAGCTTAGTACCGTCCAGCACGCCTTCATTGCTACGTAGCGCCTTGAGGAACTGCGCGGCGAAGACCGAGTGCTTGCCGCCACCGGAATCGGCAACGGGCTCCAATCCGCCGGACGCCAGTACGACGCGGGCGCGTTTCTCTGCCATGCGTTCAAGATAAGCCCTGTTGCGCTGCGGCACCTTGATCGAACGGGTCAGCGTGCCGGAGTAGCAGCTGTCGGCAACCACCATGACATGCTTGGCGAGCAGGGTTTGCAGCGCGTTCGTCAGCGTCGCATTCGAAATCCAGCGGGACCGGCGGTCGGATCTCGCATTGACCGGCATCCAGTATCCGGTGCCCGTCTGCTGATCGAGCCAGCCATGACCCGCATAGTAGATGAGCAGATTATCCTCTTCCGTCAGCAGATCGCGGAACTCGTCGAAGGCATCGATGATGTCGGCGCGGGACGGATTTGTTAGGCGCGTCACCTGGTAGCCATAGAGCTCTTCCAGCGTTTTTGCGACGGTTTCGGCATCGGCGACTGCTGTCTTCAATTTCGGCAGCGATTTATAGTCGTCGATGCCAATGACGAGGGCGTAATAGTTGCCGTAAGCGATATCGGGAACGTCGCGCGTGCGGGTTACGGCAACGACATGTTCCGTCTTGTTGCCCTGCGCATCGAACGCGGTGATGCGGATATTGTTCCGGCCCAGATCTATTTGTGCCTCTGCCGAGAAGCGGCCATTGCGCGTTTCGATCCGCCTGCCATTCAATTCGACCCGGACGAGGCTGACGTCATCTTTCGCCACGCCCTGTATGGTGATGCGCGCCGCACGGGTCTCAAGCTTGGCCGCAGCCTGGATCACCGGCGGGTTGGTGTCACCACCAGCACCGGCCTTCGCCCGTTGCTGACGTAATCGCTCCAACTCCAATTGCATTTGCAACTGTTTGATTTTCGCTTCCGCTGCGAGCCGTTGCTGTTCTAGTTGTTGTTGCCTAGAGGCCGCTTCGTTTGTTTTTTGGGCTTCGCGTTCTTTTTCCGCCGCCTGTCGAGCCCTTTCCTCCAGTTCGCGCTTTTGGCGCTCGAGAGCCCGGCGTTTCTCCTCCTGCTCAGCTTTGCTGGTATCGACGACCGGTTTGGGCGGCGCCGTCTGCGCTACGGTCTTCTTTTCCGGTGCGCCCAATTTCAATTGTGCGATATCCCCGTACGCCCCTTCCTTCAACAAGAAGCCTTTCTTGCCAAGACTCGGGAAGTTTGCCGCGATCGTCCCATTCGCCACATCGACCAGGACGCTGAAACAGCCTTCGAAAATGATGTTTTCCTCGGATGCCGACGACGTGACATTGTTTCGGATCGTCACACACTGCTTATCGCCTTCGACCCGCCAGGTTCCGTCCGCGTCGGAGCCCCCTGTTGCCCCCTCCCAGGACCCGTCCGGATGAAAGAAAATTCGCCAGTTGTCGGTTTCCGAACCCGTTCCGTCGGAAGGAAACCAAACATTGTCCAATTCGTTAAAAAGCCGCTGAATTTCCGGCCCCTTTAGCGCCCGGAAGGTATCGGCGGCGTGCGCAGATTGCGCGCCTATGCCTCCTGCCGCAATAGCAAGCAGACAGGCGATAGCCCACACCTTGGCGAAAACGACTGCGGCGATACCGTTGGACCTTTTGCGCTTAGCCATCGACTGGAACGCTCCTTTCGAAGGAGAGATCCTACCATTTTACGCAGAAAAATGTAAGCAGCGGGGCCTGGCCGGCTACCGCGTTAGCGGCCGAAGGGAGGCAGCGTTGGGCGCAGTACCCACGACGATGGGTAGCGCGTCATAAGCGTCCGACCATATGGCCACTCTGGGATAGCTGTCGCGCCAATCCGGCACCAGCTCATAAAACCGCATCATACCCAGCGCCGTCAGCAAGCAGATCGTCTCGAAATTTAACGGCGGAGCAGCCTCCGGCGCGTCCAGAGCGGCATCCAAGTGGGACAGCTCACGCCGCGCCTGTTCGTCCGCAACCTCCAGCAGGAAGTCCGACTGGACATCGTCGGCACGCCGCACCTCGCGCGACCAGACGGTAACGGCATCCAGGAAGGCGAGCGCCTCGGCTTCCGCCGCCAGCGCTTGCCAATTGCCATAGGCCGCCACCGTTGTCGCCTTGCCGCCTTTCTCATCCAGATAGGCGCAAATGTGCCGCGCCTCGGTCAGGACCAATTCGCCACCAACCAAGGCCGGAACCCGGCCCAGCGGCGACAGGGCGATAACCGGATTGTCCGGCGAGCGCAGCGTCACCCATTCCAGTTCCATTTGGTCCGTCAGTCCCGCCAGTTCGGCGGTGATCCGGCACATGCGGGCATAGGGAGAGTTCGGCGTGTAATAAAGCTTCATGAAAGTCCCGCTGTGTTTAACGCCTGATTTCAGGCCGACCAGGTCAGCCAGAGTTCTTTGGGACCACGGAAGGTGAAGTTTGGAAAATAGCTGAAGCGCTGGTCCTTCACGAGATTGAGCGACGGCACCTTTTTGGCGAGGATCTCCAGGGTGATGTTCGCTTCGATGATTGCGAGGCGGCTGCCGAGGCAGAAATGAATACCCCGGCCGAAGGCAATGTGGGTCTTGGCATTTTCACGCTCGATATCGAAAGTGCGCGGATCTTCAAACAGTGTCTCGTCGTGATTGGCTGAGCCAAGCGAAAGGAAGATCTGCGTCCCGGCCGGTATCTTGTACCCGGCCAGTTCCGTGTCTTGCGTCGCGACCCGCCGCCAGCTCGTCTGTGGCGAGTTGCAGCGCAGGATCTCCTCCACCGCATTGGGGATGAGACCAGGGTCCGCGCAGACCGCTTCCCATTGCGTGCGATCGGAAAGCAGGCTGATCAGCCCGTTGCTCAACATGTTGCTGACGATTTCATGCCCGGCAAACGACAGGCCATAAACAATGGACTCGACTTCCTTATAGGTCAGGTCGTCGAGATCCGCGTCGTGTCCAGCCAGCAACTCCGACGTAAAGTCGTCGGCGGGCGCTTGGTGCTGCGCTTTCACAAACGACACGCAGTAGCGCCAGTAGGCCAGCATCTTCTCGGCGATGTCGACCTGTTCCGCCTCCGTCGTCTTGCCCCAGGTAAAGGCGAGACGGTTCGTCGTCCATTCCTTGAGTTTCTTATCATCCGTTTCGGGAAACCCAATGAAGCGGAAGATCGTCTCGCCCGGTAGCGGATGACCGACCCATTTCACAAAATCGGAAGGCGCACCGTTCGCGAGCATCTCATCCACCATCGCCTCGCAGCGCCGCCGGATGAACGGCTCGAGCGCCTCGATGCGCCGGCTCGAAAATCCTGCTTGGGTGTGTTTGCGAATACGTGTGTGATCGGGCCGCTGCCGGTTCGACATGACCGCGATGGGATTGTAGTCGGGCACGCCAAGCACCTTCGCCGCCGCATCGCAGATCGGCAAGACCGGATCCTGCACGTTCTCCGACGAATAAATGTCCGGCTTGCGGAAGACGTCCACCACGTCCGCCATCCGCGTCAGAACCAGATAACCCAATTCCTCGGAATAAAAGACGGGCGCGTCACCACGCAGCTTCTCCAACTCGGCATAAGGATCTTGTAGATAATCCTCGGCAAACGGCGAGAATTCATGATCCACCGGACACCCTTTGGGTGCCGGCGCCGTGTCGGTGCGCATCTTGTGGTATGCGGTGTCGCTCATGGCGTTATCCTAACACGGAAATGCACACGAAACGTCAAATTCACCTTGCCGAACGCAAACCCTTCAAAGCCGCCGGTTGGTATGTCGAGGACATCCGAGCGGTTACCGCTTCGACCTGCCGATTAATCTCTCCGGCGTCCCAGCCGAGATGTGCAGAGACAGCTTCCGCTGCCTTGCGGACATACGCTTCCGTCAGCCGGTGCCGATAACCGAGACCGGTTCGGGCAAAAAGAATATCGTCTAACTCGCGTGCATGCTCGTTTTCCACCACGTAACCCAGATGCGAAACCCTCACGCTCTCGTCCCCCGAGATGAGCGGTAGCGCGTTCGTATCTTCCGGCAAGTGACGCGGTCGGTAATCCGGCGTTTGAGCCTGACCGGAGGGCGCTGCTAAGCGCCTGACTGCCGCTGCCATTTCACGCCCGGCGGACCGATGGCTCATCACCGGTCCCGCCGTCATGGCGAGCACGTTGGGCAATCCCTGAGCCGTCAGATCGTGGATCTCCCGCGACCGGTTGCCCTTTGGCACCTTAGGATCGAACGTCAGAGGACGGACGCCAGCCCAGCTGTATATGACATCGGTCTCGTCGAGCCCAAGTCCCGGCAATACATGTTTCGTCTCTGCCAACAGGAACGCAACCTCATTCTGAGTAACACGAATATAGTCGATGTCGCCTTCATAGACGGTTTCCGTGGGCCCGATATGGTGGTAACCGCCCTGACTGGGCAAACAATAATGCGGCTCGCCGATACTATTGACGGCAGCGATACCGTAATCGCGATATTCTGGCGGCAACTGGACGACGATATGCGACCCCTTGGTCCCAATAATGAGCCGTGCTGGTTCCCGCTCCGCCGTGCCCGTCCGATTCACTTGGTCGATCCAAATACCGGCCATGTTCAGAACCACGGGCGCAGTCACCGACACGGCTCCGTCTGCATCTGTCAGCCCGACATGCCAGAATCCTTGCGCGTCGCGCTCGATAAGACTCGCCATCGTGTAGTTGCGAACCGTTGCACCCATGCGCTCCGCGTCGAGCACCGCATCGATGCAAAAGCGCTCCGGCCAGTCGAGCATATATTCCCGAAACATTGCCACCGACAGCAATTGCTCCTGCGCAGCCAGCGCGCTGACAAGCGGCAGCTCACAAGCTTCTCGCGCAGGAAGCCGACGGTAGTCAAGTGGCACGGATTTCGGGCCCAGCGCGCCAAGTATCTTGAAACCAAAGTCGAGGTGCCACGGTTTGTAAGGCCCGTTCTTATAGACCGGAAAGCAAAGCGTGTAAGGCACCAAACGGCTGGACGAATCCGTCGCCAGCTCGGCCCGCGTCTCCATCGACGCCCTGGCCATCGTCAGCGCCGTACGGAAGCGCGACGGGCTGAACAGAAAGTCGCGTACTGGATTCGGGGTTTCGAAATAGCGTAATCCGCAATGCAGCATCCGCGTCGAGCGCCCACTGGACCCCGACGCGAAATCGCCCTTGTCTGCAAGAAGGACCGAGTATCCTTCCGCGGCTAAGTGCTGTGCGCTGCTGGCGCCATTGATCCCACCGCCGATTACAATAACGTCGAAACGCTGGCCGTTCAGATCGCTGCGCTCAGTCACCCGAATGCAAAACCTTCATAGCCGCCGGCCGCCACTTCCTCGCATTTTTGGCAATAAGTCGGAAAGCCGCCGTAATACGGCATGAAGACGCGGGCTTTGCCTTCCACATTTGCACCGAGATACCAGCTGTCCGTCGTGGTCTTGAGACCAATCTTGGAGACTTCCTGATGGTGGTCCCACCACGCCTTCTCGGCGTCCGGTTCGGCCTCGATGGCGGTGTAGTTGCGGTCCTTCATATAGGCGAGGCAGTCAACGATCCAATCGACATGCTGTTCGATCGTCGGAAGCATGTTGGTGAAAACCGACGGGCTGCCGGGGCCCGTCACGGTGAACAGGTTCGGGAAGTCCGTCATCGCAAGGCCCAGATAGCTGCTCGGCCCGTCAGCCCAACGTTCGCGCAAGTTGGCGTCGTCCTTGCCGCGAATATCGACCGCCGTCAGCGCCCCGGTCATCGCGTCGAACCCAGTCGCAATGACCAGCACATCGATTTCATAGTCGCGACCATGCGCCCGGACCGATGTCGGTGTGATCGCCTCGATGGGCCGTTCCTTCACGTCGATCAGGTGGACGTGCTCCTGATTGTAGGTGGCGTAATAACTCGTATCGATGCAGAGCCGTTTGCCGCCGATGATATTCTTCGGGCACAGCTTCTCGGCGACATCTGGATCCTTCACAATTTCACGGATCTTGCCGCGCACGAAATCGGCAACCGTGTCGTTCGAATCCTGATTGAACATGAGGTCGCCATACGACCCCATGAAGGACAAGCCACCCGCATCCCAGCGCCGTTCGTATTCGGCCTGGCGCTGTTTCGGTGTCGCGTCCATCGCATTGCCGACGCGGAAGCGACCATGAATGCCCGGCGGCGTCTGTTTCGCTTCGGTGCGGAACTCGGCGTAGCGGGATTTGACCTTTTTTTCGTATACGGGATCGAGCGGCTGATTGTGCGCGGGTATGGCGTAATTCGGCGTGCGCTGAAACACGAACAGTTCGGCCGCTTGCTCGGCGATCACGGGAATCGACTGGATGCCGGAAGAACCGGTGCCGATGACGGCGACCCGCTGCCCAGTGAAATCCACCTTCTCGTGCGGCCACAGTGCGGTGTGGTAGGTCGGCCCGGCAAAGCTGCCGAGACCCTCGATTTGCGGCCAGTTTGGCTTGGACAGGCACCCCGTCGCCATGACGAAGAAGCGCGCGACGAACCTGTCGCCGTTTTCCGCTTCAAGCGTCCAGCGCGACGTCGCCTCATCATATCGCGCCGAACCAATCCGCGTGTCGAACTGAATGTCGCGACGCAGATCGAAACGGTCGGCGACATGGCCCGCATATTTGAGCAATTCCGGCTGCGGCGAATAGCGCTCGGACCACTGCCACTCCTGCTGCAAGTCTTCGTCGAACTGATAAGAATACTGCATGCTCTCGATGTCGACCCGAGCGCCCGGATAACGGTTCCAATACCACGTCCCGCCAACATCCGACCCGGCTTCGACGACCCGCGTTTTGAAGCCCAGCCCGCGCAGCCGATGCAGCAGATACATCCCCGCGAACCCCGCCCCGACGACAACCACATCGTATTCCCGCTCACTCATCGTGCTGTGTTCTCCTTTGTCTGCGACGGCGCCATCCTAGCGATAACGGCCAAGCCACGCCAAGCGCTGCAACTGTTGGTGTGATTGCGCCCTCAGTTACGCTTGCGGTCATCGAGGCCAAGCTTGCGCCCGATGATTTCCTTCATGATTTCCGAGGACCCAGCGTAAATCCGGCTGATCCGCGCGTCGGCAAAAACGCGGGAGATTTCGTATTCGGCCATATAGCCGGCGCCGCCATGGAGTTGGAGGCATTCGTCGGCGACGAACCCTTCGAGTTCGGAGACGAACAGTTTCGCTTCCGCCGCCATCTCGGCCGTCAAGTCACCGTTCATATGCTCCATCGCACAATGATCGACGAAAGCCCAGGCCGCATCGAGCTTGGTCCGCATCTCGGCCATTTTGAAACGGGAATTCTGAAACGTCCCGATGGCGCGCCCGAAGGCGCGGCGTTCCTGAATGTATTCCATCGTAATCGCGAACCCGTGCTCGGCATGAGCGAGGAACCCGACCGAGCCCATCAGCCGCTCTTCGGCTAGGTTGGTCATCATCAGCTTGAAGCCCTGCTCCGGATCGCCGAGTACGTTCTCCTTCGGAATTTTAACGTCCTCGAAAAACAATTCAGCGGTGTCCTGGGAATGCAGGCCGAGCTTTTTCAATTTCCGTCCGCGCTGGAACCCAGGCATACCATCCTCAACGAGGAACAGGCCGATGGCGTGGGATTTTTCCGGATTGGTGCGCGCGGCGACAACGACCAAACCCGCCAGCAACCCATTCGAGATGTAGGTCTTGGAGCCGTTCAACAGCCAGTGATCGCCCTTGTCCTCGGCTCTCGTTTTGATGCCCGCAAGGTCGGAGCCGGTGCCAGGCTCGGTCATGGCAATGGCGAGGACGGTTTCGCCGGAGACGACACCCGGCATGAAGCGGTCGCGCTGCGCGTCGCTGCCGGACTTGTGGATATAAGGGCCGACGATCCGGTTGTGCAGCGGGATGAACAGCCCTTGCTCGCGCGGGGCGATTTCTTCCGACAGAATCATGTCGTAGCGGAAATCGTCGACGCCGAGACCGCCGTATTTTTCGTCGGCATACATGCACAGGAACCCCTGCTCGCCGGCGCTCCGCCAGATATCGCGGCTGACGATCCCGTCCTCGCGCCATTTTTCGCCGTGCGGGAACACTTCCTTCTCCGCCCAGCGTCGTACCGTCTCGCGGAAAATGCTGTGCTCTTCTTCGTAAATCCGCCGCGTTATCATGCTTCCTCCTTACGGCCCCGGGCGAAGACATTTTCAAGCCGCGCCTCCAGTGCTTGCGGTGTCTGCGCGCGATTCCATTCAGCGGAACGCGTTGTCTCCAACGCCCGGCCATTAGCCAACGTCCCGCCCAGCCCGTCGTCGATGAGCCGCTTAAGGTTTTGCAAAAACACGGGATCTGCCTCGGCTATGTCGGTACCAAGCGCAATTGCTTCACCAAGCAGCGCCTCGGGCGCGACAACGTGGCTCACCAGTCCCCAAGCTTCCGCCATGCCCGCGTCGATGAAGCGGCCGGAGAAAGACATTTCCTTCGCCCGGGAAGGGCCGATGATCCGCGGCAGTTTCTGCGACAAGCCCCAGCCCGGAAGAACACCGACCCGCGCATGGGTATCGGCGAATCGCGCGGTCGTTGAGGCGAGTAGAATGTCGCAAGCCAGCGCAATCTCAAAACCACCGGTCACGGCAACGCCATTAACCGCGGCGATGACGGGATGACGACATCCTTCGATCACCTTTAACGGATCATCCTCCGCCCGCTTCTTGCCGACAGGGCCAAGCGCCGCCGGATCAGCGCCCAGTTCCTTTAGGTCCAGCCCGGTTCCCGGCACCGGTTAGGACCAAAGCACGGATGTCCGGATCCTCATCCAGCGTATTTATCGCCGCAGCAAGCGCCTTCCGCAACGCCCGCGACAGTGCGTTTAGCGCATGGGGGCGGTTCATTGTGACAATTGCTACCGCACCTTTTCTCTCAACCAGAACAAGGTCTTCCGCTTCTGTCATGGACGCCTCTTCGAACTGTTTCTTCAAGCTACCTTAGCCCAATGGCCTGCAACAATTGAAACACGATCCTCGAAGCGTGAAATCGATCAGAAACATCGCTCATTTACAAAAGAACGCATTGAAGGGGCGCAACGCTCGAAATCGATGATCGGAATGAGGCACGTCATGGGTCAACTCATCAACGCGGTTCGCTTTGCCAGAAAGGTTTACCGCCACCACTCAACCATCGCCTCACTCGAAGCCTTGGACGAGCACACACTTAACGATATCGGGCTCCCGCGCGCGGACGTTCTTGCGATTGCAAATTGCTCAGCGTGCGCACCGCAAAAAAAGGCCGAGCGCGAGCGCCAAACAGAGAATCCACCGGCCGCGCGACGGATACAGGAGTGATCGAGCGGTGCAGAACAATATACAGCCCGAGAACAAGGTCCAGCAGCATCGGGCAAACCCGTGGCGCCCGATCATTTCTATGGCGACGGCTATCGAGAACCGCTACGCTCCGGCCTATCCTGGAGCGTGCGAAGTGGGGGTGAGCAAGCGACGCCGGTCTCTTGGGAGATACGGATTAACGAAAAGCGGTGCCTCCAAAATGTCTCTTCCCGAGCCTGTCGAAACGATCACCCAACCAGTACCCCACGCGTCCGCAACGCGCGACCTGAGAAAGACCGGCATTCATCCCGATCACTGGTATCCGCTCGCCCGGTCGCGCGATGTGAAGCGCGGCAAACCGTTCGGCACCCAGTTCGCGGGCGATCCGATCGTTATCGTGAGAACCACCAGTGGCACCCTATTCGCACTGGAAGATCGCTGCGCCCATCGCCAGGTACCGCTGAGCGGCGGCACGGTCGAAGGCGAGTTGCTGCAATGCGGTTACCACTGCTGGACCTACGATGCCTCCGGTGCTTGCGTCAGCGTGCCGTATCTCGACAAGGAACGCACGCTACCGAACGGGGTCCGCGGATATCCCTGCCGCGAGGCAAGCGGGCTCATCTTCGTCTTCACCGGTGACGAATCGAAAGCATCGTCTGCCAAATTTCCCATTGTCCCCGCTTACGCGGACCGGCGCTACAAGACCCGTGTCCTCGACCGCCGAGTCGCCTGCCATTACTCGTTCATGCATGAGAACCTGATGGACATGAACCACCAGTTCCTGCACCGCCGGCTGATGGGCGGTATCAAGACCGTCTTCCTGGAACTGCGGGAAGGCGACGACTGGGTCGAGGCAGATTATACCTTCCGGCGGACACGGGGTAAGCAGCCGCTCGGTGAAAAATTCATGATCGGCCGCGCGACGAAACAGACCGACGACACCCAGCGCGACCTCATGACCATCCGCACCGATTACCCCTATCAGACTTTGAAATTCTGGAAGGCTGGCTCGACGGAACCCGAGCTCTCGCTCTGGAATGTCTATATTCCCATCGACCGGGAACAGCGGATCAATCACACCTATGGCCTGATGAGTATCCGCGCACCGTCCGTGCCCGGTCTCATCCATCTGATGTGGCCTTTTATTGCCTGGTTCACGGATGGCATCTTCGCCGAGGACCGGCATATCGTCGAACAGGAGCAAAAAGCCTTCGACCGTCAGGGTGCGGATTGGAACCAGGAAATTTTCCCGATCATCCAGAAATTGCGCGGTGTCCTGATCAGTCAGGGCGTGCCGATTGAGAATTGATCAATACGAGGCCGATGACAATCGATGAGCGTTAAGCAACCCAACATCCTCTTTGTTCTGACCGATCAGCAACGGCTGGATTCCATGGCAGCCTATGGCAACCGCTGGATCGATGCGCGCCACATGGATGCGCTGGCGGCGCGCAGCTTCGTCTTTGAGAACTGTTATTGCACCCAACCCGTCTGCACGCCCTCGCGCGGTTCTCTCATGACCGGGCTCTATCCGCATGCGACCGGTGTGGTGCGGAACCGGATCCCCCTACCCGCCGATACACCCTCGCTTGGTGAGTTGATGCCGGACGATTATTACAATGCGCATATGGGCAAGTGGCATCTCGGCGACGACGTCATCGCCCAACGCGGGTTCGATACCTGGATCGCAATCGAGGATTTCCATCGCAGGGATTACAGCAAAAAGGAATACCGTAACATCGAACCGGCCTATAACGACTGGCTGCGTGAGCACGGAGTGGAGCCGCCACCTTGGACGACAAGTTACGAGGCCTGGGCCGGTGGTGCGGGATTGACGGAGGAACAAACGCAAGCTGGGTTCCTGGGCCATGTTGCGTCCAAATTCATCCGCGATTATCCCTCCGGTCCGAACACCGGGAAGCCTTGGTTGCTGCAGGTTAATTTCTTCGAGCCGCACCCGCCCTATACCGGACCGCTCAACGATCTTTACGACCACGATGCCATCGAAGTCGGCCCCGCCTTCATGCAGCGGCCGGATACAGGTTCGCTGGTTAATCGGCTGCGCGCCGATTTCTACCTCGGCGGTGGCAACAATCCGCTCGGCCTCGCCGGCGGCGATGCGCACGACACGACGAGCGAAGCGGGATGGCGCAAGCTGCGCACGCAGTACTTCGCCAACGTCACTCTGGTCGACCGTCAGCTCGGCAAAATTCTCGCGGCTCTAGAGGAAACCGGTCAGGCGGACAATACGATTATCGTCTTCTCCAGCGACCATGGCGAGATGGCCGGTGATCACGGCATGTGTGAGAAGCGCAATCTCTACGAAGAAGCATCGCGGGTACCGTTGCTGATTCACGTTCCCTGGCTCAACAAGGGCGCGTCGACCCGAATCCCGGGGTCGATCAGCCACGTGGATATCCTGCCGACACTGCTCGAATTCGCGGGCGCGGAATCTTTACCCAACATCCACGGTACCAGCCGGACCGGCGTGTTACGTGGCGAAGCTGATTTGGGCACCAACGACGTCTTCGTCGAATGGGACGGCATGGGCGACCGCAATCTCGGCAGTCCGGAGATCAACCGCATGGTCTCGATGCCGTGGCGCAGCGTGATCACGCCGGAGCGGTACAAGCTGAATCTATCGCCGGGCGACCAATGCGAACTCTACGACCTCAACAGCGACGCTCACGAAATGAAGAATCTCTACGACGACCCGGCGCACCGCGACCGCGTGCGTGACATGGCCGCCCGTATCCGCATGTGGCAGGCGGCAACGGCCGACACTCTAACCTTACCGGCAGCTTAAAAATGGCGGCTCAGAGTATCGACGAATCTTCTCTACCGTTGAGAATCATAGGGGATTCGCAAGCAGCCACCGAATCCGCTCGTCAGTTGTGCGTTTCCACCACCTTCAGGTTGCGGTTTGGGGAATATTCTGCTCAGTGCTAGTAAAAATTTGCTCTTTTGGGTAATTTTTATGCCGACTACTACAAAATGTGCAAATAAATAGGTGCAAACAGCTGAAAAAAATTGGATTTTTATCCGCTACATTGGTATGCAGATTGCATGAAGCGTTATGCAATCGAAAATACTCCAACTGTCGCTCCTACGCTATGCAAGTACGTATCATCGAACTAAAACTCAGGCGGGAAGCCATGCGAAATCAGAAGAAATCCGGCGATATTATATCAATTCAGCATGGATTCGGATCACATCGCTCGCGCCACGCAGCATTTGCAGTCGAAACGTCATCCATAGCCGGTCAAGCGAGGGTCGGCTTCAAAATCGGTCACTCACATAGTAATTCTATATTCACATTTTGTTGGTATGAAATAGCCCAATCGCTACAATAGTACCATCAGCAGTCAGAAGAAAAAGCAGTGCTCCAAACCGCGTACACACTACCCAAGGTCGTCACCTCCGGAATGTTTCGGAAAATCAGCGAAGCGCTTCAGGCACGAGTCGATGGCCATCCCGCAACGAACGGGATGCCGATGGAATTGGAAGTCAGGTACTATTACAATTACTACATTTCAGAAGATAATATTTCGTTTGATACTTTTTTGACTTTGCTTTCCGTAGCTGTCTCTAAGAAGTTTCCCGAAGTAGATTTCTCACTGGATTGGGTGCGGCAGTGTGATCGGTCGTGCACCATATTTGCAGCGCGTAACGCCGTGGCGCGTCTGCGCGCTCATGTACGGGGCCGGCAGTACTTCAGAACGAGTTTCTGGGATACGCTGTGGAACCTGACCGAGGTTTCACTAAAGAATTTTAGTCTTACCCACGCCGAAATCAGAACCTCGAGACAAGAACTCGACATCTTGTGCTGGCGGTACCTTCTGATCGAGTGCGAAGCACGCGTAAAAACGCTTCAGTCACTGGCGCAACGTCCCAAAACGGCGGCAGCGCGAAAAGCGTTCTCGATCGTGGACGACATGCTTACCGGGAACCCCATTGCCGGAGACGATTTCTGCGGCGGCTCCCATACCTGTTATTCAAGCCCCTTCGCATATTCGGCGTATGGACATTATGCAACCGGGCGCACCATTCGACTGGAGGATGTAGGCTGGTCGGTTGCGGAGTATCGCTCCCTTCGAGCGCAGATTTTCCCGGACGGTTATCCCGAAGAGGAACTTGTTACAAGCGTATCGGAACCGACCGCACCGGCGACCGCGGATGCAGATGAGTTGGTTCTTACGCACGAACCGTCGTTCCAGCCGCCGATGGCAGCACGAGCGTCGCTTACCGAAGCGAACAAGGACCCGCTAACGAGTTCGCTTCTAACCTTCCTATCCGAACTAATCGAATCGACCCTGCCCCCGCCACCCGCGCAGGCGATCAGCGTGCGCTGAACGAAATCGCCCATATTTCGAAGCGGTTCATACACTGTCCTAAAACGGCACGGCGTGCTCGTCCGGGAAGTAAAAGCCGGTACGCTTCAGATGGCGCGGCTCGTCGGGTGAGAACGGGGTGCGGCGGTGCATGATCTGGGCGTTATCCCACATCACCACGTCGCCAACGGTCCATTTGTGGCGATAGAGGTGCGCAGGCTGCGTTGCGTGCGCGGTCAACTCGTTGATAAGCGCCACACTCTCTTCTTCCGACAAATCACCAATCGTTTTGAGATGCAGCGGGCTAAGATAAACTGCCTTGCGTTTCAGGTAGGGATGCGTGCGGACGATGGGATGGGCGCAGTCCAGAATCCGCGCGCGCTCCGCATCGGTCAGTGGCGTTTCGCGCACCGTGGGACGAGGCTCCGCGGAATAGACGGCCTTAACGCCGTCGATCCGCGTGCGAAGCGCGTCCGGCAAGCTGGCATAGGCGCCAGCAAGGTCGGCGAAATGGGTCTCGCCCCCTTCCCGCGGCGCAACCAGACCATACAGCATCGTTCCGAACACCGGCTGCGGTGTGTAGGTCTGATCGGTGTGCCAATCGAGATCATGCACGGTGCGGCGCTCCGCACCCTCCAGGTTGGAGAGTTCCATGACCTCCTTGCGCTTCGACGACAGCAGCGAGGACTGTGCATGCACAAAGAGCGGGCCGAATTGCGCGGCAAACGCGACAAGCGCGTCGTCGTCCAGCACCTGGTCGGGAAAGACCGCGACGCCATGTTCCATCCATAGCGACTTGATCGCCTCGAACGTAGCGGCATCCATCGGGCGGGAAAGATCGACGCCCTCAATTTTGATTGCGAATCCGTCGGTAAGCGGCGTTGTCTGCATGGCGCTCCCTTATCTTCGTCCTATGCCCCTGGATACCAGGACGCCTCGCGACGCTCGTTGAAGCTGGCAAGGCCCTCGATCCCCTCCTCGGTGCGTCGGCGCATCGCATGCGCCAGGGCGATACCAGGCGCCGCCTCATCGTCGACATTGTGGGCCGCGGTCCGCAGGATAAAAGCCTTGGTTTCGGCGATTGCGCTGGGGCTGCATTTCAGCAGCGCATCGATAACCGGTGCCGCCGCCTCGTCCAGCGCGCCGGTGGCGCAAATTTCCTGGACGAAGCCGAATTCCTTCGCGGTCTGAACGGAGAACTTCTCCGCCGTCAGCGCAAAGCGGCGCAAGGCGCGCAATCCCATCGCATCGCAAAGCTGCGGCAGGATCGGTCCGGCGACGAGGCCCCAGCGCACCTCGGTGATGGAGAATTGCGTTTCCTCCGACGCGATGGTGATATCGCACGCCGCCATCATTCCCAGCCCGCCACCGAAACAACCGCCATGCACCAGGGCAATCGTCGGTTTGGGGCAAGCATTGAGGTGGCGCACGGCGTCCGTCGTGATGGTCGACATCGCGAGGTTGGCATCCAGCGATTGCTTCGACAGGTCGTTCATCCATTTCAGGTCCGCGCCGGCCTGGAAATAGTTTCCGGTGCCACGCAGGACGATGACCCGCACCTTGTCATCCACTGCCAAGCGGCCGACGCCGTCCAGCAGTCCCTGAATCATCGCGTCGTTATACGCGTTGTTGCGGTGCGGGCGGTTCAAAGTCACCGTCGCCACGCCTCTGGCATCGACGTCGATTAGGACGGGTTGCTCACTCATACCTTCTCGTTCCTTCCGGTTTTGGTTCGTATTGCTTACAGTTTAGGCCGCGCGTTCTTGGCGGCAGAAGCAGGACGCCTCGATGGGCACATCGGCCCGTGCGACGGCGAGATCGAGACGCTGCTTGATGATCGTCGCTTCCACCGTCTCGCCCCGCCGCATCAGACATTCGTGCAGGCCGTGCAGGCTCCAGACATTGTCCGGATGCTGACAGGCACGGCGCAACGTTTTGTCGAAACCAAGGTCGGCGCGATAGGCCGCCTCCGCTTCCTCGACCCGCCCCTGCTCCATCAATAGCGCGCCGAGCGCATGACGGACCGGCTGCATCCAGCCCCACGGTTCGTCATAGGGCATCGTATCGTCTAGCTCGATCGCTTTGCGCAAATGGGCGAACGCCTCGTCGAAATTACCGCGCCGGTATTCGTACTCACCGTTCAACATCGACTCGGCGACCGCAAGAATATCGAGGCAGGTGTTGTTGAACAGCATACGGCTTTCCGGCACCCGGTCACGGGTAGCGAGAAAGGCCTCGCGCTCGGCTGCAGCGGCCTCGATCTGACCGCTTGCGGCGAAAGCCACGGTCCGGGCGTAGCGCATCATCGCCAGGGTAACGCAGTACAGCTCCTCGTCCTGGGGCAAGGGCTGGGCCATCCCACTTGCCGAACCGAATCAGCACATGCTGCTTGATCGGCACGAAGGCTTCCAGCCAGTCAGCCATCGGCGGCGATCCTGTTTTCAACAGCGCATCCGGCAGAGTCTCGATCATTTCTTCAGCGGCTTCGATGGCCGGTTCGTACTGGCCCAGAAACATCGCGCCATACACCTTGAAATGATAGTTGTGGCAGCGATAGGCCGAATAGAAATTCATCGCGCCCGCTTCCTTCAGGAACTTGCGGTCGGCGACAATGGCGGCCGAGTTGCGCTCCACCACATCCTGATATTGCCCGCACAGCACGTCGATATGCGTCGGCATATGCACCAGATGTCCCGCATCCGGCAGCAGATCGACCAAACGATCGCCCGCCTTTAACGCCTTTTCCGGATGCGGCGACATTTCCATCAGATGGATATACATATGCAGCAGCCCCGGGTGCCGGTTCGCGCCCTTGCCATCCAGATCCCGAAACGCGGTCTCCAGCACCTCGACCGCCTCCAGCGTGCTCGCGCCTTCCGTCGGCTCGCCGGTTTCCAGATCCCACAAGTCCCACGGCGTCCGATTCATGATCGCTTCCGCGAACAGCGCACAGATGTCGACATTATCCCGATGCGCCTGATAGACAGCACGCATCGCGTCAGCATACCCGTCATTCCACGGGCCAAAATCCTCTTCGGATGGGCTTGCGGGGTACCGCTTGGCGAGCGCGCCAACCAACGCTTGTTCGATAGCGCTCGCTCCGGACACCGCCGCCACGGCGGCAGAAGATGACGAGAGAGCCTGAGCTAAAGAACTGGTTTTATCTTCGTCGTCAAAGGCTTCCCATGGTTTGTTATAGTTCGGTCCTATCGCATACGAGACGCCCCAATGCGCCATCGCGCAGTTTGGATCGTGCTCCAACGCGCGTTCGAAGCAGACAATCGCCTCTTCGTGATTAAAGCCGTAACACCAGGCCATGCCCCGGTCGAACCAGAGCTGCGCGTCCGCATTCGCCGTGGTGATCGGCCAGGAATAGGAACCTAGATTGTAATATTCGCCCATGACAGCCTCCTAAATTTTAGCCGCTAAACTGTATCACGGTGGGCATGGACATCGAAGCCGACGCGCGATTTACAGCCTTTATGCCTCACAAAAAACTCGCAATTTCGTCCAATGGTTTTTTCAACAACGATTTCTTCGGCACGGCGGCATCCGCAGCCGGGTGCCCGGCGACGAGAATAAGAAACGGACGTTCCCGGTCCGGACGCTTACACACATCGTTCAGGAATCGCATCGGATTGGGCGTATGGGTCAAGGTCGAAAGCCCCGCATGATGCAGCGCCGAAATGAGAAACCCGCACGCGATGCCGACAGATTCCGAAATATAATAATTCTTGTAGCGTTGCCCCTTGGCATCCTCGCCATAGCGTTCGGCAAATACAACGATCAGCCATGGTGCGATTTCCAGGAACGGTTTGGCGGGATCGGTTCCGAGCGGCGACAGAGCGGCCAGCCATTCCTCGCTTCCCTTGCCATTATAGAACGCCCGCTCCTCCGCTTCGGCGGCTTCCCGGACCTGGCGTTTTAGTTCGGCGTCGCCGATAACGGCGAAATGCCAGGGTTGGTGGTTAGCGCCGCTCGGCGCCTGTCCCGCGGCGCGGATGCAGGTTTCGATTACCGATCGCGGCACCGGGTCACTGACATAATCGCGAATGGTCTGACGCGCGGATATTTCATCCAGATACTCTTGCGCCCTTGCCGTCATTTCGCTGTCTGAAGTGCGGTCTCGCGGCGTAACAGCGACAGGTTCGTACGGGGCACCCGGTGTAAATACGGACATCGGTTTTTACTTTTTTCAATTTCGACCGCCGCAATTCTAAGGACCTCTGGCGGCGCCGAACATCGCAATTTTCGTCGCGGGCTTTCGCATCGCAGCAATTGCCGTAATATGACGGCAGGAATACAGCACACACGGGAGAAGTAAGTCATGGACACAGCGGAACTCGTCTCGCGCTTTTCGAGCGCGATTGCAGAGACGGAACCACAATATGCCCATAAGGCGGCGGTCGCGGTCATCAACGAGCTCAAGGACGACCTCGACGGCGTCGCGGACGCCATGTCCTATCTCACCGGCAGCGGCGGCAATGCGTTGCAAGCATTCTACCGCTCGCCGAACCTCAGCCTGCTCAAGGTGCGTTTCCCCGATGGCCGCCGCACCCCGCCGCACAATCACGGCACCTGGGCAGCGATCCTCGTCCTATCGGGGTCGGAGAAGAACTCGCTCTACAAACGCAATGAGGACGGTTCGCTGACCTACGAACGCTCGGTCGAGCTGGAACGGGGTTCGGTCATCTTCATGCCGGAAGACGCCGTCCATGTCGCGGAATGCACCAGCGACGAACCGGCCATCGGCCTTCATGTCTATGGTGGCAACGTCCTGGGCGTGGAACGGCAGATGTGGGACCCGGATACGGTGAAAGAACAGCCGCTCGACTGGTCGAAATACGAAGATCTGGCGCAACGGGCATCCGCAGCCTCCAAGGCTCCGCTGAGCTAGGAGGGCCTGAACGTGCGGCTCAAGGATCGGGTAGCAATCGTCACCGGCGGCGGCAGCGGCCTTGGCGCGGGTATCGCGCAACGCTTCGCCGCGGAGGGCGCGGCCGTCGTCTGCGCCGACATCAACGAGGCGAATGCGGAAGCAGTTGCGAGCGGTATCGCGGCGGGCCCGACAGAGGCCATAGCGGTCGGCATGGACGTCACGAAATACGACGACGCGGTACGGCTCACAGCGGAAACAGTCCGGCAATTCGGTCAGGTCGATATCATCGTGAACAGTGCCGGGATCGCCAACCACATGCCGTTTCTGGAAGCCAAGCCCGAGGACTTCCAGCGCATCATGCGGATCAACCTCGAAGGCACGCTGTATTGCGCGCAACAGGCCGCTCGAGAAATGGTCAAACGCGGTTACGGCCGCGTCATCAACATCGCGTCGATCGCCGGACTCCGCGCCGGGATCGGCCGCACCGGCTATGGGACGTCGAAGGCGGCGGTAATCGGGTTGACCCGGCAGATGGCGCTGGAGCTCGGACCTCTCGGCGTTACCGCCAACGCGATTGGCCCCGGCCCCGTCGAAACGCCGCTGACCGCGGTTGCCCATTCCGACGTCACGCGCGAGGCCTATCTCGACCTCATCCCCTTGAAACGCTACGGCGAAATTGAGGAGATGGCCGATGCCGCCGCTTTCCTTGCCGGTGAGCAGGCCGGCTATGTGAACGGGCAAATTCTCTATGTTGACGGTGGTTATACAGCGATAGGTATCGCCAGGGAGTAAAGAGGCACGCAGCGGCGAAGGTTCGGTGCAGAGGGAGGAAGCTCATGTCCACGAAACTGAAATCCGTACCCAACGATTTTGACAGTATCGAGGTTCAGCCACTTTCCGACATCATCGGCGCGGAAATTCGCGGCGTCGACCTGAGCAAAGATCTTAGTCCGGCGGCACTCGATGCGGTTCATCAGGTATGGCTTCAGCATAGTGTCATCGTGCTGCGGGATCAGCGGCTCAGCGACGGTGACCTGGTCCGGTTCAGCAAACATTTCGGCGTGCTGGATTTCGGGCCAAACATGGCCTGGCAGCCGGAAGCAAACCGCGACCATCCGGAAATCTTCGTCATCTCTAACGTGGTCGAGAACGGGAATCCCATCGGCTTCCTGGGCGATACCGAAGTCGATTGGCACACTGACTTATGCCACACCGATTTGCCGCCGAAAGCGAGCACGCTGTATGCAATGGAAATCCCCACGGATGGCAGCGGCAACACCGGCTACATGAACATGTACACCTTGCTTGACGCGCTACCGGACGATTTGAGAATCCGACTTGATGGCCTGCAGCTAAAGCACGAAGACGCTCATACCTTGCAAGGCGAACTGCGCTACGGCCTGAACGAGGGCGATCTAAAGACTATCGAAGACGCGCCCGGCCCTGTGCATCCGCTCATCCGCACCCATCCGGAGACCGGCCGCAAATGCCTCTATCTTGGCCGTCAATGGAATGGCGAGCATCGGGCGACATTCGTCGACGGCATGTCCCGCGCGGAATCCGACGCGCTGCTCGACGAGATTTGGACAGTTGCCCGCAAGGAAGACTGCGCCTGGTATCACGAATGGCAAGCAGGCGATTTCGTCATGTGGGACAACCGCTGCGTCATGCACCGGCGCGGTCCCTTCCCGTCAGAGATGCGGCGCATCATGCACCGGACGCAAATCCGGGACACCGCGAAGCCTTTCTAGCCTCATCGTCGAGACAACCGCTACGCCAGACTGAACCCCTCGTAGCCGTTGGCGACAACGTCGTTGCACTTGTTGGTGTAGGCCTCGACGCCGCCGACATAGGGCATAAAGATTCGCGGCTTGCCCGGGATGTTGGCGCCCATATACCAGGAATTCGCCAGCGGATAGAGCGTGCTGTCGGCAACCTCGTTATTGTGCGTGACCCATCCGTTTTCCGCACTAACTTCCGGCTCCATGCGGGATAGGCCGTTTTTGCGCATATGCGCGATCGCGTTCGCGGCAAAATCCACGTGCCATTCGCAGGCCATGATCATCTGGCTTTTTACGCCCGGGCTTTGCGGCCCCGTAATCATGAACATGTTGGGGAAGCCGGCGACCATAATGCCGAGATAGGAGCGCGGGCCATCCTCCCACTTGTCGCGGATGTTGTTACCCTGATCGGTGTTGATATCGATGTCGCGCATCGCGCCGGTCATCGCATCGAATCCGGTGGCGAAGGAGATCGCGTCCACATCGTAGGCGCTGCCATCGGTCAGTTGCAGCCCGGTTGCCGTAAACTGTTCGATCGGGTTGCTGCGGATATCGACCAAGGTGACGTTGTCGCGGTTATAGGTCTCGTAATAGTCCGTATCCAGAATGAGCCGCTTCGTGCCGATGGGATGATCGTTCGGACACAACAGCTCCGCGGTTATGGGATCCTTGACTGTGGCTCGGATTTTTTCGCGCACGAAATCGGAGGCCGTATCGTTGGCCTCTTTGTTGAGCAGCAGATCCTTATAAGCAAATAGGAACGATATGCTGCCGCCTTCCGCCCATTTCGCTTCATAGTTCGCACGGCGCTCTTCCGCCTCGGCCTCGGCCGCACGTTTATCGGGCGGCGGATAACCCGCGATGCCGAACGGCGTGCTGTAGGCCGCCTTGCGGCGCTCGACATATTCTTCCTTGTGCTTGCGCTCTTTCTCCGGATCGAGCGGCGCGTTGCGCGCCGGCAGCGAGAAGTTTGCTGTGCGCTGAAACACATAGAGATGCTTGGCCTGCTTGGCGATCAGCGGAATGCTCTGCACGCCGGACGAACCGGTGCCGATCACGCCGACGATCTTGCCGGAGAAGTCCACACCCTCCTTTGGCCACAGGCCTGTATGGTATTTTTCGCCCTCGAAATCGTCGATGCCTTCAATCTGCGGGAACCGGGGCGTCGAAAGATTACCCGTCGCCATGATGCAATAGGGCGCGGAAACCGCCTCGCCCTGTTCGGTTGTGATCGTCCAGAGATTGGTTTTACTATCGAACCGCGCGGTCTTGATCCGCGTGCTCAACTGTACGTCGCGCAGGAGATCAAAACGCTCCGCGACATGATTTATATAACGGAGAATTTCCGGCTGCGTGCCGTAGCGTTCCGGCCACTTCCATTCCTGCTGCAAGTCATCGTCAAACGAGTAGGAGTATTCCATGCTCTCGACATCGCAACGGCAGCCCGGATAGCGGTTCCAGAACCAGGTCCCGCCGACCCCGTCACCGGCCTCATAGGCTCGGATCTTCAGGCCCTGCTGGCGCAGCTTGTGGATCGCGTAGAGCCCACCGACACCCGCGCCGATAATTATTACGTCGAGGTCGGATTCATCCATACTCACAGCAGCCATGGTCACTCCGAAAAAATATGGTGCGCTATAGGGCACATATTAGCCACAATATGTCCGGACAAGAAGGCCGTCCTGAATTAGAACACGGGAGTCGATCGATGGCAGAGCAAGCGCAAGGCCCGCTCTCGGGCATTAAAGTGTTGGACGTTACGATGAACCTGGCGGGGCCGGCCGCCGCGATGCATCTCGCCGACTTCGGCGCCGATGTGATCAAGGTCGAGCGGCCCAGCAGCGGTGACGATACGCGGCGCTTCGTGCCCGCCTTCAAAGGCGAGTCCTCGTCCTTCATGATGATTAACCGCAACAAGCGCGGCATCGCCATCGACCTGAAGAGCGAAAAGGGCAAGAACGTCTTCAAGACGCTGGTCAAAGGCAGCGACGTGCTGGTCGAGAACTTCCTGAAGGAAACGATGAACCGGCTCGGCCTTGGTTACGAGGTGTTGAAGGAAATCAATCCCAGCCTGATCTATTGCGGCATCTCCGGCTTCGGACGAACGGGGCCCTATTCCCATCTGGGCGGCGTCGACCTGATCGCCCAAGGCATGAGCGGGCTGATGAGCACAACGGGGTATGGCGGCGAGCATCCGCCGCTTAAGACAGGAGCGCCGATCTGCGACGTCATGACCGGCATGTTCGGCGCGATGGGCGTGCTGGCAGCCCTACAGCATCGTAACCGAACCGGCGAGGGTCAGTTTGTCGATACGTCGCTCATGGAATCCGGGATCGCGGCAACATTCCACCAGTCCTCGCAATATGTCGGTAGCGGCGAAGCGCCGGAAGCGCGCGGCAACGTGCATCCCTTGAGCGGTCCCTACGAAGTATTCCAGACACAGGATGGCTGGATGACCGTGGCGGCCGGCAACGATGAGCGTTGGGGCCGGCTCGCGCGGCTGCTGAGCCGCGAAGAGCTGATCGACGATCCGCGCTTCGCCAAGACACCTGAACGCATGGCGAACCTCGACGCGGTGCGCGAGATCTTGACGCCGTATTTCCTTGAGAAGACCCGCGCAGAATGGATGCCGCTCATGGAAAAAGCGGGCATCCCCGCCGGACCGATCCTCGATACCGCCGAAATGCACGAGGACGAACAGGCCCGCCACCGCAACATGATTGTCGAAGTCGAACACAGTACGGTTGGCAAGATCGATACGCTCGGTCCCGCGGTAAAACTCTCCAAGTCGCCCACCAGCGTCCGCCGCGCAGCGCCACGCCTCGGCGAACACAGCGCGGAGGTCCTATCGGAATATGGCTTCAGCGATGCGGAAATCGCGGATCTGTTAAAAGCCGGGGTGATCGAGATGCCGGAGATGGTGGACGCTTAAGCGCGTTTCAGATCCGGGATGATCTCGGTCGCAATCTTTTCGAACATAGGCCGTTGCGCATCGACGGTCGGGAAATAGAGACCGATTTCGGAGATGCCGAGCTTCAACAAAGCTTCGACTCTGTCGGTGAAGACACGTTCCGACTCGTAGTAGGTAATCGAACCGCCACCCGCGCGCGACGCCGGATCGAACATCAGAAACGAACGCCGCAAACTTGCCGGGTCCCGGTCGAGCGCTTCGCAGGCCGCATCGACACGCGCGATGCGCACCCGTGTTTCTTCGAGTTGTGCCTCAAACTCAGCCTCGAAGCTCATGCTGTTCCAATTGTCGGCAAACTGTGCCGCGATCTTCAGCATCACCGGACCCAGCGCGGCAATAACAAGCGGCGGACGCGGCGTTTGTACAGGCCGCGGATTCATCACCGCGTCCTTCACGCTATAGAATTCCCCCTCGAACAACGTCGTTTCGTTCACCAGCAAACGGTCGACGATCTCGACATATTCGCGAAACCGCGCGACCCGTTCCTTGGCCGCGTAATTTGGGATCCCGATCATGTCGTAAGCCGGATCGATAGTAAGCCCCGTGCCGAGCCCGACCTCGAGACGCCCGCCGGAAATATGATCGACGGTCAGGGCCTGACGCGCCAACATCGCCGGATTCCGCAGTGGAAATTGCGTAACGTATGTCGCAATGCGGATGCGGGTAGTTTCCCGCGCGATTGCGGCAAGCAGTGTCCAGGCTTCGAACCAGGGCAAGATGGGATTGTTCCAGTCGACGAAATGGTCGCCCGTGGTCACTAGATCGAAACCCAGTTCTTCGACATATTTAAAGTTGGCTAGCACCTTGTCCCACGAAGGACCCGGCAAGGTGATGACCTGAAAGCGAAGGTTGTGGGTCATGCTTGCCGCTCATAGCGCCGCGTCAGAATACGGACATGGTCGCGGAAATGCGGACGCACACGAGCGCTCCAGGGCGTGTCGATTGCGGTCTTCCACGCCTTGCTGCGCGTCACCTCGGGCGACTCAAGATGATAGATCGCCGCGTAACGGCGCGCACCTGCCGCCGTTTCGTCAGAACGATACCGCCGCGCCGCCAACGTGCCTGGCACGGCCGTTAGCGCGGGCACATGTTCCTCGTCATACCAGGCGTTGAAGTCGTCTTCGCCCTCCGAGGCAACGTTCATCGCGTTGAGCAACAATCCGCCCGCGCCGGACGGTGCCGCGGCATCGCCCGGCGTAATCTGCGTGCCCTCGAACCGTATCAAGCGAGTGCACATGCTCGTTACGCGCTTCGACCAGACCGTCAGGTTCCCATAGGCAATGGCCTTGTAAGCGTCACTGCGCAGCACATCGCCTCCATCGAGATCGTAGGTCGCGACCGAATAAGTCGGCTCGGCATCGCCGATCCACCGCTCGCACGCACCGAAGCCCGGCACCGCCTGCCGCTCCGGAACATGTTCCAGATCGTACCAATCGTGAAACTCGTCTTCATACGCGCTCGAAAAATCGAACGCAGCGACCAACAGCCCCTTGGCCATGACGTTCTCTCCCGTAATTTCGATGCTATTATTGCAGGCGATCACCGTTTGCACACGGGCCATCAACCGGAAGTCGCGATTATGCCGAAGTCAGCGGATTATCAGGCTTGGTTCTTCGATCTCGGCGGCACGCTTGTGGAAGTCGAAGACGACGAGATTGCCGTGACGTCCGAGGGCAGGATCATTCCTGTGTCCGATGCCATGGACGCCCTTGCGCGGCTGCGGGGTCGCCCGATTTTCATCGTTTCGAACCAGGCATCGGTCGCGGCGGGTACCCTCACGGCAACACAGGCATATGATTTCATCCGACAGGTCAACGATCTTAGCGGCGGCGCGGTGACAGACTTCCGCCTCGCCATGCATCCGCCCGAAGCTAGCCATCCCTGGCGCAAGCCGGCACCGGGCATGCTGACCGATTTGGCGCTCGTCTACAGCCTCGACCTGTCCCGTTGCGCCATGGTCGGCGATTCAATCAATGATGAAACGTGCGCGAGCAATGCCGGAATCGGCGCGTTTTTCTGGATCAACGATTTTCTTGGCATCTACGCCGACTGAGCAATCTCTCGTTCAGGCGAGAATGCGCACCGGCAGCGTGCGAATACCACGGATGAAGTTCGAATAGAGCCGTTCCGGTTCGCCCATCACTTCGATCTCCATTTGGCGGCCCAGAATTTCCTCCCACAGGATCTGCAATTGCAGTTCCGCCAGGCGGTCGCCCACGCAACGGTGGATGCCCGCCCCGAAGGCGAGATGCCGGCGCGGCTTGGCGCGGTCGATAATGAACCGGTCGGCCTGCGGGATCGCGTCTTCGTCCCAATTGCCGGAGACGTACCACATGACGACCTTGTCGCCCTTCGCAATCCGCTGCCCCTGCAGCTCCGCATCCTGCGTCGCGGTGCGGCGCATATGAATGATCGGCGACTGGTAGCGGATGATTTCCGGCACCAGTTTATCGACCAGCGACGGGTCTGTGCGTAGCTTCGCATACTCGTCCGGATTATCGTTCAGCGCCACGAGACCGCCGGACATCGAATTACGCGTGGTGTCATTGCCACCGACGATCAACAGGATCACGTTGCCGACGAATTCCTTCTGCGGCATATCGCGTGTCGCTTCGGTATGCGCCAGCATCGAGATCAGATCGAATTTCGGCTCAGCCTTGGCCCGTTCGTCGAACAACTCGCGGAAATAGTCGCCCATCTTGTCGAGTTCCGCCATGCGTTCTTCCTCGGTCCGGACGATCGCTTCCGGCGCGTCGACATTGGTGATCGAGACGTCCGACCAATAGGTCAGCAGATGCCGGTCTTCCCACGGGAAATCGAACAGCGTCGCCAGCATCATCGTGGTCAACTCGACGGACACCTTATCGACCCAATTAAACGTCTCGTTGCGGGGCAAGCCATCCAATACGGCGGCGGTGCGCTCCCGTATCGTTACCTCCATGTTTTGCAGATTGGTGCGGGCGACGATGGGTGCCACGGTCTTACGTTGCGCGGTGTGCCGCGGTGGATCCATGCGGATGAAACTTGTCGTCCGTGCATTCATCGGCCGCTCCGCCAGCTGAATGCCGCCTAAGCTGGAATCGGACGAATAGGTGTCGTGATCCAGCTCCACGGTCATGATGTCGTCGTACTTCGTGACCGACCAATAGGGACCGTAGGGACTCTGCGGGCAGTAATGCACCGGCGCTTCACGCCGCAGGCGCGCGAACAGGTCGTACCAGACATCGTTCTGATAGAGCCCCGGATCGCTGACGTCGATCGCGTCGAGGGTTTCAACCGAAGCGGTGTTTACAGACATGACGTTCATCTCCTGTGCGAGAGAAGATTACGTCATGCCGCACGGCAACGCCACCAAACCGCCAAGCGTTCTAAGTCCACGCCGGAACCGCACTTCCCAACGCCGTTGCCGGGTAATCCCAACGCGGCACGATTGCCCCGACCATCAAGGGAAAGCCAGTACGCCGCGCCGGTCCCCAGGTCGTATTCTCGACATCCGAAGCGATATCGTCGGCGCCTTCCTGGATCGGGTCTTCCGTTGGCGATGTCTGTTCTTTCGTCAATAGGCGGGCGGTCCGGGCGAGCGAAAGGCGGGCTGACATGACGCGGCCTTGCCTGCGCGCAGCGAGTGCATGCAGCACCGACGCCGCGATCAGGTACCCCGTGCCGTGATCCAACGCCTGCACCGGCAGCGGCACCGGTTTTTCCGCGCCGGCCTGCGCCATGCCATGTTGCGCAATCCCGCTGCTCATCTGCACGAGACTGTCGAAACCGCGCCAGTCCGCCCACGGCCCGGTCCAGCCATACGCATTGTGCGAGACGTCGACGAGACCGGGATTGAGGGCACGGCGTTCCTCCGGGCCATAAGCAAGACCCGGTAGCGCACCCGCGCGGTAGCCATGGACGAGGACATCCGCCGACGACAGCAGCCCTTCGAAAATCTTTCGATCATCCGCATCACGAAGATTCAGCTCGGCACAACGCTTGCCCAGCGTTACTTCCGGCGCGACATTGGCTTCGTCGTAGTTCAGCGGGTCGATCCGCAACACGTCTGCACCGAACGCCGCCAGGAACCGGGTCGCCACCGGCCCCGCGAGAACGCGCGTCAGGTCCAGCACGCGCAGACCTGCAAGCGGCCGCGCGGGATCGATGGGCTCGGATTTAGGTTCCGCGGAATCGTGCTCGGCCCAGGCAACCAACGGCTCCTGCGCCACGGCCCCGCCCTGCGGATGATCGGCCCAGGCATCAAGGCTCCGCATCGTTGCAGCGCAGCCGCCGGCCGCAACGATTGCCGCCTCGAGCTTGCCCACCTCCCAATTCGCGACGGCAGCTGTAACTTCGTCCCGGTCCTCCGCCGTGCCCAGGACGGATAGCGCGACCGCACGATGGTGATCCGCATTGGTGTGCAACCGGATCCAGCCATCTTTCGCCTGGTAGTCGCCAGCAACGGCATCCCACACCGGTGGCATCTCCCAGCCCTCCGGATGGATCGTCATGCCAAACCATAGCGATGCGAGACGCCGGTCGACCGTGACGGGTGCTGCCATCCCGCCATTGGCGGCATAGCGGGAAAGCGCGATGCCCGCGGCCCCGACTGTTGCGGCAGCGAAGTCGCTTACGGCGAACCAGGACGGCAGAATGCCCTCCCCGGTCACGTTCAAGGACCAAGGCTCGGCCGTATCCTCTTTGAATGCCGCTTCGATGTTGGTGATGTATGCCGTCATTTTTTACTCCCGGTTCACTACCGGGTAAAAAAATCAAACCCTTGACGTTTCGTCAATCTTGATCAAGATAATCAATATGTCTGAAACGCAAGAAATTTCGGCGGCGGAAGCGTCGGCGACGCTCGGCGTCTCGCGGGACACCCTTTATGCCTATGTCAGCCGCGGCCTCGTGCGGGCCGCTCAGGACCCCGAGGATGCCCGCAAAAGCCTCTACGACCGGCGCGATATCGACGCGCTGCTGGCCCGCAAGCGGCGCGGCCGGTCGCGCAAGGAAATCGCGGCCTCCACCTTGAACTGGGGCGAGCCGGTGCTGCCGTCGAAGATCACGCGGATTGCGGACGGTGCGTTCTATTACTGCGGCGCCGATGCGGTCGCCCTGTCGCGGGACGCCAGCCTGGAGGATATCGCCCGCCGGATTGCCCGCATTCCCGTTGCCGCCTCTGCCGCCGTACACGACGGGCCTTCGCCGCCCCGTCTTGCGACGCCGCTGACGCGCATGATGCAGGCGATGTCGCAGGCTGCCATCGAACCGCCCGGACAGGACGGCCCGGCGGAGGGCGGCCGGCTTTTGCGGCGGATCGCCTTGAGCGCGGCAGGGACCGACGACCCCGGCGATTTGCTCATTCACGACATCCTCGCGCGAGCCTGGTCCAAAGATCCGCGTGCGCCGGACCTCCTGCGCCGGGCGCTGGTGCTGTGCGCCGACCACGAGCTCAATGCCTCCGCCTATGCCACCCGCGTCGTCGCCTCGACAGGCGCCTGGCTCCCGGCCTGCCTGCTCACGGGACTGGCGGCGCTTTCCGGGCCCCGGCATGGCGGCATCATCGATGTCGGCCGGTCCTGGGTCGGGAAAGCGGCCCGATCTGTCGCCCAGGGCAAACCGCCCGACCTACCGGAAGGCGACGAGCCGCCGCCGGGCTTCGGGCATCCGCTTTACCCCAACGGCGATCCGCGCGCGCTGGAGTTGCTCGACCATTGCCCGCCACCGCCGGAATGGACAGCCCTGATCGATTACCTCGGCGCAACGTACAATCTGCGCCCGAGCCTCGATATCGGCCTGATCACCTTGGAACGGCAATTGAAGCTGCCACGCGGCGCCGGTTTCGGTATCTTCGCCGTCGGCCGGACCGCCGGATGGCTCGCACATATCTTCGAGCAGCGGCGCAGCGGGCACCTCATCCGGCCGCGCGCGTTCTACGGTGCAGAAAACTAAGGGTCGCTCAGACCAGATCGGGGTTTGTTGGAATCGCCTTTGGCGATCCAAAAACCGCGTGAATCTGGTCTTCTTTAATAGTAGCGAGCGGATTCACAAGAGTATCCGAACCCATGTAATGGGTTCGTCTAAACTTGATCCGCTCTAGCGGATTTTCAGCACCGAGGTATGGGCCTTGCCCATGACGCTGAAGGAGATGTTTTTGACGACGAACCGCCGCAGCCAGTTCTTGCCCGAGTCGGCAACGGCGATCACCGAATAATCGTTTCCCATACGAACGATCTGCTCTGCTGGGTCGCCGATGCCAACCTGCACGCCGGCAACCGGGATTTCCATCTTGCCCAGCATCTCGCTCGCTTTTTCAAGGACGCGCTCGGCGCTAGAAATCTCATCCTTCTGCCGCGCAACGGCGAAGAGCGTGATCGGGTCGCCGCTATGTTGCGCCAGAACCGCATCGCGGCGCATCGCATCGAGCGAGCTCCTGGAGCCATCCGTGCAGATCAGGTGCCCTTTTCCGTTCCCATTCCCGTTGCCGCGCGCGACCATGATGGAGCACGGCGCCAGCATGGCGACCTTCTGCGCGACACTGGCATCGAAGAACGACCGGATCGCGCCCCGCCAATTGGTCGGCGCGCCCATGATCATCAAATTATAGGGGCCGAGTTCGTACTGATCGAGAATGCCGCTCGCCGGGTCCGGCGCGGTCTTCAGCTTCAACACGATGCTTTTGCCGCTCTCGTGACGGTATTCCACCTTGTTGTCGCCCAGCGGATCGCCCCAGGTATCGGTGTGGGAAACGACGCTGTTCCAGTGCGCCGCCATATCCTTTTCATTGATCAGCATATCCAGGCCACGTTTGAGATAGGTGATACCCGGCAGTTCCAGCCCCCAATCCAGCATGTTCTCGCGCGCGACCCGGACCTGCAGTCCGCCAGACCGCAAGCCCTGATCGATGGAACGGACGTAGAGCAGAATGATGTCGCACTCGCTACTATGGCCGATCTTGGCCGCAAAGCGCAGGCCTTCGTAGGAGGCGTCGGAGCCATCGATACAGACCAGCATGCGAAACCGGGCGCGCCGTTCCTGGCGCACCGCTTCCAGTTCCGCCTTGAACCCGTGATCGTCCCGCAGCCGTTTGAAGCCCAGCATTCTTACACCCCGAGGAAGGGCCAATAGAGGGAAGCCGCGACCATCATCATGAAGACCGACATCAGAACCATGCGCCATCCGACGATCAGGAAGTCCGTCGTCTTAAGATAGCCCGATGCGTATACAATGGTGCAGGCAGGCGTGCCCACGACCGTCAGATAGGCGAACGCGGATGAAATCGCGGTAATAAATCCAAGCACGAGCGGACTTTCTTCGGCCACGATCGCAAGCTTGAGAACGATCGGGCCCAGCACGGCGACGGCGGCACCGTTGGACATGGTGTTCGTCACCAAAGTGGTCAGCGCCGAGACGGCGGCCCACAGGCCAAGCCCTTCGTTTGCGCCGAGCGGCGTCAACAAGGCCAGGAAATTCTCGGCGATCCATATCGCCGCACCGCTGTCCTTCATCTGCACGCCGAGCGAGATCGCCGCCGCGTACAGCAATACGACGCCCCAGTTGACCCCGCTGTTGATGTCCTCCCACTTGACAAGACCGGAGATCAAAAACAGCGCGGCACCCGTGACCGCCACGGTACCCATGCCGAATTCGCCGGAGAGAAAGACCCAGCCCAGCAGAATCATGCCGAAAAACGCGATGGACAGCCAGTCGCCGGGCTTCATCGGGCCTTGGATAATGATCTGCTGGCGCAATTTCGTAACCGCGCGCGACAGGGTCGGATATTCCGGTTTGAAGGTGCGCAGCAGGATGAAGGTGACGAACGGCAGTTGGATCAGAAATACCGGATACGCGTAGGTGATCCAGGTCACGTAATCGATCAGGAACTTGCGGGTTTCCGGGTTTGTCGGGTCGAAGAAGAACTCCTTCCAATAGCCGATCATGATGGCGTTGCGCGCGCCGCCGGACGGCGTGCCGATGCCGGCGACGGAGCAGCCATAGGAGATCGAGAACAGCAATACCGCCGCCAGCCCCCGAACCTTCTTCGGGTCGTCCGACGTCAGCGTGATCAAGGTGATCCCGACCGGCAGCATCATCGCCGCCACCGTGTGCTCGCCGACGAAGGACGCCAGGATTCCGGAGACGACGGAGATGCCGAAACAGATATTCGACGTCTTGGTCCCCGTAACCCGCACGATCAGCCACGCGATCCGCTTGTCCAGCTGCTGCTTGACGACGGCGACCGCAAGCATCAGCGAGCCCATGATGAACAGGACGGAATCCGTCATCAGGGTCTTCGCCACCGTGGTGGATTCAAGGCCGAGCAGAATGACCTGACCGACGATAATCAACAGCGCCACGGTCGGCAGCGGGATCGGCTCGGTGACGAACAGAATGGTCGCGACCACCGACATGGTCAGAACGATCTGGCCTTCCCGTGTCAGCCCGTCCGGCTGCGGCATTGTCAGGAGGACGAAGCCCACCGCCATGGCGACGAAGAACCAGCGTTTCTCCCAGAAATAATAGAAATTGAGCTGCTGACGGACGACCAGCATGCGCTGATAGCCGCGCCGCCGGACTTTGATCGACCAGGGGTCGTGCGGCTCGTAAGCCCGCAGGCTGTCGGTGACAAGGCTCGCAACCATTAGACAGCGCCCGCCCGAGGGCGTGTGGTGTCCGGTTGCCTCGCATTTCTCTTCAGCGTGCCTTGCCCCAGCTTAATGAACTGGTGTTGGTTTTGCATTGCGAACTGAACTAACTGAACTGGCGTTTCCCGAATAATCCCCAAAACGATATCAATAGTATGCGCCTTTTACTTCGATTTGAATAGTCGATTACAGAAAATTGAAAATAGTTAACTTGGCCGGACGCATTAACCAATTCGGCCTACTTATCGGCCAGCGGTAACGCGCATCCTAATATTGCAACGCAAAGGGAATTTACGCGCGTGAGCGTTATGCAGAGTCGATACGGGAACCGGAAAATGCCGGGTGGACCTTCCATCGGCGCACAAACAGCAAGCAGGGTTGTTGTTTAATCACCTGCGAAACTGTATAAAACGCCTACCAGCAAGATCTGCGCCCGCCCGGAGAAATCCGCGGCGGGCTTTTTCGTGCGCATGCCGAAACGTCGCCGTTGCCTACGCGTACGGCCAACATCCTACCCCCCATCTGTCATCCTTGGCTTGACCGAGGATCCATGTCGATGCCGAACGCGGCGTTGTCCCGGTTCCCGGATCGACGGCGCGAGCACCCAACAATTCTCCCCTCACCCTCACCCTCCCGCTCCGCGGGGGCCTTCCTCTCCCCCGGGCTGAACGGCCTTGATGACCGTTCAGGGCCGGGGGAGAGGGGAAAACATGTCTCCAAAACCTATCGACCCTCAATAGAAGGAGCCCCACCCATGCCCCGACTGCCCGGCGTGCGAGACGTCACGCGCGTATCCACCAACGGCCTGCGCCTGCCGGCCCTGAACGCCCCCGCTCCCGACCCCACGGGGGCGGCGCTGCAGGAGGTCGGGCGGTCGCTGGGCGACTTCGGCGAGGCGCTCGACGATTTCGCCCGCAAGCGCAAACGGCTCAAGGAGGCGGACGAAAGACTCAAGGCGCAGAAATTCGATGCCGACCTGGCCAAGGGGCGCGCCGTTTCGCCGCCGGACGGTTTCTTCTTCGAAGACGCGGACGAGGATGGCGAGGGTGAGACGCGCATCAGCGACGCGGCCACCCCAAGCGCGGACAATCCGCCCCTGCTCTCCTTCGAGGAAGCGGGCGACGCTCACATAAAGCGAATTCAAAACCCCGAGCAGCAGGCGCGTCACCAAAAGATCTTCGATGGCCACAAGAAGTTCCGCCTTATCGACCGCGGCGTCGAAGACCAGAACATCGGCGCCGCCAATCTCGTGTTCCGCGTCGACGGCATCCTCGACCGGCACCGCGAAACCGTGTCCGCCAAACCGGACATGATCAAACTGTCGCTGGAGAAAGGACGCGGCGTCCTGCGCCAGAACAAAGACGATCTGGGCTGGTCCGACGAGACCCTGCGCGAGAAGGAACGAGCGTTCGAGCGCAGCCTCGACGTGTCCCTGCTGCGCGGCCGCATCGCCCGCGGCGAGGCCGTACCGGTACTCGACTTTCTCAAAGGCCCCGACGCCAGGACCTTGCTGGACGAAGACAGCATCGTCGACTTGACCCGGGAGGCGGCGGCGCGCGAAGCGAGCGAGGTAACGGCGATCCTGAGCGATATGGATATCCATGGCGCGGCGATCGAGCGGGCCGGGACCGGCCTCGAAGGCCTGCCGGAGCGCGCGGCCGCGATCCTGCCGCCGGAGTAGTTCGATGACTTCGAGCTGGCCCAGCGCCGGGCGCGGACGCTGTTCGACTTTGGACAGCAGCATGGCGCGTCCTCGCAATCGGAAATCGAGGCAGCCGTGAAAGCACTACGGCCAGCCGAAGGCACGGGCACGGAGGACCAGAAGACGTTCGAGGCCGTCACGGATAAGGCACAGCGCATAATCGCCGAGCGTCACGCCGACCCCGGCGCAGACGCAGAACGCGACCCCCTGGTGGCCGCCGCGAAGGCGAGCGGCGATGCGGAGCGGGCGGTCACGCGGAGCCTGGCAGTACAGGAAAAGCGCGAGGTGCCAGAAGCGCTGCGCAAGGTCCTGCCGAAGGAAGAAGCGCGCACCATGGCGGCCGAATTGGATGGCCTGCCGGCACTGGCCCGTGCGCCGGAGATTCTGAACCAGAAGGAAAAATATGGCAGGCATTTCGACGCCGTACTGGGCGAGATGCAGACGGAGGGGCTGGACCCGGAAACGATCGCCATCGCCGCCGTCGCCGACAACCCCAAGAAGCTTCAGGCGCTGCTGCCGGCCATGGGCGTACCCTATGCGCAACTCACCGAAGGCAAAACCCCGGACCAGATCGCCGATGTACAATCGGCCGTCGAAACGCTGCGGGACGCAATGGTGCAGCAAGGCCGCCTCGATCCCGCCATCGAACCCTTCGTCCTCCAGAAAGCCGCTCTGCACGAGCTCACGCAAACCGGCGACCCGCAGCGCGCCGCAAAACGCGCCATGGAAACCCTCGCCAAACCGGATGTTGTAGCAATAGACGACAACACCCTGATCGGCGGCGCGGGTCGTGACGAATTCCTATCGCCCCTGGGAAGGCGGAAAGGCACAAAGACGCCCGGCGAGGTAAACAGCTTCTTCGAAGATAGGTGGGACAAGGACGATGAGACGTTCGCGGCCGAAGCGGCAAAGTTCGGCCTCAACCCGGACCGTGCGCTTCTGCTGCGGGACATTTTGAAGGCGGGCAAAATGGGATCACGGCGGAAGAAAAAGCCGCCTTGCTGGAACGGACGGAAGGGCGGCCTATCGATTTTCGGCGCTTGATCAACAGCTTCAACGTCGGTGAAAAATCTGACAGAGCGCAGAAAATTGCCGGCGTTATTTCGTTCAAGGATCTTGCGGAAGAAGACAGAGCCCGATCAGCTGCCGAAGTTGGGCGAGAGTTCCTTGAAAACTTGCCCGGTAAATCAAGGAAGCTCCCCAGAAACCCCGGAGCAACTCAAGGCGGTTCGTCTTCAAGAAACAAAAAACGAGAAAACCCCGAAGACGAGTTCAATGTTAAGCTGCCCAATAAATCGGCAACGAAAAATCCGATGACCAAAGCGGAGTTCGACGCTCTAAAGGATAGCGGTGAAATTGATCCGAACCGTATCCGCCCTATGCAGAATACAATAAAACGAGACTTTCAGGATGGCCGCTCTCTCGAGCAGATGGTGAGAGAGCTATTAGATGGCACTGGTGGGCCAATAGAGAAGATAAGGATCGCAGTTATTGGGGAGCATGTGTTTACTCTGGATCACAGGCGACTCATTGCGCACCGTCTAGCCGGTAAAAACATACAATATCGAAAAGCTACACCAGATGAAATAGAGAGGGCGACCAGTGGAGACAAAACCAAAATGACAACAAGAAATACCGGTACATCCATCGAAATAAAGAAAAGGAGAAAATAATGAACGAAGAAGAAAAAAAATATAGAGAAGAGGTTAGCAAACTAATTAGAGGTGTAGGTTCAAGGGAGGAACTCGTTGAACTTACTGAACTGTTAGCGCATGGGTTTGAGAGAGGATTCGAAGAGGAACAATCCGTAACGGATTATCTTGATGGTTATGCCGCGTTGGTTGAGGCTCTAGATAGTTGGTACAAGAACCAAGATCTCGAATTGCCGGAACACCCTACCTGGAATATGATGGGACGTCTCTTAGCTTCAGCCTTTATCCATAGTTGAGGCGAAATGGTGTCAAAAAGACGTATCAGAAAATGAACAACCTTCGACTGTCATAAGCACAGCTTGGGTCAGATCTTGCAATCATACAATTTGTCTGCCGTGTTGTTCGGTCTCGTTGCCATCCTGTATCGGTGAAGCGATTGTGTTATTGCAAGACCTGACCCCCATACTTCCCGGGATGGCGATAGACTAATCATCAAGGGAGCAACGGTTTTTGGTTGGCGAGATAGATATGATTGGCACGTTGATTTGCATGCCGAGCTTCCCGTAATCGGCATCGTCCGGGATGAGGACGCAAAGGAACTTCAGACACACCGGGGAGCAAAAGAGTTCGATATGAGTTCGACCTGGACGGGTCAATTAGAAACGACGATCGCCCTGGAAAAGGGCAGCTTCAAGCTACAGGGAGCAAAGTGGACAGATGACGAATAGAAATGAATCCGGCGTTTCCCTTTTTGGAATCAAGATACGGAGTTCATCGAAACTTTCTTTTCTATTCGCGGCAATAATCGTTTCGTTTGGCATTTTAGCGATTGTCGGTTACCGGCAGATGCCGACCGAGCTAGCGATTCCAAGATGCCACAAGTACGACGATTCCAGGCGATTTTATTCTTATGAGCACGATTTGAACGAGCGATTCGCTTTGGCCTTCGCGACATACCTTATGCATGAAGGAATGCGCGTCAGATTCGATAAAGAAACATCCACCGTTTGGATTGCACCGGCGGACGCATATTGGGCTCCATACATTCGCGCATCGAAAAATGCCGCTGAAGCGCTCCTTTACGGATTGGATACAAAGTCCTCCGTCTTACGCGCAAACAGAGGCGACCGCGCAAAGGTGACATGCGAACAAGTTAAGCTCTTATCTGTAAAATAGATTCCGTGCCCGACGGGTGCAGTGCAAAATTTGGGATCAAAAATTGTGGGGTCAGGTTGTCTAACCGCTTCTGTCAAACCCGGACGCTAGGTTACGGTGTTCCACAGGAAGGTCGGGGTCAGGTCTTGCAGTCCTACATTAGGACCTTATCGCGACAAGACGCACGCGAATTGCGATCTAATAAGTAAATGTATGAATGCAAGACCTGACCCCAGACTCTTGTGTGGTTGGACAGATTTGCCGAGCGAGAAACCTGGCTGATTACCCACTATTTCAACGCCGAAGGGTTAGAGTTGCTCCGGTGAACTGGGCGGCTCATCCGCACCGACCCAACCTACGCACCGCAAGGTTCGCAACGTCCTGCGGTGGGAGCGAAGCAACAGAATTAGAGTACAATTTCTGGGTCGAGCTTACAACAAACGCGGCGTTGCTCCGGTGAATTGGGCGGTTCCATTCGCACCGGGCCAACCTACGCATCGCAAGGTTTGCAACGTCTTACGGTGGGAGCGAAGCAACAGAATTAGAGTACAGTTTCCGGGTCGAGCTTACAACAAGTAGCAGGGGTCAGGTTTTGCAAACAAGCAACTACGTCACCAATTCAGGGCGCCATCGAGACCAAACAACACGACAGGCAAAATGTATGATCGCGAGGCCTGACCATTGGATTCTTCTCCAAGCTTGTTCGTTTCCTATTTGTCTATTGAGAATTTCGCAGCCGCCTCCTTAAAGGCAAAGGCTATCGTCAAATCTGAAGGTCGAAGGTCGTTCCGGTTTGGTTGGCCACGATTCTTTGACGGTCAGCATCCTGCTGTTCGCGCTGTTCAAGCGCCAGTGTCGTCGCGTCGGCGCTTTCCAGCTCATCCAGCCGCCGGACGATGTCGTCCCTACCACTTTGCGCTTCCTGATCCTGCAGCAGAACTTCGCGATCTTCACGACTTAAACGACGCGCGACGATGATTTCGAAGCCGATTTTTTCCGCGGCAGTGGCATCATCGCCTTTGACATACTGTAACGGAAAGCCGTCGGCATCGGGTTTGGCGGTATAGGCAATCCGGGTCGGCCGCTCAGTGGCGGGGCTGTCACTTGGGTCTGCTCTACGCGGGTCAGCGCGCAAGCCCTCAGCTTCATTTATCGCGGTAACACGGCTGGAATCCGGTTCCGGGTGCGCCTGTCCCCGGCCTTCCGCAAGGCCGGCTGGAATCACAGGAGACTCAAATCCAAGCACGAAAACCATGTTAATCAGATGGTGTTAGATTGTTAATTTCGCAAGTTGCGGCGTTAACGTTTGGATCAAATCCGCGTGTTCTATTTGCCTATAAGTGTGAACGTTATGAAGACCTGCTGCGACAACATAATAATGCCGCGGATCCGGCAATTATCGGCATCGGAAATTTGGGGATAGCTCAGGTTGTCTCGTCCCCAGATTTACGGCGCATTACATTGCCCGGTCTTCGGCACCGGGCGTATACTCGCCGAGACCAACCACTTTCCTATGGAACAAAATGTTCAAACTGTATTATTCGCCCGGCTCCTGTGCGCTTGCCTCGCACATCGCACTCGAGGAAGCGGGCGGGGATTATGAGGCGATCCGCATCAACTTCGGGGCCGAGGAGCAGCGGGCACCCGAATATCTGGCGATAAACCCCAAGGGTCGTGTCCCCGCCCTGGTGACGGAAAAAGGCATCCTGACCGAAACCCCCGCCATTCTTTTGTTCATCGCGCAGAGCTATCCGCAAGCCGGACTGGCCCCCCTGGACGACATTTTCAAGCTCGCGCGGCTGCAGGCCTTCAACAGCTACCTCTGTTCCACCGTACATGTCGCCCACGCGCATGGCGGGCGCGGCCATCGCTGGGCCGACGACCCGGCGGCGATCGCGGACATGAAACGCAAGGTGCCCGAAACCGTGGGCGCCTGTTTCGAATTGATCGAAAGCGAGATGTTCGAAGGCCCCTGGGTGATGGGCGAAACCTACAGCCTGTGCGACCCCTATCTCTACACCATCGCGCGGTGGCTCAAGAGCGACATGGTCGACAAAGCCAAACTGCCCAAGACCATGGCGCATATGGAGCGCATGGAAGCACGCCCCGCCGTCAAAACGGTTTTGGAAAATCAGTTCGACTCGTAAGGCGGCATCGAAAGGCGATATCCAGCACCCCCGATCTGGTCTAATCTTCACCGGCACGCAATCTAACGGAGGCCGCCTTGTCGGCATATCGAGCACCGGAGAGCGGGTCGGGACGCCGCCAAGGCGCGCTCGAACTGGCGATCAAGCTGGGGATGATCGGCCTGCTCATCCTGCTGTGCTTTCAGATTGTCGCACCGTTTCTGCTGCCCGTGATCTGGGGCGTCATCCTGGCGATCGCGCTATTCGGCGGCTTCACCTATATCTCAGGCGTGCTCGGCGGACGCGAAAAGGTAGCCGCCGCTCTGATTACCCTCCTGACCCTGGTGCTGCTGCTCGGTCCCGTCGGCGTGCTCGCCGCCAAACTGGTAGAGAACCTGCAGGATTTGGCCGGAAAGCTTCAATCCGGCGCGCTCGACCTGCCGACGCCGCCGGTTTCCGTGCTGGATTGGCCGTTTGTCGGCGAGCAGCTCTACAATTTTTGGAACCTCGGGGCGACCGATATGGAGTGGGCCCTGTCCGAGCAGGCCGACAAACTCCAGGACGCCGGCGGCTGGCTGCTGAACCTCGCCGCCGGGCTGGGCGGCGGCTTCCTGCAGTTCCTGCTGGCGGTGCTGATCGCCGGCCTGTTATTGCCGAATGCGAAAAGCGCCCGACGCGCCATCTTTGCCTTCGCGGACAAGGTGATGGATACGAACGGCGCCTATTTCGTCGACCTCGCGGGGGCGACGATTCGAAACGTGGCGCTCGGCGTCATGGGCATCGCGCTGCTGCAAAGCCTGCTGTCGGGCATGGCGTTCCTGTTCGTTGAGGTGCCGGCGGCAGGTCTGCTGGCCTTCCTCGTTCTGTTGTTCTCGGCCGTCCAGATTGGCCCCCTCATCGTCGTGGTGCCGGTGACCATCTATGTCTTCTGGTCGGCCGAGCTTCTGCACGCGATCCTGTTCACCATCTGGATCGTGCCGGTTAGTTTCCTCGACACGGCCCTGAAACCGATCCTCGTCTCGCGCGGACTGGATACGCCGATGATCGTTATATTCGTCGGCGTCATCGGCGGGACGCTTTCGTTTGGTATCATCGGGCTCTTCGTCGGCCCCGTGGCGTTAGGGATCGGCTACAAAGTTCTCGTCGAGTGGACGAAGAGCAGCGAAACTGCAATTTCCGAAGATTAGGAGCCTGTTCGAGTAATGCTTATGGTCTGCACCGCGTTCTCAAGGGTTTGGGTTAGGATGGTGTCGCGTGGCGATGCCGAGGGCATCGCGAGCGACGCCGGACGACATCCCAAACCCTTGAGAACGCGGCCCTTTGGGTCGACCAGAGAAACGCGCTTGCTGCGTCGTGGGCGCTTGACGATGCTTCCTGCATCGCCGGCACACCCTCTCCTAACATGCGCGTTTCTCTGGTCGATGCAGGCCGTAAGCATTACTCGAACAGGCTCCTAAGACATCATGAAACATCACTACCTTTCGGGGGTCCTCCACCGGATCGATCCAGCACAGAGTCCGGCCCCACTCGTTTTCGACATTCCGCGCAGCGGACGGGACTACCCAAACGACTTTCGATCGCCGGCCGGTTTCAACGAGGTCAAGAGCTCGATCTCGATGTATGTCGAAGAGCTGTTCAACCAGGCACCAGAGCATGGCGCGACGTGGCTCTACGCCTGTTTCCCCAACGGCTATATCGACGCGAACCGGCATGAGCGCGATATCGATCCGGCCTTGATCGACGGCACGCTCGACAACCCGTTCGAGCCGACCGATAAATCGCAGCTCGGCGTCGGCCTGATCCACAGCGTTACAGACGGGAGCAAAGCGCCGTTGCAGCAAACCCCACTCTCGGTGGAAGATCTGCGCCGCCGCTTGGACAACTACTATTGGCCCTATCACAATGAATTAGCAGCGATCCTTGAGGAAATGCGCAATCGTTCCGGCATCGCCTATCACGTCAGTTGCCATAGCATGTCGTCCATAGCCCGCGCCGTTTCCAGGGACGCCGGCGCGCCCCGCTCCGACTTCGACATCGGCGACCGCCACGGCGAAACCTGCGGCGGCGAATTCGTCGATATGGTTACGAGCTTTCTCAGCCAGTTCGGCTACGACGTCACGGTCAACAAGCACTTTGCCGGCGCCGAAAGCATCCACAAGCACGCCAACCCGGCAAACGGCATCCAAAGCCTGCAAATCGAAACCCGGCGCGGCCTCTATATGGACGAAGAGACGTACGAGAAGCGGCCCGAATTCGAGACCGTGCGCGGGCATTTGGGGCAGCTCGCGGCGCATCTCTCGGATTACGCCCGGCAAAAGGCGCGGGACGCGCGCTGAGGATCATTTAAGAGAATTTCATTTCTGTTTGCGTCGCCACGCCATCGCAGAGGCGGACACGATTGAACCGAGCGCCATGACTGCGAAAGCCCAGAACCAGGCGACCGGTTCCTCGCGGCCACCACTCACGTCGATCGCCAGCCCAACGGCAAGAGGGCCGAGAAATCCAAACGTAAACCCGATCAGGCCGAACAACGCCAGCGCCGCGGCCCGTGTTTCTCCCGTTGACTCAGCGACGACACCCCCGGCGATCGCACCCACGTCGCCGTAGCTGGTTACGCCATGAACCAGGAGCAACGCTAGAACGAGCAGATAAGGGCTGGACGCCTGCCAGCCCAGCACCCCGCATACCAGGACCGACGCAAGCGATACCGCAAGAATGACGGATTTCCGACCCCACCGGACGCCCAGCTCGGCAATCGCGAGATTCAGCGGTACAGCGACAAAGACGGACAGGCCTGCGACCGTCGTTGGGTTCCAGTCCAACGCTGCGCCGCCATTCAGCGCCGCGTTGTAAATCAGGAATGGCACGAACCAAACCCGAACGGCGAAAACCTCCCAAAGGTTTCCAGCGTACGCGATGACATATCGCATGATTTCCGTATCGCGGAGCGCCGCGCCGAAATCGGGAAACAACCGGCGCGACCGTGCCTCGTTGCCATCCAGCGGTGGACCGATCAACAAGAGTGTCGGTAACGAGAGCAGCGACCCGATGCCAGCCGCCACAAAGGCAGCCTCCCATCCGAACAGTGCGGAAAGCCCGCCGGCGACCAGAAACGAGCAGCCGCTGCCGACCGCAAAGGCACCGGTGTAAACGGCGCTCGCCCGGGCCTGCGACGCGCCATCCAGACGATCCGCCAGCAATTTCATGCCGACGATATGAATACCAGCGAAGCCCACGCCAGCAACGAACCGTAACGCGAGTCCCCACCAGAACCCATCGGCAAACAATGCGACGCCAAAAGAAGCGGCCATGCTAATCAGTGCCGCGACGGCGTAGACAATTCTGCCGTCGATCCGGTTCGCTGCACCGGTCAGGAAGGGTAGCGCAACGGCATAGCCGGCGAAATAGATCCCGCCAAGCCAACCGATCTCCGATGCATCGAGCTGCCAAAGCGCCGCCAATTCAATCGAGAGCGCCGGAACGGCCATGATGGCCAATTGGCCCAGCATGAGTCCGACGGACAGTGAAGACGTGATCAGCGCCGGCGACCGTCTTGTCAACGTACGATCATGCCGTTACGCAAGCCTTCCGTGTTCCCGGATTTGATGGAATATTGTCCGCTGAATGCATTGTACGGTATCCACACGCAAGAGCGAGCAAATCCGCGTGGGCCCCTTTCAATAACACCTCCATATGCTGTAGGTAACGGGCTGAACAATCCAAACCAGAATGCACGCACGCGCCGGCACCCCGGCAGCCGCGTGCAATTCGCCAATTTTGAAAGAGGTAGCCAGAAATGAAAAACTATGAGCCGAGCTTCGCCAGTCGGTCGAACACAGCAGCGAAAGCTAAGCAGGCTCTGATGGAGAAGGTGCGGAAAATCGATCCCGCCAACGACCCGAAATTTGCCGAAAGAAAGGCCGCCAAACTCAAACTCAGCGTCGAACGGGAGGCGCGCCGGGCCGAACGCAAGGCGGCCAAGCTCGCTGAACAGGCCCGCAAGGCCGAAGAGCAAGCCGCCGAGGAACGCCGCAGGGCCGAAGAGCAGGCCGCCGAGGAAACCCGCAAAGCCGAAGAACTGGCCGCCGAGGAGGCCCGGATTGAAGCCGAAGCCAAAGCGGAGGCCGACCGTGCGGTCGCCCTTCTCGCGGAACAGAAGGCAGCGCGCGACGCACGCTATGCCGCGCGAAAGGCGCGTAAAAGTAAGCGCCGCTAATTGCAGGTCCCGCTGAAAATGAACATCGATGGATAGCCCTTACGAGACGTCGCTTCTGGCAAAGGTGATTTGGTCGGCCGGGATCGTGCTGTGTTTAACGGCGGTCGCCGAGCGGATCAGCACGCGGGTCGCCGGCGTCCTGTCAGGGGCACCGCTGAGCGCCGTGATTATCTATTTCTTCGTCGGGCGGGACATGGGAACGGCGTATGTGGTGGAGAGTGTGCCACACGGGGTCGCCGCCTTCTCCGCGACGCTCGCCTTTGTGCTGGTCTACTACGGAACGTCGCTCCGCTTCCCCCGCATCGCTCCGGTCGCCAGCCCTTTTTTATCCGTCGCGGCGTATATTCTGATCGCCGGCGGACTCGTCGCCATTCCCTTCACCTTGACGACGGCAACGGCGACTACCGTCTGCGTGATGGCTTTTTCCATCTGGCTGTTTCGCCGGATCGAGTTCGTGTCGGTCGCAACGCCCGTACGCTACACCGCCAGGCTAATCCTGATGCGCGGTGGCTTCGCGGCGGGGTTGATCGTCGGCGCTATCGCCCTGGCCGAAATACTATCACCCCGGTGGACGGGCCTCCTCGCCGGCTTCCCTTCCACCCTGCTGCCAACCCTCGTCATCATTCACATGACCTACGGCACGGCGAACACCCATGCCATGATCCGCAACTTCCCGGTCGGCATGGGTTCCATCGTCCTCTACATCCTGAGCGTCGGCTTCACGTTTCCGCTGTGGGGGATTTACGGCGGTACGGCCGCCTCACTGGCGGTTTCCTTCCTCTACCTCACCATTGTCATGCTCTGGATAAAGGCCCGGCCGATCCAACAGGCCGTACGGACACCGCTGCAATAATCAGCTGTCTTTCTCTACCGCCTCCAGGAAGTCGCCGATCAAATCGTCTGCCGCCTTGATGACGTGCTTCGGTCCAGGGAAACCGCCATTCTTCACGTCGTCGACAAATTCCTTGAAACCTGCCACGCGCTCATCCTGAATCGCCTGCTGCATCTTGAAGATCTCGCGATACTGTTTGGAGTGGCGCGGGTATGGCGGCGGATTGTTACCAAGAATATCCTCGGCAAAGAGAAACTGGATATCGCCGCCGCTGCCGGCCCCGATCGACGAGGTCATCAAGGTGGTGCGCTTGCTGATCTCGGCCAGGAGTTCCTCGGGGATGACCTCAACCTCGACGGCATAAGCGCCGGCATCCTCCAGCTCTTTAATCGACTTGTAGACCCACATGGCCTCGTCGAGGGTCTTGCCGACCGCGCGCAGGCCGCCGGTCCAGGTGCTCCGCCGTGGCACCAGACCCGCATGCCCCTGCACCGGGATGCCGGCTTCCGCCGCCGCGGTAATGAAGCGCGGGCTCCATTGGCACATGATCGCATCCGCGCCGATCGCCATCGCGTCATAGCCCAGTCGAACCGCTTCGTCCGCGGTCGCCGCGGCCAAGAGCGGCACCGAGAAGGCCATGAAGGTGTTGGGCGCGGCAGCCCGGAGCGCCGCCGCCGGCTCAGGGTTCTTGGGATCGAAGCGGACTTTCATCGTATCGATGCCGGCTTCCTCGGCCGCGGCCGCTTCATCGGTGGAAAAAGGCAAGGTCTCGACGAGCACGCGCTTGCCCTTCTGGTCCCGCAGCCCCTTTACGGTGTAATTGCGGGTCCCATAGGCGCCCCCCAGGGTCATGATCCGCGTCAGTCCGCGTTTCCCCGCATCACGCGGCGGTATCCCGCCATCACCTGTCGCATGGCTCGCCATGGCCCCTCTCCTCGTCAGCTGCTGCAATTGATGACGAGTCCGAGTTTACGGGACGGGTATCCGATCCTCAACCGGTCAGCGGATTGACGGAGCCGCTCCTCCGTGCCGACATCCAAACAAACGGTCTATGTTCGGCACACCGGACAGTCAACAGGCAGGTTGACTGATTTCTCGTTTTTACCCATGCGGGAATCACTTCTAAGTCTTTCAATTAGAGAAAATAAAAAGGCTCATACAACATATAATACAGGCACTTAACCCTCTGCGACAGATAGAAAGAACTTGTGAAAAAAAATCCATATTTTTATCGAAGTGACAGAGTCAGGTTAACGGAACTGCAACATTTTATGCTCTATATATGTGAGTGTTATACGAAGCATGCACACGCATTAGGAAAGGCAATATATTCGATATCTGAACTCTTCTTTCCAGAAAAAGTCATCCCGTAACATCGGTGTCTAAATCTTCTCGGAAACAGATACGGGTACGCAGTCATCCCAATAGGTGTGGCATTGAACATACAGGATAGAGATTCTAGAACGTTTTGACACTCTACTTTGGACCTTAGAAAGCGCCGTCTCCAACAAATTGAGGCCGCTCCAAAGCATGAAAATGAGGGAAACCCGTACGATGTCCGTTCTTTCACTTCGAAAAATTATGCCGTCCTCATCGTCGCATGACGTCTTTAAACAGATGGTCGACGACATGCCGGTTGCCGTCATGATGTGCGACTTGGGTAGTTTTGAAATCAACTATATGAACAAAACTTCTCTCGAAGCGCTAAGAAGCATCGAAGAGGCTTTACCGGTCAAGGCGGATCAGATGCAGGGGCAATGCATCGATATTTTCCATAAGATGCCGGACCATCAGCGCCGCATGCTGAGCGACCCTTCGAATCTGCCGCATCAGGCCATGATCACGATTGGCGGCGAATGGCTGGATCTTCTCGTCACGGCGATCTACGACGACCGGGGCAACTATATCACCCCCATGGTAACGTGGAGCATCGCGACCGAGAAAGTGCGGCGGGAAGCGGAAACCGCCAAACTGATGCAGATGCTGGACGTGATGCCCATCAACGTGATGCTCGCGGACAAGGACACATTTGAAATCACTTACATCAACAAGACCAGTATCGAAACCCTTAAACCTGTAGCGCATCTGCTGCCATGCAAGCCGGAGGAACTGCAAGGAAAGTGTATCGATATCTTCCATAAAGATCCGTCGCACCAGCGCCGTTTGCTCAACGACCCGGCGAACCTTCCGCATCGCGCGCTCATCAAGCTTGGTGATGAAACGCTGGATTTGAGCGTTTCCGCCTTGTTGGACACGAAAGGCGAATATATCGGCCCGATGCTGAGCTGGTCGCTGGTCACCCAAAATGTTCGCATGGCGAATACTGTCTCAGACGTCGTTGGCGCGGTCGCGTCCTCCTCGACGGAATTGAACCACAGCGCGGAGACCATGAAGACGTCCGTGGAACAGGCGAATGATAGAGCAAGTGCCGTCGCCTCCGCGACGGAGGAGCTTAGTTCCTCCATTAGTGAAATCAGCCGGCAGGTTACCAACTCGACGTCCGTTGCGAATGGGGCCGTCGAAGAGGCTGAGAAGGCCAGCGACATGATCGGTACGCTTGCCGAGTCGGCGCAGGCGATCGGCGAAGTCATCAATATCATTCAGGATATCGCCAGCCAGACCAACCTCTTGGCCTTGAATGCGACGATCGAGGCCGCGCGCGCCGGTGAAGCCGGCAAGGGCTTCGCGGTCGTTGCCACCGAGGTCAAGTCGTTGGCCAACCAGACAGCCAAGGCAACCGAGGAGATCTCGGCCCAGATCACCGAGATTCAAGGCGCCACCAACTCCGCTGTCGATACCACGGTGTCGATTACCAAAACCATCGGAGAGATCAGCGAGATCTCCACGACCATCGCAGCAGCCGTCGAGGAACAAGGGGCGGCAACGCAAGAAGTTGCCTCAAACATTTCAAAAATGTCGGAAGTTTCTGCGGAAACCGGGCGCGCGGCGAATGAAGTTCTGCAGGCGTCAACCGAACTGTCGCAACAGGCCGAATCGCTGCGAGCCGAAGTCGATGAGTTCCTGAAATCGATGGGCAATTCCTAAGTTTGAATTCCGCTGTCTTCTTAGACCGCGGGGGGAAGGGCTCATCGCCCTTCCCCCTTTTTCCGTGCTCGATACGCCGAAAATCATACCGCGACATTGAAGACCGAGCCCGCAGGCGCTGATGGCCCAGGCTATCGATACAGCCCAATCATCGTAGAAGCCTCCAGCGCTAAAAATTCCCAATCCCTTGGCAATTGATGCTTCAGCACCTTGCGGCGCACCGACTGCCATACTGAATAGCGATGATGCGGTCATGAAAGGGCGTCGGCGCGTGCGTCCCGAGGTCGCAAGCGGCTATGGCGGCCCTATCGGAGACGATGGAGATCTCTTTTAGATTGCGCAGACAGGAGGCTATACTGGAGCATACGTAGCGCCTCGCAAGCTCAGCGTCAGGTCATAGAAAGTACGAATGTCATTAGCCAAGCGGGAAACCGAGTATGCGAAATTTGCTTCGGCTACTTGTCATCTTTTTTATTATCACCGGTACGACACATTCCGCTATCGCGGACGCTCTTCCTTTACCGGAGCCAACGACCAGTGAACGATTCAAGGTCGGCCAAGTGTGGACCTATAAGACCCGAACGGTCGAGACGGGTTCGCGTGTCATTATCGGCAAGATTGAAAAAATTCCCCAAATCGGCACAGTCGTTCATGTAAAGCTCGTCGGCCTACACCTAAAAAATCCTCTCGCAGACGGCGGTTACGGATCCGTCATACAGCACCTTCCTGTCTCAGAGGCGGCACTTTTGGATAGCGTTGTAGCACGAACAAGCGACGTTGCGGATCTAACCGGGTTTTCGGACGGCTATGAGACATGGCTCTCGGCCTACCGAAACGAAGGTGCGGGCGTATTTACGGGACCGCTCGCAGAAATAGCCGACATGATGGAGCAGGTTATTAATTCCCAAAGAAAACGAAAATCGTAGCGCCACCATTCATGGCGTCAGGGTAACTTGGACCGGGATCGCAGCAGACTGTCAAAATTGCTACGACTTACGTAACTTACTTACTATCGTTCAAAGACTTCATCGCTTTTCAAACGTCGCGAGCACCTGATCATCGTGAGCGTCCGGTAAAGCAGCCCTGCCTATGATGACGTTGGACTGTTACGCTCAGGTTTGAGCGTAACGCCAGGGGAGCAGTTCGTCGATCCGATTGATTTTATGGTCGGCGATACAGGCTAGCGTGTCGGTTAGCCAGGCCTGCGGATCGACGCCATTGAGTTTTGCTGTCTCGATCAGCGTATAGGCGATGGCGGCTGATTTGCCGCCGGCCTCGGACCCCATGAAGAGATAATTCTTCCGCCCCAGGGCGATGGGCCGCATGGATCGCTCTGCGGTATTGTTGTCGAGTTCAAGAAAGCCGTGATCTAGATATGGTCGCAGCTTCTTCATGCGGGTCAGGGCGTAGCGAATAGCACCGGCTAAGGGTGATTTGCCGGATATCCGGGTCAATTGGGCATGCAGCCATGATTCCAGGTCGTCGAAGATTGGTTTTGATTGGCGCTGCCTGATCTTCACCCGTTGATCCGGCGATTGGCCCCGAACCTCCTTCTCGACGCCATAGAGTGTGGCGATACGTTTTATGGCTTCCTCGGCAATCGCCGATCCCTGAGCTTTGTGGATATCGACGAACTTGCGTCGGATATGGGCCATGCAGGCCACTTCCGTCACCTTGCCCGTGCGGTACAGGTCATTGAACCCCGCATAGCCATCGGCATGCATGAAGCCCGTGAAGTCCGCTAGATGTTCGCGCGGGCGAACGCCCTTCCTGTCGGACGAGAACTGATACCATGCGGCAGGATGCGCCTCTCCGGCCCAGGGGCGTTCATCGCGGACATAGGCCCAAAGCCGCGCGGTCCTGGTTTTACCGGAGCCTGGGGTCAGCATTTTTACCGGCGTATCATCGGCGAAGAGGGCCTGTCCCTTTAAAACATGGCGCGCGACGGCGTCCGCCAAAGGTTCCAACAGAGCCGTGGATTTGCCAACCCAATCGGCCAGGGTGGAGCGGTCCAGATCGATCCCCTCGCGCTGGAATATCTGACTTTGCCGGTACAAAGGCGAATGATCGGCGTACTTGTTGACCAGCACATGGGCCAGTAGGCCAGGACCGGGCCGCCCGTGCTCAATCGGCCGCGACGGCAGGGCTGCCTGATGGAACGTCTCACAGCAGGTGCAGGCCATGCGCGGGCGAACAATCCGGTTCACGACAAAACGTCCGGGGACATATTCCAGTTCCTCGGTGACATCGTCGCCAAGCGTTTTGAGCGCACCGCCGCATTCCCCACAGGCATCGCCCGGCGACAGTGTTGTCTCGTTGCGTGGGAGATGACCGGGCAGCGGTTTACGTTTGGGCTTGTCTTTTGGCGCTGCAGATTGATCTGCATTTGCATCGTCTGACGCG